>Ga0335085_10000286_pt1 | contig 152857 bp, 223 predicted proteins | sample Lox_Sample_45_FD_206712 | JGI IMG/M metagenome (GOLD analysis project Ga0335085, IMG submission 206712) | Soil microbial communities from Loxahatchee National Wildlife Refuge, Florida, United States - Lox_Sample_4.5 | ecosystem: Environmental > Terrestrial > Soil > Wetlands | place: USA... | reverse complement strand
GCCGGCCGTGGCCGTGCCCGCGTAGCCGGCCGTGGCCGTGCCCGCGTAGCCGGCCGTGGCCGTGCCCCGATCGCCGGCCGTGGCCGTGCCCGCGTAGCCGGCCGTGGCCGTGCCGCGATCGCCGGCCGTGGCCGTGCCCGCGTAGCCGGCCGTGGCCGTGCCCCGATCGCCGGCCGTGGCCGTGCCCGCGTAGCCGGCCGTGGCCGTGCCCCGATCGCCGGCCGTGGCCGTGCCCCAGTCGCCGGCCGTGGCCGTGCCCGCGCAGCCGGCCGTGGCCGTGCCCGCGTAGCCGGCCGTGGCCGTGCCCCAGTCGCCGGCCGTGGCCGTGCCCGCGCAGCCGGCCGTGGCCTTCGCGAACACGACTGGCGTCCCCACAGGCGCGTGCGCCTGGATCATCGCGATCGCGCCGTCGCGGTCACCCACGTACACGACCCACGCGCGCGGGACCTTGACCTTACGCCGGATCTGAACGACCTCGCTCTCCACGACCTCGCACACGAGCCAGCGACGCGTCGCGTCCTCGTGCTTGAGCTGCGACGCGTCTCCGTCGCCCCACAGCAGACCGTGCAGGCCCCCGCCGCATGCGGGCTCGGGATTCCAGTCCGGCGCCTCCACGAGACCCGCGGCGGGCCACGCGAAGCCACCATGCCCGCACATGTCAATGTCGCACGTGCGCAGCATGAGCGCGCGGCCCTTCGGCAGTTGGAAACTCATGCTCAGTGTCTCTCTTCCGGTGCCTCGCACCCTCGGACGCTCGACCGCTCGACCGTCCGAGGGTGCGCCCGACCCGAGGGTCGGACGCACTGCGATCAGCGCGTGCGCCTCATCAGGTAGGCGCCCGCCGCGCTCTCCAGCGCGAGCCGGCGGTCGGTGCCGGGCAGCTGCGAGCGCTCGCCCGTCGTGACGTCGATGACCTCGCGCGTGTGCCGCTGCGCCGAGTGGGTGATCGCGTTCGCCACGTCCCACACGCTCACGCGGGCCTCGTGCACCTCGGGCAGCGCGCCCCACTCGGAACGATCCTCGGGCAGCGCTACGCCGCGCTCGCTGAACAGATCTCGCGCCGCCGCGTCCGCGTCCGTCTGCGTGAGCCCGAACGCATCGAGCCCGTCGATGTCGGCGAGGATGTCGTCGACCAGCACGTCCACCGCTCGCGCCATCCGGGTGCGCAGCCCTTCCGCCTCCGCGAGGGCGACGGGCACCGCGTCGGCGAACGCCTCGGCCAGGCGCCGCGGGTCGCCGACGTGGCGGAAGCGACGGATCCCCTGGACGTCCGCCGACCGCATGCCGTTGAGGCAGACGAGCCGGTAGGTGGCCGGCGTGATGCTCAGCGACCGGTTGAGGATCTCCCCGTTGAGCACGTCGAGCCCGAGCGCCACGACGTCGCCGACGCGCACGGCCTTGTCGCGGCTGGGCAGCGTCAGCCGCATGCCGGTCGTCGGGCCGAGCGACAGATCCGTCACGCGCACGTCGCGCAGGATGCCCTGCGCGCGGAGCGTCGACTCCAGGGTGTCCATGACCAGCTCGTTGTCGAGCGGCGCGTAGCTGTCGGACGCGACCGCCCTGACCTCGCCGCGAGCCATGCGCAGCAAGCGCGCCGCCTGGCGCTGGGGGATCTGCTGCATGCCGTGCGCGATGCACGCCACCGCCGTCCGGGCCGGCAGCTTGAGCAGGTACGCGGACGGCGCGCCGATCGCCTCGGCCAACTGCCCGAACGCGGCTCGGCGCATCGGCACGGGCGCGCTCCGCGGCCGGCCGGGCACCGGCACCGCGACGAGACTGGCGACGCCGCCCGGACCGGGCCCGAGGACCCACGACGAGAGATCGCCGACGCCGATGTCGGTGCGGGCGCCATCCTTCGCGTCGGCCTCCGCGATGGCCTGCCGCGCCTCGTCCCAGCTCAGCGGATTGGCGCCGCAGGGACGCCACTCGGCGGTCTGGTCCGGCAGCGTCCGGAGCGGAGGCTCCGGAGCCGGCCGTGCGTGGTTGGTTTGTTCGGTGTGCTGCATGCTCTTGCTCCAGGTGTACCGCTGCACTGTGCAGCGGAGGCTCATGGCCCCGTCTGCCGCCGAGGGGAGATCGGCGGCAGACGGCGCCATGCGCGCCGGCTGTTCTAGCGACCTTCCTTGGCCTTCACCCAGTCGTCGAAGTCGTTCAGAAGCGCATGGACGCAGGCTTCGGCCCGCTCCCACTCGGTGATGCTGGCCGCGATGCGCCGCCGCGTCTCGTCGTCATCGTCACGAGCGCCGGCCCGCTCGATGGACAGCACGTGGCGCAGCGCTTGCAGCTCGGAGCCGCACCGGTGGAGTGCGTAGCGCACGCCACTGACGAAGCCGTCGCGGAAGCCGGCGCGCAGCGCGTCGACCAGAACGCCGTCGTGCCGGTGAGTGAGTACGAGATCGTCGTACTTGTCCAGCGCCCGCTGCGCGCCGGACGCGAAGCCGATCCCATGGATGCGCTCGATCATGTCCATCGTCTCGCGTGCCTTCTTGATGTCCGTCATGACTCGACCCTTTCGCGAAAGTACGCCCTCAGCCTGTCGCCTCCGCCGTGTCGCTCGATGGCGCCGACGGTCTCGTCGAAGCGCATGCCTACGTCGTACGGCAAGCTCGCTCTCCGATCTTCGTCGGCGAGAGACCACAGCAGTCGGATCGCCCTATCGACGTCGCCCGTGTCGGCCGCGACGCGTGCCGTCGCGACCATCGCTCGCGCCGCGTCGCCGGTCATTCCACCCACCGATCGAGCGTGTCGACGTCGACCGGCTCGCCGATCGCCACGATCTCGCCGTCGGGCGCTCGCATCACGAGGCACCCCATGTCGAGATCGGCCGAGACAGCCAGCTCGACGCCGCCCCGCTCGACGCGGACGGTCTCGCCCGGCTCCGCTCGCGCGACCAGCTCCAGCGCGCGCTCGGCTGTGAGGCCGCCGTCGTAGCACTTCCCGATCCACAGATCGACCGTCGAGCGACGCTCCGCTTCGCGCGCTTCGAGGCACGGCGCGTGCGCCGCTCCTTCGTCCGTCTGGTACCAGAGCCGGTCGTAGCCGATCGGCTCGCCGCACACGATGCACAGCGCGGCAGCTTCGCGACGAGCACACGCGCAGTCGATGTGTGCGCACGGCTCGACGCATGGCCCGTACAGCTTCCCGGGGCCGGGCGTTGTGGCGGCAGCCATCAGGCGCTCCGCCAATCGATCACGGGATCGCGGCCGTCGGGGATCGAGCCGGCGAGGTACTCACCGACCGCGATCCACCCGCGGGTGAAGCCGTGACTGTCGAGGACGCGCAGCTTGCCGCTCCACCCCGACGCGGCCAGCTCCGCGGCGATCTCTGCGAGCGACCCGTCCGGGTCGTACTGATGCGGGTCGCCGTTCTCGTCTCGCACTTCGATCACCGTTCCTCTCCTCTGAGCGCCTCGCGCCCGCGCCGGCCTCGACGAGTCGAGAGCGGCGCGCGGGCGAGCCGCGCGTGTGACGTCAGATCTCCTCGGCGGGAAGATCGCCGATGCACTCGGCGGCGAGGTCGTCGCGACCGATCACGCCCGCCGCACGACGGATCGCGCGAATCGTCTCGTCCTCGTCGGGCATCTTCGTGCCGTCGGCCGCATCCTCGTTCGACGCGGGGACGAGGAATCCGGCGCGGATCTCGCGCTCCTCGCGTCGCATGCCGCCGCCGCCAGCGAGATGCGTCGCAGTGACGATGCGTCGCCCATCGGCGTGCTCGCGCACACGCACCGTGTCGATGCGGTTTGCCTGGAATTCGTGCTCGCCATTCCAGTCGCGGGCGCTGGCGATCACGGGCCATTCGTCGTCCACGATCCGGAGCGGACGCCGCTCGCTCATGGTGATGGTGATGGTCTTGCGCGTGGTCTCGGTGGTCTCGGTCATGTGGATCTCCGTGGTGGTGGTGGTGGCGGTCATCGTCACCCTACGAGGTCCGGCGTGCCAGGGCCTCGAAGGGCACCAACGAACGACTAGGTGTCCAGGCACGTCGAGCAGGGCACGCGCCCATGCTCGGCGCACGGTCGTTGCATCAGGCGATGAGCATGCTCGGGGCGCCAAGGCACGATCTGCCAGTCCGCGCCGCCGGTGACGCCGCGCGACGCGGCGCTCAGCCAGGCCGCATCGGCCGTCGTCCCCGTGCCGGCCACGATGCCCGTCCGCACGTGCTCGATCGAGCACGCATGCCGCTGCTTCGCGGCGAGCGCCTCGCCACGCTCGTGCGCGAGCCGGCCAGCATGCGTGATGCCGTAGGCACCGGCCCCTCGACTCGTGAGCCAGCCGAGCGAGACCATGCGCCTGATCGCCCGCCGCCGCCGCTCGGTCATCTCGATCGACTCGCCCGTGTAGGCGCGGCGGAGGATGCTCTCAAGCGGGCTGCGTCGGTTCACGACGCCCTCGGATCGAGGATCAGGTCGTCCCAGTGCACGACGGTGGTGTACAGAGGTTCGCCCTCGGTCTTGTAGCGCCCGTCCATCTCCTCGACGCGCGCGGTCTTCTTCTCGACGCACACGCCGAGCACGCGCACGGTGTCGCCCGCCCATCCTGGCGGCGCCGTGTTACGGCAGACGTAGAGGCGCCCAATCTGGGGCGCCTGGCTCATGGCGAGCCGGAGCGGCTCGCGCCGCAGGATGCCCTCGATCGGGCCGCACCTTGTCCGAGCCTGCTTCGGCTTCGCGTCCATGGTCATCGCTCCGGATAGTACGTCGCGGTGGGAACCGGGTCGCCGTGCTCGACTTCCATCGCACCGAACGCGATGCGCGAGCCGTCGGTGAACACGATCGCCGTGATCGAGGGAGTGCGCCGCGCGTCGTACGTCGTGAGGTGCACCCGCTCGACGTCGATGCACGCGACGGTCTTGCCGACGGCGTGATGCAGGCTCTTGCTGCTCTTGCTCATCAGGGCCCCCACGCGCGCGCCACGATGCGCAGCGCCTCACGCGTCGATGTCGCGTACAGCATCGCGCGCTTGGCGTAGCTCTGAGGGTCGAGGCGCGCGTACACCTCTTCCGCTTGCGCGTGAGTCGCACACCGCTCGACAGCGTGGACGCCTGCACGCGTGTGCGAGGCGACATAGAGCATGCGCCGGGCGGGGCGAGCCACCCTGCCGCCGCCCTCAGCGCGCATAGGCGATCGCCTCCACATGCGTGAGCCACGTCGAGCGCTCCGTCTCCTTCGTCGACATGTAGCGCACGGCGTAGAACGGGCGACCGTGATCGTCGGTGTCGACGCGGGAGATCGTCGCCTCGACCGCGTGACGTAGGCGTCCCATGCCCACCTTGTGCCCGGCTGGCAGCCGCAAGCGCTGTCCGAGCGTGAGGGGCGCCGCCGCCGCCGCCGCCGCGATCGCGGCGTCGATCGTGCGCACCGCCTCGCCCAGCTCGGCGCCGCTCGTAGCGCGGTACGCCTTGATCGCGTCGAGGCGTCCGAGTGCCGCCGCTTCCGCGATGCGGTTGCGGCGCTCGTCGGCGCTCAGAGCAGCCCACGCCCGACGCGTCTCGGCCAGACGCTCGTCCGCCGCGATCGTCTCCGGCGTCTCCTCGATCTCGATCTTCATGGGCACACCTCCCGGACGCCTCGCATCCGCGGTTCCACGACTCCGTGCTCGGCCATGGTTCCTCGGGGGACCAAGTCCGAGCACGCAGGCGTGGACGCCCGTGCCTCTTAGCCTCTCACCGTCCCTGCCCATGCCCGCGGACGCAGGCAGGAGACCCCGGCTATTGCCAGGGGCAGCCGGTCGGTGACGGGGAGGGTGTTCCTACAGCTGGCGGCATGCTAGCGTGCCGACGGCTGGTCACGGGATCCGCTCCACGACACCGGCCGACCAGCCCCGAAGGGTCACGGTGAGCCGCAGTCACCCCAGGGCACCTCGGGAGAGGTCCTTAGGTTGACCGGACACAGCATACAACCGCCGCGCGGCGAATGCAAGGCTAAGCGTGAGCATTCTCACACCGCGGCAGCTCTCTCCTCTCTCCCGGGAGGCGCCGGGACCGTGGCGACGGCCCGGCCGGTTCGCCGCTCGCCGAGTCTCCGCGCCTCCGCTCGTCTCGGCCGGCCGGCCCGAGCGAGCCGCACGCCTCCGCGTCGCGGCCGGCGTCTACCGCGCGGCTGCCGCGCAGCCCCCAGCGGCCGGCTGCGTCGCGGCGGTGGCATGGCGAGATGGGGCGCGATCTCTCGTCGGCTGCCGAGTGAACATCCGGGACGACCGGGCCGGAGCCGGACTGGAGGCCCACTAAGTTCATGTCTGGACCTCGTTCTGCTGTTATGCGGCGCCAGCTTTTTGCTGCAAAAGCAGCAGTGATAAGCTCCCCGGCGCTTGCCGCGTGGCATGCGCAGCGCGTAGGGTCGCCTCGATGTCGGACGACGCTGGCGCCGAAGTTGGGGGCGGAGGTACGCGGGGGCAGAAGCCGCTCGCGGTGCGCTCGTCTGACTACGTCGAACTCGGGGGCGTGCCGGTCGTCCGTGCGCCTGATGGCGGCGTGATGATCGGAGGCGGATCGCCGCCGCCCGCGGCACTGGGGCTCGACGAGGACAACCTGGTGTGCATCGCGACCGACACGCGGCCCCAGTGCTCGCACTACACTGCGATCCTCACCGAGGCCGAGGGCTACACGAAGGGCGTCGAGGAGCAGCCTCGGCAGATCCGCCGCTTCTGCCGACGCTTGTCCCCCGCGATGGAGATGATGGAGATCGGCGAGGCGGCGATCTTCGCCTGTACGGCGCGAGAGCCGGTCGACATCGTCTCGCTGGAGAGGATCTTGGCGTTCGAGCGGCGTCAGCGCGCTGCGACCGCGGAGCAGAACCAGAAGCGTGACGAGTTCGTCCTCTAACAGGAGAGCGTGATGAGCCAACAGACCGAGATGGAGATCGAGCTACCGCCCCAGCTCGTCGAACTCATCCAGTCGATGAAGGAGGAGCAGAACAACCTCCGCAAGAACAAGGCGTTCTCGAACGCCGACGAACTGCGGAAGTTCGTCGCAATGACGCTGATGTCGCGCTTGATCCAAGCGATCGAGATGCTGGGCGTCACCGCGGTCGACACTCGGTACCTCGGCGTCTCGAACGCGAACCAGCTCATGCGCATGCGTCGGTGGACGGCCGAGCACCTCAGATCGCTCGGCGCGCAGGTGAACGACGGCGACCCGTTCCCCGGCATCGGGACCACGGAGCTGAACGAGTTCGGCCAGGCGTTCTTCGCGCTGGGCTCGATGCTTCAGAAGAAGCTCCCGGAGGACAAGGAGATGGAGCGCACGTTCAACCGCGTGGCCGCGGCGTACGACAAGCTCGTGATGGCCGTCATGGGCAACCAGAGCGTGCCCGACGAGATGCTGGGCTCCGAACAAGAGCCGGACGAGGGCGAGGAAGAGGAAGAGGAGGCGGAGGAAGAGGAGGTCAGCGCGGTCATCGCCGACGATCCGACTCCCGCGCCCGACGGAGCGACCACGTGAGCGAGGACGTCGAGCAGATCGAGATCGACGATCCGGAGATGGGCCCTCCGGCGCCGTCGCGCCGCCGCCGTGGGAAGCGGCGCGAGGACGCCGCCGCCGACGCAGTGGCCGACGCGGTTCCCAGCCTCGAAGACGTCGAGCCGGACCCCGACGGCAACGGCATCCGCACGCTCGACTCGCTTCTCGCGAAGTACGAGGTCGGCGTGAAGCCGACGTACCACGCCATCCTGCATCGGCTCTGGCCGAAGTTCTTCGCAGGCAACGTTCCGGCCGCCGGCTTTCTCGCCCGGCTCGATCAGGTGTTCGATCAGGAGACGATCCGCTCCGAGTACGGCGGCGGCACGTACCGGGTCATCATCATGGGTCCAGATCCAAAGAGGTCCCCGAACGCGACTCGCCCGTACGCGCAGTTCTCGTTCGAGATCGCAGGACCTCCCAACCCGAACGCCGGTCGCGCTGATGCTACGCCAGCAGCGGCACCCGGCATGCCGATGATCATGCAGCAAGAACAGCCCGGGCTCGCGTCTACCGCCCTGAAGACGATGGCCGAGGTCTCGGCGAAAGATCGCGAGGACCGCATCCGCGCCGAGAAGGAGGCCAAGGTGGAGGTCGAGCGTGCACGAGAGGCATCGCTGCCGCTGTTCACGCAGGCCCAGCAGCTCGGCAAGGAGATGCTCGATGCCGAGCGCGAGCGCGCGAAGACCGAGCGAGAGTTCTTGCTTCGTCAGATCAGCGATGCGCGCGATGCGCAGCAGAAGCTCGAAGAGAGGATCTCGCAGATGGACCAGCAGCGCCCACGGATCGCAGACGAGATGCGCGACATGCAGAAGCTGTTCGGGCCGAGCCAGGAGGTCGTGGCCGCCGCGACCAAGGCCAACGAGAGCATCACGACGGCGATCCTCGAACGTCACCGGCAGGAGTTGGAGACCATCAGCAAGCAGCACCTGGCGCTCGTCGACTCGCTGCGCTCGACGCACGCCGGCGAGATCGCGGCGGTGCGCGACGCGCACATGCGTGAGCTGGGCGCCGAGCGGGAGGCCTCTCGCATGCGCGAGCAGCGGCACGAGGAGCAGCTCAAGACCGAGCGTGAGGAGCGCCGTCGTGATGCGGAGGCCCTGCGGCGTGAGGCCGATGCGCGCGACAAGGCGTGGCAGGAGCGCATGGCTCAGCAGGAGGAGCGCCTGAAGACGCTCTACGAGTCGAGGATCGCGACCAACCAGAACATGGCCGACAGCAGGATCGGCTGGATGCAGTCGGAGATGGACCGGCTCCAGGCAAAGGTGAACGAGCTGGAGGGCAAGCAGCAGGACAAGGGAGACCTGGTCTCGCAGCTCGGCCGCATCAAGGAGGCGACCGACGCGCTCAAGGGCCTCGGGCTCGTCGAGCCGCCGGCACTGCCGCCGCCGACGGGGGGCGGCATCGGCATCAGCGAGAACGGGCAGATCGACTGGGGCGACATGCTCAAGACGGCGATGACGAACCTGCCGGACGTCATCGACGCGATGCGCGGCGGCGGTGGACAGGGCGGAGGCCTGGGGAGCAGCGGCGGAGGTCAGCAGCCGCAGGTCATCACGCAGCGTCCGCCGCCGCCGCAGCAGCCGAAGGTCGGCGACGTCATGCAGACGCCGCGGGGCCCGATGGTCGTCGTCCAGGCTCCGAACGGACAGCTCGGGCTCATGCCTCAGCAGCAGGCGCCCAGTGGCCGACGAGGGCCCGCGCCGAGAGGCATCTTCGGTCCGTCGTCTCGCCGCCGTGACAGCGGCGGTCTGCCGGTGCCGAACATGGCGGACGGCCTGCCGAAGCCCGCCGCGCCGTGGGAGCCGACTCCGCCGCAGCCGCAGCAGCCGCCGGCTCAGCAGCAGCAACAGCAACCGCGGCCGGTGTCGCGACCGGCTGCCGCCCCTCCGCAGCCGCCGCCGGCCGCCGCACCGCTCGCGCCGGTGGTCGACGGGCAGCAGGTGAACGAGAAGACGCAGCGGGCGATCGCGAACCAGGTCGCGATCATGGTCCACAAGTCCATCGACGAAGGTGACGAGCCCGAGGAGTTCGTCGAGAAGATCTTGAGCGGCAAGTACCCGCCCGTGGTCGTGAAGGCGATCGCCTCGATGGAGCCCGAGCAGGTGCTGGCGTGGATCAAGCAGGCGCAGCCCAACAGTGCGGGCACGACACCGTTCGGGCACGAGTTCGTGCACAAGGCGCTGAGAGCGCTCCGGCAGGCCGTCTGATACCCTTCGACGCGTGAAGGGCATCGGGAACTACCGTGAGCTGCCACGCACGACAGTCGAGCGTCGCGTCGCGCAGTTGGCGCTGGTTCACGGCCCGAGGGCGTCGATTCGCTTCATCGACGGCACGATGTACACGATGCCCTTGGCCCCGCTCGCGGCTCTCGGCATCAAGCCCGGAGACACCTTCGCGCTCGTGACGCGGTATCAAGGCAAGAAGGTGCTCGACGTGAAGATCGAGCCGACGGCACGGCCGAATGCGCCGAGTGGCGCGCGGCCTCGTGCAAAGGTGTACGTGAGAGACGGCATCAAGATCACTACGAGGAAGACATGAAGACAGCGCTGAAGGGGTTGCCGATCCGGGTCAAGAAGGACGAGGCAGTGGCCATCGTGCAGTCGATGCTCGACCTCTGGCGCTGGCTGATGTCGATCGACGACCCGGACAACTTCGACACCGTCGAGATGATGCGCATCGGCGAGCCGTTGCGCGCCGCGCTGCGACGGCTTGCGCCGCTGGAGACGAGAGAGGCGCTGATGCAGCACTGCGCCAAGCTGGTGCAGCATCCGACCTTCATGATGAAGATCTACGCGGCGCACGAGATGCGTGAGGCCAAGGAGCGCGCGAAGCGGGTTGCCGCCGTGCGAGCGGCGAAGACGAAGAAGGCCCCGACGACCACGCGGGCCGGCCGTGTTCCGCGCTCGGAGAAGAGCGCTGCCGCGAGCGCGAAGCCGGCGCGCGTCGAAGCGTCGAAGAAGCGAGGTCGATGACCTGTTCGCGGCACTGACCGCGCTAAGATCGTCGCTGCGCCGAGACCGACCACTACCGTGACCAAGACCGGGTTGCGCCCCGGTGCGCCGGCGTGCGAGACTGCCGTCGGGCACGCTTGGACGAGGATCTGCTCCTCGTCATGCACCTACGCGCCCACAGCTACGACCCGGCGTACAACCATGCGGTCGGGACCATCGAGCCGTACCGTGGCACTGACCACACGGTTCAGCGCATGGTGCAGCTCGCGCTCGGCCCGCGTGGCGAGCGCAGCATCCGGGTGAGGCGACACGCCGAGCAGATCATCGCGAACGTCCGTCCGAAGGACTACACGAGCGAGATGTTCGCGATCCTCCGCTGGTGGACGAACGCCGGGCGCTACGCCCGCGACCCGCTCCACGTGGAGATGATGAAGGATCCGGAGAAGATGATCGACGACGCCGATGCCGGGCGTCTCACGATCGACTGCGACGAGCAGAGCCTGGGCATCGGCACCGACTGCCTCGTCGTGGGCGCGCCGGTCCAGTTCGTGACCGTCGGCTTCGAGCCGCGCCGCCCGTTCCAGAGCAAGCGACACACGCACGTCTTCGTGCGCGCACAAGATCCGCGCACGAAGATCTGGTGGGTGCTCGACCCGGTCGCAGGACGTCGAACGGCGTCCATGCTGAACCGCGTCAAGCAGTACTCGATCTTCGACGTCCAATGACGGCCATCCCCTACTACGCGCGTGCGCCGCTGGGTCAGACGACACCGGCGCCGGCGCCCATCGCGCCAGCCACCACGTCCGCCGTCACGACCGACACGTCGTCGAACGGAGGGTCGAGCGGACCGAACCCGCTGCGCGGGCTGCTCTACGTCGGCGGGCTCATCGCCTCGGCGGCTCTGACCTACCACGGGTACCGGCGCACGCAGTCCGTTGGCTGGGCGCTCGTCTGGGGCGTGCTGGGCGGAGCAGCGTGGCCGTTCGCGCTGCCGATCGCGTTTGCTCAGGGCTTCGGTCAGCCGGCGCAGCGCGTCGCGCGGAACCGCCGACGAAGGAGATGGTGATGCGACGTCGGAGACGCGGCATGGGGCCTGGGCTCATGGGGCTCGGGCAGGCCATCGACACCGGTGACCAAGCGCCGGTACAGGTCGGTCAGGCAGCGCTTACCGATCCGATCATGTCCTCGGCGTCGGTCATCGCCTCGCACGTGATGCTGAAGATGGCCTCGGTGCCGCAGGCCCAGCGCCTCGCGACGATGGTCACGGCGCTGAACCGGGCCCAGGCCGGTCTCGGAGATCAGACGAAGGCGGCCTACCTCGCCAGCCTTCCGAAGTACGCGGCGAACCAGAAGGACCAGGCGATGTTCGACGCGATTCGCATCGCCGTCGCGAACGCGCTCGTCCCACGGCTCTTGGCGCTGAAGGCGCAGGCGTCGCCAGGGACGTCGGGCATGGGTCAGACTGTGTCCGAGATTCTCGGGCAGACGAGCCAGAGCGTGAACGACGCCAACGCGGTCATGTGCTCGACCGTTCTGCCGGTAGCCGGCGTGGTCGGCGGGTTTCTTCAGTCGACAGGCACGGTGAACAGCTCCGGAGCCATCGGCGGTAGCGTGGGACAGGGCGCCTCGATCGCTGGCTGCAACGCCGGACAGCTGCTCATCCAAGCGCAGACGGCCACCGCGCAAGCGCAGATCGCGCAGAACGGCGCCGTGCAGACGCTCGCGCTCCAGCAGCAGCAGAGCGCGCAGGTCATGCAGTACACGCTGATCGGAGCAGGTCTTATCGGCGTTCTCGGCGTCATCTACGTGATTGTCAAGAAGGCATGATGGAGGTGAGCTACCACCGTAGTCAGCGTCACTCGCTAGGTGCGGTTTCCACCGTGTCGGTGGGTGCCTCGGCCTACAAGGACCCTTACGTGGCGCGGGCCTCTCTACTGGCCTCGAAGATCATGCTCAAGATGGCGCAGGCGCCGGCGGCCTCGCGACTGAATGTCATGGAGTCGGCGCTGAATCAGCTCGATGCGAGCTACACCCCCGCGGTCGCTGCGCAGATGCAGGCGCTGCTCAAGAAGGGCAAGACGCCAGATCAGGCCGCGTACGACGCGATGCGGGTCGTGTTCGCCAACGACATGATGGAGCGCGACCTGACGCTCATTCGGCACACGCAGGGGGCGCAGCGTGGCTGGGATCAGCTCGTCGACACGCCGCTCGGCGACATCGACCCGAACACGCAGCAGGCCGCATGCGTCGCCGCGTCGGCCGGCTCGGTCGCCGGCGGAGTCGTGTCGATCATCCCGGTGTACGGCACGATCATCGGCGCGGCCTTGAGCATCGGCAGTTCGGTCGCGTCGGGTGCGCTCAACTGCAACGCGGGGCAGCAAGCGCTGCAACAGCAGACCGCACAAGCGCAGGCGGCGCAGGCGGCGGCGATCAACGAGCAGGCAGCGGCGGCGGCGCAAGCGCAGCAGCAGCGCGAGCAGACGTACATCAGGGCAGCGGAGATCGGGGGAGCGGTGATCCTCGGCCTTCTCGCGTTCAACTGGCTTCTGGACTAACCTCGGGCGCGGAGCACGAGAATGGACGACGAACTCGACTTCCTACTGGACCTGGACGGCGACGCGGGCGCGCTGATCCCCCCGACGATGCGCGGCGACGCGAATCTCGATGCGGAGGACTACACGAACATCCCCGGCGTTCCGAACAGTTCCATCCTGGACGACGATCTCCAGGAGGACACGCCCTCGCGTCCGCAGGACGGTCCGGCTCCGGCGTTCGACGTCGACGGGCTCGATCAGGCGCTGTTCAACCCGAACGATGCCGAGTCGCCGGACATGCTCGTCACGCAGTACGGCAGCCATCCGTGGGGCCCGGGGAGCGGCGGCGGGTATCGCCCGTACTCGATGAACACCGGCCTCTCGGGCGGCAGCGAGTCGCCGTCGAAGGAGATCGCGCGTCGCGTGGCCGACCAGCGTGTGCCCGTGCGTCCCGCTCGACAGCAGCAGTTCAACCAGGAGCCGTCGAACGCGGACATCGATCCTGCGACGCTCTACGACCGCAGTTCATTCGAGTACGACGACGACCCGCAGAACGTCATCGGCGACGGAATCTTCGACATGGAGGAGGGCGTCACGTGGCGAGCGCGTGATGGGATCTTCCAGCACGGCTTCGCGCTGCCGGCGTACATCGCGCACGAGGGCGAGATGGACACGGCGCAGTCGGAGATGTGGGACTCGACGGCGAACGAGTGGCGCGTCGTGCAGCCGAACGCGAGCGGCGTCTCGCTCATGCGGCGGGTCGCCAAGCTGAAGCCGGAGATCTCGCCCTTCGTGGCGACCGGCGCCATGCCCTCGATGCACGCCGATGCCGTCGGGCCGCACTCGCACATCGAGGCGTTCGGCCGCAAGGCAGCGAAGGTCGTGGTCGACGAGGCGAAGGCCATCGGCTCGGTCCCGGCTCGGAGCGCCTTCATCAGCGCCGCGACCGAGGCGCTCGGTCCGGGCATGACGGCGAAGTGCCGTCAGGTCTCGGAGCGTCTCGTTCAGATGGGCTGGCGCCCGGACACGGCGCTCGAAGACACGCTCGCGCACTGCGTGATGCACGCGACGATGAACGACCTCATGGACCGTCGTCGTGGCGCACGTGGCCTTCCGCGCATCGACAAGATGGGCGCGAAGGTGAAGATCGGCGCGCAGACTCTCCGGAACGCTGCGGCGCAGCACCTCGCGCCGATCGCGACCGACGCGAGCGCGATGCAGAGCGACGTCACCAAGTTGACCAAGAGCCCCGCTGCGATGGGCATGGGGCAGGTCGTGCCCGATCAGACGACCGCGACCCCGGCGCCCACGAGCGGGTCGTCGATCGGAATGAATCTCCTCATCGCCGCTGCGGTGCTGGGAGCTGGCTATGTGCTCATGAACGGTACGAACGAGGGACGCAGCATGCAGCGGAATGCGCGTCGACGAATGCGCCGGTTGGCGCGGAAAGTAGGAGTGCGATGACCCGTCGTCGGAAAAAGCATCGGTCCGCTCGCAAGATCCGGAAGCAGTTCTACGAGATGATGAGCGGCCGGAAGCTCTACGAGATCATGAGCGGCCGGGCGCACCGCGTGGTCGCGCACGCACGCACGCTCAGCGTGGCGCGAGGCAAGGCGCGTTCACTCGTGAACCGTGGCGAGAAGCACGTCGTCATCCGACGCGGCAGCAAGCGCTACGCGGTCGGGCTCGGCCGGCGCAGAAGCCACCGGACCTCGGTCACCGCGAACCACCGGCGTCATCATCGCCGCGTCTCGCGCAACCATCGCCGCGTCTCGCGCAACCACAGCCGCCGTTCGCACCGCCGCGTCTCGCGCAACCACCGCCGCGTCTCGCGCAACGGCCATCGCCGTTCGCACCGCCGCGTCTCGCGCAACGGGCGCCGTCGGGTCTCGCGCAACGGCGGCGCGAGCCGGCCGAAGCGATCACGCACAGCAACGGGTCAGTGGAAGTCGTACCCGAAGCGCACGTCCGGCCCGTACCGCCCCGCCATCCACGTCCGGACGCGCCACGGGTGGCACACGCTCCTCACTCCACGTCCGCCCTCGCGCCGTCACCCCCGTCGCGTCTCGCGCAACCGTCGCTGAGCGTGGTCGGCCCTGAAGTGTAGGGCAGGAGGACATCATGCCGTTCAGCGACCCGTACCAAGAGCAGGCTGCCGAGATGAGCGAGGCGCACGCCTCGGCAGGCATGGCGCCGTATCCCCTCTATGGCGTGCCGTCCTACCCCATGGGGCAGACGACCACCGAGGAGACGGTGCCGTTCTATCGGCAGCCGCTCGTGTGCTTCGGTGCGGGCGCCGCGGTCGTGGGCGCCGCGTGGCTCTACTTCGCCTGGTGGCTACCGCGCCAGCAGCGTGAAGCGCGGACGACCCGGAACCGACGGGCCCGAGATCGAGACAAGGACGACGAAGAGTAGGAGGACGCGATGATGAGACGCAGGTACGGAATGGGCCAGACGGTGGCGCAGATCGCTGCGCCCGCGGTGAGCTATCCGGTGAGCACGACGGTCGTCATGCGTGGTACGCCCGCGCAGGAGGCAGCGCTGCTCGCGCAGATGCACAACGCGGGCTCCGGTCGGGTCGTGCAGGCGCTGCTGTCGCTCGTGCCCGCGCTGCGCGGCATGCAGCAGCAGCTCCAGACGCGACGCTTCAACACGTTCCCGTACAGCGCGCCGGCGAATCAGATCTCGCGGGTGCGGCTGGTGGCGTACGCGTTGACGCTGCCGCAGCCACGGGTCGCGCCGATGGTGCAGCCCGCGGTCGCGGTCGCTCCTGGCGGTGCGGCGTCGGCCGCGCTCGCGCCCGCGGGTGCGTCGTCGGCGCAGACGCAGGGACCTGGTGGCGGTGCCGCGGTCGCTGTGCCCACCGCGGTTGCGGTCCGTGCTGCGGGCGGCATGTACAGCAGCCCCGGCACGCCGCAGCAGGAGGCGGACCTCATGACGAGGATCCGCGGCCTCGCCCAGAGCGGTGCGGCGGCCTGGCTCAACATGCCGTACGCCAGTCGCGACCAGCTCGTGACGGCTGCGCAGGGAGCGATCAACGCCGCGAACGCGAACGGCGGCGAAGCGCTGCTGAACTTCCTCAAGTCGCTCGCGTCCTGAAGGAGAGACCAGGGTGAGCTACAAGGTCGACAGAAGGCTCGGCTACGCTCCGTGGGGCGTCACGAACCCGTGGGTCTTCGCCGACCTCAGCCAACCGCAGCGCTACCGCGGCCCCGTGAGCCCGGTCGTGTGGCAGACGCATACGCCGATGCTGCGTCAGCATCCGCTCGGCCAGACCAGCACGAGCACCACGACCGTCGACGACTACGCCGCGCGGATGGAGCAGTACACCATCCTCGGGCTCGCGATCTCCGCATCGAGCCTCATGTTCCTCGTCTGGTACTCGCTGCGTCGTCCGACGCTCCGTGAGAACCGGATGGGGAGGAACAGGGGGCGAGGAAAGCGCGTGCGGAGGAACCGGCGGCGGCGATGAGCTACCGGCGGCTGCCAGCACGTGGACATCTGGGTCAGACGGTGTCTGACGCGCAGACGTCTGCCCAGCAGGCGGCCGCTCAGCAAGGCGTGGTGCCGGCCGGAGGCCAGGCCGTGCCTCCGACCATCTCGCAGGGGACCGCGCAGCAGCTGTCGAGTCTGCCCAACCAGGTGGCAGTGCAGCCGGCGCAGGTCACCAGCCTCGACTTCGTGCCGTCGTGGTGCAAGCGGCTCCCGCCAACGCCTGATGCGACGCCCGCGGGCGTGGCGGCGGGGCAGATCGGCGTGCTCGCATTCCCGTACATCAAGCTCACCGACGACCAGATTCAGTCTCTCCTGAGCGGCGTGTACGGCGGCGGCGGTGCGGGCGACGTGCTCGTGCAGGCGACGCTGCTGGCGATCTCCCCGACGAACAAGTGGATTCCCTCGGCGCCGATGTTCGTCGCATCGGGCTGGATGCCGGACCCCGGTGCGGGCGTGCAGACGAGGGGGACGCTGTGGTTCGCGTTCGGAGGCTGGCAGGCCACCGTCAGCGCCGCGAACTTCGTCAACTACGTGAACGCCGTGGTGAAGGCGGGGACAGGGGTCGACCCGCGCAACGGCGTCGGCGGCGTCTACGACGCGCTGAATCCCGGAGGCAAGACCATCGGCGTCGGCGTCATCCCGAAGATCGCGAGCGGCAAGGCGGACTCGGACCTTCAGAACGCGGCGATCGCTTCGGCGGTCGCCATGCTCCAGGTCTTGCTCGCCCTGACCGAGGTCTTTTTGCTTGGTGCCACCACTACCCAGCTCGGGGCGGTCACTGGCAATGCAGGCATCACCGATGCTGTGACGCAACTGACGTCTAGCGTTGCCGCCGCAGTCGCAGCAGCGCCGCTGCCTGCTGCACTGCTGCCGCAGGTTCCCGCGCTCGTGACCCAGGTAACTTCGGCGACGCCCGATACCTGCGGACCAGCCGTGGCGGCCGCTCAGCAGGCAATCGCTCAGCTGCAAGCGGCCAGAGCGCAGATCAGCGCGGGCCTCGGAAACGTCACTGCGATTCAGCAGTTGGTTGCACAAGAGAGCCAGCCAGGCGGTGGCCCTATCTCGGCTCAGGTGCGAGCGCAGATGCTCGCCGCCGCGAACAACGCGGTGTCGACGAGCCCGCTGACCAAGATGGCGGTGGGCAAGAACTACTTTACGTGTGAGTTCTTTGCGAATGCTCAGGCAAGCGTTGCACGGCAGTTGCAGCAGATCCCGCAGCTGTTGTCGCAGGCCGGGCAGAACGCATCGGTGCTCAGCACGAACCGCGATCTGCTCAACCAGACGCTGACGGCGATCGACACGGCGAGCACGCAGCTCAACACGGCCATCCAGCAGTCGTGCCTCGCGTGGTACCTGAAGAACTGGGGCCCGGCGCCTGCGTGGACGTGGCTCGTCGGTGGCGGCACGCTCGTGCTCGGCGGCCTCATCATCCTGAAGGTCCGTCGCCGCCATCGCAAAGAGGCAGAGCGCACGAAGCTCCCCGCTGCGACGTCGGCGGCGAGCGGACAGGCGGTGGCGAAGAACCGTAGCCGGCGCAGTCGTCGACGCACGTCGTTCCGTGAACGGAGGTACGCGTGAGCTACTCCGTGCGGAAGCGTCTCGTGCGTCGCGGCCGGAGCTATGGCCTCGGTCAGAACGTTCAGCCCGACACGAACCTGTGGCAGCAGTCGCTGTCGACGTCGCGTGTGGCGCAGATCCAAGCCTCACTCGCTGCGCAGATGCAGCAGCTGACGCCGGCAGCGCGTACCAACACGCTCTATGCGAATCAGCCAGCGAGCGGGTTCATCGGCTATCCACAGCCGGCGACCGTGACGGCGCTGCCCGACTTCAGCGTGGCGACCGGCGGTGCGCTGTTTCAGAACAACAGCGTCAACTGGGGCACCATCAGTGACGACGGCGTCCTGAACCTCCTGCAACACCGGTTGGTGGAGGTGTACGCGCAGTCGCCGCTGGCCACGACGGACCCGGACACCGGCAACTTCTCGGCGCGGCGCCCTTACATCTCGTGGCCGGCGGGTCGCAACTACGAGATCCGAGAAGACGCGCCGTTCATCACCGCGCTCAAGTGCTACTGGGTGCGCATGGGGCGTGACCCGTCGCTGTGGACCTGCGGCTCGTTCAACTTCGGGCCCAACACCAACAGCTCGAAGGACCTGCACATCGCGCAGGGTCTGTACGAGCGTCTGGCCAATCCGCAGACGCCGCTGTGGGTCAACAGCGGCGGCTACACGTACCTGAACAACCAGGACTTCTTCTGGAACACGGTGCTCGTGCAGGAGCTGGTGCAGGCCGGCTATCTCTCGGCGCAGGACGACATCAACACGAACGAGGACGGTGCCGTCATCGGCGCCCTCAAGGCGTTCTTCGACGACGGTGTGGCTGCGGACACGGCGATGGGCTCGCAGCTGTTCGTCTACGGTACGTGGCCGAGCGGCTACAACTTCGGCCCGAACACGGGGCCGGACGCGTGCGACGGCTACGAGGCGCGGCTGCCGCCGGAGCTGATCTGGGCCGTGCTCAACGGCTGGTCGTCGCGAGGCATGGCGCAGGCCATCGGCAACGTGCAGGCGACGTTCAAGGGGGCCGACATCCGGCCTCCGATCTTCGGCATGCCGTCCGACGCCGGCACAGCACCGAAGCTCGCGATCACGTTGCCAGCGGCGACGCAGGTCTCGGCGCAGTTGGCTCCGACAGTGCTTTCTGCACTACGGAACGTTCTCAAGAGCTGAGAGGAGAGGTCCATGAGCTACCGAAGAAGCCCAGTGCGTCGTCGTCGATTCGGTCTCGGTGCAGGCGATGCTCCGACCGATGCGTCGGTCGACGCGTCGTCGGCGCCCGTCGTCATGGTCGACGATGGGAGCGGGCAGAACATGCCCGCGGTCATGCCGGACGACTCGACGGTGTCGGTGGTGAAGGCGGTGCCCGATGCGGCGGCCGTCACGATCGCGCCGGACGGCACGGTCAAGCCCATCGACAGCTCGGGCGGTGACGCGAGCGCGATCGCGCCTGTGGTCTCGCCCCTCAGCACGCCCTACGTGCCCGACACGTCGCTGGCTCCGGTGATGGCTCCGGCTCCGGTCGTGGTGCCGGTGCCCGTCGTCACGTCGGCGCCATCGCTGCTGATGTCGCCGGGCCCGCTCGGGCTGCCGTGGCTCTGGTGGGGCGTCGGCGCCGGTGCAGCGTGGCTGATGTTCTCGGGTCGCAGCAGCTCGGTCGCCGCGAACCGACGCTACCGGCGCGTGCGTCGCAACAGTCGGCGTGGGGTTCGTCGCCATCGCTGAGGAAGGTTCGTCATGAGCTACCACCAGAGAGCATCCGGTCGTCGTCGTCATCTGTCCGGGCTCGGGCAGAGCACGACGGCTCTGCCCGCCGTGCCGGTGCCGTCACGAAGCCAGTTCGGGATCCCGACTGGCTATGCGGCTGCGCTCCAGGCCACGCTGAGCGCCATCGCGTCTACCATGCGCCCCGGTGAGCCGGGGCGGGATGCGATCTTGGCCGCGAGCGCGGCGCTCGGAGCGCTCCAGCCGAACGGCAACGGCCGGTACGACGCCTCTGCCGTGGCAACTGCGCTGAACAACGTGCCGCCGGATGTGCAGGCCTCGATCGCCGGCATCATGACGGGCGGCGTTCGGGACGCGTCGGGCAACTGGCTCCGCGGTCCGATCCAGTCCATCCCGCAGGTGCTCGCAGACATCACGGCGGGCCGGTACAGCCCACCGCCGCCGGTGCCGATCCCCGCGCCGAGCCCGTACGGCATCCCGGTCGGTTACAGCAAGGCGCTCGCGGCGTCGCTGACGGCCATCGCGTCGACGTTCAACACCAGTGACCCGAACCGGGCGCCGCTCCTGGCAGCCAGCGGGGCGCTCAACAGGCTGCGCGTCAACGCGAACGGGCGGAACGATGCCTCGGCGGTCCAGGGAGCGCTCAGCCTCGTCCCCACGTCGATCCAGCCGTACATCGGCAGCCTGATGGCCCAGGGCGTCCAGGACGCGTCGGGCAACTGGCTGGTGGGCCAGACGCAGTCGATCGTGAACGTGCTCGCGGACATCAGCTCGGGCCGCTACAGCCCGGCGCCGCCTCCGCCACCGCCACCTTCGGGACAGGTGACGTTGAACAGCGCGTTGCGGATCACAGCGCCGGTGCCGCCTCCTCCGCCCCCTCCACCGCCGCCTCCGCCTCCGCCGCCGCCTCCGCCGCCGCCACCAACCCAGACGACGGTGATGCCCGACGGGACGGTCGTGACGGGGACCGACGTCACGCAGGGCGCGTCCACCGACACCACCTCGCTCACCACGCAGCCCGGCAGCTACGTCACCGACCAGACCATGCAGACCCCGCCCACCACGGCGGTGGCTCCTGCTCCTGCTCCTGTCGTGACGCCTGCGCCGGCCTCGGACAACACGTGGCTGTGGATCGGAGGCGCCGCCATCGCGCTCGGCCTCGGCGCCTGGCTGGTGTTCGGCCACGAGCGGCCGGTGAGCGCGAACCGAGGAAGGAGACGGCGCCGATGATGCGACGGGGTCTCGGTCAGCTGACCACCACATCGCTGCCGCTGGTCTCGGCGGCACTGCCAGAGATCCAATCGCTGCTACCGTCCACGGTCCCGAGCTTGGCTCCGGCGCCGGCAACGACTACCACCGCGGCTTCGGTGTGGTCACAGCCGGTGGTGTGGGTCGGGGGGATCGCAAGCATCGCGCTCGTCGCGGGCAGCGTGTGGTTCGTGATGAGGAAACGGAAGAAGGCGGTCTCGCCCAACAGAAAGCGAAGGCGATCATGAGCAAGGGTATCTTCTCGGCGAACCTGTTCGGCGGCATGTCGGGCAGCAGACGCGGCGGCATGGGTCAGGACGCGTTCGAGGACCTCGAAGACGACTCGACGGACACGACCGCGCCCACGACGACCACCGCGACCACCGCGCCTGCCCCGATCGCTCCGACGACCGCTGTGACGAGCACGGCGCCGAAGACGGCGACGCAGACGGCCGCGCAGAAGGCATCGACGCTGCCGACGGTCATGCCCTCGACCCTCACCACGACGACGTCCAGCACCACGACCAACTACACGCCGTACATCATCGGCGGCGTGGCGTTGGTGTCGCTGCTTGGTGTCGCCGCGCTCATGATGGGCGGCCGTGGTAGGGTAGCGGCGAACCGCCGCCCGCGCCGGAACAGGCGGCGAAGGTGATTCGTGCTGGCCGGCGGCTGCGGCCGGCACGGTAGAACGACCGGAAAAGGAGCACGGGGCACGCATGGACGAACTCGATCAGATGGACCAGGACGCACTGGACAACATGCGCATGCGCGAGGCGCACGCGCAGCAGGAAGCGGAGGCGCAGCAGGCGCAGCTCTACCCGCTGTCGTACGCGACTCATCCGCTGGCGCAGGTACCGGCGACCCAGCCCCCTGCCGTTCCGACACCGGCGCCTTCGTCGCTGCTGACGATGCCGATCGGACCTCTGCCGCTCTGGGGCTGGGGCGCGATCGCGCTGCTCGGCGGCGGCGCCTGGTACCTGTACTCCAAGTCCTCGAAGGTCTCGAAGAACGACGGGGATGGCAGCGGCACCGGGTACGTCTCGCCCAACGGCAGCAGCGACGGTGGCGGTCGGTTCGAGACGAGCCGCAGCGGCTTCGCGTCGAAGCTGCGCGGCTACCTCCAGAAGAACGGGCACGCGGACGCGGTCGTGTTCGATCCGAAGGACCCGCGCCGCACGGGCAGCATCGTCATCTACGGCGATGCAGACGACGCGAAGAAGCACAAGCTCAAGCACGTCTCGCCGCTCGTGACGATGCAGTGCAAGGGCGGGCGCCTGAAGCTCGCCGACCTCGACCGCTTCGCGAAGCGGGAGGGGCTGTCCGCCGTCGAGCACGAGTCGGACATCGTGGGGTTCTACCCGGGCGGTGGCCGCAAGGGCAAGGCCTGGGAGGAGTACGTCGACGCGCTGCGCGATGATGGGCAGACCGTCTGACACGAAGTAGGGAGCACGGCATGTACGCGACAACGGTCAGGCATGGTGGTGGTCTTCGGACGGTGCATCACCTCGGGTTCGGAGCAGCGGCGGACAGCACGCCGGACAAAACTGCCGTTCCGTCAGGGGTCACGTCCAGCGCGAGCCCGACGACCGTGGTGCAGGCCGCGCAGGCGGCGCTCGCGGCGATCAACGCATCCGGGTTCGACGCTCACACCGCGAACGCGGCGGTGCGCACGTTCCAGGCGGCGTACGGCCAGGGCATCTCGGTCGACGGTCTCTACGGGCCACAGACGCAGGCCGCGCTGACTGCGATCTTGGGCAGCGCGCCGGCACCACCGACCACGTCGAGCAGCAGTTCGTCGAGCGGCAGCTCGTCGTCCGCGTCGGTCGGACCGAGCATCCTGACGCCGCCACCGACGACGACGACGGGCCTCCAGCTCACGACCTGGGAGTACGCGGCGCTCGCTGGCGCAGGCGTGCTGCTCATCGGAGGCATCGTCTTCTTGATGATGCCGCCCGCACCGTCGAAGCCGCGCTCGACCGCGGCCGCCGCTGCACCCGCGGCCGCGGTCGCCAAGAACCGCCGTCGCCGGGTGCGCCGCAACTCGCGTCGTCGCTGATGCCGTACCTGCTGCCGACCATCGAGCACCACGGTGTGGCGCCGACGTTCGTCGGCGGCCTCGGTCAGGCCATCACGATTCCGAACTACACCATCTGGTCGAGCGGCGACATCAGCTCGTTCTGGAACGTGATCTTGGACCGGGTCTCCGCCCTGGAGACCGACATCAGCCACAACGTCGACACGAGCAGCGCCGACGGCAGTCAGCTCCACACCGACTTCGAGAACTTCAAGAGCGACTTCCTGTCCGCGTGGTCGCAGTACCACGACAGCTGGCCTGCGATCTCCAGCTCCACGCCCGTGACCACTGCGCAGCAGATGGCCGGTCGCTTCAACGCGCTCTTGACGCGGTACACGACGCTCACGGGCGAGGCTCCGACGCCCGGCGCCATCGCGACGGTGCAGCAGCAGGCGACGCCGTCGCCTCAGGTCGCGGGGCTTCCAATCTGGGCCTGGGCCGGGCTCGGCGTGGCGGGCCTCGGCCTGATCGGGTGGATCTTCATGTCTGTGCGAGGCACGGCGAGCGAGCTGCGGAGGGCGGCGGTCGCAGGCGCGCTCGCGAGCAACCGCCGTCATCGCCGTCGTAGGAGACGCGCATGAGCTACCTGGCCGCAGCACACGATCTCCAGGGGTCCGACCCAGACCCGATTCCGCCGGCGAACACACCGGACATGTCGACGTTCACGGTCGGCTCCTACGTGCTCGGCTTCGGGTACGCGGAGATCCCCTGGCTCGATGCGCAGCTCACCGTGCAGGGCGTGACCGCAGATCAGGCCGCCCGCGAGGTGATCCCGAACATCACGGCCTCGCTCCAGCAGGCCGGTGCGCAGGTGCAGGACGCCGGCTGGGTTGCCGGCGGCTACGTGCACGTGACGTTCAGGCCGACGTCCGAGCATCCGGCGATCGACTACGCGACCACCGTGCGCGATGCGCTCTTCAACGGTGGGCACGCGCTCGGACCGAACGTGCAGATCATCATGCCGCGCTACCGGATCAACATGCCGGCAGGACGCGAGAACCTGTACGCGTACCCGACGGGCAGTCTGCCCGTGTCGTCTTCCGACGCCAGCACGGCGCCATCGGCGCCATCGTCTGACGACTCGTCGGGCAACGGGAAGGCGGTCGCGACGACCTCGGGCGGCGGATCGCTGCTACAGGAAGTCGAGAGCCCGACGGGCATGTTCGCGATGGGCGTGGCCGGCGTCGCGTTGCTCGGCGTGGTCGGAGCCGCGCTCGCGTGGCGCAGATCGCGACTGCGGCAGAACCGGCTGCGGCAGAACCGACTGCGCCGCCGCCGGACGAGAGCGCGGTCCTATCGGAGATGAGCTACGATCGTCGACGGGCACGCCGCCGACGCTAGGAAGAAGGCGGACATGAGCTACAGGATGGTCGACAGGCGGTGGAGAGGAGTGGGCGGTCTCGGTCAGACGAGCACCACCACGAAGCCATCGTCGAGCGGTGGCGATCAGACCGCGCAAGACGTGCTCCAGGCCGTGACGGCCGCGGCGAGCCTCGTGCCCAGCATCATCAGCGCCACGCAGGGCGGCGGCGCGACCTCGACCTCGCTCACCACCACCGGCATCACGACGACTCCGACGACCACGGTGCCTCCTGCCGCGTCGGCCGCGCCGTCCTGGTACTGGCCGGTGATCATCGGCACGGGGCTCGTGATGCTCGGCGGCGTCGCGTTCGTGCTGACCTCTGCGCACAAGAAGCCGGCGACTGCGGTTGCCAAGAACCGGCGACGCCACATGCGGCGCAACTCGCGGCGGCACAGCGGACACGAGCGCGTGTACTACGTGTTCCGGTACTGGCCGGGGGCCGGCTCGCCCTACGCGCACCGCAGCGTGATTTCGGCATCAGCCACGAAGGATTTCATCCATCCGAGCGCGAGTGGTCTTCGCGTCGTACGCGCGCGATCGCAGGCGGCGGCGATCGCGCGGTACCGACGGGGCGAGGGCATCGCCCAGAACCGTCGCGGTCGGCGCATCAGCCGGAACCGGCTCAGCGCTCGGGAGCGCGCGAAGATCCCCGCGAGCAAGTTCGTCTTCCCCGAGCGTCGTGCTTGGCCGCTCGACACGCCCAAGCGCGCGTACGATGCGATGCGTGCGATGCACCTCGGACGCGTGCGGAGCGCGAGCGACTACCTCAAGATCTCCAACGCCATCCAGCGTCGGTACCCTGGCGTGTGGAAGCAGTACAAGCACATGCTCAGCTGGCCGCGGACGTCGGCAGCGAAGCGGAAGGGCATCGCGACTCGTCGCCGCCGCTACCCGCATGGCACGCGGTACGCGAGTCGGTACGCCGCCAACCGCCGCCGTCACCATCGGCGCGTCAGCCGGAACCGGCTCAGCGCTCGCGAGCGGGAGAGGATCCCCGCGCGTGACTTCGTCTTCCCGGAGCGGCGTGCATGGCCGCTCGACACACCCGAGCGCGCCTATGAGGCGATGCAGGCGCTGCACATGGGCCGCGTCCGGTCGGCGGGGGACTATCTGAAGATCTCCAACGCCATCCAGCGTCGCTATCCCGGCGTGTGGCGCCAGTACCGCGGCCTCGTCTCGTGGCCGAAGGCGGAGGCGGCGCGCCGGCGCCGAGCCGTCTCTCGTCGGAAGCATCGCAGGACGTCGAGGGCGGCCTGACGATGGCCGCCAAGCGGACATCGCGTCAGCGAAGACGCACGAGCAAGCGCATTCGCGCGAACTCGCCGCCGCCGCTGTACCACGCGGTGGGCGTGGACGAGCGCGGCGGCAAGGTCGACCTCGGCACGGGTCCCCTTGCGCGCATGCGCGACACGGCGATGGCGAGCTGGCTCGGTGATCCGAGCCTCCGAAGCGCTTACGTCGTCGATCGCCGCGGGCACGCGTACCTGTCGCTGGAGCCGCGCGACCGGAAGCGCCTCATGTCGAACCGCGGCGGCGAGCAGCTCGACGTGCTGGAGCACGAGGTCGAGCACGAGCTGACCACGGCCTGGAACGCGCTCAACGGCGGCGACACGTGGCGCGCCCAGGATGCGTTCGCGCACGTGCAGGCGCTCCAGGACTTCGCCACGCCCGCGCAGCGTACGGAGATCCGCTCTCTCGCCGCGGCCCTCAGGCGCGCTGGGCTCGATGCGTGGCAGGAGAGCGTCGAGCCGAACGTGCACATCGGCGCGAAGACGGAGCTGGCGATCGAGGAGGGCATCGCGATCGTGCGAGATCTGCGGCCGTCCGAGCAGAAGCACTTCATGCCCGCGAGCGTGTGGTCGCGCTTGCGCTCGATGCCGCCGGGGCTCTACCGCTACGGCTCGGGCAAGAAGCGTGAGAACGTGCTCCAGCGGATCTCGACCGACCTCGCCGGCGCTCTCGCGAACACGCGCATCGCCGCACGCTACGGTGGCGAGATGCACTGGCTCATCGACAATCGAGGCGGCTACCCCGTGGTCGTGCGGATGGTCGACCAGTCGTCGCACAGCGTGTACCGCGTCGAGGAGTACGCCCGGAAGCTCGAACGGGTGCCCGCGATGGTGGAGCGTCGGCGAGCGGCGTCGCGATAGCCATGGCTCGCACGAGCCGACCGAAGCGGGGCCGAGCGCGCACTTCGCGTCGCGTTCATGCGAACGTGATCCCGCCGCCGCCGCAAGATCCGACCAGCCAGCTCCTAGAGAGCTGGGCGCGGAGGACCTACGCGCCAGGCACGCCGGTGAAGTTCGAGCAGGAGAGCATGGCGTGGTGGGCTGCTCCACTGGACCCATACGAGACCAATGAGAGCCTGGCGCGCCGCGAGGTCACGGTTCCGGACGGAACACGCGGCGAGGTGGTCGGGGTCATCCACGACGATCGTCTTCGGCATCCGATTCAGATCGTGGTGACGGTGCAGGATGCACGTGGGTACTCGTACTACGCCGCGCGTCCAGCTGGAGTCAGTGCGCGTTGGCAGATAGCTGAGATCGATGACCTCTGGAAGATCCTCGACAGCTACGGAACCAATACGGTTCAGCGGCCGATCGCGCCATCGATGCTTCAGTGGCTCATCCCGCTCCAAGACAACTGGGCATCGCAGCAGCCTGTGTACCGTGGGCGTCAGTGGAAGGGACGGTACACACCGAACCCGATTCCACCGGCTCCCGTGCCGCAGTCGTGGCACCAGGCGGGCGCGAGCTACGAGACGTGGGCCACGAGGACGTTCGCGCCCGGCACGCACGTGAAGTGGATCGCTTGGGCGAACGTGTCCGTGCCGCTGGGAAGCCACGGTGCCGCGGCGACCGCTGCTGTGCCGCCGGAAGCTCGCGGTGTGGTGGTGGCCTGGCACCCGGACAACATGGGACGGCCTGCCTATCTCGCGATTCGTCTGCAAGACCCGACGGCGTACATGCCCTACGGTCGGGAACGGCAGGCGCTGGAGTACATCCTGCACGGTCCGATCGCGTCGCGGCAGCACATCGTGCGCGAGCACATCATGAGCCTCGACAAGAGGCTCGTGGCGCTCGACGACAACTGGGCATCGCCGCGTCCGCGATGGGCCCGACCACGGCCCAACACCTCGGGCAGTCGTCGCCTCACGCAGAGTCCCGAGCTGCGGACGCTGATTGCGGCGGCTGAGGCGCAGGGGTGGCGCGTCGAGAAGACGCCGGGCAACCACGTGCGGTTCATGTCGCCCGACGTGCGCGTGCCGCCCATCGTGACGGGCTCGACGCCATCGGACGTCCGCGCAACCCGCAACCTCCGATCGCTGCTGCGGCGGCATGGGCTCGACGTGTAGGCTGGTGGTACCGATGGCCTTGTACTCCGTCTGGGACTGGGATCACAACGCGTGGGCGGTGTACCGCGACTCGCGGCCCGTGAGCGTCGGCGACGACCCGGTGCCGCCACGGCCGACGGACGTCAACTTCCTCGGCGCGGACCCAGACACGCAGTGCAACCCGCTCCCGCCGAGCGCCAGATTCGTCGGCTACGACACGATGTGCCGCGGCGAGGTTCGTCGACGCGTGGCGGGCTCAGGCCTCGGCCTCGACCTGCCGGCCGCTGCCGACATGCAGAAGTATCTGATCGGCGCGGCGATCGGCGTCGGTCTATACTGGCTCTGGAGTCAGCGATGACCAGGCGCAGCAGTCGTGGCAGCAGCAGCCGCAGAGCAAGCCGGCGCCTACGCCCGAACGCGCCGTCGAGCGAGATGGCGCCGCGAGGCTCCGAGGGTGCGATGGGGCAGCGCTACGGGCGCTCCATCGAAGATCCGATGCGCATCGCCGGTTCCGAGGGGCGCGACCTCGACGCCGCGCTCGCACGCTACCGGCTGTTCCATCAGAAGCAGCCCATCGACATCGTCGAGATCGACCACGAGCCTCCGAAGCTCGTCGTGCCGGTCGGCGATTGCGTGAGCGTCATGTACCGCTGCGACAAGTGGTACGAGGACGGGCAGGACGTCGACTACAAGCACCTGCACGGCAAGAGCGAGGAGCTGGAGTACGAGCCCGGGGCCGGCACGCGCTTCTACTCCAACGCCGACCTGGAGCCGGAAGATCGAGCGCGCTTCGGCACGACCAAGCTGAAGTACCCGAAGGCGTGGGCGCGCCTCGGCAAGTGCCTCGGTTGGTTCGTGCGGCGCGACGATGATGACGATCCGAGCGACGATCTGCGGCACACGGTGAACCCACGCAACGCGTGGCTCCTCACCGCGCCGGACGGACACATGCTCGCCATCTACGCGCCGCACAAGCTGCGCAACGGTGACGTCGGCTTCTTGGGCTTCATCCAGGGTGGGCGGCTCCGCGTGCTCAAGGACGGGATCGACGGCTGACATGCCGCCGGGCACCGAGCAGATCACGCAGCAGTGGGGCGCATTCGGCGCCGTCTTTCTGCTCATCCTCGTGCCGCTCGCGGTCTTCACGCGCGGCCTATACGAGCGCCTCAACCAGGTGCAGCAGTCGCGCGTGGACGACGCGCGAGCCGTGACGGCGACGGTCGTGGAGTCGACGAAGGAGTTCTCGCAGGCGCTCAGGGAGACGGGCGCCACGCGGCAGGTGGACGAGCAGATCATGGAGATCCTCGTCGACCTGCGCGAGAAGGTGATCAGCTTGGAGTCGAAGGTCAGCGCGATGGACGCGCGGTTCGAGATGATCTCACGCGGAGATCGATCTCCGCCGGGGAGGCCAAGATGAGCGACGAGGAAGACCGCAAGCGAGACGACGAACCGACAGCCGTGCAGCAGATGAAGCAGGCGGTCGGCGAGTTCCAGCGAGAAGTACGCAAGGCGCGGCAGTCGAGCCGCGGGTTCGCGATTCCCAAGGAGCTGCGCGAACTTGCGCAGGATGCGACGACCGAGAAGAAACCGGCGCCCGCGTGAGCGTGCGATTCTTCTTGCGCCGATGATCTCTCGCGTGTAGCGTTCTCTCCGAAGACCTGGGGCCTTGCGCCTCGCCTGCTCTCAGGGGTCGAGCAGGCGAGTTGCGTCCAAGTGGCCCTGATCTACCGCAAGACGACACGGAACGTCGCTCGGAAGTACGAGCGCAGCCCCGGCATGGAGCCGAACGTGGGCGGCGGCGTCACGCACATGACCGTGATCAATCCCGGTCGTGCGCCGAGTCGGAACCCGTTCCAGTGGATCAGCGGTCGTGGGCGCAGCCATCACCATCTGAGCCCCGCGTACCGAACGGTGCGCGGTGCGAAGCGGTGGGCCGAGAAGCACGCCTCGGAGTTGGGCCATGGTCGGCTCTACCCCGTCGACGAGTACGGGACGCTGCTGTCCCATCCGCTCAGCCGCAAACAGGTGCTCAGCAGAAACGCACGAGGGAGACGACCGATGGGCTACAACGTGCAATCGCTCAAGCGCGCGATGCGTCGGAACATGTCCGAGGAAGATCGCGCAGCGATCAAGGCCGCTTCGCGCGCCGTCGACACGGGCAGCAGCCACAGCCGCAAGCGGCGTAGCCGTCGCGTGTCGGGGACGCCGATCGCGATGGCGATGGGGTCGCTGACGCCGCGCCAGCGCCGGCGCATCTCGCGCGGGCTCAGCCGGAGCCACGGCTCGCACCACCGCCGCCACAGCACTCCCACCGTGAAGGGTGGTCGCGTCACGGCGAAGGGCGCGCAGAGCGCGGCTCGGGCGTCGAAGAAGGCGGCGTCCAGGGCGAAGAAGGCGGCATCGAAGGCGAAGCACGCCTCGACGCCGAAGGCGGCCAAGGCCGCGGCGAAGTCGGCGCGCAAGGCGGCCTCGAAGGCGAAGAAGGACGCCAAGAAGGCCGTCTCGAAGGCCAAGAAGGCGAAGGCCACCTCGAAGAGAGCTGCCTCGAAGGCAGCCAGCGCTGCGAAGCGCGAGGCCTCGAAGGCGGCGGCGGCCGCGGCGAGCGCGGAGTCGCACGCGCGAGCGGTGTCGCGTGGCATGCAGCGTCGTGGTCGGATCAGCAAGAAGCAGGGCAAGTTCCACTACACGACGAAGGTGCGCGGGTACAAGCGCGTGAAGGGCTACTCGGCCTCGCCGTTCTACACGGGCCGGCTCTTCAACCCGCCGTACATCCACGCGACGACCCGGCACGCGCACGGCGCGGCGGGGATCCGCATGGCAGCGAACCTGCTCGGCCGCACGTCCCAGCGTGGCGGTCGTGCAGCGGGCCAGCGCATCCAGCTGGTCCAGTTCGGACCTCGCTCGCGTCGTCGCGGCTACGCGACGTACGTGCCGGGGTTCGTCTCGGAGCGGAGCTACACGCGCCGCTTCACGTTCGGAGGTGCAGCGAAGCGCGCTCACGAGCGAGCGCTTCGCGAGGGCTACGCGCGCTCGCGTCGCCGCAAGTCGCTCGCGTCGAACAGAAGGAACAGGAGGACCTCCATGGGCATGCGTCGGAACAAGCGTCGTCGGTCGCGTCGGTCGAGCCGGCGGGTGAGCGCCAACAAGTACATCGTCGTGCGCAACCGACATCATCGGCGGATGCGCCGCAACAGCAAGCGCCACAGCAAGCGCCACAGCATGCGGTCGAACCACCGTCGTCGTCGCCACCTGCGCCGGAACCTCAGCATCATGGGGACGCAGATCGATCTCATGAACGACGTCGCCATGCCGTCGGTCTGGGCGATCGGTGGCCTCATGGCGTCGAACGGTGCGGCGAACGCGGTCGCCAACATCGACCAGGTGCGCAACGTGCTCGATGCGGGTCAGACGCCCGATCAGGCCATCGTGACGAAGTCGGTCACGAACCTGGCGGTCGCGCTGGCGACCATCGTCGCGGCGGCGCGGTTCCCGATGCTCCGGCAGAACCTCACGGCGATCGTCGCCGGCGAGGGTGCGGCCTTCATGGCGCGGCTCCTCCGCGGCACGCAGGCGGCGCCGTACCTCGGGACCTACTACGCCACGGCGGGGATGGGCGAGTACGTGCAGCAGCCGCTCAGCGGCGTCGGCGCGTACGTCCAGGACCCGAGCATGGGCGAGTACGTGCAGCAGCCGCTCAGCGGCGTCGGCGAGTACGTGCAGCAGCCGCTCAGCGGCATGGGCACGTTCTACGCGGCCGCGGGCTACCAGGAGGGCATCGATCCCGCCGACCACTCCTCGATCGACGGCCTGATGGACGTCATGGAGGCGACGGCCGGTGGGCCCTACGAGGCCGCGGCGGGTCTGGGCACGTACTACGCTGCGGCGGGCTTCGGTGACGACGCGACGGCTGCGGCCGCTGCGGCGGCGCCGCCCATCCAGCCCGTCGTGACGGGCGCGGTGACGCCGGCGCCGGTCGGACCGCCGGGCATGCCGCCGGCGCTCCCGCAGCCGCCGTTCGTCTCGACCGAGACGCCGGCGGACATCGCCACCGACGTCACGGGCGTGATGCACCGCGACACGAAGGTCCAGAAGCGGAACTACGCCACCGACGAGGGGCGCGGGTTCGCGGGCGGCATCTTCGGTCGCACCCTGTTCTCCGGGATGCAGGCCTGAGGAGCAGTCATGAGCAAGCGAAGGCGCCGAGTCAGCAGAAACGCGTACGCGGTGGTGCACAACCGCCGCGTGCGCGGCTTCAGCTCGGTTCGGCGCCTCGCTCGCAACCTCGGGAGCGCCGACCTGGTCGACAAGGTCGTGGTGCCGGCTCTCGGGGCGACGGGCGGCATGATCCTCGCGCAGTGGCTGGGCTCCATGGTCGGCGGCTCGTACCTGCCGACCATGGATCCTCGCATCGTCGCGACCGGCGCCTCGCTCGCGAGCGCCATCGCGGCGTACGCGGTGGGGCAGCCGCTCGGTCTCTCGCCCGAGACGCAGATGTCCATCGCGGCCGGCGCTGGCGTGAGCGGTCTGAAGCCGTGGCTGCCGCTCCAGCTCATCCAGGACACCGTGCTGCCGACGCCGACCCCCGCACCCGCGCCGGTCGCGCCCGTGGCCATGGTGCCGATGGGGCCCGGGCCCGTCTCGGGGATGGGCGCGAACTACATGATCGACATCAGCCACGCCGGCGCGCCGTACCGCGGCATGTTCGGCCTCGACGGGTACGACGAGTCGGTCATCAACGACGTGCGGCACTCGGACGAGCCGATCTCGACCGTGAGCCCCATCGACCTCGCGTTCCCCGTGGTGAAGAAGAGAGCGGTCCGCAGGGTCCGCGAGCAGATGGCGACGCCGGACGGCCGAGGATGGGCCGGCGGCATGTTCTCTCGGATGTTGTTCAGCGGAGCTTCCGGCTGAACTGACCAGCTAGCTGTGACCCGGTAGCCGACGGGTGAAAGCCTCCTACCACTGGGAGGTTCCGGGTCGCAGATAGGTCCTCAATGGTGAGGGCTTGTGCACAGTGGGAAGTGCTGTCGTGGTGGAACAGCGAACATCGTCGCAAGCCAATTATGGCGCGGGACGGTGTCTCGAAGGAGAACGACATGCCCAAGATCGTGGGGACGCGCGAGCGCGTCCATCAGCCGTTCTACGACTCGCTCATCCGCGTCGACGGGTCCACCGACCTGCGGCTCAACCCGCTGAACACGTTCAGCGTGCCCCAGCCGCGCACCCAGCTGTTCCTCAAGGGCGGTGGCGACATCGCCATCACCAACCTCACCACCGGCGGCTTCCTGCCGTCGGACCAGACGTTCATCACCCTCGCGGTGCGCGTCTGGACGTACTTCCGGTTCAACCCGGAGGCGCAGTTCCTGGTCAACCAGGTGCAGACGTCGGTGGGCTCGGTGGCAGGCGTGTTCCCGGATCGTGTGCAGCGCGTCTACAAGCTGTACATGCAGGCCGAGAACCAGCTGTTCTGGCAGTTCCAGGCCGGTGACAAGCCGCAGCTCACCACGTTCACGGCGTACACGCCGTTCGCCGGTGGTCTCGACGGCTTCAGCTCGGACTCGCGGCTGCCGCGGTTCAACAACGGCGTGCCGACCTCGTCGGCCCTCATGCGGCTCGCGCGGCCGATCCTCATCCCGCCGCGTCAGGGCTTCCAGTGCATCGTCACGGCGAGCCCGATCGGCCCGTCGACCGGTGCGAACATGATCGACCAGCTCGCCGGCCAGATCGACGGCACGGTGGGTCCCGCGGCGGCGATCAGCCCCGGCGTGACCCAGCCGGTCACCGGCGACCTGACGGTCAACGGCATCGACAACATCGAGAAGGACGTCAAGTACCTGATCGATGGCGTCCACAGCCGCGACGTCCTCTGAACGCATCGCGGGGCGCTTCGGCGCCCTGCGACCTCTGCTTGCGCCGCTCGCGTCGTAAGCGGAGGTCGCAGGACATCAGTCCCTGCGGCGGCCATCCCCGGCCAGTCTCTCACGAGACACATGACCTCGCGCTGAGGAGGCGCCTGGTCACCAACCAACGCCGCTGAAAGACGCGGAAGAGGAAGGCGGATCCCAGATGCCCTCGATCACCGATGATCCCCAGGTTGCTGCCTATCTCCGCGGCCTGATGGACCGCGAGCAGCGCATGGCGACTCAGATGAAGTCGCTCCTGAAGGCGTACAAGCAGCTCGCGCAGCAGAACAGCGACAACCAGCTCGTCATCGGACAGCTGCGGGACGCGGTGAAGAAGGCGGCGGAGCGCATCCGCTACATCGAGGACATCCCGGGCAAGCGGGTGCCCTACTTCCTGAACTTCAACGTCCCGATCCCCGGCCCCTCGAACCCGAGCGTGTCGCTCGCGGGGTCGCGGCTGCCGGCGACGCAGACCATCAGCACCGACGGTCCTTTCGTCGCGACGTCGCTCATGGCGGCGTTCCTGATGAAGACGTACTCGATCGGCCCGTACGGCACGATCGATCCGCCGGACGGTCGACCTGGAGACCCGCCGATTGGCACCGAGGTCATCTCGCCCTTCACCGGGCGGTGGCGGCCGATCGCGAGCACTGCCGACCCGTTCTCGGGCGCGTACATCGGCGTGGGCCTCGGCCCCGACACGGTCGCCGATGCGCAGGCCGTGCAGACGTTCCGGCCGGGCACCATCGACTTCCTGTTCGAGATCATGGACAGCGGCAGCAACCGTACGCGCCAGAACGAGATCCCCTCCTCGTCGCGCTACCTGTTCACGGAGTTCGACCGGCCGGCGTACCTGCCGGCGTCCGACTTCTTCACGCAGAACTCGGTGATCACGCTGAACGTGACGCTGACGCGCGACCTCGGCTTCGTCGAGAACAACTACGCCGCGCTCCCGAACGGCTTCGCCGAGGGCGATGCGCAGCCGCCGCCCGACCCCACGGTGTCGGGCAACATCGGCCGGCAGGTGCTCGCGGTCGGCGGCGTCCTCTACTTCACGATGCTCGGATACAAGATCCTCCAGGCGCAGTCGCCGGCGGTCTGAGACACAGCGGGATGGGCACGCCCGCACAGCGGAGGTCACCATGAGCGGCTCGATCCGACGAGGCGCGGCAACGCTCTCGCAGTCGCCGTCCATGCTGCCCGACGTCGAGAGCGCGACGCGCGTGGTCAACACGCAGATCTTGAACGGCTTCTGGCAGTTCCTGCCGTCCAGATCGACGACGTTCCTCGACCGCGTGTACTTCGCGAACTACCCGCGGCCGCTGTTCGTCGGCAACCTGCCGCCGTACCCGGTGCCGGTGCCGCTGGTCAACCTCGAAGTGCCGAACAACATGGCCTTCGTGCTGAAGAGCTTCGAGTTCGAGGCGTACGAGGCGAGCGGCATCGGCGTCGACGACATGACGCTCGTGCCGCAGGCGCGCGTCGCCACGTACGTCGGCTTTCAGATCAGCATCGGGAACCGCAGCCCGCTCGACTACAACACGAACGTCTCGATGCGCGGGCAGGTCATCCAGTACGACCCGACCAAGGGCTCGCGCGGCACGTCGATCGCGCCGCTGCCGATGCAGGGCACCATCTTCCCGTTCGCGGGTCCCTTGGAGCCGCTCGGCGAGGCGTTCGCGACGTACGCCGTGAGCGGCCAGCAGGTGAACGCGACCGCTTGGATCTTGCGGCCGCCGCAGTTCGAGATCCGCATGTTCTCCGTGCGCATCTCCGGCTACCACATGGGCCAAGGGGACCTGAAGGAGATCTTGGACAAGATCGTGAGCAGGCCGCAGCGGTGAGGGTCGGGCCCGATGTGGGCGAAGGGACGAAATCTTGGTAGAACGTGAGCCGGAAGCGGGGCGGTGCGTCTTGATCGCGGACCCCACAAAGGGTGTTTCCCCGGTCCAGGCGTGCCCCAACTAACCTGAGAGCAGGACGCCCCGCCTCGCTTCGGGCTCACGTTCAGGAGGTCCTCGTGCGGCAGCTGTATCGGACCGACATCCGCAGATCTTTCGACCGCGCGATGGGCGCCATGACGCTGCGGTACGTCGGCAACCGGTGCCGGTTCCACAGCAGCATCCACGGCTTCCCGAACGGCGTGTTCTTCGTGGTCACGCTCGCGGACGTGCCGATGCCCGAGGAGATCGTGCGGTCGGCCGCGCTCGCGGACGTCGATCTCCGCGTGCACTACGCGGGCGACGAGCTGCGGCGGTTGATCGCGGAGACGCTCTGCGCCGAGGCGATGCTCGATGCGAGCGCACACCTCGCCTCGATCACGGACGACGTCGCGGCCTGGGGCGCGCACGACCTGCGGCAGCTCGAACGCGAGCAGCAGATCGCCGAGCGCAGGCTCGATGAGTGGATCGGAAAGACGGACGCGATGCTCAAGCGTCGCGCGGCTACGCGTGCGGCGCCGGCGGTGCCGTCGATCTCCCTCCCGCCGCCGCTCGCGCCGATGTCGGCGGCGGCTCCCTGGGTCGGCGGCGTGCACGTGCCGCCGGCGGTCTTGCCGGCGCCGGCTCCCGAACCGGAGCCCGAGCCGGAGATTGAGGACGAGGACGAGCGGCAGTACGTGCAGAGCGAGACGTCGCCCGCGGCGGCTGGCAGGGTGCTCGCGGCTGGCAGGGTCGCGCGCGAGCAGGAACTGCCGCAGCGTCTACCGGCGGGCGCGAGGCGAGCGCTGGCGTCGCTGCCGAGCGGCATCTATCTCGCGCATGGAGCGCGCCTCGAACGCAAGCCCGACCTCTGTGCGGCGATGGCCGACGGCCAGGAGACGGGCAAGCGTGGCGGCGAGCCGACCATCATCGACTGGGACGGCGAGTGGCCGGTGGTGCTGAGGCGCTACGGGTCGCACGGTCGTGTCGTGTACCGCGTCGAGGAAGCACTGCGTCGCGCGGGTCTGGAGGCGGCGTGAAGCGAACATCACGCAAGCCGAAGCGCAGTTCACGCAAGAAGCGGACACCCCGGCGTCGCATGCGGCGCAATCCGCCGAGTCGCGTGTTCGTCGCTGACGGTTTCATGTGGCAGACCGTTGACGCGCGTCCGGTCAGCGGTCCTGCGGCGCATGCGCCATACGAGTACGGCACATACCATGTAAAAATCCCCGTCAGCAACCTGGACGGGACTCCGGCCACTGGCGAGTATCGCGGACCAGGGACTATTGTGCGTGGTGACGACAAGCGTCTGTACCTCATCTTGGGCGATCCGTACACAACGTCCCAGCTCCACGAATATGCTCTCGCTGAGCAGCCAACAGCCGAGTCGCTTGCGGACTTCGATGACTTCCGCGCCGGCTTCACCGACGGGTTTACTGGCAAGCGCAAGCGCCGAAACGAGTGGGGCGGTAGCCCCTACCTCGACGGCCACAAGCGCGGTCAGGAAGCGCGCAAGGCGCAATCATGAGCCTGCCGCGCCGCATGCGACGCAACCGTCGCGGCAGCACTGCCGCGGTCATCTTCGCATGCGGCTTCGTCGCAGCGGTCGCCGTGAACCAGCTCAGGTGGGCCATCTGGCCGCTCAGCGGCGGGCCGATCGGCATCAACAAGATCTTGGGCGGTCCCGCTGAGCCTGGCAGCTGACAGGAGTGCACCATGCGCCGATCGTCGCGTCCCACTCGCCACCACTCTCGCTCCCTGCGCCGGAACTCACCGCGACCGCGGCGGACGTCACGGCGCCCGACGAGCACCGCTGCGGTTGAACTGCGTGCTCTGGACTATCTGCTGGACGAGATCCAGCAACACAGGGGCTACCGCTATCATCCGGCGGAGATCCGCCAGCGCGTAGCATCGTTGCGCCGCGGGTTGCCGCTTGTGCCCCGGCGCATCCGTGGTCGGCTGGACTACCAGTGTCGTGCGATCGTAGTGGGGGTCGCGCTGGCGCTCGTGTCGATGGGACTGCGACGGACTGGCGGAGCGTCGCGAAAACATACGGCTGAGGTACGCGCGATCAAGCGTGTCCTGAAGTTGCTTGAGCGCGGGGCAGCCGGGCGCGTAGTCAGCAGCAGAGAGTTCGGCGAAGCAGCGATGGGACTGGAGTTCCCCGCTCGTCCTGATGCGGTCATCGCGAAGCACCTTCAGCACGCGGACGTGCTGTTGCTGTTCTTGTTGGACTGGGCCGCCCGCGTTGCGGCAGCCTCGACCAGCGCGTCGGTGGGCGCCGCAGAGCACGCGCTGGAAGAGTTCTTCCGTGCGCCGTCGCGCGTGTACGACCTGATCGGGCTCGATCAGGCGAAAACGAATGAGGAGACGGTCGACCGCATGCTTGCGGCCATGGAGTACGAGTGTGCGAAGGTGAAGAGCTGACCTCGTAGAAGGAGTGCACCATGCGTCGATCGTCTCGTCCCCGTCATTCACCGTCGCCCCGTCGGAACTCACCGCGTCCGCGGCGGACGTCACGGCGCCCAGTCGCGGTCCGGCCGCTGCGACGCAACTACAACGAGCGCGGGTTCGAGGTCGAGCCGCGCGAGGGCGAAGACCCGCGCAAGCAGCAGATCCGCGAAGAGATGATCCGCAAGCTCGCCGGCGAGTGGAACCAGGTCGAAGAAGAACGAGAGCAACGCTCGTTCCGCTCGCGCGAAGATCGCGAGGCGGATATGGAGATGCTCTGGGAACGTCTTGAAGACGAAGCCCGCGAGCAGGTCGATGCCATGTCGCCGGAGCAGATCGAGGCGCTTGGTGGCGAACGACAGGCCGTCCTCAAGATCCAGCAAGATCTGGGGAAGAAGCACCAGGGCGAACTCCGAGAGCGGGACGAGGAACTGCGTCTGCGCCGCGAGGTCATCGAGGAGCTGCTGCATGACCTCGGGGGGCGCATGATGCGTCCGTACGAGCACTGGAACGAAGAAGAGGCGTACAGGGAGTACGCCGAGCGCGATCGTCCCGAAGACTACGAGGACGACTACTGAGCCATGAGTAGCCGTCGCAGACCGAGCGCGTACTCGCCGGCGCTGGCGGCATCGCTCGCGTCGCGGCGAGCGCTTCAGCAGATGCTCGATCAGACGCAGCCGGGCTTGCGCGTGCAGATGGCCGGCGATCGGACGCCGGCATTTCCGCAGCGCATGGTCGTCGAGTGGAGCACGCTGACGCCGCTCGCGCGCGAGCTGCTCAGGACCGGGCAGGTGGAGGGGCGGCTGGAAGGGCGCATGGGCACCGCGGTCGTGTTCAGCAGAGCCGCGCTCATGCTCTTCTACGAGCGCCTGGCCCGTGTCGCGTGGGACCTGGGCGGCCGCTGGTCGCTGAGTGAGCGGCAAGATGCACAGGACGAGGTCGCGCAGCTGCTCAACATGGTGGGACGCGTGCCCGACTTCGCCATCCATCCGGACATCGAGGCCAACCCCATCGTAGGTAACCCTGCTCCGCCGCCGCCGACGACCGACGAGTCGGACGAGTGGTTGTGGATTCTCCGGACGTACGCTCCCGGCACCGTGGTCAAGGCGCTGAAGCCGATGAGCACGTTCAGGTCGGCCGACCAGAAGGTGCCGGTAGGCTTCAAGGGCGTCATCGAGTCGCTCGACCAGCGCTCTGGCATTCGCATCAGGTGGTACAACGCGCCGTACTCGCACTACGACTCGATGGAGACGTTGCTCGTCTTCCCCGTGCCGCAGAACGTGCAAGGCGCTGCGCAGTACGCGCCGGTGCGGGCGCAAGCGCTCTTGCGGCTGCTGGAGCCGCTCGACGATCACTGGCCGGCGGCGCCGCCACCGCGTCGGTTGTGGAAGGGTCGGCACACCGCACCGAACCGTCGGACCAGCCGGCGAACCAGTCGCCGGCCGCGCTGACGCCTGGTAGTGTTTGCTCATGAGCTACCACCGCACGCCTGCTCGTCCGCTCTTCATCCGCGCCGCTGCGCCGCCGCCGCCCTACGTCGTCGGGCCGCGGCCGCCGCCGCCCACGATCTACGTGACGATGCCCAACCACGCGCCACGGCCCGTCACGAACTTCCCGATGGGCGACAGCGGTGACGGGCTCGGCGCGCTCGTGGTGCTCTGATGCCGAAGCGGGGCATGCGAGCAGAGCAGCTGGTCGACCGCGCTGTGGACGTGGGCGTCGACGCCGTCTTCGACCGCGCGACCAAGATGCTCGACGGCTTCTTCGAGCGACAGCGCGATGCAACGCCGCGCCTGCCGCACGCGACGCAGATCAAGTGCGCCGTGTGCTGGCAGTCGTTCGCGATCAGCGACGTCGAGTTCGTCTCGCCTCATCCGCCTCAGGCAGGTCACCACTGGGGCACCTGTCGCCGCTGCTTCAAGATCATGTACGACAACCTCGCGCAGAAGCTGGAGGCGCTGCGGAGTCAGACCGCGCAGGCCGCGAAGAACGTCGCTGGTCAAGCCGCCGCCGGCGCTCGACCGAAGCCGCCGCCGGGCCCGATGCCGTGGGAGATCTTGGGCGTCGCTCGCGACGCCGACGCCGATACGGTGAAGCGCGCCTACCGAGCGCTGGCGTTGCAGTGGCATCCCGACCGCGTGCCCCCTGGCGCTCCCGATGGCGAGCGCGAGCGCGCTCGGGCGGAGTTCGAGAAGATCGACCGCGCCTACAACGTCATGATGCGCGTCAGGAAAGCCGCTACCTGATGCCCTATCCGTACTACATCCTCGTCGACGGCGAACCGTTCGTTGCTACCGTGCCAACGCCGGCTGGTCCCGTAGATCTTCCGTGGACGATCGTCGACTATCTCGACCCCGGATCTGGTGCAGCCGCTATGCAGTTGATGCCACAGATCGCACCAGGCGAGTCGTTCTACGACCCCGTAGGCGGTCACACGATCACACGGGTCGGTGGCGACTGCTGTCGATTGATCAACATGACCTATGAGATCGTGACGGAGGAGAGCGCGGCCGAAGGCGATGCCGAGCGTGGCTGGCTGCTGCCAAGCATCCTCATCAGGAACGACGACCGTGAGCGCGACGACGATGTCGTAGAATCGTGGGCCGAGGCGGCGGCGCGGTTCATCGGCGATGAGCGGCCCGGACCGCTGGAAGCGGACACGAGCCATGGCGTACCGAGCTGGTTCTTCGAGACCCGCGAAGACTACGGTGAATCGCGTCACTTCGTTCCCGAAGGCTTCACCGACCACGAGATGCTCGAACTCGCCAAGCTGCTCGGGGTCTACGGGTACAGATGACGGTCCCGGCAGAGCTACCGTTTGGATCTGTCCCGACCTTCGACGAGTTCAAGCGCCACGTCTGGCGCTACAGGAACGATCGGGGCCAGACCGCGCTGCACGCACCGCCCTACGTGTTCGGCTTCGCGCTCGACGACTCACGAGCCGTGCGCGTGGCCTCGCGCATCGCGGCTGCGATCTCACTCCAGTACGAAGATCGCCTCGATGTCCGCGTCGAGCCCGACGGCGTCTCCGTCGTCTTCAGCGACCTCCAGGTGCTGCACCTGTTCCTGCGGCTGCTCGCACGCGAGTCGGTCGCCGACCCGGTCGCGCGCGACCTCGCGACCTGCTGCATGGAGCTGCTCGGCTTTCGCTGGGAAGGCTGCTAGCCGCTTCTGGATGACCATGAGCGGCTCCACGCGGTCGACGATGAACCAGTTCGCGCGCAGGTCGGTTCCGTCGTCCATGCGCACGAGGTAGCCCTCGTCGAGCCGCACCGGCAGCGCGGCGATGACGCCGAGCCGTCCATGCGGGCGGATCGAAACCCGGTCACCGACCACGAAGTTGTCAGGCAGCCCGAACGGCGTGCCCTTCGCTGGTCCCCAGCGCCTCATCGGTACGGGCCGCTCGCGTCGAGGTGCTTGCGGCGCTTGCGGTAGAGCAGGACGGCGCTGTCGGCAAGTTCTGTCAAGGTCATAGCCTTGTCGTTGTGAGATACCGTGATTGTCGATCTCAGGTACGCCAAGTAGACGCTTTTCCACAGTTCGGCTTCGTCGGCAGTCCGGAATGAACTGTCTGCCATGTTCTTGCTGGCGTCGTCCTCGGGCATGCTGCTCACCTCACGAATCGGATGTGCTGTCCACGACCTGCGTGTGGTCGCGAGCGGCCTCTTCGGCGGGGTTGCCGAGATACGCGTTGAGCCCGTAGCAGGCGCCGGTGATGTAGCCGGCGACGTAGACCAGCCACGGGGTCATCGTCCACACGAATCCGGCAAGCGGCAGCACCAGGCCCGCGAGCCTCGGGAAGTCCAGCATGACGCACGTCGGAAGCGCGAGCACCAGTCCCGCGAGCGCGTTCGTCTCGTGCTGCGTCACGTGCACGCGCTCGTGGGTCAAGATGCGCTTGCGTGCCTCGGCACTGACGCTGTGCACGATGATCGCATGGCCGATGGTCGCGCCGCCCCAGTTCTTGAAGAGCGTCGTGGCGAACCACGAGTTGGGGTCGAGGTCGACGATGAGCACGCCGTCCTCCCAGCCGAGCGCCTTGCCGAACAGCAGGCGCAGCACGCACACGAGCAGCCAGCCCACGATGTCTGTCGGCAAGAGCGCCGGGTAGAGCAGCCAGCGGGTCCACGGCTTCATGGTGGTCACTCCTTCAGTGTGCGTTCGAGGTCGGTGAGCAGGTCCTTGCCGCCGGCCTTCATCTCTCTGGCGGCGCGCTTGATCATGTGCACGAGCAGGTCATTCTGCTCGGTGAGGCGTGTGATCTCCCGTCGGGCCTCGGCGAGCTGCTGCTCGATCGGCTTCTGCTGCATGGGCCCACGGTAGCCGGCAACGCTGGTTCTTGCAACACACTTCCGTGCTAGCCTCGCTGCATGAGCCGCGCGAGCCTGCACGACTTCGCTTCGCGTGTGGCTGCACGCCTCACGCCGATCGTGGGTCTTGATCTGGCCTCCGAGGTCGCCAACAACGTCGCGAGCGCGTTCGCCTTCGATCCCGTCGCGCCGGTGTCCACCGTCGTACGGATCATCCTGGAGAGCCGACTGCGGTCGGCTGCGGCCTACGGCGCGCTGCACCTGACGCCCGACATGATCGAGCAGGCAGTGGCGGCGGTCGAAGATCTGCCGCCTCCGCTCATGCCGAACAGCAGCGAGAAGCCACGCGGCTTCCGTTGGCCTCGGGGGCGCCGTGTGTACCACGCGACGCTCGCGCTCGACCGAGTGCTCAGCGAGGGCCTCAAGCCGCGCAGCATGCTCGGCGACGACATCCACGCGACGGGAGGCGGCCCCTCGGAGTCGGTGAGCTTCACGCTCGACAGGCGCATCGCGGAGGCGATCGTCATCGGCCTGCGGGCGCTGGCCTTGGCAGCCCGCGGCGAGCTTCAGCTCGGGCAGATGATCATCGAAGGCCACCGCCTCGCACCGAAGGGGACCCGGTCGCAGCTCGACAGCATGCGGCTCTCGCCCGATGACGTCGTGCGCATCGACCAGGGCCTCGTGCCCGTGACCGCCGGCGAGCACGCGTGGCTGAATCGGGTGCGGCTCGATGTGCTGGTCGCGCACCTCGACCAGCTCGTCGATCCGCGGCTCCTCTATCATCACGGGGCCAGCAAGCCGTACGCGGCGCAGGCATGGGGCTCACCACAGCTCGTCGCGGAGATGGGCGAGCTGAGTGCGCGCGACCTCGGCTACTACGCCGCGAACCAGCGGTTCGAGTTCTACAAGTACATGCTGAGCTTCGCCGACTGGGAGCACGAGCTGTACAACCCGCTCTTCATGCACACGAGCCCGCGGCTGCTGGCGGACATCGACATCGAGCAGATCGGCGTGGTCGAAGCGCAGCTCGATGCCGACTGGCTGTGCGCCGAGCCTGCTGCCGCGCAGGCGCTCGGGTTCGACGTCAGCGCTCGCTCGCGCGTGTGGCTCTCCGACTGGGCGAACGCCTGCGAAGGGCGCCTGCGGCACGGTTGGCAGGTCCGGCCGCCGAGCGACTGGGAGCAGCCGGAGCGCGAGGACACGGTCATGTACGTCGGCTCGATGGCCGAGGTCCGCGTCTACGATCGGAGCATGATCACCGCGCTCAAGCTGGAGAGCCATCTCGACGACGTGCTCAGCTCCACGAGCGTGGAGTGGTTCAACAAGCGTGGGCTCGAAGTGGAGACGCCCATCTACTACCCGTACTTCAAGACGCGGCATCCCAACCTGGCGGGCAGCCGATGAAGTCCGACGCGCTCCTGGCCTGAGCAGTGAAGGTCGCGATCGTCGGGTCGAGGACGTTCTTCGATCGGCAGCTCGTCGAGCGCGTGGTCAAGCGCCTGGTGGAGCGCGACCCGTCGGTCGTCATCGTCAGCGGCGGAGCGCAAGGCGCCGACACGCTGGCCGAGCGCGCCGCACGCAGGCTCTGCTCCACAGCGCCCATCGTCTTTCCTGCCGAGTGGCACCTCCATGGCCGCTCGGCAGGATTCATCCGCAACCAGGCCATCGTGAACGAATCCGACGAGTTGGTGGCGCTCTGGGATGGCGTGTCTGCCGGCACGATGCATTCGATCTCGCTGGCTCGCAGGAAGCCGATCCCCACCTACGTGTATCTGGAGCCGCGCCGTCTGTGGCTCGACGGTGATGCGGTCGACGAGCTGATTCATTGACATGGTGTCGGACACGTGCGACAACGGTCGTGTCAGATCTTCCCGCAGGAGTTGATGTGCCCATGTGCAGAACCAGCTTCAGGTCCGCCGCGTCGCTCGGAGTTCCGACGACGATTTCCGTTCGGCCCGGCGGCCTGTGGTTGGCCAGCGAAAGCAAGAGCAAGAACCGGCAAGTGGGCGGCGTTCCGGCGTAGGCTTCTTCTTCGGAGAACCTGACGAGGGCGCCTTCTCAACGGGGCGCCCTCGTTCCTTTTGGGACGCAGTGAGGTGGTCATGTCCGAGTCGATGTTCGTGGAGCGGTACCGAGCGGTTCGAGAGCGGCTTCGCAGTGCTCGGCTGCGTGGTGAGGAGGAGGTCGAGCGCTACCAGGTGGAGCTGGACGCGCTCTGGGCCGGCATGTCCGAGACCGACCGGCGCACCATCCGTGGCGTGGGCGATCGGCAGCGGAAGGCTGCGGCGTGAAGCCTGGCTCCATCGCGATGATCGCTGCGATCGCAGGGCTTGTGGTCCTGGTCCTGTCGCTCGTCGTGTACGGCGTCATGCACCACAGCGAGCCCGAGCTGATGGATGCGCGGCCTGGCTTCACGGCGGCCGACGTGCCGATCGCCGTGTGCGTGTCGATGTACGGCGGCGCGCCTGACGACAACCGGGCGGCGTTCGATGCCGTGGTCGACGTGGTCGGGACCATCAACGAGCGGCTCGGGCTCACGGTGCTGGTCGTGAGCAACGTGCCGACGTGTCAGGTGCGCGTAGTGGTCGGTGCACCGGTCGAGGCTGGCTGGCGCGATCCTGGTGGCGACGCGACGTACACGCCTGGCAGTCGGCGGTGTGAGGTCGAGACGCGCAACGAGGGCGACACGACGATGCGGGCGCTGGTGCTCCAGCACGAGCTGGGTCACTGCCTCGGCTTGGCTCATGACTGCTGGTCCGGCTCGATCATGTGCGGCGGCGCGTGCTGCACGCTGGCCGAGCCGCAGGGCTTCCCGCCGAGGATCGACGACGCAGACCGTCTGGTCCTGCGCGGGCTCTACAGGCGCTAGCCGCAGTGCGGCACGATCCTGTGGCCAGGAGGATTGAGTGACCGAGAAGGACAGCAAGGTGAGGCTCGACGGGCTGCTCGTCCCGATGCGAGTGTCGGCGGACTTCCCGCTTCGGGGTGCTCGACAAGCTGGGCGTGCCCTACACGGTGCACACCGTCGAGGATATCTCGAAGGCGTGGATGGAGTCGCCGCACTCGCGGCCGCAGATCCTCGAAGTGAAGCCGATGCCGCTACCGACGCCATTTCTGGAGCTTCTCGATCGATGTGCGAGCGACGCCGGTGCTATCGCAGAGGGCGGAGTCGCTCGCGAGCCGCGAGAGGTCAACGATTCCGCTGGGCAAGACGACGAGACATGGGCGCGAGCGAAGGCAAGGAAGGCTGTGCGGCTTGCTCAGCGGGGACCGCTCGCGAAGCGGCGCCCAGTGATGCGGAATGACGGCCGATGCGAGCAGTCCGTCGCGAGGCCAGCGCGGGGGCCGTGTGCCTGCGACTCCTTCTTCGACAACGTTCCTCGCACGCAGATCCTCTAGTCGCGAGGCCGGCGCGGGGGCCTGGTGCCTGCGACAGGAGAACTACGACAACGCCGACCGTGCACGACGTGCGTCGCGAGGCCAGCGCGGGGGCCGTGTGCCTGCGACCGGGAGGCACATACATGCGTGTCGGGTGGCCAGCGACGCGGTCGCGAGGCCAGCGCGGGGGCCGTGTGCCTGCGACCGCGCTCCTCGCAGAAGCCCATGCGCCGGAGCAGTGCCGTCGCGAGGCCAGCGCGGGGGCCGTGTGCCTGCGACTTTCTCGCGGGCGGCGCGTTCAACGCGCTGCTGTGCGGGTCGCGAGGCCAGCGCGGGGGCCGTGTGCCTGCGACTCTGGGACCCGTGGCCGCCCACAAGGCACCGTTCATTGGTCGCGGGGCCAGCGCGGGGGCCGTGTGCCTGCGACGTCATCGTGCAGCACTACCATCGCCCGGGTCTGCCGGTCGCGAGGCCAGCGCGGGGGCCGAGTGCTCGCGACATGAAGCGCGACGTCGTGATGCTCACGCGGCGCGCCGGAGCGTCGCGAGGCCAGCGCGGGGGCCGAGTGCCTGCGACTGGAGGTCGCCGCACGCGTACCAGCGCCGATCATATGCGTCGCGAGGCCAGCGCGGGGGCCGTGTGCCTGCGACTGCGTGTCCGCGAGATTGGTGTTCATGACGAGGACGTCGCGAGGCCTGCGCAGGGGCCTCGTGCCTGCACCTGGCGCTGGACCAAGGGGAAGCGGCCGCATCCACGTAGTCGCGAAGCCAGCGCGGGGGCTTGGTGCTCGCGAAGTGAGCGAGAAGGCCCGGCTCGCGCTCAAGCCGAGCGACCACGATCGAGCCTGCGCGGAGGCTCTGGTGTCCGCGACATGCAGTTCCACGACTGAGCCAGCGCGAGGGCTTGTGCTCGCGACGCATATGCGAAGGCGCTCGGTTCGCGTGTAGTTGTTGCGAGGCCTGCGCAGGGGCCTGGTGCCTGCGACCGGAAGGCCGAGACGGCGTCTCGAAGAGCCAGCGCGGGGGCATCGTGCCTGCGACTGCGCGTCGTCCTGCTGACCGGTCAGCTAGAGCCCTTGTTACGAGGCCAGCGCGGGGGCCGAGTGCCCGCGACGGATGGACGCAGAAGCACTCGGTGCAGATCGTCATGCAGGCGAGGCCAGCGCGGGGGCTTGGTGCTCGCGACACGCCGAGCCACGCCGAGCGCCATCGGCTTGTACTGCGCGTTGTGCGCGTTGCAGGGCCAGCGTGGGGGCATCGTGCCTGCGACATGGCGCAGCAGTGGGTCATCGCCGTCGCCGTCAGGCCAGCGTGGGGGCCGAATGCCCGCGACTTCACGTCGATGCCGGCACGCAGCTCGGCCGAATCAGCCGCGAACGCCAGGCATCGGCGCTGTGCTCTGCATGAGCTGGTGGACGATGGCAGCCAGCACTTTCTGAGTCATGTCCCGCTTGCGCGACGAGCGGATCCGTCCATCCGTGAAGTCGACGTCGATGTACTCGTTGTACGTGACCTCGCGGCCATCGCTGCGCAGGATCTTCTCGGGCCGCATGATCTTCTTGTCGATGACGAGCTTGTAGTTCGGCATCGCGAACACGAGCGCCGTCGCGAGCGCGTGGTCCTGGATCGACGGAGGCCGGTTCATGATCGACCAGTCGAGCCGGCTGTTCGAGATGCGCCACGCGATCAGCAGGCCGTCGTCGAGCTGCTCCAGCAGCTCTTTCGTGAGGGACGCTGCCGCCGGTCGGACCGCGAGCCTGTTGATGGTCATGACGAGCGCCTCCTGGCCTGGCTCACCGGTTCCGGCCGAAGAGGTAGATGGCGGCGAGCCACAGCGCCGCGAACGTTCCGATGCCGGCACCACCGAGCGCGAGCGTCGTGGTCGTGTTCTGGCCGAGCCCGCGCATGCCGCGGGCGGCGACGCGCCCGCCACGACTGACGAGCGAGGCCGGCCGGAGGCTGCGACTGGCGCTGGCGTACCGCGCCCCCGCCGACAGCGGTCCGCGCAGAGTGCCGGCGCTGCGGCGTAGACCGCTGAAGCTCATCGGCTTGGAACCGGGCGCCATGGGCGCGGCACCACGCGTCGCAGAGAGCCGCATCGGCGCGGGCGCGAGCGCTGCGCTCGGCGTGAGGTCGGAGCCCTCGAACAGCGGCGCCAGTGGGCCAGCAGACCGCGGAGCAGACGCAGGCCCGGCCGAGAGCTGCAAGCCGCGGCCTGAGCCGGTCTTCGGTCCGCCGATCGGCGTACCGGGCGTCAGCGTACCGGGCGTCAGCGTCGCCTGCTTGCCGCCTGGGCGGCCAGGGCGTCCTCCGCCGTGCCGCCGCCGCCGCCGCTGCCGTCGGACGAGCCCCGGTGCGCCTGACCAGCCCCAGTCGATAGTTCCGGGGCCCCAGACGTCGACGTCGAAGCCGCCGTCGCACGAGCGCTGCCAGTCGAAGACACCGGCGGCCTCGGCCTCGCAGGGGTTCGGGTACATCTCGCCGGTCCAGGGGTCGCAGACCGGATCGAGCACCGCTCCACACGCGTACGTCATGAGCGCAGCCTAACAGAGCCAGTCACGGCTGGCAGCTGGCCGACGCCATGCGCCTACCCCGGCAGCCGCGGTCGCGAGCACGAAGCCCTCGCGCCGGCTTCGCAACAACACGTCCCGACTTCGCGCGGGAAGTACGTGTCGTACAACTTGTCGCAGGCACCTGGCCCCTGCGCAGGCTTCGCAACCGACCCTGCGGCTGCACGAGTGCCGGTGCTCGGTATGGTCGCAGGCACGAGGCCCCTGCGCGGGCCACGGCTCAGACCTCGGTCTCGATCGTGATCGACTTCTCGCCCGAGACGTCGGCGGCCAGACCGAATGGACCGTCGACCCGCACGTGCACGCGGCCGGCCTCGTCGATCCTCACCGCGACCCGCACGCGCCGCTTCGTCAGCGCCGCGAGCATCTGGTCCGGCTTCGGCGCCACGGGCTCCGGCGTCGCTGGTCCCGGCGTCACGGTGTTTGGCCGCGGGTCGGTCAGAATGGGCGGGATGCGCGGGTATTCGGTGTCCGGGCTGGGGGCTCCATAGTGGACGATCAGCATGGTTCAGGCTCCCTTCGTTGGCCGGCTAAGAGGCTTGTTTTCGATCGCGAGCATCCTCGGTCGCGAGCACAAAGCCCTCGCACAGGCCCTCGCGGAGACGCCGCGCGTCGCAGGCACCAGGCCCCTGCGTTGGCTTGACGCCGAGAGCGCGCCGAGGGAATCGTCGCAGGCACAACGGCCCCCGCGCTGGCCTCGCACTGAGCGGCCCTTCGCGATCAACGCGCCAACCTCCTCGACGTCGCCGGCACGAAGCCCCGGCGAGGGCTTTTGTGCGACCTGATCGTTGTCGCGAGCACCAAGCCCTCGCGCTGGCTCGCGCAAAAACGCGTGACGTGGCCCTTGACGTGAGTGTCGGACACGTTGTATCAACACACGCGAGAGCCTACTGGTTCCACGGCAGGACCTGCGGGCATCGCTTCGCCCACCAGAAGTACTGCGCCACCACGAGACCACCGAGCGCGAACGTTGCGTACTTCCAGCCCACGTTGACAGTCGTCATGACCCAGAGCCTACCCGTCGATCAGAACCTTGGCCACGAGAACCTGTCCCCGCGTCTGCCGGAGGGCGCCGTGGCATCGCGCGATCCCGCAGCCGTGCGGGCCGTGATGCCGGCGGGCCCGTGGACGCACGAGCCGGACCGCGTCGAGTGGCGCGCCCACGGCTTCCCGTGCTTGATCGTGAGGCACGCCGAGAGCTGGCACCTGTGCGGCTACGTCGGCGTGGAGCCCGGTCATCCGTGGCACGGCGTCAGCCTGGTGGACGCCGAATGGGTCGAGGGCGGCCACCCGAAGGTCCACGGCGGCATCACGTACTCCGCGGAGTGCGCGGGCCACATCTGCCACGTCGCGCGACCGGGCGAGCCGGAGCATGTGTGGTGGCATGGCTTCGATGCATGTCACGCCTTCGATCTATCTCCGTTCGACCTCACGCGGCCTGGCTACGGTAGGCTTCGCGCGAGCCGCCGACCGGAGGAGTACCGGACCATCGAGTACATGGTCGCGGAGGCCGAGAAGCTGGCTCGGCAGGCAGCAGCGCTGCGGGTCACGCCGTGAGCGCTCAGCGCACGTTCGGCAGGATGGCGTCGCTGCACTTCGGCCCCGTCAGCTTCGACGAAGAGCGCGAGCATTCGTTCTCGCTGTTGACCGACAAGGCGATGGCGCTGATCGCGGTCCGGATGTCGTGCGAGGGCTACCGCGTGTTCGACCGCATCGAGGTCACGGTGATGATCGGCGAGGAGATCGTGCTCGCCACGGCTCCGGGCGATGCCGTATTCCCGTCCGGCGAGCGGACCATGGGCTTCATGCGCTTCGACTCGTTCATGATGGTGCCGACGGGCACCGACCTGCACGTCTCGCTGCGACTTCAGTCCGAACCCTTGCCCCGCGTGCCGTGGCAGTGGCCGCTCTGGGCCTGGCGCCGTCTCATGGCGCGGCAGGCAGACCGTCTCGCGCCTCCGAGCGCGCTGGTGATGGTCGACGGCGTGGTCGGCACGCAGGAAGCGGCGGCATAGCGATGGGCCTCGATGTCACCGAGCCAGCGCCCACCGTGCCGCCGCCGCTCTCCGGCGCCATCATCGACGGCGAGTACCGCTATCGCCTCTGGCGTATGTGGGCGCCTGCCGCGAAGGTGCTCGTGTGGGTGATGCTGAACCCGAGCACGGCGGACGCGGAGACCGACGATCCTACGATCCGTCGCTGCATCGGCTTCTCCAAGCGCGAGGGCTGCGGCGGGCTGATCGTCCTGAACCTCTACGCCCTGCGCTCGCCATCGCCGACCGCCCTGCGCTCGCCGCCGCCCGAGCCGCACCACACCGTCGAGCGGAGCCAGCTCGATCGAATCGACTGGATCTCACGCGTCGTCGGCCCCAAGAACGACGCGCAGTTCACCCTCGTGCTGCACGACCCGTCTGTGCACGCGATCGTCTGCGCGTGGGGCGCGAGCGGGCCGAGCTTCGGCCACGAGCACGAGCGCGACGTGCACCGTCGCTTGGTAGCCGGCAGCGTGCCCGTGCTCTGCCTTGGGCGCGTGCACAGTGGCGCCCCTCGGCATCCGCTGTACGTGCACCGCGATCAGCCCTTCGAGTCGTTCTCGAAGTGGTGAGGAAAGAGGGAGACGCGTATGGCTCGTCGAGGAGTGAAGGTCAGTCGCGTGGGTCATGCGACCTGGCAGGCCACGCCGTGGGGCTCGCGCGGTAGCGTGCTGCTCGTGACCGCTGCGACCGAGGAAGCCGCGGCCCAGTACGCACTGAACAAGCTGCGCGTGCCCCGTGTCGTCGTGCGGCGCCAAGATGGTCACGCGCAGGCCTGGGAGCGCGACAGCGAGCGGCGGGTCGTCGTGTACGCCGTTCTCGACGGCGACGACGGTTGGATCAAGACGCCGTACGGCTACGGCGTCGACGGCGCGGTCTGACGTGCTCGCGGGCGAGCGGTACGGCCAGTGGACGGTGTTACAGCCGTACGCCTCGGGCGCCCGAGCGCTCTGCCGGTGCAGCTGCGGCCGTGAGACGCTCGTCGTGCGCGGCAACCTGCGCTCGCACATGACGAAGCGATGCGCCAGCTGCGCGGCATCAGGCCCGAGGGCTCGGCGGCGCTACGCAGGCGAGCAGCACAACGGCTGGCAGATCTTACGCGACACCGACGACTTCGCTCAGCGTAGCCGCATCGTGGTCGCGCGCTGCATGAAGTGCGGTGCCGAGATCACCGCGTCGATGCGCTACCTGCGACGACGGCGCCGCACGGGTCTTCAGGGCTGCGTGACCTGCGTCAAGAACGACCGCGCTAGCCGCGCCCTCGCGCCGCAGCAAGCCGTCGTGAAGACGACGCTGACGCGGCAGGGCATCCATGCGCGCGTGGCTCGCGGCTGGACATGGGACGAAGCGCGCGAGCTGCCCCGAGGTCAGACGCCGCCGCGCCTACGCGAACGGTACTGGTTGATCGATCGCTAGTCTTCCGAGTTCGAGGAGAGACAACACATGGACAGCAGCAAGGCGATCTCGATCGCGCAGGAGGTCTTCAGCGCCGCACCGAGTCGCGCGGCCAATGTACGGTGGTGGCTCTTCGAGCACGGCACCATCGTGCTCGTGAGCCTTCGGGCGTGTGGCGAAGAGCAGGTCGTCGCCGAGATGGCCTGGCTCGCCGAGGCGCTTGGGCCGCACGAGGGCCAGGGCTCCGTCTACGGCGACGCGAATGCGTTGCCACTGAGGAACCATGCGCGCACCTGGGTGGTCTCGTATGCGTTCTCGCCGTGCATCCTCACGCTGGTCGATGTCGACGACTTCACGAAGATGGCGAACCGACCGCCGGCCGACGAGGTCGTGATCACGTCAGAGGCGACGGTCCGTGCGCGTGAGGCGGTGGGCGATCTCCGGGCCGGTATCTGCGGTCGCATGAAGCGCAACCGGGATGCGCGTGAGCGCAAGATCATCGCCCGTTCGGACGATCCTGCGTTGCAGCAGCTGCTCCAAGGCGGCACACGCCGCTACCGCGCATAGGAGAAGAGGCCGTGCGGCGCCTTGGAAGACCGCGCCGAGGTGACCGAAGATCAGGGGTCGTGTTGTTCGCCAAGGCCAGCGCGTGGGCTTGGTGCCTGCGACGAGTGCCCGATGGCGGGAGAGGCTGCGCGGCGCCTTGAAAGACCGTGACATCGTCGTCGACCTGTTGGCGTGTTTTTCGCCTCTTGAGCCTTGCGTTCTGAGTCAAGCAGCCATACAGTCACACCTTCCGCGCCGGGGCGCGTCAAGGAGAGACACATCATGGAGTCGATGAACATCAAGCAGAAGCTCGACGAGTTCGTGAACGAACTGGAGGCGCTCATCCGCGATCAGGTGCTCAACGCAGTGGCCCAGGGCCTCGGCGGCGTGAGCGCGAGCGCACCGAAGCACGCGAACGGCACGAACGGCAAGGCCCACGTCCAGGCCCGCGCTCAGTCGTCGTCGTTCGGGCAGAAGCGGGACCCGAAGGTCATCGCGGCGACGGTCAGCAAGGTCGCGGCGTTCGTGAAGGCGCATCCGGGCTCCAGCATCGAGGCCATCGGCACGGGCCTCGCGATGCCGACGAAGGACCTGACGTTGCCGATCGCGAAGCTGCTCCGCAGCAAGACGATCGGCAAGAAGGGCGTCAAGCGGGCCACCAAGTACTATCCGAAGGGCTGAGCCCGTGGCGGAGAAGGAGGGCGCCGTACGGCTCATCACCGAGCCGACGGTGCTCGTCGTGGCGTCCATGGCCCTCGACACCGAGGGCATGAACCAGCTGCTCGACTGGGTTCGCGACTACCGGCCCGAGTGCGTGCCTACGGACCTGCCCGCCGACGCGGAAGACCGCGCGATGGCGCTGTTCCCGCACGGAGGGAAGGAAGCCGCCCGGGCGCTGACCGACAACGAACTGCTCGTCGAGCTGGCGGGCCGCAGCTGTTACCACAGCTACGGTCTGCGGGCTGGCCGCAAGTCGAACGTCGAGTACGTGCGGCACATGCTCTTTCCCGCCGAGGCGGGGTCCCTGCCTCATGCGAGCACGGCCTACCACGCGAAGATGACCTTCTTCATCGCGGGCGTGAGCCGGCGGGTCAGTCACGAGCTGATCCGCCACTACGTGGGCGCGGACCGCACCGAGGAGGGCTCGCCGAGTCAGGAGAGCACCCGCTACACGTTCCATCCGGGCCACTTCGCGGTGCCGCCCTACTACGTCGAGCACGACCTGCTCGACCCGTACGAGAAGCACTGTCAGGCCTTCTACGACGCGTACCGCCGCTTCATCACGGGCAGGACGACGGCGTTCTTCGAGGCCCATGGTCGATCTCCCGTGGGCATCGAGCGCAAGCGCATCTACGAGGCCGCGGCGGGCCTTCTGCCGATGCAGGCGTGCACGTCGTTCCTGTGGACGACCAATCCCATCGCGCTCAACAAGCTGTTCGCGGAGCGGTGCTCGCCGGCGGCGGATGGGGAGTTCCAGCGCCTCGCACGGAAGTGGCAGGAGGTCGCACGTGCACGCTGGCCGGCGCTCTTTCCGCCGGCTCCGGTCGGGCAGTAGGAGACTCCGTGTCCGACGAGCTACACGTGCCCGACGAACTGCATCTGGTCGACGTCGCTTCGTTCTTGCATCGTGCGATGTACGCCTGCTACGGCGCGCGAGCGCCGACGGTCGATCCTGACAACACGCGCTTCATCGAGCACGCTCGGGTGATGCTGGCGCGGACGATGGATGACCTCCGCACCACGCGCATGGTGGTCGTCGGCGACTCGTTCGCGCCGCTGAAGCGGTGCGAGGTCTGGGACGGCTACAAGGCGGGGCGCAAGGCTCACCTGCCGGTCTTCGCGCGTCAGGCGCCGCGGTTCTACGAGACGCTGGCGGACCTCGACGTGTCCGTCGTGCGCATCGACGGGTACGAGGCGGACGACATCATCGGCGCCTACGTGTGCCACCACGACCTGCGCGACGTGCCGAAGCTCATCGTGAGCATCGACCAGGACCTCTGGCAGTGGATCGGCGTGCACGGCGTGCGCGGCGTCTATGACCCGGCCATGAAGCGCCTGGTCAACAACCGGGTCTGCCGTGAGCGCCTGGGCGTATCGGCTCATCACGTCGTCGACTACCTTGCGCTGGTCGGCGACAGCAGCGACGGCATTCCGGGCGTGCCAGGCATCGGCCACCACACCGCGGTCAAGCTGCTCCAGCACTTCGATTCGTTCGACGACATCTATCTGCGCGGTGAGACCGCGGTGAGCGAGGTCTTCGGTCAAAAGCTGTGGCAGCGTCTCGATGCGGGGCGGGAGAGCGCGCACTTGTCGCGCCAGCTCGCGCTGCCTCTGCACTGCGAGGTGCCCATCGGCGATTTCCGAGCGCCTGCGCCAGGCATCGTGCGCATGGGGGCAGGTCCATGACCTTTGTCGAAGCAGTCCGAGAGATGCTCGCGGGCAAGCTGGTGAACCGTTCGGGGATGGACAACACGTTCAAGCGCCTCGACGCGTTCGGCTACGACGAGCGCGGGTTCTTCTTTCGCTCGCAGGGGCGGAGCCCATGGACCAAGTGGGCATGGGTCTCTGTGACGTGTCGCAGCGCCTTCAAGCCCGAAGACTATCTGGCGGAAGACTGGCAGGTGGTGACACTCGCCACGGAGCTTCCGGCAGAGGCTGGTGAAGCTGCTGTGACTCGCCGGACGCCTGTCTGACCATGCTGCTCGAACAGATCCAACGTCACCTCGCCCAACTGCAAGCCGAGCGTGCCGCGCTCAAGGAGTCGCCCATGGAAGAGACCCACGCTCCCGCTCGTCAGCCATCGACGCCGAAGGGCCAGGTGCCCGCCGTCGGTACCGTGAAGACCATCGGCGTGCAGGTCGATGCCGCGACCTACGCCGCGCTCGTGCGCCTCATGCAGCGCGAGCAGCTCAAGAGCATCAAGGCGGCTGCGCTCGTCGCCATCCAGCGCGGCACCAAGTAGAAGGGGCCGGCAGATGACACAGTTCAAGGTCGGTGACGACGTTCGCGACGTGGGGCAGAAGTCCTACACGGGCACGGTCGTGGCCGTGCGGGGAGACGAGGTCGAGATCGAGTGGCGAGGTCTTGCCCTGGGAAGGCTCTACCGTGTTCATCACGTCAGCTGGGTCGAGCACATTCCGTTGCTGAGCGTGGCCGATGCGGAGCGCGCGGTCGTTCGAGCCGCCATGGCTTGGTTTACGACCGGCGATGACGACCGCGACGCCAACACCAGCGCCTTGGAAGAGGCATGTCGTGCGCTTCGAGCGGCTGTAGGTGCGGCTCTAGATCGTCAAGTCTGCGAGCGGTGACGGCATGATCACTACGACGATGTTCGATCTGTACGATCCAGGAGAGCTGCTCGGACCGGCGGATACCGGGGCATCGTTTCGGACAGGCGATGTGGTGCGTGTTGCTTGCGGTCCGTACGCGGGACAGCTCGGTCGCATCGAGCGTGCGGATTGTGGCCCACATCCTCAAGGCCACCTCGACTACGAGTGGTACGAGGTCGTGCTCTACTCGGGCACGAGACTCTACGTGGCCGGATGGGGCTGGTTGCTTGCCGTTGGGCACTAGCCGGACTGGCTCATGAAGTACTACATCAGCAACTCGCCGATCGTCGACGCGCTACGGAAGAAGTACTCGTGGCCGAGCTGGGCCTTCCTGGAAGAGGTGCGTGACCGGACCAGCTTCTACGCGACGCGCAGCTGCGACGCGGTCGCGCTCGGCATCTGGAAGAGCCGTGGGCACGGGATGCAGGGGTTCGAGATCAAGGCGAGCCGGAGCGACTGGCTGCGCGAGCTGGCGGACCCCGCTAAAGCCGAGGCGATGGCCATCTACTGCGAGCGCTGGTGGATCGTAGCCGGCAGCGACGAGGTCGTGCGCCGCGACGAGCTGCCCGATGGCTGGGGGCTCATGGTGCTCGGCCCTCGCGGCCTGAAGGTCACGGTGCAGGCGGCGAAACGAAAGGCCGAGCCGCTGCCGCGGGAGATCGTCATCAACCTCTTGCGCCGCGCCCTGGAGCAAGCGCACCAGCCGCGGCCGCAGGCGGAGATCGATGAGGAGGAGGCGCGTCGGCGAGAAGCGGAGATCGAAGCGCGAGTACGCGTGAAGATGGCTGAGGTCCAAGAGCGGCTCAGGAAGGCCGATGCGTTCGATGCGCTGGCGCTGGCGCTCGACGTCGAGCCCGCGACGCTCATGTACGAACCGTACAGCGTGCGCCGTGCCCTGGCGCTGTTGGCGGCGGATGGTCGGGTTGATGCGGAGCTACGCGCCCTGCGGTCGAAACGAGAGCACCTCGCGAAGCTGCTCGACGACATCGACGGCGCGTTGGCCAAGACCGCAGAGGTCATGACGCGCTGAGCCGTGCTCTCGGGTACTTCGGTCGAAAGGCCGGCGCGGGGGCTTGGTGCTCGCGACGATGCGGTTCTCCACCAGCGGAAGAACAGGTCGCAGGCACCAGGCCCTCGCGCCGGCCTCGGACGTTCACGCCTCCGAGCGTTCCATCGTTCGATGCTCTCGTTGCAGGTATGAGACCCCCGCGCTGGCCCTGCAACCAGAAGCAGGTCCCGCAGATGATGGATGGCATGGCACTCCTCGTCGCAGGCATGAGACCCCTGCGCAGGCTTCGTGACCGCAGGGCTCTTCAGGCCTGGTCGCGAGCACCAGGCCCTCGCGCTGGCGCATGCTGCGATAGCACCTGCACTGCTCACATGCCAACGGCCGTCATCGCAGCGGTCGGTACGGCAGATCGAAGCCCACGCACTGCTGGCCAGTCATGTTCGACGCGAGCGGCGTAGCACGCGAGGGAAGCGCCTTGTAGCCCTTGAAGTCTTCGACGACGAGCGGATCGACCATGAGCTGCTCGAAGATCCAGCTCCAGATGACGATCTCCTCCGGGAACTTCACGTTCCCCGAGCGGCCGTACGCGTCGGCATAGCCCGGCACCCGGTTCGCCTTGCCCTTGACCTGTTGGATCGCCTTGCCGCGCGTCTCTGGCGTCGCGCCCTTCGCGAAGAACGACGCGTCGACCTGGAGCGTGAACCGCGGCTTGTCGTCGCGGGAGCGCAGAGACCAGACTTCGATCTCGCCGTTGTTGAGCGCACGGATGTAGCCCATGCCCTTGTCGCCGACGCAGTGCCGCATCTGCCGGCCCTCGCGACCTAGGTCACGCGCTTCGAGCCTCACGAGGTGCCACGGGCGCTCCTCCCAGAACACGCCGCTCGTGACGCCCAGCTGCCGCAGCACGTCGTCGTTGAGCACGATGGGCTCGCCGGTCAGGAGCGAGTCGACGGGCTCGTACTCCGCTTTCTCTGCCTCCCCGCGCTCCTTGGCCGAGTCGAGGTACTGCGCGATCTCCTCGGCGACATCGTCGTGGTTGCCGCTGATCCACTGCACGGCCAGGTCGAGCACGTCCTCCCGCCGCGGCTGCATCGCCTTGAACTCGGCTGCCATCCGGACATCGGATTGACGGAGCCGAGTCCAGAACATCTCGATGAGCTGGTCCGGATGCTGCTCTGCGATCTTGTTCGCGTGCTCGGCGATCAGGTCGCGGCACCACTCCTCGAAGCGATCTTCCGCGACGCCGATACGGAGCGGCTCGCCCGGCATCGAGCCCTGGTTGTCACCCAACCGGTCCGTGTCGCCGTACCACTCGATGTCGTGGTCATGCGCAATGCCCTTCCAGAACTCCGTCGCCATCTCGCGTGGCACGAACTCGTAGTTGGTCGGCAGGAGCCTGTCGGGAAAGACGACGTTCGCTTCGGTGGGCATGTCGTAGCTGAAGCCCGATGCGTCGACGTCTCGCGGCTCGCCCAACTCGAAGATCCCAAACCTATGCTTGTATGAGGACCGTCGCGACGTCACCTCCCAGCGCACCGCGGTGACCACGTCCTCACGCGGGACGATCGATAGGTCGTACGTGGTCTGCGCGCTGTCGCTGATTAGCTCGTCGATGAATCCATCGTTGTCTTGCACGAAGTCCCGCAGCTCCGTCGGCTCAGATGGCTCGACGTACTTGTAGAAGTGCTCGTCGAACCGCCGCATGGCGTAGTCCAGCTCGGTCTCGATGTCGGTCCGCAGCTCGGCGGCTTCCTCGTCGCCACGCGCGCCGGCCAGCACTTCCTCGACCTCCCGTTCCGACGTAGCGTCTTGCAGCAACATCAGCGCACCTCCACGACCGGGCGTAGACCGGCGACGGTCTCGCTCACCTTCAGAGCCCACTGCCACATGTCCCAGCTTCCGCCGCCCCTGTCGAGCGTGTACGGCCACTGCGGCGCTACGATCTGCCCCTCGAACCCCGCCGCTTGCGCCCAGTGCTCCGCCTTGTCGCGCATCCAGTCCGGTACGATCAGGTACGGGAACTCGCTCAGCGAGACGACCGTTCGCCCCTTCGCCTCGCAGTAGGCGTAGTACGCCCCCGTGCCGCCGAGTTCGTGCGCCAGTTCCTCGAACTCGCGCTCGTTGCAGACCCGCATCCATCGCACCATGCGCTTCTTGAGGGTCCGCTTGAGCTGGCTCGTCGAGTCGAACGCCTCCGCACCGCCGGAAGGACCGCCGTACTCGACCGCCGGGATCCCCAGCACCGTCAGGCCATGCCCGTAGACGTAGTCGGCGTGACCGTGCAGCTCGTCGAACAGGTCGCTGGCCATCGAGGTCATGAACTGCGTCACGGTGCCAGTCCACACGTCGGTCGGGTAGATCCAGACCTGCTCTTCAGTCCCGCGCTTGCGGTAGGGCTTGAGGCCGTCGAGCACCAGGCTGAGGCGAGCCACGAGGCATGCGTGGCCGAAGTTCGAGGCCGGGACCGGACCGACCGAGAGCGACGGGAACAGCAGACCACCGCATTGCCGAATCTTCGGTGCGTTGGCCATGGTGGGCCCTTCGTGGAGGTCCATCGAGTGCGCGGCCATGAGAGGATCGCCGCCAAGGCTGCCCATCACCGGGTCGTACGGAGAGACCGGCGTATCGCGATCTGCCTCGAACACCGTGCACGGATCGAGCCCCAGCTCGGTCTTGGTCGGGTTTTCGCGCGACGGCACGTGGATCAGCCCCGCGGGCTCCTTGGGCCGCACGAACCGCTCAAGCCGTGCGTTCCAGTACCGATCGACGGGCCACGGGTAGCCGCCGTCGGGGATGAAGGTCAGCGTCGCCTCCTCCGGCATCAGGTTCGCCAGGCGCTGGAGGAACTCTGCTAGGTGCACACGGCGCTCGTACCGGAAGATGTCGGCGTCGGCGCCGAACACGCGGCGAGCGATGTGATCGAGCACCTGGCCGCTCATGCCGAACTCGTGCTCCTCGTTCATGGTCGCCATGTGACCGAAGTAGGCGGCGACCTTGCGTGCGCTGCCCACGAGCGCGCCATGGATGGAGACGTATCTGCCGGCGCCCCAGACCCATGTGTACGCGTTCGTGAAGACGCGACCAGGGAACTCCGCCGCGAACCGGAGGAGGGCATCGCCCACGAGTTGCAGCTGCGCGTCCTCAGTCTCGGTCTTGCTCATCGTCCCACTCCAGATCGACCTCGCCATCGTGCTCGACCAGGCGCACGGTGGCGAGCGGGTGGATTGCGGAAGGCCCGATGCGGCCGAGGTAGGCGATGGACTCGGTGCCGCGATGCTCGGCGCTCGTGACCCACTGCGGGAAGGCTTGGTCGTAGTGCTCGTAGTACGGGTACGACGAGAACTCGTTGCGTAGAGCATCTTCGTCGTAGGTGAGGAGCTTGGTGTCGATCAGGCCCGCACCGTCGACGACCAGCAGGGTCGCGGGCTCCGCGTTGCGCAGCGCCAGCGTCTCGGCAATCCTCGCGGCTCGGTCCTCGTAGGCCGTGAGGTACACGGCCGGCTGGAGGCCGAAGTTCCAGCTAGGCGACCAGCCTTCGACCCGCCCTTCCTGGAGCGAGGACGGCAACAGGCCGTGCTTCAAGATTGAAGGCACGCGGGAGGCGAGCGTCGCGTGGTACCACTCCATCTCCTGCGGGCTGTACCGCGCGAGGTACTTGAACGTGCGCGGCTCGTCGGGCAGATCGCTTCGAGGATCGTGTCGGACGATGCTCTCTTCCTGCACCTCGTGGATCGCAGAGAGCAGCGAGCGCATCGTGAGCCCTACGGGCACCAGCTCGTTGGTCACCTCGTCGGTCTCGAAGATCTCGTAGTCGTCCAGCAGCCCCGTCTCGGCGACCAAGGCCATCGCCGCGATGTCGGTGGGCCGGTCGAGGAAGCCGCGCCGGTACATGACGACGCGCTTGTGTGTCGGGCTGACCTCTGCGAAGCATCCGTAGCCGCGCTTCTCGGGCCAGATCCTCAAGTGTGGCGGCGCGACGTTCGACAGCTCGGCGCACAGCTTGAAGTCGTCGCGGCGCTGCAACCAGATGCGCACCAGCTCGTCGAAGTCGGGAGCGAGGGGCGGCCGCGGGTTCTTGCGCATCAGCGCACCCTCTGCGCGAACCGCCTGACGGAGAGCGCGGCCTGTGCCTGGGCCGTGGGCGCGGCTGGGCGCTGGTGTCGGCGAGCGGTCGCCCGGGCCTGCGTGCTCTGGCACTCGACGCCGAGCGTGCGGAGCTGGAGCGCGCGATGCTGACGTGCGACCTCGGCCTCCATGAGCACGGCGGTTTCGTCGATGGTCAGGTCGAGCTGGCGGGCCATCTCCGTGAGGCGCTGGTGGATGCGCTCGCCGACCTTGCTCAGCCTGCGGTCGGCCACGCGAGGCGGCTGTCGAGACCAGGTCGTGCCGCCGTTGTCGTAGAACCGGGACCATGTGCCAGTCGTGTACGGCGCGTTGGACGCGGTGTTGTACGCGTTGGACCCGTAGGAGGAGCTGCTGCCGTTGGACAACATCACCGCGATCGTCGCATGGGCGCCGGACGTCGGCTAGCGGGCATCGCGTCGCAGAAGCGCCAGTGAACGTGACACCGTCGCGAGCACAAGCCCTCGCGCTGGCTCAGTCGTGGAACTGCATGTCGCGGACATGAGAGCCTCCGCGCTGGCCTTTCGACAGAATGCAACAGGTCAGCCACGAGAAACTTCCGTCACGAGTCGCAGGCACGAAGCCCCCGCGCTGGCTTCGGGATGGGCGCGTCGCCGGCTCTCGTGGTTCGTCGCGAGCGCGTCGCGAGCACCATGCCCCCGCGCAGGCCTCTCACGCGCGCCGACGCGGCACCGCTCCGGCATCGATCACGTCGCCGACGAGCACCTCGTCGACCAGGCGCTCGACCTCCTTGGCTGCCGCTCGGGAGATGGGCGGCTCGGGCGTAGGGTCTTCATCGAGCGGCACGCGCACGGCGCGGCGACGCGGCCGTCCCGATAGGCTCAGGGCCGCGCCGCGCAGCGGCGGCTTGCTGCTGTCGGCGTGCCGCAGGCTGGCGATGTACGCGTCCAGCTCCTTCGCGAACTTCGGGTCCTGCTCGACCAGGTCGAGGAGCCCCGGAGCGTTCAGATCGACCGTGCGGTTCAGCGCCTTCGAGGCGAAGGGATGCGGCGCGATCTGCCCTAGCAGGCTCGGCCGCGGCAGCCCTTGGCGCGCCGCCTGGCGGTAGTCGCGCCACCACGAGCGAGCGCAGGAGCGGCAGCGATGCAAGTGCGGCACGCAGCTGCGCAGCGCCCACGGGCGGCCGCAGCTGACGCAGTCGAGGTAGTAGCCGAGGCGTCGCTCCTCGTCGGTCGGCGGCGTGTACGACGGGTCGCCTCGTCGCCCGGTCATTCGTCTTGCTCGATCGGAAACGGCGACTTCTCGGGGATGAGCCCAGGGAACGCCAGCGAGATCACGATGCTCGTCGTTCCGTGGTACTCGACGTCCTCGCGCGCCTCGGCGTCCGGCGCCTGCCACACCGTCTTGGTCGGGCCGACAGCGGTGAACGGCCAGTCATCGATCGTGAAGACCGTGTAGCCGCTCCGTTCGATCGCCGGAATCATCTCGTCATCAGCGTGCAGCACCTCGTGCCACCACGGACGCAGCGCTTCGACGCGTACGACGCGGTCGAGGTCGAAGTCGTCGAGATAGCGCTGCTGATCGACCAGACGCGTGAGCACGCTGTCGGGCAGCGCGCCGGTCTTGAGGAACTCCCGGAACACCGCTTCTGGGTCTCGCTCCCCATCGATAGCGTTCAGCACATGCGTACCGACGTCCTCGAAGATGAAGGCGGCGGGATCGTCGCCGACCTGGACCTCGGCCTCGGAGAAGTCGTCGTCGTTCAGCATCGCGTAGAAGGTCTCACCGGCGGCGGCGCGTTCGCGGTACTGCGGCAAGAGGTCGGCGACGGCCTGGGCGCCGAAGAGCAGGGCGTCGACGTCGGGCAGCGGCTTGAGCCCGCTCACGTCGAGCGTGACGATGACTGGGTAGCCGCGGGGATAGCTGCGGGGGTCGTGCCAGCTGCTCATCGCGTACGCGCCGGCGATCAGCCGACTGCCCGTCGTGTGCACGCCCTCGTAGTCGGAGTCGCGTGGTGCTCGGCCGAACAGACGTCGGAAGCCGCGCGTGTCGATGAGGCGATGGACGACTCTCGGCGGCTTGGCGAGGAGCACGTTGCTACGTATCGTCTTCTTGGTCTGCGCAAGCTCATGCGAACACGTTGCGCATGTGGCCACTCGTTGGCCCACGAATCTCCAACCCCCGGAGGCTTCTGGCTCGGTGTGACCGCCTAAACTCTTCCAAAAGTGCTTGACACAGCGCGCGCATGCCTGTTTTCCACACCGCCGGCATACCCATGGCTCCGTACGAACGTGACTGAGTGTGGGACCCTGTTTACATCCTAGATACGTGGGCTTCTTGGAGAGCTTGGTCACGATCGCCTCTCTGGATGCTAGAACGACGCCTGGACCTTGCCGTGCAGCTTCGGCCGCTGCGCATTGTAGTCGAGCTTCGCGGACATCACGAGCATGAGGTCGACGCCGAGCCGGTCTGCGAGACGGAACGTCTCCAGTACGATCAGCTCCAGCGCGATGCGCGTGTCCACGCCGCGAGCCGGATCTCGCGGATCGAGCGTCTGCCGCCAGTACTGGATGCTCTTCCACACCATCTTCATGTGCGGCGCGAAGGCCATGCGCGGCTCGCACATGAGCAGCCTGGTCATGGGCTCACGATCTTCGATGCGCGACGCGCTCCAGTCGGCACCCCAGACCGTTTCGAGCATGTCGGTGGCGCGCAGCACGATGTCGGCGAGTTCTTCGCCTGCATCCGTGAGGCTCTCGGCCTCCAGCGCCGCGATGGCCTCTTCGATCTCGGTCACCACGCCCATCATCTTCACGGGGTAGTTCGTCCACGAAGGCGGCTCGAAGCCGCGGTCGATGGCGGTGCGCCCCGAACGTTGGGCGATCTCCCTGAGATCAGTCATGTGCCGTCTCCGTGCCGCCCATGCTTGTCCGCCTCCGCGGCGATCCAGCGTGCCACCAGCGCGAATACGACGCACGACCAAGTCACGGCCATGCCGATGGCGATCCAGCGCACCACCTCGTCCAGCGTCGGGAGCGAGTCGAACGCGACGCCGAACGAGAGCCACGCCATCCACGCGGCGCCGGTGATGCGCCAGAACACACTGACCTTGCTCCACATCTTGGCCTTCTCCTTCGGCGCTGGTTCTCGGTACGGGCTCACGGCTTCCGCCCGCTCTCCTCGCGCTCGATGGCGTCTGCCGCAGCAACAAGCGCGATGTACCCGCTCTCGCTCTGGGCACGGCTCCATTCCTCTGCTCGTTCCCGCAGGTTCGCCACGATCCTCGCCACCACCTCGGCGTGAGACGAGGGCGGCGCGGCGGGGCCGAGAGCGCGGATCTCGTCCGACAGCGAGCCCACCGCGTCAGTCGCGGCGTTCGCTTTCGCGATCAGCAGCGGCTCACCACCGGCGCCGAGCCGCTGTCGCAGTTGGACTGCGGCATTGTAATGCTTTGCGCAGAGCGCGAGGATCCGCTCGCGCTCCGCCGCAACGGCGTGCAACGGCTCTTGCGATGCAGGCGCAGCAGGACCCAGAGTACGGATGCGATGCGCGTCGCCGGTGCACGCCTGCTCACAATACATCTGCGTCCTTACCCAAGCGTCGCCCTTCAAGCCGCCCTGCGCGAGGAACTCGCTGAGCATCTTGGCGAACTCGTCCGCGCGCTCGTCGCACACCTTCGCGCACCGCTCTCGCTCCATCGCGAGGGCCGTGGCGATGGTCTTGCGCACCATCTCGTCGATGTTCGATAGAACCTTGCCCGCGTCGTTGCCGCACGCCTCCTCGACCACGCGGACGAGCGCCCATACTGGCGCGAGAGCTTCCGGGCTCCCGGCCGCCGGCTCCGGGGGCAGGTCGTCGAGCGAGAGCGCCACGGCAGCGAATTGCAGGCGCCGCTGAGAAGCGGCCCATGTCTCGGGGCCGCACTGTCCCTGCGCGACGTCGCGCGAGCGAACGCCGAACTCGTGCGCCGCCTGGACCAGTTCACGCAAGCGGCTTGCTTCGTCACGCGTCACCGTCCGCTCTCCTCGCGCTCGTACTTGTGGGGCGCCACCAGCCTGACCTTCCGATCTCCGAATGGACGCCGTCCGGTGCGGACGACACGAACCTCGATCTCGTCGCCATCCGCTGCTCCGGACGCCGCAATCGCGCGACGCAGCGGCGAGCCGCGCGCCGCCTGTCCAAGACTGTTGTCGGCCTCGTCGTGAAGCATGCCGGTATATGGAGTACTGCCATCAGCGTGGTACGAGACGAGCACAACCCTAACGGGCTGGTTGCGGCGTGTGCGGCGCGTGCCGCTCGCGATGACGCGACGAGTGCCCCCGATGTACTTAGACCAGTACCCCGTCGGAGCGTGCATGACATAGACGACGCCTGGTCGTAGCAGCGAGCGCTTTCGTGCCGCCGTCTCAGCATCACGCTTGCGAGCGAACCAACGGTCGCGGTTCACGCCGATCGGATCGTCTCCGTAGACTCGGAAGTTACCGCTCGTCGCACGCGGTAGTCCGATCCCGAAGATGTCACCGGAGAGCGGCTTCCGCGTCTTCTTCTTGGGTGTGCGCTTCATCGTCCGCTCTCCTCTCGCTTCAGCACTGCTCGCAGCGCCGGGCCGATGTCTGCGAGCGACGAGACGACCCGCAGCTGCGGCGCGAGACGATACATCAGCTCGGGCTCGCTCGCTTCGGGCATGTACACGACCAGCGGGCGGCTCTGGCCCGCGAACCATCCGGCCTCCAGGTGCGCGCTCTTGCCGCACGGAAGCACGAGCACGCACGCCGCCGCACGGAGCATGCCGCCGAAATCGGATGAGAATGCACGTGCCGCCATCGGGTGCAGCAGCGCCTGCGTCAGCGTCTCGGCGCTCCACGGCTTCGGACCCGCCACATCGACCCAGCGGAAGCCGCTCTCGTCGTTGCGGAAGTCGTACACGTCGAAGCCGTCGGCCCGCAGTGCCTCGACCACACGCGGCTGCTCCTCGTTCTTCCAGGAAGACGCGACGTAGATCGCGTCGTGCACCGCATGAGCCCCTACGTTGCGCTCCAAGTGGTCGGCGTAGAGGTCGAAGGCCCGCGCAGCCATGCCCTGACCGTCGCCGTCGTACTTCGCAGCCGTCTCACGCAGTTGGGCCACCAGCGCGTCTCGGTCGATGATGGCGCGCCCAGGGCGCGGCGCGGTAGCGCTGGTGAGCCGCAGCCCTTCGATCTCCATGAGCATGTCGCCGAGCGGCGGCTCCGCGTCGGGCTCTTTCGGGAACAGCGCAGCGACGATCGCGCGCATGGCGGCGCGCTCCGCGCCCGCATCGCGCTCGATGGCGTCAGCGAGCTGCCGTACTTCGTCGTAGACGCGCTTCGCTTCCGTAGGCGAGAGTCCATGGCCGGGCACACGGCTCGATACGGCCTCCCGCAGTTGCGCGATTCGGTCGACGATGGTCACCACACCTCCTGACGTCCACGCCCCCTCGGGGACGTTCACGATCGTGATGTACGCGTGGATCTGCGCGTCGAGCACTGACGGCGACAGCTTCCACACGGTCGGCCCGAGCTGGCGTAGCACCCAGTGAGGCGGCCGCGACTCGTCGCCACCGAACGGCTCACCATCGAAGTGCACGGGGAGCGACATGTGCACGTACTGCCCGCGATGGTTGCATGCCGCGAACACGAGGCTGCCGTGCAGTACTGCGGCATGGCCGAACGTCGGCATCGTCGCGCAGTATGCAAGTACGAGATCGAGAACCACCTGGCGCGGTTCGAGCCGCACCTGCTCTTCGGGCGTCATCGCCAGCTCCCTTCGCGCTCGATGCGGGCGGCCAGTTCTTCGAACGCATCCGCTGCACCACATGCCTTGAGCGCATGGTGTTCGTTCGGCGTCGTGCGCTCGTGCTCGCGGAGCACGCGCACTTCTTCGCGCAGCTTCTTCACGATCAGCTTCGTCATGATGTTCGCCACCTCTTCCGCGCGCGGCGCCGGCGCGGCGGGACCGAGCGAGCGGATGCAGGCGGCGAGATTGCGCAGAGCGGAGACGCAGAAATCCTGCGACGTTCCTTCGCGCCTGTCGGCCGCTTCATCGCACGCCTTCGCGCACCGCTCTCGCTCATCGTACCGAGCGATGAGCACGTCAGCCTGATGTGCGATGGCGTCGTGACGCACCATCGCGCGCTCCAACGGGTTCTGGCTGGGTTCCGTGGGTGGCATCCAACCGAGGGAGCGCGCCGTGGCGAACAGGCATCCCGTGAGCGTCGGCGCCCGTCCGTAGCTGGTCGCACCAACCTCAGCGGACCACGATGTGCCGTCGCCGGCAGATGCGATCTCGCGCACCTGTTGCCTGTGCTCTTGCAAGAACGCGCACGCCGACTCCAACGCGCTCGGCACGGGCTCGGTGGGCGGCAGGCCGACGCTGGCGAGCGCCTCGGTGATGCCACGCTCATCCGACGAGACGACGAGCCCACGCTCGGCAGCAGCGTCCAGCACGCGCGAGAACCACTCCCGCAACCCGCTCGGCACGGGCTTCGGGTCGGCGCACCATGGGCACCGATCGTCGTCGTTACCTCGACAGTCGAGCACGCGCCGCGTTCCGAGGCACTTGCTGCACGACACCTTCGGCGCGGCGGCCGGAGATGCTCCGTCGCAGGCACCAAGCCCCCGCGCTGGCCTTGGTTCGGAGTGCGGATGTGTGGCGTCCACCCGAGCGACGATTCGCGCAACATCTTCGTCGCTCAAGCCGTCTGGCGACGCGCCGTACAGCTCCGCGCAGAATTCGACTACTTCGTTGAACATCTCCCGCACCAGCGCTCGCTCGCGCTCCGGGATGCTCGCTGGTGGCACCGACGCGGCTGGCTCGCGCTCGATAGCGGCGGCCTCTTCGCGGAGCCAGTGCTCCGGCATCATGTGTGGCCCGGACTGGTGCCGGCCTGCGCGCTCGGCGGCCTCGGCACGCTGTCGAAGCCTCGCGACCACCGCGTCACGGTCGATGAGGGTACGAGCGGTCATGGCCACCCCGCGAGACGATCGAGCACACGGCATACGAGCGATGGCGGGCCTTCCTGTCGATCGAGCCGGTTCGACGTGCGTAGCAGCCACGCGCGGAATGGCTCTCCATAGTGCAGAGAGCGCGTCCAGGCGATGTACCTCCATTGAGTACGTGCGCTCATCGTCCGCCCTCGTCGTGCTCTCGTCGTCGACCACAGTCGCAGTGCTCCGCGGCCCACGGCTTGGGCCGCGGCACCTGTTCCGAGGCCCATGGCGTCGGCCGCGGCACCTGTTCCGAGGCCCACGGCTTGGGCCGCGGCAGTTCGACAGGCCGCCTGTCGATGAACCTGCGCGCTCGTCGCATCAGATCCTCGAACGTCTCGGGAGTCCTGCACGTCATCGCCCGCCCTCCTCGCGCTCGTCGGAACGCTGGCCGAAGTGCGCCGCAAGCTCTTGCTCCGCCCTCGTCCGCAACTGCGACACGCGAGCAAGCTCTGCCGGCGGCATCCAGCCGCACTCGCGAGCGATGCGCTCGATCGCATGTGCCAACGTCTCGTCGCGCTTGCCGCTGATGGTCGCGAGCCAGCGTCCCGGCGTGTGCTCTCGGTCCAGCCAGGCACACGCCGACTCCAACGCGCTCGGCACGGGCTCGGGGCGCGGATGCGTCGCGGCGAGTGCAGCGACGAGCGCCCGGCGGCGTTGCTCCAAGACTTCTGGTCCCGCGAAGCGCACCGGGTCGGCGAGGTACTCTGCGACTGCGGCCGCGGCTTCCCGCAGCCCAGTCGGCTTCTCGGCCGCTTCGCGCGTCACCGTGCGCCGCCCTTTCGCTCGGCCGTCAACAGTCGTTCGGCGAGCGCAAGGCGGCTGCGCTCTGACTCCGCCAGGCGCAGGAGCAGCGGTCGCACCGCTCGCGCGTAGCCAGCTGCGTAGCGGGCCAGCTTCGGGTCGCCGCCGGCCACCTGACGCTCGATCTTCGCCGCGACACCGTCGCCGTACTCGGCGTCCCGCATCGACAGGATATCGGGCGCCGGTTCCTGAAGGGACGCACCGGGCCTCGCTGCCGTCTCACCCACCGCGGCGGCCGGCGCAGGTTCGGCCCGGTCGCGCCCGAGCGCCGCGGCGTGATCGCGACCGCTGCGCTCAAGCACTTCCGCGTATGTCTCGCCCACCTGTTCCCAGTCCTCAGCGAGGAGGTCGGCCGACGAACATGCCCATGGCACCAAGCCATTGTCCGCGGTCTTCATGCCGATCCACGGAAGCGGACGCAGTGGCAGATCATCCGCCGCAAGCGTCTGATGATTGCACGTAACCTCGTAGGAGAAGCCAGGCCCTCCATAACGATCACGTACCAACACGAGCCACATGCTCCACATGCTGCTGCCCCATCCGGACCTGGCAACGCGACCCCCGTCCTTCAGCAGCACGAGCGCCCGAGCGAACCCCATCTGCGTGCCCATCATCATTGCTCCTTCCATCCGCGTGCCCATCATCGCTCCCTGAGCCCAAGGCCGAACGGAACCCGGCCCTTGACGATCTTTTGCAGGTGCGAGCGCACGTTGGGGTGCATGTGCGCGTCCGCTTCCGCGAGATGCTTGCGTGCGGCTTCTTGCAGCCGTCCGAACACGTCGCGTGACATCGTGGTGAAGGTCGCCTCGTACTGCGGATAGAGCAGGTGATCGAAGTCGATCAACTGGTGCCCCACACCGTCCTCCGGCCACTGGTGCCAGCCGCGGAGGAACTCCCACCCGACCGCGCCGGCCTGGAACCCGGTGATGCCGCCGCGAGGACTGCGGTCGATGACGTGAGCGGCCGCGAGCGCCGCGGCGCCGATGGCGACGCAGATCGAGCCGTAGTCGTGCTCGAAGTCCGCCAGCTCCTTCAGGAAGGCCGGCAGCGTCTCCATGGTCATCGACCTGTCGCGCGCACGCGCCACCCACATCTTCCTCAGCTCTTGCTCGTCGTGTTCCATCGTTTTCTCCTGGCCCCGCGCCTCGCTGGCCGTCATCACTGGTCGCGCCGCTCAAGCACCGCGAGGCAATCGAAGAGGTGGTTCTCGGCCTCGGCATCGCGCCCGAATCGGATCCACGCATCTTGCACGCGTTGCGCCGCCTTCACGACCGCGAGCAACGCTGGCAGCGCGTTGACGGCGGCGGCGATCAGAACAGCGTTCCGGGCGTCCGCATCGAACGCCACGCCGACGCGACTGACGCGCGTAGAGCCCACGTTCAAGATGAATGTGCTGTCGCCGTCGCCGGCGCTTCCTTCGGGCCCCCAGATGACCACGTCGTCGGGCGTCGTCACGTCCGCCAGCCACGGCCCGGGCGTTGCCGCCGCGAGCTTCGCTTCGAGATCGTCGATCACCTTCATGGCTTGCTCCGCCGTTCGACGCATCAGAGGCCCAGAGCGTCGCCCACGTCGTGGACCTGCTGATACGCCCGATACAGCGCAGCGATCGCCGCTTCCGCCTTACCGCACCGTGCGCGCATGGCGTCCAGTTCCGCCTCCAGCGCGGCACACTTGCGCGTCAGCTTGAGGCATTCGTTCTCCCATCCGACACAGGCGCGCAGTCGATCCGCGCTCCTCGCGCCCTCCTCCTTCAGCTGCGCCAGCAGTTCGTCGCGAGTGAACTCCCGCTCGTCGGGCTCGCGCGTATGGAGCGCGTCCCAGAGCCGGCGCCCAAGCTCCGGCCGAAGCGAAGGCAGGAAGTACGCGTTCCTGAGTACCACCCACGCCGCGCGCACCCACGGCTCGGCCGGCGCGATGCCGGCGCGCACCCACGGCTCGATGCTCTGAGCGGCCGTGTTCACGTAGAACACGGCCGTCCCGCGCTCATGAGCGTGCGTCGCAAACGTCTCGCCCCACGCACGCGTTCGCCACGTCGGCAGCTCGGCGTCGAGAATGGCGAGCAGTCCACCGCCGAGCATCACCGGCTCGCCCGCCGGCAGCTCGTCCATCGGCTCTCGTCGCCCCACATCCGATCGGTTCTGGACGGAGGCTTCGTGCTGCGGCGCCGGTCCTTCGCGCTGGCGCGCACCCGAGAACCTCCACGTGTCCCATAGGGAGGAGCTGAGCCCAGGCCGAAGAGGCGGCGGGACCGGAACCCTGGTGCGCACCAGCCACACGGCGCGCTCCCAGGGCTCGTCTGGCGGAGGATTGTAGATGTAGTCGTGGAGGCGTGGCGAAGCCACGTAGAACACGATCGCTCCGCGCTCGTCGGTGTGCGTCGCAATCGTTTCTCCCCATCCGCATGTACGCCACCGAGGAAACTCGATGTCGAGTCGATGGAACACGAGGTCGAGGTCGACCCGGATGGGCACGCCATCCTTGGCCACGCGAGCCTGCGGGCAGTCATCGTCGTACGTGTTCTTCTGCTCGTCCATGTTCAGCCTCTCCTCTAGCGAGCGTTCTTCCGCAGCTCGACGATCTGGTCCTGCGCCGTCTCCCACATGCGCGCCATCTCCCGGTGCAGATCTGGCGGCGTCGGATGGCCGACGAGGCGGCACTCCCGCGGCTTCACGGCGTGGATCGAACAGCGGTCGTTCACGAGGAACGTGCACCAGCCGCCGGGGTCCTCGCCGTACTCGCCTCCGGGCTCGCGCCCCACCGCGACCGGCGAGAGGACGAGCACGTCCTCGTCACCGTCGACCCCGCCGACCCACCAGTCGATCGCGAGCCTCTCGCGGAACAGGCGCTCGACCGGGACGTCGAGGTGCGCCGCGATCTTCTCCGCGTCCCCCGGCGCGAGCCAGCCGGGCTTGTGCTTGCACGCGGCGACGCATCCGTCGCAAGTGCAGTCCGCCCCTCCGTCGCCGATCTTCGGCGCCTTCTTCTCTCGCGTCACGGCTTGCCTTCGATGTCGGGCGTGCCGCTCGCCTCCGGGCTCGCGCCCCAATCCACGGCGGCGGCGACGCCCAGATACGTCTCCCAGACCTTCACCATGGCTTGAGGCAGTAGAGCAAGCGCGGCTTCGATCGCCTTGCGGCCCTTGCGCAGCGCGTCCAGCTGCGCGGCCAGCTTGGCGCGTTCGATCTCCAGCTCCGCACAGCGAGCGAGTTCTTGCGACCCGCCCGCGCCCTGCGGTTCGCGCGTGCACGCCTCCCAGAGTCGGCGCCCCAGCTCCGGCCGCACCTCGCCGCGATAGACGGCGGCACGCGTGAGCCACACGGCGCGCTCCCACGGTTCCGGCGGAAGCAGGTCGCCGATGATGACGTCGACCGACCCGACCCAGAACACGAACTGCTGCGCGCCAGCGACATGCGTCGCGAGCAGCTGGCCCCAGGCACGGTCGCGCCACGTCGGCAGCTCGATGTCGAGAAGAGCGAGAAGGCGGTCGGGCAGTCGCGCGGAGTCATGCTCGTCGAGGATCGCGAGGCCCGAGACGAAGCCAAACTCCCACAGGAGCGCATTGACGCGAGCGCTCTCCGTCTTGCGGAGCCGTTGGTCGCCACGCCCGTCGTGCACGCCCGCAGCTACCGCGTGATGATGGAGGTCTTGCAGACGGCGATCGTCGAGCACGGCCTGCACGAGCCCGCGCACGTCGCTGCCGAGGTCGGGATTCTTCTTCTCTTCGCCCATGTCGGCCCCCATCTTCGCAGCCTGTTGCAGGCTTGTCAAGTAGACAACGGGTAAGACCCCTTATACCCGCTGGTCTAGGGCCTCACATGCGCGCGCACTTCGCGCTCCATCGCCGAGAGCATCTGGTCGATCATCCGGTCCTCAGGTGCCCGCTTCACCGCCGCCTCCGCGGTCGCCCGCGCCGGTCGCGCCGCCCACGCCGCCCACGCCGCTTCCCGCATCGCCGCCCACCACGCCCCCCACGGCGGCGCCACTACCTCCGTCGACGACCACGACCTCGACGACCACGACCACGACCAGTCCGCGGTCTCCGCCGCCGCCGCTACCGCATACGTCGCTGCCGCATACGTCACCGCTTGCACGCGGCGCGATGCGCCCATCGCGGCCGACCACTCCTGTGCGCTGACTTCGCCACCCGCAGCCGCCCGGTCGAGCAACGCGAGCATGTTGTCGATCGCCGCGAGGGCCTGCTCTTCGCTCGCGGGCACGTGTAGCCGCGCCTCTCGCACCACGATCGTGCGGCACTCGTAGTCGAGACGGCGGCTCGGGGCGAAGCCAGCGCGAGGGCTTCGTGCTCGCGTCGAGGACGTAGTGGACCCGTCTCTCGTGGTCGGAAGCCAGCGCGAGGGCTTGGTACTCGCGACACGTCGACTACGTGACGCCCGGCGCGGCGCGCGTCTGGCCAGCGCGGGGGCCTCGTGCTCGCGACATGGTGACCAGCCCGCTTCCGAATGTGCCCGCGAACCGCAGGGGTGCCTGCGACGCCGTGTCGAGATGAAGGACGAGTAGCGACGGCAGACACGAGTCTCTGCGCCGGACTTTACTCCAGCCGAAGGGCCGCCTGCGCCGCAAGACCAGCCTCGAACGCGAGCGCGGTCGCGCGCACCGTCGCGAGGTACAGCGCGTCCTTCGTCTGCTGAGCGGGCGGAAGTTCCGCATAGGGCACGAAGCACGGATGCTCTTTCGTGTCCGGGTTCTTGACGGGGCCGTACCTCCATCCGGTCGCTCGCTTTTCTGCGAGCCAGGACTCGTGCGACTGCTCGGGCGTGTTGCCGGCTAGCGCGCCCTCCACGCCCTTGCGAGCGCTCGTCTTCTGCCACTCGGGCGCGTTTTCCCACGCCGGCTGCGAGTCGTCGCCGAGCGAGCGGCAGTAGGCGCGGTTCACCTCGTGTGCCGCACGCGCGCACGCCTCGTAGAGCTTCTCGTGCAGCGGGATCGAATCGGACATCGCGGGCCTCCTCACTGGAACAGTCGGTTTACGCAGACGAACGTACGCGCCTCCGTCGGGCTCCGCAATGGCTGTCCGCAAGGCGCGTCACTTTTTGTGGACGGGTATGTCGAAAGAACTTGTCGGACAGATCGTGATGCGGTACAGGTCGGCAATCTTGGGCACGGAGGCCGGCATGAGCGACGACGAGACCGAGGTCGACGGAGGCGAGAGCGCGGATGCGCAACCGAAGCGGAAGGCGCCGGTGCGCAAGCCGCTGTGGCTGCTGATCGCGGCCGGTGTGCGGCACATCGAGCTGCCCGACGGCAAGCTCATCGAGGAGCGGCTGTTCACGCGGCACCGCTGCGACAGCAAGGCCGACGTGAGCAAGACGCTCGCGTCGCTGAAGCTCGACGCGACGAACATGCCCGAGATCATGCTGCTGCGCGCCGACCCGATCGTGGTCGACGTCAGCGCGCAGCTCGTTCTGAAGTGGTAGTGGTGCGAACTGAAAGGAGCGTGTGAGATGGCGAAGACCGCGTTGGATGCGTCGCGAGAGAACCTGTGGCTGCTGGACCCCGACGAGATCGTGATCGTCGGGTACGACACGAAGGACGGGCTGGAGCATCCGCTCGTGAACGAGCGGGTGATGAAGCTCAAGCGCGAGGGCTTCTCGCGCCCCGGGCTGGTCGCCTCGCTCATCGCCGAGGGACAGCAGCAGAACATCGTCGTCCGCAAGAACGGCGACAAGGTGGAGTGCGTGGTTGGGCGCAACCGCGTGCTGGCGGGACGCGAGGTGAAGAAGCAGCTCCGCGCTGCGGGCGACGCCCCCTCGTTCTTCCTTCGCTCGGTCTTGCGCAAGGACAACGACGAGAGCGGGCTCACCGGCGCGATCGAGGCGGAGAACCGCATCCGTCACGACGACGACATGCTCACGAGCGCGAGGAACGCGCGCCGGCTGCTGTCGCGCGGCGAGTCCGAGGAGGTCGTGGCGCGCAAGATGGGCATGACGCTGGAGGTCCTGAAGAACCATCTGCGCGTGCTGGAGCTGTCCCCCAAGATGCAGGGGCTCGTCGAGAAGGGGCTGATCACGGCGACCGCGGCGGCGACGTACGCGGACATGTCGCAGGAGGAGCAGGACGCGAAGATCGCGGCGGCGATCGAGGCCGGCGTGGTGATCTCCGTGCCCGAGGCCAGGCGGCAGCGTGCGGAGCGCGGGCGCGTGAAGCGCGGGCAGAGCAAGAACGGGCCCTCGCTGCGCGGCAAGGGCATCAGCGTCAGCGTGCTCCGCAAGGTCCACGCGAACGAGGAGTTCGTCGGCGGCCTCGACCACTCCGCGCGTGCGCTGCTCGCGTGGATCATCGGCGAAGACGGCTCCTGGGACCGCAAGGTGCCCGGGCTCCGCAAGGCGCTGCGCGACGCCGGCGTGCTGAGCGACGCGGAGTAGGCAGATCGTGTGCCAAGCGGGCATGTTGCATGATGCCCGCTTGGCGCCGTTCTGTGACTCGGTCTAAGACGAGCCGATGCGTACCAACATCATCGTAGCTGTTCTCGTTCTCGGGCTCATGTGCGGCCACGCGGCTGCTCAGCTGCCCACGCGATCGCCGGGTGGTCAGCCATGGACGCCCGTACGCGTGCTCACGTCGCTGTGCGTGCACGAGGCGTCTCTGCCCTACGGCCTCGACGAGGACGAGGACGGGACCGTCGACCGATGGGTGCAGCAGCGAGACCACGGGGTCCTCTGGGGCGACGACTGCTACCTGCTGCATCAGGTGCTGCTGCGCGGGGCCGAGCGCATGCGTCAGGCAGGCACCGCGCTGTCGTTCGCACAGCGCTACCTCGCGTTCGCGCTCGCCTACTCCCACGGGCGCCTCATGGAGCCGTCCCCCGGCGACATCAACGCGTGGACCATGTACGTCGGTGACGCGCCGTTCTCGGCGACGCCGCTCCACTGGCGCGGGTCCGTGCCGTGGCATCACGCCGTGCGGGCCTGGACGCACGCATGGCGTCTCGCGAGCGGGATCGCACGCATGACGCTCGACGACTTCGCGCCCGGTCCCACCGCGCTCTACCTGTGCGACGAGCCGATCACCGACTGGGGCGGCCGCATCGATCACCGACACGCAGACGCTGTGGGCCTCATCGAGGTTCACTGCGACGGCTTCACGGCCAACACCGGGTACGTGAGGCCAGCCCTACGCGAGTGAGTGCGAAGCGGAAGAAGAAGGCCGAGGCGCCGGCGGCGGGACCCACGTTCACGCCGGCGCAGCAGGTCGTGATCGAGCACAACCTCGGGCTCATGCTCGTCGGCGCCGTCGCCGGCAGCGGCAAGTCCACGACGCTCATCGAGCGCACGGCGCGGCTCGCGCAGAGCGGCGTCCCGCTGGACAAGATCTGCCTCTTGGCCTTCAACGTCGACGCGGCCACGCAGCTCAACCGCAAGCTCAAGAAGCGTCTCGGCCTCAAGGGCGACGTCACCGTCGCGCGCACGCTCCATTCGCTCGCGCATTCGATCTGGTCCGATACGTCGGGTGCCAGGGGGTTCACGCTCGACAAGAACGGCAGCCTCCAGAACCGCGCGATCCGCGAGGCGGTCAACACGCTCGGCATCCGGCAGGGGACCTTCGACCTCGACGTGGTCCGACGCTTCTCGTCGCGAGTGAAGAACGACATGCTCGTGACCGACGAGGTCGTCGACCAGCGGCTGCTCGGACTCACCGCGCCGCAGCTGCTCGACGCGGCGGAGGCGGTGATCCGAGCGAAGCGTGACTGCGCGCAGCATCCCGACGACCTGATCGCCATCTTCTTCGCTGCCGAGACGGTACGCGACACGCAGGGCGTGCTGCTCCACGACAACGCGACGCGGGCGCGGTTCGTGGGCTTCGACGATCTGCTCGTCGAGTCGGTGCGCGCGTTCGACCGCGATCCTGGCCTGCTCGCTCGCTGGCAGGAGCAGTTCGACTACGTCGTCGTCGACGAGGCGCAGGACCTCTGCGAAGCGCAGTGGCGCATCGTGGACGCGCTCGCTCGACGCACGCGCAACCTGACGATCGTCGGCGACCCAGGCCAGTGCATCTACAGCTTTCGCGGCGCTCGCCCCGAGCACTTCCTCGCGTTCGCCAAGCGCCCGAACGTCCGCGTCGTGTACATGGAGCACAACTTCCGGAGCGCCAGCAAGATCATCGAGAGCGGCAACATCGCGCTCGCGGGCATCCCGCTCAGCGCACGCCTGCCGATGAAGATGATCGGCACACGATCGGACGTCGGCTTCCTGGGCTATCGCGTGCATGACGCTCCGTCGGCCGAGGCGGTCGATCTGGCGCGCAACATCAACGCGCACCACGAGTCCGGCATCGAGTGGCGCGATCAGGCGATCCTCCTTCGCGTCAACGCTCAGAGCGCTCCGATCGAGCTGGAGCTGCTCAAGGCCAAGATCCCGTGCCGCGTCGCTGCCGGCGCTAGCTTCTTCGCGGCCAAGGCGACCAAGGTCGTCCTCGCGTACATGCGCGTGATCGCGAACCGGGCAGACCACAGCGACTTCACCGAGGCCATCCTGTCGCCCACGCGCTATCTCGGACGCGTGTTCACCGACGCCGTGACGAAGGCTGCTCCTCAGGAGACCACCAACGGCTTCGACTGGATCGACCTGATGGAGGGGCTGTCCGTCGTCCACGATCGCCGGTACACGGGCAACGCTCACGACTTCATGTGGAAGGTGCGCGACTGGCGCACGTCGCTCGCGAAGAACGCCACGCCGCGGCAGCTCTTCGAGAAGATCTGCAAGGTGACCGACTTCGGGCGCTGGATCGCGAGTGCCAGCGAGGCCGAGCCCGACGTCGACGCCGGCATGAACTTCGACCGCGTCGTCGACTTCATGAGCGCGTTCAACACGCTCGCCGAGCTGCTCGACACCGTCGACGAGCTACACGTCGCGCAGCGTCGTGCGGCGGCCTCACGCAACGCGGTGACCATCAGCACCGTGCACCGCGTGAAGGGCGCCGAGTGGCAGGTCGTGTACATGCCCGGCATGACGAGCAAGATCTGGCCCGTGCCCTGGGGCAATCCGACCGACGAGCGCAGGCTGCTGTACGTCGCGGTGACTCGCGCCGCGCAAGAGCTGTGGTTCTACTCGCACGCCTACGCCGATGACGCGACGGTCGACGAGGTGACCGTCTCGCCCTACCTGCCCGAGTTCGGCGTGACGCCAACCGAAGAGGTCGGCAAAAGGGTCGCCGCGCCCGCCGGTCAGCTGTCCCTAATCTGACTCGCGCAGCTGCTCTTCAGACGCCGAAGCCAGTCCCCCCCGCACGTCCGACAGATCATCCGCGTCGCGGGGATCGTGCCGGTGCCGCTGCACCACACGCAGGCGCGGACCGGCGCAGCAGCGGCCGGCCGGCTCGTCTGAAGCATGCTCATCCGGTTTTTGCCCAAAAACAGCGCTCCAAGCCCCGGCGAATGTCTCAGTCTTCGTCGCCCTCTTCGTCGCGCCATGCGTCCACGAGTGTGGTCATCATCCCGCCGCCTGGGATTTCCTTTCGGATCTCGGCGTCCTCGATCGCCCTTGCGGATGCAAGAAAGTCCATGCGACGCCTCGCTTCTGGCAGAGTGAGGAAGAACTCTTCCCACCTTCCGTAGCCGTAGCCACGACGACGCGGTAGGTAGCCGATCGTCAGTTCCGCCTTCTGACCGTCTGGCGTTTCCAAGTACGGTTGGAATGTCAGCATGTACGTCTTGTCTGTCGGGTCGCGGATATCATCGTAATCCCACACCTGCGCTGTGTTCCGTGTCGTTCGCTTGGTTTTTTTCCTCATGGAAACGCTCCCTTGCGAAAGAATCCTACAGAACATCGCTATCTCTGTCTACTTGGCGTGGGCGACAACCGGATAAGCATGGTCTGAAGCACGTGCCGCACGCCGAAGTGAAGATTGTCCGGCCACTCGTCCGGCATGAACCACCGCGCGTCATCGCTCTCCCAGTTCAGGCGCGGTCGGAACTCCGATTCCACCATCCCGACGAAGGTCGTGAACTCGAAGCCGCTCTCGCGGTACACGTAGCTGCCGACGATCGCGACCGGGCCGCGGAAGTCGATCTCCTCGGCCGCCTCGCGCATGGCGCCATCGAGCGGAGCCTCGCCGGGTTCGAGACGGCCGCCTGGCACGCCCCACGTGCCTGGCTCCGTGACGCCCGCGCTCCTCAGCAGCAGCAGAACTCGGCGCGTGTCAGAAGCGACCAGCAGTAGCCCAGCGCCGGCTGCGCCCCAGCGCATCAGCCACCAGCGTACTCGCGAGCGAGCTGCACGGTCAGCTCTGGCGGGTTGACGTCCGAGTCCTTCTTGGGGCGACCGAACCCGAAGTCCGCGATCATCATGCCGCCGTCGGGAGCCCGGAGCAGGTTGTCGGGCATGATGTCCGTCCAGTCGATGCCGTGCTGGCCCATCTCGCGGATGCCGAATGCGATCTGGTCGAGCAGCAGCAGCAGGCGTGCCTTCTCCTGGCCGTTCAGATCTGTCTCCTGATCGAGCACGATCTTCCACTTCGAGCGCATGCTGCGCCCGACCTCGCCGTGCCGCGGCACGCTCAGGTCGAGGTCGTCGTCGTCCCAGAGGTCGAAGATCAGCTCGGTGAGGTCGAGGTCGGCCTTCGACAGCGGCGCGAGGTAGCCACGATGGACCACCCACCACGACGCCCAGTGGTCGTACTGCTGGAGCTTCGGGAGCGACCAGACCTCGTACACCGGGACCACGCGCTTGGTGTGCTTGCGCTTCAGGTTCCAGGCCGCGATGACCTCGTACGGGTCTCGCGTCAGCTTCAGCACGCTATCGATGCCGCGTAGCCGCACGCGGTACGCGGCACCGAAGCCGCCGTACCCGAGTCGCTGCTCGACAGGGTCGTGCAGCCGCAGCGCTCGAAGCGGCTCGGCGTAGGCGGACGTCATCACGGCGCCGAGCGGCCAGTGGACGCGCTTGGTCAGCTCGTCCCATTCCGTGCCCGCGCCCGAATGCAGATCTTGGCCGTACCCCTGGAGCATGACCGCCATCCTACACTGAGCGCCATGCCCCTGCTACCATCGCTGCATGAGCTACCGCCGCCGTGCGCTTGGACAGGTCGTGGTGCCTGGCCAGGTCAACTTCGCGACGCTGCCGCCGGGCCGTACGCGCATGCCTGGGCTGCCGATGCCGGGCTACATCCAGTACGGATCGGACGTGACCGGCGAGCCCGACATCTATCTGTTCGGGCGCGACCCGTACCGCGGGCTCGGCCAGGGGCTGCTGACGAGCATCGCGTGCTCCGACAGTGCGCTCAACCAGCAGTGGACGACGCAGACGCAGAGCTTGATCAATGCCGGCAGCCTCGCCTCTGGCGTGGGCGGCCTGGTCGCTGGGATCATCGGCGCCGTGACCAAGAACCCGATCGCCGGCGGACTAATCGGAGCCGGCGTGGGGTACGGCTGCTACGCCGTCTGGACTGCGCCGTACCGCGTCTGAAGCCAGCCTTCATGCGAGGCGATCGCGTCGCAGGCATTCGGCCCCTGCGCTGGCCTTTCGCCTACCAGCGATGCGGTCGCAGACATGAAGCCTCTGCGCTGGCTACCGGACGAGCGTCCGGTTCATTGTGTCGCGAGCGCAAGGCCCCCGCGCTGGCCCTGCGACCTCGCACAACAGCAAAAGGAGACTCCGATGGACCGGTCGCAGGCATCAGGCCCCCGCGCAGGCCTCGCGACGACGAGACCGGACGCGCTCGCTCGCAGGCACTCGGCCCCCGCGCTGGCTTCGCACTATCCTCCTCCGAGTTGCGAGTACGAAGCCCTCGCGCCGGCGCGCCGTGGTCGCTCACTCCGGCCCCCATCGCCTCCGCCATTCGGCAAGCATGCTGTCCGCCGCTTCGGCAGCGCCCAGAGCGTTGAAGGTCAACCTTCCGGCGATCGCCGCGCACGCGAAACTCGTCCAGGCCCGCTCTGCCGCGGTGCCGCTCGGCAACGCGTCTGACTTCAGCAGCATAGCGCGGTCGTCTTCGGTCGCTGCGTACTCGAACACCGGGTTCTCGTCCCCCTCGTCCTTCGTCGTGACCTTCTGACTCTTCTTGACCTTCTTCATCGCGATCTCCTTCAACCCTTGTTGTAGGGCGTGATGTACGCCTCGGAGCCCGGGACGCCGCCCCACTTGCGCACGTACAGCTGCCGCAGTCGCTCGAAGTTACGGTGATGCTCTTCCAGCTGCGCAGCTGAGAACCGAGCCAACGTCGCGCTCCCCTGGTGTGCCACGACGCATGGCGCCGCCGCGTCTTTCACGCCGCACAGGCGCATGCGGTAGTGGAAGTCGTTGTCCTCGAAGTACGCCGGCGCGAAGTCCTCGTCGAAGTAGCCGACCCGACCGAAGAGCATCGGCGTGCACATGAAGCAGGAGAAGATGTTCCCCGCTAGATGTCCCGGATAGACCATGTCCGCGCCGGTCTGCTCGTGCGTGCGCAGCAGTACCTCGATCGCATCCGTGGCAAGCCGCACGTCGTCGCCCACGAGCAGCAGCCTGTCGTCACGCCCGTGGAAGGCGGCTCGCGCGATCATGTTCCACGCAGGCCCCACGCCGACGTTGCGACCCGGCCGCATGATGGTCACCTGCTCCATCGCGAGCGTGCCGCCGTTGTCGACGATCACGATCTCATCCGGCGGCCGCGAACTCGCTCGTGCGGACGCGACCAGGTCGGCCAGCAGGTCGTAGCGATTGAGCGTAGGCACGCCGAGCACGACACGCATCACCGCACCCAGAGCCAGAGGTTTCCGTGCAGCTCGAAGTTCGGGCAGCACTCGCGGACAGCGCGCTCGACGCCGCCGCCCAGGTCGTGCCTCTGCGCGCTCGCCGTGAGGAAGTCGTCCCCGCAGATGATGCCGCCCGGGACCATGTGCGGCTTCAGGCCCAGGATCTGCCGGCGCACCGACGCATAGTCATGCGCGCCGTCGATGTGCACGAACTTCACCACCGCGTTCGCCACGGGAAACTCCAGCGACGGGAAACCCAGCGACCCGATGAACGCGTCGTGGTCCAACCTCACGATCACGACGTTGCCACGCGTGTACATCGCCACGTTCTCCCTGAACACGGCCAGAACGTCGCGCTGCTTGGCGATCTGCACGGTCGGATGACCCTCGCCTTCGGAGTGGCTCCCGGTCCAGTTGTCGACCGCGATCACGGGCTCGGGCTCGGCGGCCACGGCAAGCGCGCAGGTGCTCTTGCCCTCCCAGCAGCCCAGCTCGATGATCTCGCCGCTGAGCGCTCGCACGCGACGCACCGCGCGTTGCAGTTCGACCAGCTGCTGCTCCGAGTACCAGTTCTCCGTGAAGCTCATGCGACCGCCTTCAGTAGATGGGCGAAGCGTTCCTGGTTCGCGATCAGGTACGACGGGAAGCTGTCGTCGACGGGCACCACGCGGCACCGCTGTGCCGCGTCCCAGATGAGCTTGGCATCGCGCACGGACTCGTCGACACGTGACATGAAGGCCGGCGTGTCGAGTTCGGTGTGAGCGAAGCTCGCGAGCTTCTCTCGCACACGGTCCGCGCCGCCGAGGTACGACCAGTGCCATCCGCCGCGGGGGATCGAGCAGTCGAGATGCGTGCGGTAGACCTGGATGTCGGGGCGGCGGATGTACTCCTCGTACGGCACGATGCGCGTTCCGATCCACCCGCCACCAAGAGCGTTCGCGTAGAAGTAGCTCAACACCTGCTCTAGCCCCGCGACCCCCGTACCCGGCACGTACCGGCGGACTGCCTCGGCCGAGGGGATCTCATCGGCATCGCTGACGAGCAGCAGGTCTCCGTGCCCGAACCTCGTGAACCCGCGACCTATGGCGCGTCGCTGCTCGTTCTCGCGACGCCAGGACGGTTCGTGGCCCGCGCCAGTAGGCAGCTCGGCCACGACGTGCTCGATGCGGTCCACGAATGGCGCGAAGCGCGCCTCGTGCTTCGCGTTGGCGAAGTAGAGCGGCTTCTGCTTGCCCGAGTGCGTCAGGGTCGACTCGACGAGGATGAAGCGGTCGACGACGTCCTTCAGCTCGTGGAGGCGGATCTCCAGCAGGTCCAGCTCGTTGAAGAACATGAACCCGTCGTAGATCATCGCGCAGTTCGCTCGCGCGCTTCCACTGACTTCAACTCCACCAGGCCGACTTCAGCGAACCGCGTCGCCTCGGTGCGGGTCAAAAGAAATCGGCGCTCGTATTCCGTAACGCTACCGTCCGGAAAGACGATCTCGTAGGAATCGAAACTCTCGCGGCCACGCACCTCTGCGGAGAGCCACGAAAAGCTCCGCGGGTCCAGAACCGGCTGATCGTCGTTGTCCGGATCCAAAGAGAGTCCGTCGTGATCGATGCGGCCGCAAAGGAGAAACACGGTCTCTCCTTTCGACAGCGGCGGAAGCTCCTCACCCGTCATGACTGCTATCCGGTTTTCGCCCATTGTTGAACATCCAGCGTGCACCGACGATCGCAAGAGCATCGTGTCCTAGACGACCTGCTGCCACAGCCACAGCGGCGGCCGGCTCCCCCTCTACAAACCAGCGCGCATGCTGGACACCGGCGTCAGGTACCGACTCTGTCGGATGTGCCAGTCCCCATGGGAAATACGTCAGGCGTTGGCCGCGCGAGTTGGTGCTCTCGCTCGGCTCGCCCCACCGCGCGCACGCGATTCGGCAGACATCTACGAGTAGCGGGTCCTTGGCCGCTGCATAGAACGCATCGCGGTCCTTGCGTGGATCGATGACCCACGGCCCATGGTTTTTGCCATGCGATTCCTCGTAAAAGAAAGCGCCGTATCTCTCACCGCTCTCGCGATAGGAAAAGCCGGGTGGCAGGATGCAGCGCTGGCCCGCCTCGACCTGCGGAATGACGACGGCCCAGCCAGTGCGCGGGCTGCACCCAACCACTTCCATCAACTCGACGATCTTGTCCGAAACGTAGTGGCCATTCTGATCGAGCAGCGCGCGCAGCAATGTCTCCGGCGACACCGGCTGTGGCGTGATACCAATCAGCGCCAGACCGTCCACGAACTCCTCGTAGTCATCGTTAGTCATCGGTTCGCGCCTCCTTCTTTGCGCGTCCAACCGGATAAGCATGACTGCTACTTCCCACAACGCTCGACGACCGTGAGGCCGTTGTTGTTCGGATGGTGCTCGATGATCTTCCACCAGCCACCCGCGACGAACTCCTGTACCGCTGCCCAGAGGCCGCCATACTTCGGGTCCTCGCCCCTGGCCCCGAAGGTCACCGTGTCGTGCATCGCGATCCACCGCCGGACCCGCGGCGAGTGACGACTCAGCTCGACCTTGAGCTGGTCGTACACGTGCCACGTGTCGATGAAGAGCAGGTCCGTCTCCTCGATGTCGATGGCGCGCGAGTCCGCGACCGTGAAGAGCAGATCGGTCGCCCCACGCAGCGGCATGATGCTCGACCAGTCGTACTGGAGGATGTCGTAGCAGCGCAGCACGCGCGGCTGCGCGGCGAGCAGGGCGATCGTGCTCACCCCGTGCCTGACGCCCATCTCCGTCACGTGGCCGCCGCATGTCGCCGCGAGCCGCCGTAGCGTGGGCAGATGCTCGTTGATGTCGCTCGGCGCGACGCAAGCATCTCGGTAGCGCGCTTCGAGGGTCACCTCGGCTTCAGCTCGCTGACGTCGACGTCCTCGGGCAGATCGTCCTCGGGCGCATCCGCCGGCGCGGGCGCAGCATCGGCGGTGGCCGCGGGCGACGGCTTCGGCACGAGCATGGAGGCGGCCTTGTCGGCGATCGTGTCCGCGAAGACCTGCGCCTGCTCGCGGTACTCCTCGCGCCGCGCCTTGCTCGCCATGTCCGACATCGAGGGGAAGTCCTTGCCCCAGTAGTCGTTGTAGGGACGCAGCATCATCGTGCCGCAGTTCCAGCACGGCCCGGTGTACTCGCGGATGTCACCGCCCAGCGCCGCGATCTCGTCCTCGTCGAACTGAAGCTGCTTGTCCTGCCCGCAGCTGCCGCAGTGGAACCGCAGCTCGTTCGGCGGGATCTCGCCAGCGGCTCGGCGCGCGAGCGCTCGGCCGTCACCCGTGACGCGCGCGAGAGGCGCGACGCCGGTCGATGGCGGCAGCGGCGCGTTGGGATCGAACTCCTCCTGCTTGCGCTGCCGGATGTACTCCGCGAGCTGCTCGTCGGTCATGTTGGGGGGCTTCTGGTCGCTCATGATCTCCTCCTCGGGCGCTTCTTGCGCCGCCGCACCGGTTCTGGCTCCGGAGGCATGGACGCCACCTTCGCCGTCTCTTCCGTGTCGTCGTACCTGCCGATGATGTGGTTCAACGCAGCGCCGAGCGATAGCCTAGCGCCCAGACGGAAGCCGTGCGCTCGCGCCACGACGGTCAGCTTCTGGACGTAGACCTTGTAGGTCCGGAAGGTGATCCGAACGTTGGTCGAGCCCAGCTTGTCTTCCCAGTCGATCACGTTGCGTCGGACCTCCCGAGCTGCCCTCAGGCGAGCGAAGAGACCACGTTCAGGTACAGGATGTCGCTCGCCTGGATGTAGACGGTGGAGCGCACCTTGCGCGGCGCCCGGGTCTGCGGGTCCATCACGTCCTCTTCGAGGAAGAACGCCCAAGCGGTGCGCACGCGACGATAGGACCGCGCGGTGAAGCGCACGTTGTCCTGCCCCGTGGCGATGCCAGCGGCTTCGCCCGGACGCTGGAGGTTGGGGACCGGGCGCATCACGAACTCCTGCGCCCGCAGCACCACCTCGACCTGCCCGCCGCCGATCTCTTCCAGCACCTCGTCCATCTCGCTCATCTCATGCTCCATTCTGCCAGCGAACTGGCCCATCGCCTCCGCCTGGTCTCCCACGACCACTCGTGAACGTCAGGACGCCGCTGTGGCGGGCGCACCTGGTCGCGCACGAGAACGCCGCCGAGCTGCTCCGGGTCGATCTCGGGCGCCTCGCCGAACTCTCCCGCAAGCGGCGCAGGAGCCAGCGTGGGGATCTGCACCCAGTTGCTCCAGGGCGAGCAGGCGGTGACGCCCTGCGTCTCTCCACGGGGCTCCGCCTCCGGGAAGAGATACTCTGCCTGCCCCGTGTCCGCCGTCGTGTACACGAGCAGACCAAAGCAGAGCGCGGAGAGCGGCATGATGCCGAACCCCTCGCACCGCGACGGCTGCACCAGCACGTCATGCGCGTCGAACAACGCACGAAGCGCGTAATCTTGCATGCCGCGCTCCGGTCCCACCTCGACGCGCACGTTCTCCAGAGCCAGATCGCCGATCCGCCGGGTCACCACGTCGGCCAGCGACGGCGTCACGTGCACGGTGAGAGAGAATCCGCGGACGGGAGATCGCACCTGCTTCTCCCATAGCTTCCAAGCGACCAGCAGTTCGTCCGTGCCCTTGCGCCCGGGCCAGTAGCCGTCGGTACTGAGGTGCAACATGCGTAGGCCGGAGAGGTTGGACAAGGACCAGTCCCGCTCGACGCGGCGCTCGCTTCTAAGGAATGCGCTCGCAACACCGAGCGGCATCACGACCACGTCCGCGCTGACATGATGGCCGTGCACGAGAGCGCGCTGGACGGTGCGTTCGCAGTACCGCGACGGCACGTAGATGCGCCCAGCGCGCCCGCAGATCTCCGTGCGCTTCTGGTCGAGGTTGGTGGTGTTGGGCGACAGGAACAGCGCCACGCCGGTCTCGCCGTACAGCTCGAAGAGGGGATCGACCACGTGCGCTTGTGGGTCTGACACCACGATGACCGCATGCCCAGCGGACTTCGCCTCCGAGCGGACGTCGTCGTAGACGGTGTCGGCATCGAGGTTCGTCACCGAACCCAGCACAAACAGCTCTCGGAGCCCGAGCATGAGCTGGTACGACACGGTCGCGTAGCTGAAGCGCGACCCGAAGTGGCCGACCAGGTCGATCACAAGCCCCACCGCGCGAGCGTCTCGGGGCGACTGATGAACTTCAGCGCCACGGCCGCAGGATGCTCGCACCTGTCGTAGGAGAACCGCGAGCGCGTGTACCGAGCGAGCGCGTCGTTGCGCCGGCGGCCAGCACTGAATGCCCGGCGCATGGCCGCGCCCAGCTCGGGAACGTCGTACGAGCCCCACTGCGCGTTCGGATCGAAGAGGCTGTTGAAGCGCAGCATCGTCGTCGGCACCGGCGCCACCTTCGCCGGGAACATGTGCAGCACGTCGCCGACTGGCGCCGCCACCTGAGCGTCCGCGAGGAACTCCCCGACCGCGCCGAAGTCCGACGACACGATCGGGATGCCGTGCGCCGCGGCCCACATCGCCGGAATCCCAAGCCCCTCGCCGTAGGACGCGTTGACGAAGCAGTCGCTGAACTTGCAGAGCCAGCTCATGACCTCGCGGTCGGTCAGGTCCGTGCCGAGCAGCATGCGGATGCGCGGCATCTTCATCGAGTGCGGGTAGCGAGCGTCGCCGTACGCGCGAGCGATGCTCGCGATCTCGTCGATGACCCGCTCCTTGAACTTCCGCAGCGTGTCGCCGTCACCGAGGCTCGACGTGCGGATGGCCAGCTCGACCGGCTCCTCGCGCTTGAACGTGGAGAAGTAGGCGCGGATCAGATCGTGGAACCCCTTGCGCTCGTGCCACGTCCCCATGGTCGTGAACCGGAAGATGCCCTCGGGCTCGGACGCAGGCCCCGTGTCGTCGAGCATGTCGAGCCACGGCCCATCGCAGATGGGCGGCGGCAGGACGAACACCTTGCCGGGCTCGACGCCGGAGTCGATGAACGCCCGAGCCGTGAAGGGGCTGACGCACCAGAGCGCGGTCACGCGGTCGTCGTTGCAGATCTGCACGGCGAACTCGCTGACCGCGGTGGCCTCGTAGGCGCAGTACATGACGAACGCACGCGTGCGGTCCCACTCGCGGAACGACTCGCGCGACGGCGGCAGCGACACGATCATCGCCTCGGGATGACCGCACGTGTCCTTGTTCCACCGGAGCAGCATGTCGAAGCGGTCGCGCGGGAAGTAGTCGATGTCGATCGCTGCGGAGCGCGTCGGCACGAGCGACACGGGGACCTTCAGCCGGTCTTGCATCATCGCGTGCATGGCGATTGCGTGCGCGGCGTAGCCCGACCGGTCGTGGCAGGGGAAGTAGTGCCACAGCCCGTGCACGTCGGAGCCCGGGGCCGGCGGCGCGACGTAGGAGTAGCCGGCAATCCGCTCGCCGATGACCTCGCTCACCGCCGCGGCGCCCTTCTGCGGGCCCTCGAACGCTTCCGCTGCTGCGGTCAGATCTGCCTGAGCGGTCTCGGGCGGTGACTTGGTGTCGGACACTGTGTCGGACATGGTGTCGGACACTGCCGCAAGCCGGCCGCGCGGTCAAGAGCCAGCGCCGCGAGCCCGCCTCCGTGCACGATCGCGCATGCCACTCACATCGACCACGCGCGGCACGTTGAACTGGTCAACCACGCCGATCACGTAGCCGCCGTCGATGCCGAACTCGTTCAGCGCCGAGGCATACGCTTGCTCCATCGTGTCATGCGTCGAGCGCACGCGGCCGCCAAGGAACACGACCGCCTTGCCCCTCATCGCGCGAGACTTCATGAGCTTCGGCAGCGCCTTGTGAAAGCGCTCCGACTCCTTGGCAACACGGACGTTCACGGACGCAGCGGCGCTCGTAGACTTGAGGGGGAACACCTGATCCGCCGTCTCTTCTGACCTCCACCACGAAAACGCTTCGCCGCTTTCGATCTCCAGCCGGTCATACGCCTTCGCGCACGACTCAGAGCACACGTGGACGTCGACCTCGTAGCGTTCGCTGCCCTTCTTCACGAACCCGGCGCGACGGCGCCAGTGCTTGGGCATGATGCGCCATTGTGCGAGGGACGTGGGACTGTCGGCCACTTTCGAGCACACGTCGCACTTCCACAGGATCATGAGAGCGTCCTTTCCTTGCGAGCGTTCTCGCGATAGCCCGCATCTTCGTCGATCTCCACGCGCGTGCGACCGACCCGGCGGATCCTGTCGAGGGGCGCGTCCCAGTCGGTAACGACGTTGGCGACAGGCCGCTCAGCCATCTTCAGGCGCACCGCAGCCGTGTTAGCGCCATCGCTCGACCTGAACCCAAGGAGCACGCCCTCGACCCACACGTTGTCCTTGCTCATGCGCACCAACACCGGCTGTCCGATCTCGAACACATCGGGGCGCTCCGGAGGCGCAGCAGGCGAGACGCGGGCCTCGCGCTCAGCCTCGCGGTCGACGCGGCCAAACGAGTACCCCATGACGGCCGCAAAGACGATGCCGACACCCGACAACAGCACTGCGACCACAACGCTCATCGCGCGAGACGGTCGAGCGAGCGGAGCGTGTCCTTGTTCGTGTAGCCGCGCTTCTCCAGCCGCTCGAAGAGCCGCTGCGCCAGCTCCTTCGTGCTGATGCGCTGCACCACGGCGTTCCGCTCGACCTTGCGACCGGCCTTCGCCGCCTTGGTCATGTACCAGAGCGCCACGATCGCGATGATCACCACGACGACCCCGATCACGATCTGCTGCACCGTGATGCCCGCGCCCCCGATGCCGGTGGCCACGGGCGGCGCCGGCGCGAGCTGGCCCATGCCCCGCATGCCGTACGACAGCGGATAGGTCTGCGGCTCCCGGTAGTAGCCGGGACCGATGGGATACGTGCGCGACTGAATCTGGTAGGACATGCGGCTCTCCGGTCAGAGGAGGATCTCGGACTCCTTCGTCGCCACCACCAGCTCGTCCGTGCCGTCCTCTCGCTTGCGGAGAGAGCCCGTCACGTACAGCTGCGTAGCGCCGGTCATGTCGGTGATGGCGATGGAGTCCGTCACACGCACGCACCAGCTCTTGCAGTAGTCGCACTGCCATCGCTCGGGCGACGACACGACTGCGATCTTGTCCTCCTGCCGCGGCGATCGACCTCGCTCGCGGCAGAACTGCGCCCACGATGCCCTGAGGTGCCCCTTGCTCTCGCGATAGATCACCCAGTCGAGCGCCATCTCCTTGTTGTCCTCACGCACGAGGAACGTCTCGCCGCACTTCGGACACATCCCGTGCAGGACGCCGACCATCTCACGCGGGTCCGACGCCCGCGGCTGGATGTAGATCTCGCACTCGATGACCGCCTCGACCTCGCCTTGCCAGGCGTTCTTCCAGAGCAGCCACGTCTTCGGCGCTGCCTCCTCGGCGTTCACCGACTGCCGGCCGATGCGGCCGCGCTGTTCCGTCTCCTGCCACCAGCGCTGCCCTGCGCGTGCACGCACCGGGTCGAGCTGCATGATGTCCTGCTTCGAGATCTGATTGATCGCCATGGCGTGCCCCGACTCTCCTTCCCTCAGCGTCGTCGTCGCCTGTTCTTCGCGACACCTCGGTCGCGGTTCTGAACGAAGACCTGGTACGAGAACCAGGTGCTCAGCGCGACCATGACGTACATCGCGACGACCGGCGGGCCCAGGTAGCCGACCAGATAGGGCGTCGCACGCGCCGCCGCCGCGTCGACGAGCGGGCCGACGACGTACGAGTCGAGCGCGGTCACGATCGCCGGCCCCCGCTGCTGGAGCGTCTGGTCCGGGTTCGCGAGCAGACCGGCGACGACCGACGTGACGTCGGCGATCGTCGTGCCGACGTCAGCTGCGGTCGTCTGACCAAGCCCTGCGGGCACGATCGTGACCGGCGCATGGCGCGCGACACGAGCGAGGCAGGCGCCCTCGTCGGCGAAGCCCCTGCATCGCTGCGCCCGCTGGCGCCAGTAGCTCTGCATCTTCGCCGGCGTCCAGCCCATCTGAGCGTTCGCCTGCGCGGCCGTGAGCACCTTCGCGTAGCTCATCGTCGGCTCCGGCGGCGCGCGTTGCTCGCGACCGAGCCGCGTGACTTTGCGAGATTCGAGATGAGGATGAGCGCGCCAGCCACGAGCAGCGGGCTCGCCGTCATCGCGGCCGGCAAGATCTGCCCCAGGCCGAGCAGAGGCACGGACGCGTAGTTGAACGGCGCGACCGCGGCGCCGTCGAGGTTCAGGACCTGCTCGCCCCAGACCAGCTTTCCGACCTTGTAGCCGGCGCCGGGGATGCGTGTGACGACGGTGCGCGGGTACTGCCGGTAGCGGCCCATCGAGCCGGGCAGGTACAGCGAGGGCGTGTAGGAAGGCAGCGCGGCCGAGCCTCTGGCCATCATGTCGAGCAGTTTCGCTGGAAACAGTGGTCGAAGCAAGGTGGTCCGACCGAACGCGGGTGCTGTGTCACCTGCGCCGCCTCGGGTACGCCAGCGCGTACAGCTCTCGCAGAAACGAGGGACGATCGAGGGTGCACACGGACCTGAGCTTCTCGCGGCTGACGCGACACGAGGCGGCAAGCAGGGCGTCGAGGAGATCTTGCACCGGCCGCAGAGGAACCGCGTGACCGTTCTCCCACCGGTTCACGGTCACGAACGACACGCCGAGGATGCCAGCGAACGCTTCTTGCGTGACGCCCAGCACGCGTCGCGCTTCGACCGCGTTGACCCTGCTCTCCAGCATCGTCATACCGTCGGCTCGTGCGTCTCTTCGCGCGGTTCGGACGGCTCGTGCGCTTCACCAACAGGCCGCTCCGCGCGAGCACGCGCTTGATGTAGCGCGCCGTGTCGGATGTCGGAGCGCTGCCGGTGCGCGTGAAGATCGCGGCGCAACGGCCGTGCGGATCGATCACGGTCAGGTACCCGTCCTGCTCCTCCCGCGCCTTCTGCTGCGCGTACTTCACGGCGACGGACCGCGTGAAGATCTGATCGCTCAGTAGTCCGTGTCGTCGGACCCACTCACGACCATCATCGAGGAGACCACCGACTCGGACGAGGGCGTAACCAGATCGGGCAGGAACGGCTCCTCGTCCATCGACGGCGACGCTTGGTTCATCCGGCTCGCTTGCGCCAGCTCCTCCAGGTCCTGCTGGGTCGCCGACGACATCCTCGGCACTTCCGTTCCGGGGCCAGGGGCGGCCTCCGGCAGAAGAGGCATCGTCATCGCTGGCGATGCTGGAGACGGCCCGCTGTCGAACGGCGGGCTCTGGCTCGGAGACGCCGAGGCCTGAGGTCTCACCGCCGGCAGGCGCGGCGGCCGGCGTGCGGCCGGAGCTGTCTTCGGGGTCGGACGAGAAGGTGTCGGACATGTTGTCGGAAGAGCATAGCCACGCGGCGCCGGCTGCGGCAACCGCACAGATCGCGGCGACTTCGCCCAGACGGGCGTCGCGCTTTGAAGCCGAGGATCGATCCTCCACTTCGCGGTCCACGCGTTCGGCGTCCACCACGACGGCACGACGATGAAGAGCCGCTCGGCCACGCGGTGCCACTCAGCGAGCACGAGGTCTGGTCGGTCGAGGTTCTCCAGAAGGCCGTGGCTGAAGATCGAGGCGAAGTGCTTGTTCGGCACGCCGCGCATGTCGTAGGGGTTGCCTCGCGCGACTCGGCCGCGACCTGTCGGTCCCGCTGCTGCTGCCGGATGCAGGTTCACGTCTCCGAGCGCGAGGGGCGCAGACACGATCGACTGGATCGTGTGACCTCGCGGCGGAACGAAGGCCAGCATCGGCTTGCCACGGCGATCGGCGTACGAGCGTGCGAGCCGTGCATACTGCCCCGGCTTGACGATCACCTCGTGCGCGTACGCTGTGCCGAGGATCCCCAGCGCTACTTTTGCCAGCGGGTGCACGCGCTTGGAAGCGTACACGGTCCTGAGCTACCATGCTCGCCATGGCCTACGCCTCCGTGAGCGCGATGCGATCTGCCCGCTACCCATTCGCCGGCCTCGGCTGCGGTTGCCAGGCAGCCGCTCCGCCAGCGGTCGCCGGTCTCGGGCAAGACGTCACGACCTCGGTGCTGTCCTTCGGTGCCGGCTTCGGCATCGCAGCCGCCGGCCTCGTCGGCTTCGGGCTCGGCTGGTGGGGCCGCGGGCTTGCGCGCCACATGTCGTCGAACCGTCGACGGGCGCGTCGATGAGCTACCACGACCGCGGGCTCGGCAAGGGCGGCGGAGGCGGTGGCCATGGAGGTGGCGGGGGCGGCCACGGCGGCGGGGGCTGGCATGGCGGCGGAGGTCGCGGACGCGGACGCAGGGGGCGCCGTTTCTATGGCGGCGGGGGCGGATGGTGGGGAGGTCCGTGGTGGGGAACCGGGCCCTGGTACAGCGACGGCTACTACTACGACGTGAACCCGTGCACGACGCCAGATCTGTACGGTGATCCCGACCGCGCCTGCGCGCTCTGGCTCATGCGCAACGGCTTCTGAGTGGGCGAGGCATGCACCCTGCGGCGTGAGGTCGCAGGCACAAGGCCCCTGCGCAGGCCTCGCCACACAACGAGAAGAGGGTCTTCGAGATCGTGAAGCGGCTGTCGCGAGCACCAAGCCCTCGCGCTGGCCCTGCAACGTCGCCCAGATGCTGGGCGTCACGAAGGACTACCTACGGTCGCAGGCACAAGGCCCCCGCGCCGGCCTATCGACACGCCCAACCTTCGCGAGCCTGGCGTCGCAGGCACAAAGCCCCTGCGCTGGCTTCGCGACCGGAGTGGGCGAGTACGATCTCATCGACGCGGGGTTTGTCGCAGGCACACGGCCCCCGCGCTGGCCCTGCAACAGGAGATCACCGTGACCGAGCAAGAGCAGTTGGAGAGGTCGCAGGTACTCGGCCCCCGCGCTGGCCCTGCGACGCGGGCGCTAAGCGCTACATCACCGAGGTGTCGCGGGCACTCGGCCCCCGCGCTGGCCATGCAACTGGGCGCTCGCGCTCGCGAAGGTCGATTGCTACCGAGGGTCGCGAGCACCAGGCCCCCGCGCCGGCCTCGCACCTCTACTCCGCAGGCTTGTGCCCGCAGCACGGACAGAAGTCGCAAGCACCAGGCCCCTGCGCTGGCCCTGCAAACTAAAGATTCCCCGGCGGCTCGTCTTCGCCGCCTCCACGTCGCAGGCACTCGGCCCCCGCGCTGGCCCTGCAACCGCGACGAAGCGGGTGAACACCTTCAATCTGCTCAACGTCGCAGGCACTCGGCCCCCGCGCTGGCCCTGCAACTTCGCGACATGCAGCCGAACTCGAAGGTCCGCAGGCGTGTCGCAGGCACTCGGCCCCCGCGCTGGCCCTGCAACCCGCTGATTTAGCGGCGACGGAACGCCGCGGAGATCGCCCGTCGCAGGCACTCGGCCCCCGCGCTGGCCCTGCAACGCCAGCGCAGGCGGATCGCGTCGTTGGGCTCGCGGACGCGTCGCAGGCACTCGGCCCCCGCGCTGGCCCTGCAACTGACCGCTCGCATCCGCCATCATTCCGCGTCACTGGGCGCCGCTTCGCGAGCGGTCGCCTGTTGCGCGATGCGAGCGGCCTTCTTCGCCTTCGCTCGCGCCCATCGGCCCGCGGGCTTCGCCTCGAAATCGTTGGCCTCTCGCGGCTCGCGAGCGACCCCGCCTTCTCCGAGAGCACCGGCATCGCTCGCGCGACGCATCAGGTTGATAGCCGCGTTCCGGTCCTGGTCCCACTCGGTGCCGCACGCTCCGCAGCGATGGACCAGCTCGGCCGCCTGATCGAACTGCTCGCGCGACCCGCACGAGTGGCAGTCGTGGGTCGTGTCGGCGGGGTCCTGCTTCGACACGTCGCGGAACGCGTGCACGAGCGCGAGACGAGCCTCGCTCGGCGCTGCCCGCTGCCTCATCGACCGCGCGGCAGCGTTGCCGGCCGCTTCGTCCGCGGCAGGTCGGCGCGACACCTCGCGCATGTCGAAGTCTTCGATCACGAGCGTGCGGTAGCGACGCGCCAGGTCACACGCGAAGCGGCGGTACAGATCCTTCCTCGCTCGCAGCGCGCCCGTGCGCTGCGACGTCTCCCAGCACCAGAGGTGCTTGTCCTGCTTGCGCCACGCTTCGAGCTTCACGAAGATCTCCTTGTCGCCCTCGAAGCGGAAGCCGTCCGCGCGCCACTGCACGACCGTCGCGGCGAGCCGGCCCGGCGCCTTCCACCGGTCGATCCACTCGCACCTCGTCCTCAGCCACGGTCGACCAGGGTTCGTGGCGAGCCACTCACGCAGCTCGCGGCGCGCGGCATCGAAGGCGCGGTCGCGGACAGCCCGCACCTCGTCCGCCTTCGAGAGCCCGGAGAGGTCGCGCGGCGAGAGCCGCAGTTCGCCCTCCTGCCCGTCCTGGCCCAGCCAGTAGGCGACGCGCACGGAGCCGTCGTCCATCTGCCGCCACCCGAGATCGACCGCGACCGCTCCGGCTTCGAGCGGCGGCAGCGGGCGACGGTCCTCGCTCTCGACGGTGCAAAGCAGCGACCACTCCTCGCGCGGACCGATCCGCCGGAGCGAGACGTGTGCCCACTTGAGGACGCCGCCCTCGGGGAGCGGCCGGTGCAGCACGAGCGGCCAGCGAGCCCACACGGGCCCACGATCGTCGTCGGACCCGACGCGCAGCGCGAGCGTCGCGTAGCGGCGGAGGGCGGATCGCTTGCTCGACGGATCACGCTGAGGCAGCACGCGCCCGAGCTTTGAGACGCGCACCGGCTGCGCGTCCTCGATCCTCATGCGCGTGTCGTCCACCACCTGGTCGACCGCGAGGCCGCCCTGGAACTGAACGCCGACACGTCCTTCGCCCGTCCACGGCATGAACCGCGGGTCGAGCGGCTCCGCGCCGTCGTAGAGCGGCTGCTTGCGCGACTGCTCATCCGCCGCTTCGATCCCGAGGTACGTGCCCCAGTAGACGCCGCAGGACGCTCGGAGGGCCTTCCGCCGCTGAGCAGCCGTCTCGTCGACGCGCGCCCGCTCGGCGTTCAGCGCTTCGTCTCCGCGCAGCGCCGCTCGCGCCTCTCGGAACGCTCGCACGGCATCGGCCTTGCGGGAGCGCGCCACATGGAGCGCAGCGCGCAACTCCGACGGCACCGCACCGCTGCGACTCGCCCCCTTCACGCGCTTGACGGCGGTCAACGCCTCGTCGAGCACCGCATGGGCGAGCGTCACCGCGGCCTCCGCCGGCCCGACGCCCGGATGCGCACCGAGCAGTCGTCGGTGCTCGGCGCGGCGCCACCGCTCGACCTCGACGAGCGCGTTGCGGTAGTGATGCGCCGCACGCAGCTGCGCCCGCACCAACGCTTCGTTCTCGACCGGTGCGCCCAAACCATAGCGATAGACCTTGACGCTCATTGGCTGACCTTCTTTCGATGCGGTGGTGCGGATTCCCAGAGAGCATGATACGGCCGCGGCAACCATCCACCGCGGTCTCCGTCCCAACATCCGTAATCGTCGTCGTCAACGCGCACGACGGTCCGCAGGAAGAGCGCGAGGCGGGCGCGGACCAGCCGCCGGTTCGTGGCGAGCACGTCCAGATAGCGTGCCTCCGATGACAAGTCGCCGTTGCGTGCCATCTCGGACGCCAGTTCCGAGTTCGCGCTGGCCACGGCCTCAGCGATCGCCTTCGCCCCCTTGCCTCCCATCCGCAGCGCTTCGCACGCCTGCTCCCGCGCCAGCAGCGGACCGCCACCGCGACCAGGCGTGACGCGAATCCACGTCAACGCCAGCAAGATGGCGGCGCGATCTCGGCGCGAGAGGGACGTCATGTCGGGCGCGTTCATCAGTCATCCGCCGCCAGCAGGTCGACGATGTCGCTCTCGGCGAAGCAGAACACGCTGCCGCCCTCGGACACTGCGTAGAAGAGCGCATCCGTCCCGCGGTCCAGGCACAGCCTCACGAGTGCCGCGAAGTCGCCTACCTTGCCCGCCTGATGGGCGCGCTCGATGACGGTTCCGGTCTCGCTCCACGCGCCCGCCGGGCCTTGCTCGGTGACGACCGACTGCTTCCGGGCGGCGTCGAGCAGAGTGAGCAAGAACGCCACGTCTCCCCACGCCGCTGGCACGCGCTCGCCCGCGAGCACGAGCGTGCACATGTCTCGAATGCTGGCTTCACGTTCTTCCGAGGTCACTGACCACCTCCACGCGTCGTCGTCGTCCCCCGCTGACCTCGGAGCACGTTGTCCACGATCGCCGCAAGGTCCTCGTCGGAGGGCGGCGCGGCCCCTCGCAGGATCACGGCGAACCGCACCGCGTCCGCGACCCGGACGCACGTGTCGCGCAGTGCGGCTTCGGCTCGCTCTGCGCGCTCCTGCATCCGTGCCCCGTCGACGAGAGCCTGCGTCTCGTTACGCTCCCACGTCTCGGCCGCTTGCCGCGCCTCATCGCGCTCGCGCTCGGCCTTCTCCGCCCGACGACGCTGCTCCTTCTCGGCCGTGAGCGCGCGAACAAACGCAGGCATCGCCGCCGCGATCTGCTTCGTGTGGTTCTCGATGTCGACGTACCGGGACGGATCTGACTCGTCCTCGAACACGCCGCGGGCAACCGCATCGGCGACGGCGGCGGTTCGCTCGGCCTCCGGCATGGCGCGGATGCGCGCGTTCTCGGCGAGCCAGTCGTCAACCGCGCTCTGATCTGCGTCGATCTCCGCCTGCTCTTGCCGCCACAGCGTGGCGTCTTCGAGCGCTTCGCCTCGCTCTCGCACCAGCCGTCGCACGGCTTCCACGAGGTCGCTGCCGTCCGAAGGTTCGCGGCCCATGGCCTCCGCGATGCTCACCTGCACCGCGAGCGCCTCGTCGAGGGCGTCGAGCAGATCTCGGCTCACGTAGTCGTACTCGCCCGCGGCGAACCGCTCGCTGACGATGCGGTAGCACTCGGCCTTGCGTTCCGGCGTCACGGCAGCGACTTCCACTGCGCCCAGCAGCCGGCCACGAAGAATGATCCGCCAACCAGCCACCGCGGCCACGGTGGATCGATGCTGGCAGAAAGGAGGACGATCGTGACGACGCCGATGGTGAGCCACACGCCAGCAGCGAGTGCCAAGGACCGGCGCGCGTGCTCCGCCTCCTTCGCCTCATCCATGTCGTGCTCGGACTTCACCTTGACTCCGCAACGCCGACTCTACGTAGTCGCGGGCGCGGCGTCAAGGTTCTTTCAACTCACTCGCGTCGGCTCACGGAACGTCGAGCACGGTGACACGCAGCAGCTCGTTTCGATGGCGGACCCACTCGCCCGACAGCGGCCTCGTCGGCAGCCAGGCGCCGATCTTCGCGTCGTATCGCGCAGCATGCTCCGGCACGAGCCGGATGGACCTGTGCGGCGACAGCCCGATCACGACGCCACGCTCCTCCTTGTAGCTGCCGGCCAGCACCAGCTCGACGCGACGGCCGAGGAGCACGGGACCCAGAAACACGGGGACCGGCTCGCTCACCTACAGGTCCTGCGGCATCAGGTCGTGGCAGCCGGGGAACAGATCTGGCCGCATCCACGCCGCGACGCGCGTGCGATCGTAGCGGTCGTTCCCGTCGCCCGGCTGGTCGTGCCAGACGTCGCGCCCCTCGGTCCCGAGCCGTCGGATCAGCTGGTGCGCGAACGACGACGGGTCTTGGTTCAGGCTCGTCACCGACAAGCAGCGCAGCGCGACTGCCGGACTGTTCACGAGAAAACTGTTGAAGACGCACATGGCGACGTGCACCGGCGGCGGCAGGTCCGCGACGGCGAGACCGTCCAGCGCTTTGCCGGCCGGCAGGAAGTGCTGATACGCGCTCAGCGCGACGCCGTGCCCGCAGCGTGCGAGCAGCCACTTCACGGCCTGCTGCTCCTGGACGTCGAATCCGACAGGGTCCGAAAAGCAGGCATGGAACGCGGAGGCGACCTGGCATGCCTGATCCCACTCGGGCCCCGACTGCGGCACCTTGCCGTCAGGCGGCGCGGCCCAGTTGCGGAGCGCTTGTCCAGATACCGCCGCGCCGGACGCGTCACGGAAGACGCCGCCCTGGTCGAGGTGCCAGCCCTGTGCCGCGAGCAGGCTCGTGAGCGAGGTGCCGCTTGGCCCGAGCGCGTCGAGCAGCGATGCCGTCACCGGCCCCAGTTCACCCTGCTCCATGGTGGCGGGATAGATGAGGATGCTGTGCAAGAGCCCAGCGCTGATGCCGGCACCGTCGTAGGACTGCACCATGCCGTAGTAGGGAGCTTCGACCTGCGCCGTCAGGTACGCCGCGCACGAGAAGTGCTCGCTCGGATGACGTGGATCGAGCACGCGCAGGCTGCCTGCGACCAGACATCCGGAGTACCCACGGAACTCACGCCACACGGGCTGACTCATGTCGTCACCTTCGCGCATTCGCGCTCCATGGCGGTGAGCATCTGGTCTATGATCCGGTCGGCAACTACACATTGTGCATAAAAGTACCAATGTGTCCCGTCAGGCGGCCGCGGTACCAGTGTCAACGGCGCCGCATCTACTGCACGATACACTGCGTACTTGGCGGCCCTTGGCAACCGCTCGCACGCAACGTATGCGGCCTGTGTAGCCTGCCACGCTACGCGAATGTCATGAATGTCCCCTCCTCGCGCGCGAACGCTCCCCCCTCGTGCGCTCAATGCCTGCGCCTCTGCAATCCCGCTCGCCTCCACCGCCGACCACTCCCGCTCGCCGACCTCGCCACCAGCGATCGCGCGATCGAGCAACGCGAGCACGTTGTCGATCGCCGCGAGCGAGCGCTCTTCACTCTCCGGTACGTGCTGTCTAGCCTCGCGCACCACGATCGCCCTGCACTCGTAGTCGAGCTGGCGTCGCGTCTCTGCCGACAGCGCGTCCCAGCGCCGCAGCACTGCCGCCGTGCGACGCAGAACGCGGTCGCGCCGCTCAGGCGAGCCGGTACGCGTGATCCACTCAAGTAGCTCAGCAAGCCACGGGTCGAGCGTCCCCTCGACCAAGCCGTAGTAGAACGAGTCGCCGGGTCGGCTCGTCAGGAGCCCCCAAGACGGTTGCGCCGCAAACACCGGAGAAAGGTGAGCGAGGAAGGACAAGAGTACCCGTCCGCCCTGCTCTTTCTTCCATGCAAGCGGCACCTCATCGCGCTCGATCGCGGCATCAAGGGCGTCGAGGCGTTCGACCGGAATCATAGCGACCCGCTGCGCTGCGTGAACACGACCGTAGGAACGCCTGCGTCCGCGATCCGCGTGAGCAAAACGTTCGAGAGGTCCACGATGCCATGCTCATCCGCGACGCAGCGCTCGCGATACACCCACCGCGTATCACCGTTCTCGGAATGGGTCTCGAACGAGTACTGGAGCGCGATGGCAGAACGCAGGAGCACTGTCCCGCCTCCGAGCGGCACAGGAGCAACCGCGGTGGTCCGAAGAACGTGGACCGTAGTGCCGGCGGCCGTCGCGCGGTCGAGGAACTCCTTCTCCGTTGCGACGTCGACCACGGAGATCACGCCGCCACCTTCGCGCACTCCCGCTCCATGGCGGAGAGCATCTGGTTGATCATTCGATCTGCGGACGCCTCTGCGGACGCAGTCCACGCCGCGACCGCCGCCGCCGAGCCTGCCGGCTCCAGCACATCGAACGCGAATGCCACCACCGCTCGCGTTGCCGCTCGCGCAGCATTCGCAGCTGCCGCGGGATCCACCGTCGACGACGACGACCACACCGCTCGCTCTGCCCACGGCAACGCGCTAGCTGCCACCGACCGGACCGCCGCCGTCGCTGCCAACTGCATCGCCTCGTCTACGGCGAACAACGAACAGCGCACCGCCTCCCCTTCCTGCTCGCTGAGTACCTCGCCTGCGCATGCTCTGGCAATCAGCAAGAGGGCGCTGTCGATCGCCACAATCATCTGCGCCTCGCTCAGCGGCACGTGTGGCCTCACCTCACGGACCGCAACCGCTCTGCATTCGTAGTCGAGCCGCCGGCGCGTCTCCGTGGATAGCCGGTGCCACTGCCGTAGCACTGCTGCCGTGCGTCGCAGGAACTCGTCGCGACGTTCGAGCGAGCACTCATCGTCGATGTACAGCAGCAGATGCGCGAACCACGGGTCGAGCGTTTTGGCGGGGCAGGCGGACACCGACTTCGCCGTCGCCACCTCAGGCGAGACATGCGCGAGCAGACACGCCAGCTGGCGCCCGTCCTCCTCGCAAGTCCACTCACCACGCAGCACTTCCCCGCGCTCGATCGCGGCATCAAGGGCATCGAGGCGTTCGAGCGGAATCATGTCGTAGGCTCCACGGTCAGACCCGGGATGACGAAGTCGAGCGTGAGCCACGGCTGGTACGCCGTGCACCCGCAGCGCGCACACTCGTGCGGCGGCTCATCGTAGTGCGTGTGCGGCGTCCCCGGATACGCATCCGGTTCTCGATTGCAGACGCACGCATCCGGATGGAGCCCTGCGTGCGCGCCGCCCCACGAGCACGTGCCGGTCGTGTTCTTGAACCTGCGAACGCGCTCGACGAGAGACATCGCCATCAGCTCTTCGCTCCGGACGGGAAGATCTCCGCCACCAGCACGTCGAGCTTGTCGCGGTCCACACACATCAGCCATGCAGCGATCAGCGCGCCGCGACTGACGATGTCGTCGCTAGGCGGGCCCGGGATCACCGCCGCAACGACCTCCCCGTCACGGTCGAAGACGACGGCGCTGTTCCCCTTCAACAGCTCGAACACGTCCGGCCCGTCGTAGCCGTCGACGCGCTCTGCAAACGACGCGATCTTCATGGCGTCGGTGGCGAGCCCCGCGGCCTCGCGACGAATGACGTCCACTCCGGACTTCCGGCGCATCGCCGAGACCAGCTCACGCGACGATGCCATCAGCCGCGTCACCATCTGCTCGGCCTCGCGCTCGTCCGCGTCCGCCACGTCGCTCTGTCGGAGCTTCTGCTCCATCAGCCAGGCGAACGAGACGATCTCCGGGCGCACGTCGCTCACAAGAGAACGCGTGTACCTTGCCGTGGCAGCGGCGTCAAGGTTCTCACAACACACGCAACTCATCGCCGACGCGGTACGTGGGCGTGCGCGTCTCCATGACCCACCGCGACGGCCAGTTTGCCCGATAGATGCCGCTGAAGGGCGGGGCCGCAATGACCGTGTGCGCGAGCCGGTCCGCGCCGAAGAACGTCAGCTGAAGCGGGATGGGCGTCTGTTCCATGGTGATCGCCACGAGCTGCGGGCTGCGGTAGTCGAACAGCATGCCGTCGTAGCCGCGGAAGTCCCTCGTGTTCACCCCGTCGCGGAACTCGGCGGACGTCTCGGGCACCAGCACTGACAGCACGCGCCCGGGGACCTGAACACTGGCGTGGCGCACCTCAGCGCACCTCTACGACCGCGGCGTAGACGACGGTGGCAAGCACCACGCCGATGGCCGCCCACAGCGCCGGCGACTCGTACCACTCGCGCTGCGCCGCCTGCTGCGCCTGATGCTGGGCGGCTTGGATCGAAGCGAGCAGCTCCTGCTGCCGCGCCGTCCACAGCTGATTGGTCAGCGTCAGGCGGTCGGTCGCCGCCTGCGTGCGTGCCTGCTCGGTCTGCACGCGCACGTCGCAGACCTCGCTGTCGTGCTGGGTCATGAGCCCGAGCAGGAACCGCATCCGGTCGTACTCCTGCCGGATGTGCAGCATGTCGTCCTCAGCGACGAGCAGGCCGTCCTGCGGCGCCGGTTGACCACGATGCAGCGGCAGGATGTCGCCAGGGACCGGCAGCTGGAACTGGTCGGTCGACACCGCAGCGACCGCTGAAGCAGCGGACGGCGGCGCAGCAGGCGCCTGCGCGCAGATCACAGGCGCGACCAACCAGAACAGCACCGCGACGGTGACGTACCGCATCGGCGCAGCGTAACGCGCTCCGCGGAGCGCGGCTACCGACTGGCGATCGCTGGCGCAAAGGGATCCGGAAGACGGCCGAGCTTCACCATCGCCTTCCACAAGATCCACTCAGCCTCGCGTCGCGCGACGCGCCGACGCAACTCCACGCAGGCCATGCACTCGACCTCGTTCGCCAGAAGCTCCGTAGGCCACTCGTATCCGGCACGCCCGCACTGCTCGCAGACGTACTGATGCTCCGTCCGCTCTCGTTCGTCGTACGGAGGCATGCCCGTCGTCCTCATGGCGAGGTCGTGCTCGACGCGCCCGCATCGGCTCGTCGCTGGTGATTCCAGTCGCTGAGGCTCCGCGCCGCGGCTTCGAGGTCCTGCCCACGCAAGCGCTGGTAGTCAGCGCGCTGCTGGTCGTCGAAGGCAGCGATGTCGTCCTGGAACTTGTGCTCGATGCCCTGCATGAGCTGCTCGTTGTACTGCACCGACCCATCGAGGCGGTCGTCGATCGTGCGCTCGCCCGGTCCCGCATCGATGCCGGTGACGGTGGAGGACGGCGGCGGTGGGGGCGGCGGCCGGCAACCGTGACCAGCTGCGAAGCCGAGGACCACGAGGATCACGGCGGCGGTCACGAGCAGAGCCACTTCGGTACGCGTCACTGTACTTCCTCAAGTAGCGCAAGGACCAGTTCGAGCGTTGAGCAGCTGACCTCCAGTCGCAAGCGGGCATCGAGCACGCTCATCGACATCACGACCTGCTCGCCCGCCACGGTCACATCCTCCGGGTACACGTGCAGCTTCACCAGCGGCACGTCGAGCTGGTCGAGCAGCTTGTTCACGCGAGCGGCGTACGTCTCGGGCGTCGTCATCGGTCGCGGTCTTCCCTCGGAGGCTCTGACGAGCGGAGCCCCAGCCTACGGCGCACCCAGTCCGCAAGCAGGCCCACGATCTTCTGCGTCTGCTCGGTGAGGCCGTCGACCAGCAGGTGCACCTGACCGTTGCCCATGCCGGCGAGCGCGAACCAGATCATCGCCGTGACCGGGCTCGCTACCCAGACGGGATGCGGAATCGGGAGAAGACTGGCGAGCGCGCCGGCGACGAGCGGATGAGCGGCCCGGGTCGCGTACCAGACGCGAAAGTACATCGGCAGGCTGTCCGGTTCCTTGCCGCCGAAGACCTCTCGCGTCGCCGGGACCAGGGTGCGCCACAGCCGCTCGCTCGTCACGTCGCCGCCGTAGATGAGCATCGACACGGCCAGCGTCGTCCAGAGCTGTCCCCAGAGCCAGATCAAGTCCTTCTGCGCGTCGAGGGCCATGGACGGATTGTACTACAGCCGGTCCGCTTCTCCCGTCGCGCAGCCCAGGACTACCAGTCGTCGTGCTCGCGCCGTCGGCCGCGGCGACCCTCGTCGCGATCGCGGCGCCCGCCGCCGCTGTTTCCGCCACGCGGCGCCTGCTGATGGCCGCCCCCGCCGCCGGAGTGCCGTGGGCCGCCACCACCGCCCGAGCGCTCCTGCGCCTCGTTGACGTTGATCCTGCGACCTTGCAGCTCGGCGCCGTCGAACTCCTTGATGGCGAGCGGCACCGCATCTTCGCTCGCGAACGTCACGAACCCGAACCCACGGGACCGGCCGGTCTCGCGGTCGGTGATGACCTTCGCTTCGACGACCGCACCGACCTGCTTGAACACGTTCGCCAGCTCTTGATCGTCGATCGCCCAAGGCAGACCGCCCACGAACACCTTCTTACCCATCGCACACTCCATCAGGAGAGGAGCCTGTCTCCTCTCGAACCCTACAGACACTCAGCGCACATGCAGTCGGCCGAATGGGCCATCCATGTAGCTCGCCGCCGCAAGCTGTGCCAGCGGCGCCGGCAGATGGCGTTGCAGAACACGAGCCGCGCCGGGTCGATGACCCAGAAGAACTTCGTCAGGTAGGCGATCTCCCCCGCGCTCGGGCGTTCGATCACACGCTCGACGGAGACCGGCTGAGCGCACAGCTCGCACTCCTCCACCTACTCCTCGACCTTCTCGGTCCCGACCAACAGCTCCTGCTGGTTCAGGTCTTCCGTGTCGATGGCACGATACAGCGCTCGCACGGTCGGCTTTGCCTTCGCGACCCGGTCGCCCAGCTCGGCTAGTACGAAGATCGCGATCATCTGCTCAGGCGTGAGCGGCTCGTTCAGGCTGCACTGACGCGCCAGCTTGATCGCATGCACGAGCTTCATGTCACCGCCGCCTTCGCGCACTCGCGCTCCATGGCGGAGAGCATCTGGTCGATCATGCGATCGGACGCCATCGCCTGAGCCGCCACCTCGGGCGCCAACACCGCCTCAGTCGCCAGCTGTGCCGCACGCGCCGCCGCCGCCCGCACTTGCGCGGCCGCTGCCGCCCCCGCCGCCGGCGCCGACCACTCCTGTGCGACCACCGCCCGCGCCGACGCCGCCGCCGCCGACCACTCCTGCTTGCTGACCTCACCGCCCGCGATCGCGCGGTCGAGCAACGCGAACATGCTGTCGATCGCCGCAAGCGCCTGCTCTTCGCTCGCAGACACGTGCAGCCGCGCCTCTCGCACCGCGATCGCCCTGCACTCGTAGTCGAGACGCCGCCGAGTCTCTGCCGACAGCGCGTCCCAGCGCCGCAGCACTGCCGCCGTGCGACGCAAGAACTCGTCGCGGCGCTCCAGCGAGCACGCATCGTCGATCCACGGCAGCAGATGCGCGAACCACGGGTCGAGCGTCTTGGTCGGACAGGCGTCCGCCGACTTCTCCACCGCCACCTCTGGCGAAAGATGCGCGAGCAGGCACGCGAGCTGGCGACCGTCCTGCTCCCGAGCCCAGTCGTTGCGCAGCACCTCCCCGCGCTCGATGGCCCGGTCCAGCGCGTCCAACCGTTCCGTAGGGATCATGGCGTCACCTTCGCGCACTCGCGCTCCATGGCGGTGAGCATGCGGTCGATCATTCGATCGGACGCCGCCGCCCGCGCCCAAGCCGCTGCTGCCGCCCGCGCCGAAGCCGGTGCCGCCCGCGCCGCCCACGCGGCCGCCCCCGCCGCCGCCGCCCGCACTTGCGCGGCCGCCGCCGCCGCCGCCGCCGACCACTCCTGTGCGGCCGCCGCCCGCGCCGTCGCCGCCGCCGCCGACCACTCCTGCGCGCTGACCTCACCGCCCACGGCCGCCCGGTCTAGCAACGCAAGCATGCCGTCGACTGCCGCAAGCGCCTGCTCTTCGCTCGCGGACACACGTAGCCGCGACTCTCGCACCGCAATCGCGCGACATTCGTAGTCGAGCCGGCAACGCGTCTCGGCTGACAGTGCGTCCCAGCGCCGCAGGACCGCCGCCGTGCGACGCAGGAACTCGTCGCGTCGTTCGAGTGAGCACGCGTCATCGATCCACGGCAACAGGTGCGCGAACCACGGGTCGAGGGTCTTGGCGGGGCAGGCGTCCGCCGACTTCTCCACCGCCACCTCTGGCGAAAGATGTGCGAGCAGGCACGCCAGCTGATGACCATCCTGTTCCCGGGCCCAGTCGTTGCGCAGCACTTCCCCGCGCTCGATGGCCCGGTCCAGCGCGTCCAGTCGCTCTGTGGGGATCACTCTGTCGCCGTACCCTACGCAGACGGGAGCGTCAAGCGTTCTTTCAACTCACTCGCTCGGCGCGCCGTAGAGCACGAAGACGCGCACGGGCCCCACGTCATGCACTACGCACAGGCCAGGCTGCTGCGGCGCATCTGTCGCAACCCATGAGTCCCAGCGCCAACACACGGCTACCGCGACCGGCCGCGGCGGAGACGCGCGCACGATCCAATACGCGAGCATCGCCTGACCGACGACCCAGGCCGTCCCGAGCACCATCACCAACGTGACGAGCGCGACGACGAGCGCGGAGGCCGTCATGCGAGTTCGAGATCTTGCGGCCGGAAGGTCAGGCGCCTGCCGTTCACGCGCACGTACACGAGCTGGACGCGGCTGCCCGGCTCCTTCGGCTTGAGCCCCGCGTAGATGCCGCGCGTGTGCACGCCGTACTTGTCCTGGAGTCGCGCCGGAACCCGTACCTTGAGCTTCAGGTCGCTCTTCACGCGTCCGCTCTCGACCAGCTCGCCGATGTTCATGTGCTCCTTCAGCTTCTCCGACGACAGCGACATGGTGTCAGACAGGTTCTCGGCCTGCAAGTGCATGCTAACCTTGGACAGTGGACATCGTCGTACGAAGCACGGCGCCCGGGTCTGCGGCCGACATGCTGGCCTTCGGAGGTGGCGACCCCGGAGCGTCCAAGCTCTACATGATCGCGCTCGCGGGCTTCTTGATGAGCAAGACGCCCAACACCGCCAAGACCTACGGCTTTGCGATCCGCGAGTTCTTCGAGCTGTGGAACTGGCGCTGCCCAGAGAACATCACGGTCGCCGAGGCCGCCTACTACAAGAAGTGGCTCCGCAGCCGTGACCTCAGTGACGGCACGATCAGCACGAGACTCGCCGCGTGCACCGCGTTCTTCGACTTCCTCGCTCGGCCCCCGGACACGAGCGGAAAGCCGCTCCTCACGTCGAACCCTTTCCGCCTCGTCCCACGCAAGGACATCACGCCGTCTCCGTACGGACGCAGCAAACCAGTCGACCGTGTCGACCTCCAGAAGATGCTCCGTGCGCTCCCGACCGATCCCATCGGGCGCCGCGACTACGCCGTGCTCGTGTTCCTGGCCTTCACAGGACGCCGGCGTGCCGAAGCCGCAAACCTACGCGTGCGCGACCTCGACATCGAGACCGAGCCGCGCTCGTACCGGATCAAGGTCAAGGGCGGCAAGGTCAAGCAGTTCCACCTGCCCACGGTGGCCTACAACGCGATGCGCAAGCACTGGATCACGAGCAACCGCCTCTCCTCGCTCAGACCCGACTCCGCTGTCTTCGGCCCGATGATCCGGCCCGGCTCCTACATGCACCTCGACCCGCACCGCTGCATGAACCCGAACCAGATCGGAGTGATCGTGAAGCGCGCCGCCGTCACGGCGGGGATCTCGCCCGACCGAGTGCACACGCACGGCATCCGTCACGCCTTCGCCCACGACCTCGACGAGGCCGGCGAGGTGATCCAGTCCATCCAGCAGCAGCTCGGACAGGAGAACCCGAACACGACCGCGATCTACCTCGGTCGGATGAAGGGCCCCCCGAAGAGCGTCGAAGACCTCTTGAACCAGGTCCGAGCGAAGGCTGCCGCGCAGGCGGCGGCCGCGATCGATGACGGATGAGGAGCGCCACGAGCTGAAGCAGCGCTGCCGCATCGCGCTTCTCGACGATGCCGAGCGCCGGGCGTTCGCGATGTCACGTAAGACCTGGGAGCAACGCGCGAACGCCTCGGAAGCAGGCGGCATCGTCGGACCAAGAGAGGTCGCGGCGATCGGCGCTCTCGTGTTCGGTCCCCGATAGGTCAGGCCGCGGCAGGTGCCGCCGCTGGAGCGGGTGCCGCCGCAGCCGCAGCTCGCTGACGACGGCGGCGCATGATCGCGTAGGTGAGCCCCGCGAGCGCGAGGATGCCGACCGCGCCCACGCCGATCGCGATGTAGGCGGCCTGCTGGGCCAGCTCGGGCTGCACGATCTGCCACTGCGGCAGCCACGCGTTGTAGGCGTCCTCCAGCCGGCCTGCGTACGTGTCGCACGGCAGCGCGCAGCCGTTGTAGTGATGCGCAAGGGTGACCCAGTCGTACTGCTGCGCCGCCTGCTGTGCCGCAGCGTGCTGCGGGTTCTTGAACCAGCTCACCAAGATCTGCTCGCTCACGCTCGCGGGGTCGGCGTTGAACATCTGGATGAAGCGGGCGGGGTCGTTGCCGGCCTGCGCCCAGATCTGCGGCCCCGCGTCACGCAGCAGCACCTGGTAGGCGCCCCACGACGTAGCGTTCACGGCGTTCGTCGGATCGAGCCGGTAGGCCTGCTGAAAGGCGTTCGGCAGCGACGTGCCCGTCCCGCTGTAGCCAGCACCGCCCGAGAACGCCGGCTGCGAGGCGTACTGGTTGTTCGTCAGGTCGTTGAAGATCCTCGACTCGAAGCGGATGACGCTCGGGTCGCCGCCGGACTCGTTCGAGCGGATCGCCTTGAGCGCGAGTACCGGGATGCCGGCTTGCGCGGCCAGCGACACGTCCTGCCGCCACTGCGTGAGGTCCGGTGTCGCTGGGACCGACTGCCCAAGGCCGCGCCGCAATCCAAGGCCGCGCCGCACGTAGACGCGGCGTGGCGCCGAACGCACGAGTCGGACGGCCCTGTAGCTCATGTCCGAGAGGTTACACCGCGAGGACAGGCGAGGCGAGATCTGGGACTTGACCTGTCGGACACGTTCTTCATACTCTCGCCGCATGCGCGTGCTATTCGACGAGTTCGAGGAGTGGCTCGAAGCCAACGCCGGCGACATCATCGCGGGGCTCGACCAGAAGCCGAAGACCATCGAGGCGTGGTCGATCATGTTCGCGCGAGCGCTGCGCGAGCGCGCTGCCGAGTACGGCGAGGACAAGGGCAAGGCCGGGATCTTCGATCCCGACGACGACGACGAGAGCGGCGGCCTGGGCGACGCGCTCGACGAGGAAGAGCTGTGACCATCGTGGCGGCGGTCAGCTGATGCCGAACTTCCGACTCGAAGAAGACGAACGGCGATACTCGGCGCTCAAGGTCGAGATGTACCTGCGCCTCGCAACCTGCGGAGCATCGCCACAGGTGATCTCCGAGGTGCTCCGCAACGTCGCCAAGATGGAGACCTGGGCCTTCAGCGAGGGCGTTCGCCAGGGCATGGCGACCGCGGCGCTTGCCGGGGCTGCCGACCACAAGAAGTCGCCGCTCGCCGTGCACCTCGACCTCTATCGGGACGCGGCAACGCCGCTCACGCGAGCCGAAGACCTGGTGCTGACCGCAGCCCCCGAGCGCATGCGCGACCATCCCTGGCTCGCGCGCATGCCCGTCGAGCATCCTCCTACGACGCTCGCGGAAGCCGTCGCCGCTGGCGCGATCGAGCCCGCGATCGCGGCCCCGGCGCCGGCGCCCGCACCGCGTGCACCCGTGCGCATCCAGCGGCCCCAGGAAGCGCTCGACGCGCTGGCCGCGGGGGAAGACCCCGAAGATCTGGACGTCGAGTCGCTCCTCTGGTTCAGCAAGCAGCCCGACGATGGCGAGACGACCGACGATGGCGAGCCTACGAGGCCGCCGGCGGAGTCGCCCCAGCTGCTCGATCGCGTGCGCGAGCACATCCTGGATCACCGCGGCTGGCGTCCCGCCGACTGGACCGAGCTGATCTTGACGCTGCACCGCGAGATGCAGATGGACGCCGTGGTCCTCGACATGCTGCTCGCGAGCCCGAGCGGCATGACGGTGCTCGCGCAGGTCGGCTTCACGCATCTGCACCCGGGCGCGATGGTGGAGTTCAAGAAGGACGGCACGATGTCCCTGCGGTAAGATCGCCTCGTGCGGTCGAACCCGAAGATCGTCAGCCTGTCGCCAGCGCTCCAGGCCGCTGCGGGGGTCACCGCGAACGGACAGCCTCCGGCCGACGAGGGCTACTGGACCCTCAAGCTGCGGTCGATGACCGGGCTGCTGCGCGAGCTGGACGTGCCGCCCGACTGGCTGGACGACGAGCACCTCGCTGGCAAAGGCGCGTACGCACGTGCCTGGTGGCTACCCAACGGTCGCGTGCTCAAGTACACGTTCGACGTCAGCGACGCCCGGGCCGCGGCGCTAGTGGCCGGAGCCAAGGCACCCGTGCCGGGCCTCGTTCAGGTCTACGGCGTCTGGCGGATGCCGGGTCGTGCCAGCGGATACCTGATCCTCGCCGAAGGCACGGCCGAGCAACCCGGAGAAGAGCAGCGCGCCCATGCCTTCCTCTTGCTCCAGCTAGCTCTCGAACGGATGTCCGAGTGGCAGTGCTTCGACCGTGTCGGCGGTATCAAGAGCCTCCATGCTGTGGTGCCGCAGTGGACAGCCCGTCTTGGCAACGACCCCAAGGAGGCTCGCGTTCGGGAGCGCGAGCGCGCCTACGCTGACGCCATGATGGGGACCATCTTGGCGGGCTACGATTGGCTGGCCGCGCGTGGCGTGCACGCGGAAGACCTGCACATCGAGAACGTCAGGTGGTCGATCCAGCGCGACATGCCCGTCATCATCGACTTCGGTGAGCCGTCGGTTCACGAGCGCGTGCGCCGAGTCCGTGGCCCCCAGGTGCCACTAGCCCACAACGGCTCGATGGAGCGCGTGCGCCGATCTTTCGATCGGCACTTCGATGCGGCGGCGCGCGAGTGGCCGGACCTCGGCACCGTAGAGCTGCACCTCGACGAGCATGCGGCCAGCGACAACGGCCACGGCTCCGAGCGGCAGTTCGGCTACTGCAAGAAGGGTGACCCGCTCGTCATCGCGTTCGCCGCGAAGACGGAGCAGCTGCCGCAGGCGTACATCGATGGCCTCGTGGCGCACGAGTTCGGGCACGCGGTGGAGTTCCGGTTCGGACGCGCCGCGGTCGAGCGCCGTTACGGACGGCTGCCCGAGAGCATCGAGCGTCGCGCCGACAAGATCGCCGAACACGTGTTCGGTCGGTCGATCGAGTACGGCGTGAACGACGTACAGTGCATCAGCTGCGGCGGGCGGCCGTCGCGACCACGGAGACTCGGATGAGCAAGGACGACGACAACTGGCTGGAGATCGGACGCTGGACCACGCCCGCGAACGCGGTCAACGCGCTCATAGGCTGGAAGCTCCAGAGCGTGGGCAACTGGTTCGGCAAGATCGAGGAGCTGCCCTCGCGGAGCCGAGCGAGCAAGACCTCATACGCGGTCTACGTCACGCCGTCGCCGGCGCCGAAGCCGACACTGTCGGCGCTCGAAGCTCAGTACGTCGTGCCGGTCGTGCAGAAGAACGTGTCCTCGCCTCGCGGTCGTCGGACGAGCAAGCGGAGACGCTGACGTGGCGAACATCCTGATCATCGGCGACTCGCAGGCCGGCAACCCCGGCGCCGCCGCGAAGGCCGCGCTCGTCGCGCTTGGGCACACCGTGACGCAGATCCACAACGACGGCGACTCGCCCGTCACGTACGTCAACACGCCGTCGCTCTGGAACCAGTACACGTCGCTGGCCGCTCAGAACGATCTCGTCCTGCTCATCTTCGGGCACAACAGCCCGGCCGGCACGGCCACGAGCAACGCGCTCGTCCAGATGCGTGACAGCGTGCACGCGCCCGTCTACATGAGCGGTCCGCCGCAGTACCCGCCGGACGCCTCGCCGACGAGCAGCGGCCAGCCGTCGCAGCAAGTGGGAGATGCGCTGCGGACGCAGAACCAGGCGATCTTCGGCGCGAACTACATCGACGCGTACCCGAGCACGCCGACCTCGCTGCCGCGCGACTCGCTCGGCTGGCACCTCACGCCCACCTCCGCGCAGGGCTGGGGTCAGGCGATGGCGACGGTGATGGACCAGGCGGCCCGTGGAGGCGCCGGCATGGGCGTCGCGATCGCCATCGGCGCTACCGCGGTCGGGGCGCTCGCGCTCGTCCTGGTCGCGGTCGTTCGCCGGCGACGCGCCCGCGCGTGATCAGTTCAGGTCTTCGGACGGCGGAGACGCGATCGTGTCGGCCATCTGGTCCATGCTCGCCGCCATCGCCCGCAGGTGCTGGGCCGACGACTTGAGCATCGCGTAGAGCCGGTCGGGCGGCACCTCGGGCTCGCCGGTTCGAGGTCGGGCGACGACGTACTCGGCGAGTGCGCCGCCGTTCGGACGGTCGACGCACGCAGCGCCGATGAGGATCACGAGGTCGAGCTGGCGGTCACGGATGCCAGTCAGCACTCGCATCAGGTCTTCGTCGACGCTCTCGGTGTCTGAGTACACGGGCATGTCCCGACCGTACCCGTTGCGACGGTGTCGGACAAGTTCTACCATCTGCTCGTGAGCTACCGGGACTGGAACTGGATCGTACGCGATCACCTCGCGCAGGGCGCGTACCCGGGCGCGGACCCTCGGCTGTTCAGCTTCTTCGACGTCATCGTCTACTCGGCGATGGAAGCGCAGCCGAAGCTCGTGGCGCCAGCCGGGAAGATGGTCCTGCGCGTGCCGATGGACGACGACATCTACCGTCCCGTCCCGCGCGACGTCATCCCCGTGCTCTGGCAAAGCGCGGCGCAGATCGCCCGCGCTGTGCGCCACGGCAAGCGCGTGCTCGTGACGTGCATGCAAGGGAAGAACAGATCTGGCCTCCTCGTCGCCCTGACGCTGCTCCAGCTCTACCCGACCTGGACGCCACAGCAGGCGATCGCGGTCGTGCGCCGACATCGCAAGCTCGGCGGTGGAGAAGAGGCGCTCGCGAACCCCATGTTCGAGCAGTTTCTTCTCGCCCAGCGATGAGCGGCAGGCCCAGCGTCTATCACCTGCCCAAGGTCATCGACGCGGTTCCGCGCTCACTCAAGCGCTCGCGCTCGGCACACGGCTTTCTGTCGCAGTGGCGCAACCTGCGAGACGCGATGTGGGGCCCCGGCCACACGGTGCCGTACAGCAGACTGCCGCAGTTCGTGGTTCTCTGGGGCAAGAACCTCTACGACACCAGCGAGCGTGATGCCTACGATGCCATCCGCAGAGGCGATGTCGTGTTCTTCGAGGCCTGGATCACCAGGCTATCGATGATGGATGCCGCCGCGGCCACTCGCGGACTCACGTTGAAGGAGCGCGGCACGCTGATCTACGCGATCGGTGCGGTCCAGGGGTATCGAGACGTCGCGCGTCGGCGCCTGCTCGCTCTTGGGTGGACCGACTAGGAGGCCCAGCCTCCATAGACGTCGCAGGTACACGGGCCCCTGCGCTGGCCTTGTAAAAGAAACTCGTCCGTCCACATGTCGCGGGCACGATGCCCCGCGATGGCCTTTCGAGCCGAGCGACGGCGAGCGTCATCGCGAGCGTGCTCGTCGCAGGCATGCGGCCCCTGCGCTGGCTTAGTAGAGTTCGAGCGCTTGTCGCGAGCATGCGGCCCTCGCGCTGGCGTGATGCGCGTCGTTCTCAGATCTGCGTCGCAGGATCGGCAGTCGGTCGGTGAGGCCGACCCGTGATCTCGCCGGACTACCACGGAGCAGCAACTCCGTCGCAGCCACGACAGCGCGGCCACCCATCGTCCCCGGAAGAAGATGCAATGAGCTACCGTTCGCTGCCGCTCGCTCGGTCACGGGCCGGCCTCGCCGGCCGTGTTTGCCGCCACGCTCTCTACATGCGCGCCGCCATCTGATCTCACACTGCTCACACTGCAAGTCGCAGGCACTCGGCCCCCGCGCTGGCCTTGGGGCGTCCGTCGTCAAGCGGACGGTTCGCGAGCGAGCAAGAACTGGCCGCACGGGAGTCACGAGCACGAGGCCCTCGTGCTGGCCTCAAACACGCGCGGAGCCTGGGCGTCGCAGGCAGGTAGCCCCTGCGCTGGCATGCAACGGCGGACATGATCTCCCACTGCAAGTCGCAGGCACGAAGCCCCCGCGCTGGCCTGGCGACTGCCGATCTGCGGACGGACTTCTGCATGCGGACAGACTTCTGCATGCGGACAGACTTTCGGATGCGCCTCGCTTTTCTTGGTCGCAGGCCTCGGCCCCTGCCTGTAGAGCACGCGTGGGTCGTCGCGAGCATGAGGCCCTCGCGCTGGCCTCGCGATTGAGGCCGATGCACGGCGCTGTGCGTCGCAGGCACGAGGCCCTGCGCAGGCATGTCGGTCATCTGCCGCGTGCAGATCTCTGCGCGGCGCGCTGCGCCATGATCTGCTCGCGGACCTTGTAGATGTCTCGCGGCAGCGCACCCATCTCCACGCCCATCGCCACGTACCGGTTGATGTCCGCCCACGGCATCAGGAACTTGTTGACGCTGTTGCATTTTCTGCAACCGAAGGCGCTGGCCACGCCGGGTCTGATCGCTTGGGTGCCCGGCACCTGCTGACCGGTGAAGAAGCCGGCGATCTCGGGCCACTTCACGATGCCGCGCCACTGGAGCCCGCAGTAGTTGCAGTCGCTCATGAGGCGCACGCCGCCCATCTCGACGTTCTCTCTGATGCCCTCCTTGAGATCGCCGGTCGCGTGCTCGACGCCCGTCGCGTTCTGGAAGGCGTCGTCGAGCACGCCCTTCTGCTCGCTGAAGATGCCGCGGTTGAAGGCGTCGTTGCTCATGGACGAGCAGCCTACAACGTGTCCGACACGTTCACCAGGGGAACGACACGGCGAGCAGCACGTTGGTCGGTGTCGGCGCGCCAGCGATCACCGTGTAGTCCATGTTCTGGCCGCCCGCTCCGTTCGGTAGCACGGCCGGCACGAGCGGATAGACGCTCGTAGCGGAGTAGAGGTGCGACGTGAGGCCGGGGATCTCCCCGACCTCGCGGTTCAGCTTCAGCTGCTGGAACCACGACTGGACCTGGGCGGCGGTCGGCACGCCGGCTCCGCCGGCTGCGCCGTGGATCAGCCCGGTGCTCGCGGACAGAACGAGCTGCGTCGCGCCGGGCGGCGCGTAGGGCGTCACGGTCTGCTTGATCGGCTGCCCGAGCCGACAGAAGTACGTCGTGAGCCGGTAGCCCGCGCCGGCCTGCTCGACGATCGCCAGGATGGCGACGACCGCGATCGTGCCGGCGGCAGGCCTGACCGCGAGCTGGCCGTTGGAGACGAGGCTCGGAGCCGCCTCAGCATTGCCCGAGACGAGGCCAGCCGTGCCACCGAGCAGCCCTGCTGAGAAGCCGAAGCCGGCGCCGGGGACCGCGCCGAAGAAGTTGGTGAGCGTGTTCTGCTGCGCGCTCACTGCGCCGAACCAGAACGGCAGCGACTGCCCGAGCATCGTGTTGCCGACGCTCTTGTACGCGGAACTGTTCGCGCCGGAGTCGAAGTTCTGGAAGAAGGCCATCTCGCCGCCGGGAGGCAGGGGCGCCTTGTTGCGATCTCTCTTCCACGGCGTCTTCCAGAGCATGCCTCGGCGGGTCGTCATGCCTCGCATCGTACCGGGCCGGCCCCTCGGCGCCAAGCCGTGGTCGCGTTCCTGTGATGTCGCGAGCACGAGACCCTCGCGCTGGCGTGATTTCCGGCCTCATCGACGGCGCCGGCAACGACAATGGCAGATCTCCAGTCGCAGGCACCAGGCCCCTGCGCTGGCCTCGCGACGAGGAGGAGCACGCGCCGCGCGCTTCTGGAGGCGAACCCTGCGTCGCGAGCACGAAGCCCTCGCGCTGGCCTCGCGACACAGGCACTCGCACCGCGCTGCAACGGCCCAGTCGCAGGCATCAGGCCCCCGCGCTGGCCCTGCAACGATGATGTCGTCGCAACAACATGACCGCGACGAGACAATCGCGGGCACTCGGCCCCCGCGCTGGCCTCTCGCGACGGATGACGGTCCACTGTCGGTGCGCGCCCGGCTCGCCGTCGCAGGCACACGGCCCCCGCGCTGGCCTTCTGCTGAGCCGACGTGGTGCTCACAGTTCTCGTCGCAAGCACTAAGCCCTCGCGCCGGCCTGGCTTCATGACCACGAGCACGGGCACCCCACGACCTCGTCGCGAGCACTCGGCCCCCGCGCTGGCTTCGCGACGGCACGATGCCCCCTGCGGCCGGGCTCGTTGATCCTCACCGCGATCCGCGGTCGCGAGCACGGATCCGCGGTCGCGAGCACGATGCCCTCGCGCTGGCCTCGAAGGATCGCAGAAGTGGGGTCGCGGGCACTCGGCCCCCGCGCTGGCCCTGCAAACACAGGCGTTGCCGGTGCGTGCTCGGACCGCACGTCGCGAGCACCAAGCCCCCGCGCCGGCCTCGCGGCTTACCGCCTAAGGTAGAGCCGATCTCGTCACGCGCCAGTCGCAGGCACTCGGCTCTGCGCAGGCTTCGCAACACGGCCGCAGGCATCAGGCCCCTGCGCTGGCCTCGCGACTGACGGCACCGACGGCCGAGGAGACAAGCGTCGCAGGCACCAAGCCACTGCGCTGGCATGTCGCGGGCATGAGGCCCCCGCACTGGCTCGCTCGGCGGCGGCTGGGACCACAGCGCGGCATGCGGCGCAGTAGTCGCAGGCACGAAGCCCCCGCACTGGCCTCGCGCCGCACAGGCCTCTCTGTTTTTCAATGAGCGATGCCGGGCGGCGGCGAGAACACGAACTGCGCGCTCACGTCAGTGGCGCGCCCGCACGTCGTCTGCTGGAGGCTCAGGGCGCCGGAAGCCGCCTGGTGCAGCTCGGCGCAGTAGGACGGATCTGCCAGCGGAAAGCGCTCGACCCACGCGGGCATGTCGGTAGGAACGAACGACGTCCCGTCCTCTCGGTACATGTACCAGGTGCCCGTCACGCCGCCGAATCGCCTGAGCGCGACCTGGCCCTGCTCGTCCGGACCAATCGCCGCGATCGCCGTGAGCAGCCCCGTCAGCTCGGCAGCGGTGTCCCAGTAGACCATCGGCCATCGCGTTGCGGGCCTGATCGTGGACGGATCTGGAGCCATGCCCTCGGCGACCACCACGCACCAGTTCGTGACGGGATCGATGCCGCCGCCAGGACATCCGATCACAGTGCACCCGTGGCACCACGGCGAGTCGGTGATCGGCATGGTGCCGCCATCCGGATAGACCTCGCCCGGGTCACAGACCTCGCCCGGGTCGATGTAGCCGTTGCCGCACAGTGCACTCGCGGCGTCGACCGCCGGCGACGACGCGTCGACGCCGGCATCGCTCGCACTCGCGGCGTCAGTCGCGCCGCCGTCACCATCGCTCGTGGCAGCGTCGATCGCACCGAGCGCATCCGCGTCGCCCGCGACGGCCCCGTCGACATCGAGCATGCCCGCATCCGCTGCGTCGACCACGAAGCCGGCATCGCCGGTCGGCGCAGCGTCTGCCGCGGGCGACACGTCGAGCAGAACGTCAGGCGTCGGCGCGCACCCAGCCACCCAGCACGCTGCCGCGCAGAACGCGCCGCACGCCACCAACCACCTCTCGGAGCGCATCGGGACACCAGTCATCATGCGCGGAGCGTACGCTACATACGCAACACACGCAACTCACATTCAGCAGCTGAACGGAGCGCCTGCGGGAAAGCAGACGACGTCGCCGCGCACCGTGACCGGCTTGCCTGCGAACCGTTGGAGCACGAGCGTCGCGCTCTTGTTCGGCCCGCGTTCCCGATCGAGCTGCTGCGTGAACGACATCAGCATCACGGCCGTCGAGGCGCGGCCGTAGCGGAGCACGCTGATGTCTTCCTCGGTCGTGCCGAGCAGCTCTGCGACTTCCGCGAGCGTCTTCGGGTCGACGTAGCCGCCGCCGCGGCCGATGCCGCTCAAGAGCACCGGGCGCAAGGTGGCTGCGCGCTCCGCGGCGCTGAGTCGGCTGCGCATCACGACTCGATGTTGTGGCCGGCCTCGGTGCCGGTCCCTTGGTCGCGGAACGCCGTGCCGCCCGAGGGCACGATGTTGTTGCCGACGACGATCGTGTTCTTGAGCAGCGACGGCGTAGCCGCTTCGAGGTCGATGCCGTAGCCGCCGGCAGGCGCGTTGCGTGCGGCGCAGTTGTAGACGCCGAACGTCGACAGTAGGCCGCCGCCTTGCTGAAGGCGAATCTGCGTCCCCGGGACGCCGCCCAGCGTGGTCGGGGTCCCGAGCGCCACGGCGGCGATCGAACCGTCCTCGACCGTGCCGCCGCCGTTCGCGTTCACGGCGATGCCGATCGTGTGCCCGAACACCGAGCCGCCGACGAGCGTCATGCCCTGGAGCACGCCGCTGGAGCCGGCGTTGATGCTGTAGCCGTACCGAGGAACAGTCGTGCCACCCGCGAGGAAGATGACCTGCACGCCGCTGAACTGGAGCGCCTCCATCGTGTCGCTGCCACGGTTCTGCGTGAGCAGGATGCCGTAGTAGGCCGTGTCGCCGCCGGCCTCGGTGGGCGAGACGTAGACGCGCACGTTGTCGACCCGCACCGTAGGATCGCCCCCACCGCCGCCAGTCCCCGTCCACGTCACGCCGATGGCGCCGTCGTTCGGACGCACGACGATGCCCTCGCAGTCGTACATCGAGCCCCGGGTCGCCTCGTACACGAACAGCAGCCGGTTCCACGTGTCGAACGTGCACCCGCGCACCACGAAGTCGTGGTCGGGCGTGACGAAGCTGCCGCTCGGATCTCCCATCCAGACCGCGGTGCCCGGAGTCGCGTTGCTCGTCTGGTCCTCACCGAGGAACGAGCAGTCCATCACGAGCGCGGTCGCCGTCGCATCGAGGAGCGCGACGTAAGCGACTCGCGCTGCACCATCCAGCTCGAAGTAGCAGTTCTTGAACCGCGTGTACGCGCCGCCGGCGCTCACGACGAACGTGTTCGTGCCGCCGGGCGCGCCACCCGTCACCTTCGGGCTCACGAACCCGACGTCGATGCACTCGGCCTCGGCCTCGACGATCAGCGTGCTCTGGTCGTCTCCGACGGCCGAGCGACTCGCGATCGTGCTCACGTGCATGCCAGCGCCGATGAGCCGGCAGCCGGCGGGCAGCGTGACCGGCACCGTCGTCGTTCCCGTCAGCTCGATGTCGCACGGGCGCAAGCGCACGTCGATCGGAGAGCCCGACGCCGCGGCCGCGAGCAGCGCCTGCTCGAACTCCGCGCCGTCGCCCGCGTCGAGGTAGTCGCACGTCACCGAGGCGACGTCGCCCGTCGCGAGGCTAAGGTCGAGGTTGTTGGCCGGGAGCGGCGGCTGCCCGGCATTCGCCAGCCCCGCGAGCCATCCGCTCTGGCCCACCACGATGACGTGAGCATCGCGAATCGTGTGCGCGTTGTCGCTGCGGGCCCACACCGCGAGCCCGTCCCCAGGCGCTGCGCCCGGGTAGATGCAGACCCAGAGGCCGATCTGACTCCCGTCCGCGCTCGCCTCCGTCGTCGAAGCCGTGTCGCCCGACTGGAGCTTCTGGAAGAACGGCGCTGCCAGCGGGTTGCCCGGCGCATTCGGCAGATTGGTCGAGCCGACGTCGGAAGTCCGACCGTCGAACGTGTTCACGGCGCCCGCGTTCCACACGTACTGGCCCCAGTACGCGTGGTACTGGATGATCTTCTGGTAGGCGCCGGCCGTCGTAGTGCTCATGTCGTGCTCGTCGCGCCGGCGGCCTTCAGCTCTCCTTCGAGCTGCGTCCGGTAGTGCAGGATGAGGTCGTTCTGCGCGACGCTCAGGTACGCATTCGCATCAGCGAGCGTCTGCTCCGCCTCGCTGCGCTCCAGCGCTGCCCGTCCGACCGCCGTCGTCTCGTGCCGCGTGAGAAACGACTGCTGCTCGTCGAGCATCTTGAGGATCTCCGCGCGATCTGCCTCGGTGCGGTTCGGGTCGACCTCGACCTTGGCCCTCAGTGCGGCGATACGGGCACGCGTGACCTCGTGCGTCGCGCCGTAGTCGCGCATGGCCCACTCGTCACGCACGCGTGCAGCGTGCTCTTCCGGCAGCTCGGCGAGGACGCGCTCGGCGTTGCTCTTGGCCTGCGACTGCTCGATGGCCACGCGCCGGATGCGGAAGGCGATCCAGTTCGTGACCCACGCCGTCACCTGGCCGTTCTCGCCGATGCCGGGCACGAGGTCGGGATGCGCCTCGGGGTCGACCTTCTGATGAGCGCGGCCTTCCTTGTGCGCGAGCTGGTCGAGCGCGTGCCGCTCCCGGATGGTTGCGCACCAACCACGGCTCGCGAGCAAGAGATCGTGCGTGGGCGTCATTTCCAGATCGCTTCCCAGTTGGCTGCGGTGTTGCCCGCGACCGCGGTCGAGACAGTGGTGAAGCCCGTGGTCGCAGGCGACTTCACGACGGCGTCGGCGCCCTGAGCGCTCGACGTGAGGAGCACGACGTCGGGCGCCGCGCCCGCACGAACGAAGCCCGCGTAGCCGAGGCCCACCCAGGTCTGCGCGACGGTGCCGCCGGCGTGCAGGTCGATGGTGCCCGAGATCGCAGGCGGGATGATGTCGCCGTCTGCGGTCGTCGTCCCCGGGGTCTGGAGCACCATCTGCGGCCAGATGGCCCCGCGACCGGTGATGTGAATCTTGCTGTCAGCGAGGATGAGGATACCCGGAAGCGCCGTGGTGTCGTCACACTTGATCGTCTGGAAGTTCGCCGGAGCAGCCCCCGTGACGATGGCGCGAATCGCAGGTACGCCGCCGATGCCCGCGCCACCAAGATCCATCCACTTGGATCCCCGCAGGTCGAAGGTGAGCACCGTGGCCGTATCCGGTAGTCCACTCGTCTTGAAGTCGATGCCGGCCTGGAACCCCCCGCTTGCGCCTGCGCCTCCAATGTTGCCTGTACACGACATCGACGGCACGAACGCACCGTTGACCGCCAAGTTCTGACTACGTAGACCACCAACGCTGCTCGTGTCGTCGACGACGAGCGCGCTCTGTCCGGTGAACGTAACCGTCGCCGAGGCGCCAGATCCACCGACGATGCTGGCAATCAGAATGGACAGCTGCGGAAAGTTGGTAGGCGACAGCGGATCCGTCGTGTCACCGATGATCGTACACGGCAGCGCACGGGCGAACGTTCGCATGATGGTCGTGGCACCACCCGTCAGAGAGATGGCACCAGAAGCGAAGTTGCAGTCCTGAATCGTGGCCGTTCGGACGTACTTGAAGACGACCGACAGCGACGGCGCGTCGTTGATCTGGATCCTGTCGAGACAGAGACCATTGTTCATGAACGTCGACGTCGGCGCTCCGTAGAGCGTCCCATCGCACAGCACGTTCTGCGTCGTCGCGAAGACGAAGTGGTTGTTTGTCGGACCGAGCAGCATCGCGCCGATCGTGAAGGCCGAGAGCCCGACGCCCGCGCCGGTCGCGCTCAGATTCCACTGCTCCGCGATGCCGTTCGCCACGAGCACGGTGCGCATGCCATCGGAGAACGAGTTGGCCCGCCCGAATGTCGCGCCGAGGTAGCCGTAGCAGGACCCATAGCTGACCGCCGCCGGCACCGTGAGAGGCGCGTTCAGGACGAACGTCTGCGGCGCCAGGGTCACCACATCGCCAGTCTGCATCGCGTTGAGCGCGGCCTGCGGCGTCAAAAACGGCAAGCTCATGTTGCCCCGCTGGCCGGTCGTGTCGTTGCCGCGCACGCCGTCCACGTAGAGCACGCTCGACCAGGGACCGATGCCGACGCCCGCCCAGACCGCGTCACCGCCGCCAGGCGTGCCCGCCGAAATGCACTCGTAGAGCCCAGCCGGCGCCCCAGTGACATACGCCGTATCACCCGCTTCGAGATCGAAGTCGGCCGCCGGCAGTGGCGCTCCGGACCCGTTCGGCAGCGCCGTCGTCGTGGCGTACTGACCCCAGTACGCGTGGTACTGAGATCTGACCTGAAGACCCGGTGTTCTGATCGCCATGGGTTACACGCCGATGTTGTGTGCGACGTCGTTGCCGAGGCCTGTGTCGGACACCGGCACCGTGTTCGACCCGTTGCAGGTGTTGCCGAGACAGGTGTTGTTGCTGCCGCTGATCGAGATGCCCGGCGTCGCGCCCGGAGCACCAGACGTCACGGACGTGATGTTGTTTCCGATCGTGCAGAGGTCGGCCGCCATCACGATGGGAGCAAGCGTGTAGGCGTTCGAGTTGCTGCACGAGTTGCCGACGACGGTGCAGCCAGCACCGGCCTCGACACGGATCGCAGTCCACGGGGTCCCGATGGCGTTGGCCTGGATGACGTTGCCGACGCACGTGTGGCGCTGGCCGTGCACGTGAATCCCGCCCGCCCCGGTGCCGATGATCGCGTTGCCCGAGATCGTGACCTCCGCCGCGGCGCTGTCGATGGCGTACGCTGCGCCGGCGCCGTCGTTCACCTGTATCGCGTTGTCCTCGACCGTGTCGCGTGTGCCACCGCTCACGAGCTGGATGCCGGCGACCGGAGACTGGCTGCCACCCGAGTTCAACGTGATGTCGTTGTCGGTGATGTGCGAGGTCGACAGGTTGCCGCCCAGCACGCCGTACTGACCCGTGACGATCTCGCAGTCGCGCACCGTAGTGCCGTTGACCGCGAGGCCGCCGGAACTGCCCAGCTTGACGCCGATCGTGTCGCAGCTGATCGTGCAGTTCTCGATGGTGCCGAAGTTGACCTGCCCGCTCGCCCCGTCGATGGCCACACCGACGCCTCCAGCAGTCGCGCCGAGCTGAAGCGAGACCGATCGAGCGGCCAGACCGCCTGCTTGCACGTAGACCCCTATGGGGTTGGCGGACGGAGCCGGGTTCGCGATGACGTACCCGTTGAGGATCTGACTGAGCGCGCCACCGGAGCCGGGCTGGGTCCAGATGCCGTACTGGTACCAGTTCAACAGGACGATGTTGTCGCCGATGAACAGGCCGTTGTTGATGACGCCGACGTCACCACCCTGGCAGAAGACGGTATCGAGATCTCCGTATGCCTGCGTGGGCGGCGTACCATCGACCCACATACACGCCGTCGGGCTGCCGATGCCAGTCGGTGTCGTCGTGCACACGATGTTCACGTTCCGAACGTTCGTCTGCTTCGGAGCGCCAGCTGTCGCCTCCAGACGAATGCCCTGTCGCAGCACACCGCCAGCCGCGGTCGCGAACGTGACCTGCACGTCCTCGATGAGCAGCGCGCTGATCGAGCGGATCAGTGCGATCGACGTGACGCTCCCCGCGTCCGATGCCGTGACCTCGCACTGAAGGTGCGACAGCGTCGAGCCGAGCGACAGCACGAAGACGCCCTGGTCGCCGGTCGTCTTGCCCTTCACGATCGTCGACTGCCCCGAGCCCTGCACGCGCACACCAGTCGGCACGAACAGCGGCGGAGTGGTGCCCGCGCCGAGGTCGTAGGTCCCGGGTCTGATCCAGACATCGCCAGGGCCGTTCGGCTGGGCCAGCGCGGCAGCGATGCCGCTGCCGTCGCCCGGATCGGGGATGTACACGAACGGCGCTGCCTGCGCGGCGTTCGGATCACCGGCTGGCACGTTGCCCACGAGATACTTGGGAGCGAAGTGGTCGTCCACGGTTGGCGGTGGCCCGCTGCCTCCAGAGCCCTGCGGCCCGATGTGGATTTCGTATCTGGAGCCCATCAGGTCTCTCTACGGTTGTACGAGTCGCGTCCTTGCCCGCCACCGTGGCGGCAACACCTCAGAGAGTCCCTGTCACCCACGAGATGTCGATGAACAGGTGCGGCACTGTTCCGGTCGTGTTCAGCGTGAACTGGTGAGTCAGGCCGAGCGCGTAGCCGTGCGACACGTACATGAAGCTCGCGCTACGGCCGTAGTTCGGCTGCGTGAGGCCCCGCGTCGCCGCGTAGGCGGGGTTGTTCGGGTCCTGGAGGTACATCGTCCAGACGTCGTCGAGGAAGATCGAGTCGGAGTGCCGCGGAGGCGCGATCGCGGGCGGCGGCGTGTTCGTCGACCACTCGTTCGTGTCGAACATCTTCGGGACGGGGAACCACACGAGCCTGTTGTTCTCGGCCTTCACGGACGACTGCGCGGGCGCTGCGATCGGACCAGAACCGAACGTGTTCTCGTCCGGGCCGATCCACCCAAAGCCCGGAGGCACGACCGCGGTGTTGCCGGCGTCGCCCGGACCGCGCTTCTCCAGCGTCGGTCTCTTGAACCACGGTTTGAGCCGGACGAAGTTGATCCAGGGCGCGGCAGGATCTTGCGTCGCCGATCCGTTGTAGACCGTCAGGTAGAAGATCACCTGCTGGCCAGGTCTGAACGCGCCGTCGGGCGTGACCTGGACGATGAGCCCGTTCTCCAGCGTGTCCTGATCGTTGCCGAGGTCGATGCGTACGGTGGGGTCTTTGCCGCCAACCCTCAGCAGCGCATTCGGCAGAGTCGGCTGCACCTCGCCGAACTCGGCGCCACGTGTCCCTGTTCCGGAGGAGTCCCTCATGTGCGCTTCGACTTCGGGGCCTTCTGCAAGATCTCGACGAGGTGGCTGGGCAAGCGCGACGTCAGCTCGCTCCAGCAGCGCACGCAGTAGGCGCCCGCGCTGCTGCGAACACTAACAGCCCGAAGCGGACCAGCGCAAGCGATGCACGACTCGGGCTCCGCGAGCGTCACGGCCCGGATGCGGGGGCACGTGAAGTCTCGACCGTCCTCGTCGGCATCCGGACCGAACGCCTGAGCGAGCAGGGCCTTGGCGCGCACGGCGAGATCGACGGCATCGGGCCCGGCGGCGGCAACGACCGCGACCTCGCCGAAGGTCCACTCGGGCTCGCGAGCGGGGAACGCTTGGGTCGCCGGGTCCGGCCCGACCTCCATCGGCCCGTGGGCGGCCTCGACGACGAACGTGAGCCCCAGCCACTCCGCCGTCTGGACGTCGAGCCCGACGAGCAGGTCCGCGCGACCCTCGCGGACCGCCTCCGAGGCGATCGCTTCGAGCCGGTTGAGCAAGACCTCGGTCTCGGGCTGTGACAACTCGCCACGGCTGAGCAGCTGCGTGACCTCCGCTGCGTAGGGTCGAGCCATGGCGATCGCCCGCGCAGGTTCCGCCGCCCAAGCCAGGAGCGCCTCGGGGACCGTCAGGACGTGCTCGACGACGTTCGCGGCGTCTCGGGGCTCCGACGCGGCCTGGGGCATCCTGGAGCGACTTAGCCGCGACATCAGAAGGGGACCCTCTCTGCGGTGTGGGTGTAGTGCGCCCTGAGGATCTTCTCGAAGCGCTCCCCGGAGCCCCAGTACTGGTAGCCTCTGCCACCCCGGTGGTCCGGGTGCGGAGCTGTGCCAGAGCCCAGCGGTGCAGCTGCGCTCAGGTGCTGCACAGCCAGCTCCACACCGCGAGCGTACGTGCGACTGCTGTGGCGTACGCGCTCCGACAGCTCGTGCCAGTTGCTGGGAGGAGCGAGGACTTGAGCGAGGTTGCGCGGCGTTGCTCCTAGAACATGTAATTGGAGCAAAAGCGCGTCACTCTGATGGGCAGACTGTGCCACCGATATATCGCGCCAGCTCTGGCACGAGACGAGCATATGCGCGAACGCGTTCGACCAGCAACCGTACAGCTGGAACGAGTCCTCGACGATCAGAGCGACTTCGGCGGCTGAGAGACACACGAGTCCTGACGCGAGTTCGATGCGCGAGCCGCGACCGACGCTCGCCTGTTCGACCTCCACGACGACGTCGTTCTCCTCGGCGATGATCGCGGTGGCGCACGTCGCCGCGAGCAGCTCCTGAGTCCACGGGATCCGATGCCCGAGCACGTAGGCGCGCTTGGGACGCTCGCTGGGGATCGCAGGGCGGATGCGGTGCACGGCCTGCGCGAGTTCGTCGGTCGCCTTGCGCGCGACGGTCGCGGCGTAGATGGGGTGCGCGTCTGCAAGCGACGCGGCGAAGCTCGTCGGTCCACGTCGCTGCTGACGTGCGGTCGCCGACCAGTGCTCGATGCGCGTGTTGCTCTCGCTCGCGACGCTCGCGAGGAAGTTCGCCTCGTGCAGCATGCCGCTCAGGCTCGGCACGTACTCCGTCACCGCCACGAACGTGTCGACGTCGCGGTAGATGTCCTTGCCGCGTCCGGAGCCCCAGTGCTCGATGTGGTAGCGGTCGAGCCCGAAGTCGTTCGCGTCGAGCCACTCACGTAGCTCGTCGCGCAGCACCTTGTGCACGTAGAAGAGCACGGAGCGTCCCGCCTCCAGTTCGAGCACCGGACGCAGCTTCGTGTCGAGGTGCAGCCGGAACTTCGCTTGGTTGTCGATCTCGCTCACGCCCGCGTGGCAGATCATCCGCACGAGCGTCGCGTCGACGGGCCAGACCGCTCGATGGTCGACCAGGTGCAGCTCTCGCCCCGGCAAGAGCCGACGGTAGTGGTTCACGTCGGCGTACGCGTCTCCGATCCAGATGTTCGTGTCGGCGACCGCGTACGTTCGGATGCGCCTTACCGTGACGACGCCATGGACCTCGTCGCGGTCGTCGAGCACGAGGTCGAGGTGCACCTGGTAGGCGGGCTCGATCGCCATGCCGGCCGCTCGCGCCTCAAGCACGCTCGTCATCTCGGCTCGCAGCGCCGCGTACACGTGCGCGAGCGTGCGCACCGGGTACTTCTCGGCGAGCGCGACCGCATCCATGCTCATGACCTCGCCCTTCATCGGCTGCTCGGCGTAGTCGTTTACCACTGCCGCAGCGATGGTTTCTGCGCTGTGCCCGTGCTTGCGTGCGACGGCATCGAGCAGTCGGTGTAGCTCGACGCCCGCGTAGGCGGACCCGTACTCGCGCGTGTGGACGGGGCTCGGCTCGTCGGAGTGTGGCGCGCACCACTGACGGCTCGCGCACTCGTTGCGCTCGACACGAGCAAGCTGCATCGCCTCGCGCAAGACCGTCGTGCCGAGCGACGAAGCCGTCGGCTGTCCTTTCTCGTCGAGCTTCCAGAAGGTCAGGGCGGTCTCGGCGATCTGCGCGGTCTCGACGAACGCATCGGTCGGGTCCTCGTCGATGAGCAACGAGTCGAAGCGCCAGAACTCCTGCCAGCGCTTGTCGATGATCATGCTGCCCTGCACCGCCGACGCGTGGGTCGTGACGATGATCGGCGGCACCTGACCGAAGCGTGCGAGCCGATGCGCTCGGTACGCGTCGATGCGCGAGCGATAGTAGGCGCACGCGTAGGATGCCGACCGCTCGGTGCGCGGATACTTCTCGCACGACGGGCAGACTGTCGTCGCTGGCGAGTAGCCGGCGTTCGTTGCGGCAGCGACCTCGGGCATCGCGACGCAGTTCCCTTCGTGCCGTCCCTCGATCACGATCAGCCGCACGCCTCGGTCGCCGTCCTGGAGACGAGCGACAGCTTCGGGGATCGACTCGCGATCTTTCACCGCGTAGCCGACGCGTCGGCGATGGAGCTGTTCGTCGCGCGCGACCTGCGTCATGCCGACGGTCTTGCCGGTGCCCGGCGACGGCGCGAGCACGACGAGCTGCTGCTTTGCGCTCGTCGCACGGAAGTGGCGAGCGTAGTCGACCGTCTCGCCGACGACGCGCTCGGCGATCGTCTTCCACGGTGCGATGAGCTGCTCGCGCTTGGGCAGCGGCGAGGCCGCGATGGCCTCGGCGTTCGCGCGGATCTGACGAAGCGCAACCTCAACCTCGGCGTCCGCGATCACCGCGTCGAAGTCGACCGGGACGGAGGGGAAAAGCGCGTCGAGAGAGTCGCCGTCGACGAGGTCCGTCCGCTGCGCGATCTCCCATCCGTCGAGCATGTCCGACAGGTCCGGCAGCGGCGATCCGTCGGGCAGTGTCATTGAAACCGGCTCGTCGTCCGGAAGTGGCACAACTTCGCCTTCCGTCACCGGCCACTCGTCCGAAAGTGGCACACCATACCCAGGCCGGCAGACGACTGGAATTCCGTTTTCGCTCGAAATGCCGGCCTGGGTTGCTGTGTCGTCAAGTTGCAGGGTCATTGCGCGTTCGACTGGCTCAGGCAGCTCGTGACGGCTCGCTTCGCGCCCGGTGGATCTGCTGTCTGGCGGGCAGACCCAGAACTTGAGGTTCACGGAGGCACTGCGCTTGCTGCGCCACCAGGAGAGGCGCACGTCGAGCGCGTAGGTGACGCTCAGGAACCAGGCGAGGTCGCGCCCGGAGATCGCTCTCAGGGCGTCATCGGTCGCCTCGTGGTCCTGGAGATCGACACCGAGCGCGGCCGCCAGGTCAGCGCCGTCGGAGCTGCCAGGGGCCACGCGGAGCCATTCTCCCGGCTTGCGCTTGGTCACGACGAGGCTGGCCGCGCTCGCATGCCTGTACCGGTCGTAGAGCCGCCGCAGCGCGGGCGCCGAGCGGACCGGGACCTGCACGCTCATGGGCGTCCCACGCTGGACACGGGCAGGGCGAGTTGGTAGGGTGTCTGACAGGTGTTCATCGGTCACCTAGTCGGGGACCCGGAGCTGCATACTCCTACCCCGACCGACGGAGGCTCCCTTCGGGGAGCCTTTCGTCGTTACGATGCCGCGAGGTCGCCTTCCGAGTCAAGGGCGGGTAGCATTGTCGCCCATGGATCGGGACGAACTCGACCGGCACATCGCGGCGCTCGACAGCGCGCTGCGTGGGCAGCCGGCATGGGACTCGTGGATCGCGCTCCGCGGCGAGCTGAGGACGCGCCGTCGGCAGAGCGAGCGGATGCTGCCGTCGATCGCGCAGGCTGCCCAGCATGCAGCAGCGGCACGCGAGAGCGCCTCCAGGGTCATCGAGGCGCTCGAAACGGTGCCCCACGTCCCGCCGGACGACCTCCACAAGACGTGACGCGCTACGAGCGTCCGACGCGCTGTTCCATCGCCGCGAGCATCTGGTCGATCATGCGATCGGCCGCTGCCTCTTCCACGCGATGCTCATCTCGTCGCGCCACGGCCTTCTTTCCCCGCATTGCAACGAGCGCCGTCAACGACACAAAAAACGCAGCTTCCATGGCTGTCCACGGTAGTGGGTCAGTTTGAGATGTTGCTGTACTCTCGCGCGCGTGCTGGTCGATCCAACGCCGCTGCGGGAGCAGCTTGCGACTGCGTTGGCCAAAGAGGACAAGCTGGAAGCACGCGAGCGCGAACTGCTCGTGAAGATCGCCGAACTTCACGCTCGGCAGGGCATTCCACCGCTCGGTCTGGTGTGGCGTGCCGAGCGGGAGCTTGCGCTCGTGCGGCATGATCTGGAACGCGCCCGTAGTAACGTTCACACCATCCGGGCAGAGATGCGCGCTGACGCGGCCGAGGAGAGGCTCGCCGACCAGCGCGCTCACGACAGGCGCATCGCCGTGACGGCGCTCCTCGTCTCGATCTTCACCGCTGTTGCTACGGCAGTGGCGGCGCTCGCGTCGTGGCTCCACGGCTAGACGCGGTTCTTCGAGCCCCACGGCGCCACTGTCGGCTTCGGCAGGAGCGCGATGATCTCGTCCAGATCCCAGACGTGATCGGCGAGCCCGGCCTCCATCGCGGGCGTCACGCGCAGCGTCTGGTGCACGCGGCAGAAGTTGTAGTGCAGGAAGTGCAGCGCGATCGCGTGCTCGTGGTTCTCGCACTTCTTGCTGAACGCGTTCGTGAGGCGTGTGAACCGGCGCATGCTCATCCGCATCGTCAGGTTCTGCCGCTCGACGTACGACGTCGAGATGTGCTTCTTTTCCGGCTCGCCCGTCACCGGCACCATTTCGATCCCGATGCAGGCCGGCGGGCTGTAGCGCGACTCGTCCTGCGGCACCGCGCCGTACATCTTCACGAGCATCGCGTAGTCGACGTCGGGGCCGAACGCGGCCTCGATGGCAGACAGGTACGCGCGGTGCCCGTCGGTCGTCAGCTGCACGCGGTTCGAGAGGCGCGCCGCCACGTCGTGCATGAACTCGTACGCGCATGTCGCGTCGCGCGTGCCGACGTGGTAGCCGACGATCAGCTTCGTGTTCGCATCGATCGCCGTCCACGTCCAGACAGAGCCGATGCCCGGCGTCCCGCGCAACTCCGGCCGGACGTTCTTCTCCTTCGCATGAACGAAGGACCAGATCTCATCGCACTGGATGCGCCTGCTCGCGAGCGCGCGGACGTGCTCGTCGTGGTACGCACGAGCGACAGCGCCCAGCTGCACTAGCAACTTCAGCACTGTGCCCTTCGCAATGCCCGTCATGCGGCACGTGGCACGGATACTGTTGCCTTCGACGAGTGCTGCGACGATCCGACGGCGCTGAGCGGCAGAGAGAGTGCGCATACGGCCGTGGGACGGTTGTGACTACAGGCTACTGACGCTTGCATGTGGCGCACATGTAGCTACATTGCACGGATGACTAGATCGCAGAAGAAGCCGGCCACGAAAGACGAGATGATTCGGCTGCGGGTGACGGTCCGGCAGAAGGTGCTCCTAACAGCGAGAGCCCGAAAATCCGGGCTCTCGCTGTCGAGTTGGCTGCTGTCCGTGGCGCTACGTGAGGCGACTACCTCTTGAACTGCTTGTGGTTGGCGACGTGGGTCGCGGAGCGAACTAGAACGAAGCGGGGAGCCATGCCGCAGTGATTGCACGGCGGAAACCTGTCGCCCCACACGCAGGTCACCTCGTGCTCGACGTGATGACTATCGTGCGCGACCCTGTAGATGCCCGAGCGGGGCACCTTTTCGCCGGGCTTGTACAGGGTCATCGGCGGCCTCCGGTCGAGCCGCTAAGCAACTTCGCGAGCAGTTGTCCGCCAAGGTATCCGGCGCCCAGCGCGACCACGGTAACTCCAGTCGAACCGAGGACGGAGCGGATGACCTCGCCAACAGCTGCCGGTGTAGGTGCGGATGCGCTGGCGCAAGCTCCCGGCGCAACGCATACCCGGACAGTAGGATCGCCGGCTAGGCCGGCGTGCGGATAGCGAACCGAAACGACGTGAAACGACATCGTGGACTCCTGTTGCGGGTGGCGGAACGCGTCGATTCGGGTCTCGGAAACAGGTGGTGCTGTCCCTAGACATTCGTCGCCGCACGCCGGTCTAGCCGGCGCTCCGTAGATCTGGATCGGTTCCGGACGGAGATCGACTTTTGCACGCGGAGCCCGCACTAGTCGCCGGGTGATCTTCGTGAAAATCCGAGGGATTACCGCCCAGACAAATCGCGGATCCCCGCACGATCTAGCGATCGGCCGTCGAGCTTTTTTGAGCGCGGCGCATGTTTTGCGACCCGCGACCACGGGTGCGGACATGTGGGCGCGGTGCCGCCGTCGCTATCAGCTCCGTCACCGGTTCCAGGTACTTACAACTTACGCAACTTACTTCCGGCGTGTCCGAGGTCGTCCGGGCGGCCTTGGAGGCATGGCAGCTCTGGTCCGGAGCAGCTCCATGGGCTCGACGCCCAGCGCTACAGCGAGCGCCACGAGGACGCCGAGCGACGGATTCGCGGCCGTGCCGCGCTCCAGCTGACGCCAATAGATGTAGCTGACGCCCGCGGCTTCCGCGGCGCTCTCCTGCGTGATGCCGCGCCGCTCGCGCAGCGTGCGGACGTTCGCAGCGAGAGAGCGGATTGCGGCAGCGGTGGGCTTCGAGGTACGCGGCACGGACACCGCGCAGGCTCGTCATCGCGCCGACCTTGAAACAGTTGTTGATAGCAACCGATGTGAATAGTATCCGTTACTGCCACGTCTGGTGGCACGAACGGAGGCGTCATGAACAGGTGGATGCTCGTCGCACTCATGCTCTCGTCGGTGCTCATCGGAAGCGGCTCGTGGTCTACGGCGCGATCGCAGGCGCGTGCACGGATGGTGCAGCTGCGCGGTCAGATCTCGTCCTGCACTCCCCAACGCGAGCTGCTCTCGACCAACATTCACGTGACCGCCACGGTCGCGAACCTCGATCCCGAAGGCGGCATCTTCACGGTTCAGTTCATCGGCTTCTATCCCGGCGGCGGCCGTCAGATCGACGGCTCGACCTCGGTGACGTTGGGGCCGCAGGAGACCACGACGGTCCGCTTCGACGCGCATCCGCAGGCCGGCCAATCGGGGGGCGAGTGTCAGCTCATCGCGCCGCAGGTCGAGCGCGTCTTCTGACTGACGTCTCGGGCGCCTTGTGCGATCCTGCTCTGCATGAAGCAGCGCAAGAACCTCGCGTCGCGCGACGTGAACGAGATCGCCTTCGCGACCGTCGTCGCGGCCACGATGGGTGATGAGGCCAGTGAAGCCGCGCCGCCGAGCGCAACGACGAAGCGACGTTCAGGCAAGCGTGCGGTACGCGCGTCTCGGCGGCGCACTGCGGTTCGCAAGGCCCAGCGTCGACGCTAGTCGCAGCGACCGCAGTACGGGCAGGCGCCTGGCGGCGGATAGGCGCCGGCGAGTAGCTCCTCGACCGGACGCCCGGCGGCCCGTGCCGCACGGAGCGCAGTTCCAGCGGACACGCCGCGCTGGGGCTTGAGCGAGCTGGCGACCGTCGTGAGCTTCGTGCGCATCGCCTTGGCGAGCGCCGTGCGGCCACCGAGACGCTTCATCAGGAAGTGCAGAGCGCGGCGGACGTGCTGCTGTTCATCCTCGGTCAGGTCGCTCGCGCGGACCGCGCTGTTCGGGTCCTGCTGCCGGCGCCACGAATGCCGCGCCCTGAGGATGTCGGCCATGTGCGCATCGTCGGCAGAACCGTCGCGTGCGCCAGCTAAAACTCAAACTGACCCACTACCCTGTCCACGGAACCGCCGCCTGATCAGCTACCAATGCTGCGATGCGCGTAGCTTCGCGCGTCGCGCCGTCTGCTAGCGCCGCCCACGCAGCTTCGAGCGTCGCGCCGTCCGCTGCTAGCGCCGCCCGCCCAGCCTCCGCGGCAGCCGCTTTCCACCTCTGCCTGCTGACCTTGTGGCCGTCCGCAGCCAGGTCGAGTAGTGCGAGCACGCGATCGATCGCAGCAAGCTGGCCCGTCGCGCCTGCTGCTACGTGCCGCCGTGCTTCACGCACTGCAATCGCGCGACACTCGTAGTCGAGTCGCCGGCGCACTACGGCGGGCAGCCGGTGCCAGCGCCGCAGCACCGCCGCTGTGCGGCGCAGAACCCGGTCCGTCGTCGTAGCGAGCATCGGTCGTCGATGAACAGCAGCAAGAAGGCGAACCACCGGTCGAGCGTCGCGGCCGGGCACGCGCTCGCGTCCTGCCGTAAGGCGACTGCCGGCGATACGTGGGCCAGCAAGCATGCCAGTTCCCGCCCATCCTTCGTCTTGCGGGTCCATCGCCTACGCAGCACCTCGCCTCGCTTGATAGCAACATCGAGAGCGTCCAGGCGTTCGGTCGGAATCATGTCGGTCACCTATCCAGTCGGATACTTCGACAGGCGCTTGCTGGCGATGGAGAGACTGAGGTCCGTCACATCGCAGCCCCAGAAGCTCCGGTCGAGGCCGAGCGCCGCTTCGCCGCAGCTGGCCGAGCCCATGAACGGATCGACGACGATCTCGCCTGGGCCCGTGCTGTTCTCGATGAGCCGCCGGTGCAGGCCGACGGGCTTCTCGGTCGGGTAGCCGCTCACGCGCGGGAACGGCAGCGCGTCGACCCAGCTCCGGTCGTTCAGCTGCCGCTTGCCCTTCTCGAAGAAGAGGACCAGCTCGGTCGACCGTCGCCAGTGGTAGCCCATGCCGGCGCGGACGTCGGCGGCTTCCAGCTCATCACCACGCACGACGTGGCGCTCCTTCACCTTGACCCAGGTGAGCGCGTTCCAGAACGTGAACCCGCTCGCGCGGCCGATCGGCACGGCGACGAGCGCCGTCTCGAAGTCGCACCACATGTACAGGTGACGGTCCTTGCGGAGCACGCGGTACATCTGCGCGAACAGTTCGGGGAATCGCTCGTTCCGGAAGATGGGGAACCAGACGTTGCTGCTGCCCTTGCTTTCCTTGAGACGCGTCGTGGTGCCGACCGCACGGTGCTTCTCCAGCGACTCGTAGGCGGGGTCGGTGTCGACCATGTCGACGCTCTCGTCGTCGAGCGATGCGAGCCACTCCACGCAGTCGCCCTGATGCAGCCGATAGTGCTTCGTCACGACATGTTCTTTCGGTCGTTCAGCTTCTGCCGCACACGCTCGAACATCAGTCGATACGTCTCATCCAGCCACTCCAGGTCATCCATGGCGCCGGCGAGCCCGAGGGCCTCCGCGAGAAGGCCGAACGCCCACTCCCTAGGAGCGACGTCCTTGGCCCTCATTGCTGCGCGTAGCTTCTCCAGCTCCTCACGAACGTACCGATGGTCCTCTTCCAGCTTCGTCTGGTCGCTCATCAGGTCCGCCTCTCACGAACTTCCGCCACCCCGATGCGGCGCGTCACGACAGGCTCTTCCGGGCGTTCAGCTGCTGCCGCAGCTTGGTCACGCCCCCGAACATCAGTCGATACGTCGCGTCCAACCACTCCAGCTCGTCCATGGCGCCAGCGAGTTCGATTGCCTCTGCGAGAAGGCCGCAAACCCACTCGCCAGGAGCGAGGCCCTTGGTCTTCACCGCTTCGCGCAGCCTCTTCAGCTCCTCACGAATGTAGCGATGGTTGTCATCCTCCCGCTCTGTATCGCTCATCAGGTCCGCCTCTCTCTGACTTCCACCACCCCGATGCGGCGCGTCTCGACTGCTGGGCCGGTGCGCGTGGGAACGGTGCAGCAGACTTCGATCTGGCCACCCGCGAACGTGGCGATCACCGTCCACCATGACCTGCCGACACGCACGCGCTCGCCGATGTTGACCGAGGTGATCATGTTCCCGGGGGCTTGCTCGCCGGGCGGGCGATCACCGCATGGCGCTCCGCGTCTCGTGCGCAGTCCTCGTAGATCTCGATGAGGCCAGCCGCGTTCTTCGACCTCGCCTGGCCTTTCGGGATCCCATACCTTTCGTAGAGGAACTCGACCTTCTCGGCCTTCGTCAACTTCGAGAATGTCTCGATGGACACGTCGTCGTCGTCGTCGTCGTCCGTCAGGTCGACCTCTCCGCCGAAGATGTTTGCTCGAACGTCGGACGCCGGCACCGGCATCGCGCTGCCGGATACCAGCTCGTAGTTGGCGTCCGAGTCCTCGCGGCCGCAGTTGCCACGCGTAGAATGCCTCGCGCAGAAGGCCACGCGATGCTCGATGCCCGCCTCGGGCAGCGGGCCCTCCCCGTCGCTCGCATACTCAGCCTTGAGCCGGTACACCACCGTCGCGAACTCCGCACAGCCCGGCTGGTGGCAGGTAATGCGGTCGCGCTCGATGCGCTGCGGCCATGCGTCTTCCGGCACGCCCTCGGCGGGCTCCTCGAACATCGTCCGCCGCACCCACGGCAGATGCGAGATGGCGTCCGAGAGGCTGTTGTAGTAGCGCTCGTAGAGCTTCGTGCCCTTCCGAGAGAGCGTCATGCGGTACGAGACGCGCCACTCGTCCCCGCTCAACCCACTCGTCTTGTAGCGCGGCACGCACACGATGCGTACGTCGTCGACGATCTCGTCGTCGTGATGGCGCTTGAAGTACACCCGTCGCGCTTGCTTCCTCGCCCGCGACGGCCTACGAGCGCGTGCGGGCCTACGAGCCGTCACCGCCGCTCCTCCAGCGCATCAGCGATGCGCTTCAGGGCCTTGTGGATGTTGCTGAGTTCAGCAACAACCCACCAGATTCCGATCGCCGCCGAGCCCAAGCAGATGCCGACTGACATCGGTCACTCCTGGTCGAGCGAGCCGACGACCCGCGGCGCGTTCGCGCTCAGGGAAGGCGGCGGCTTGATGTTGGCCGCCTTCACGGCGACGTCCTCGTCCTCGTAGAACGCCGAGGACGACAGCGAGCCGATGACGCCATCCACCGCGAGAGAGTGGAAGGGGCGGTAGATCACGACGCGCACGAAGCGGCCGCTCGCCATGCGCTGCTTGCGCATCGCCAGCATCTGGACACGCGCAGCGTCGACCTGCTCGTGGTCGCGCTCGTCGAAGAAGAACCAGAGCGGCTGGAAGGGGTTCTCCTTGCCTGCGTTGTGACCCTGCGTGCGGATGTAGTTGTTGGCGGTCATGGCGAGGTTGTTACTACACACCCAACTAACTCGCAAGGTCTATTTCGGCTCGTAGCGCGCGTGCTCGAAGAGGTACGTAGGAGCGACGGCGCCGGCGCAGCGACGCGTCCCGAGGTGCGGACAGCGCCATCCTCGGTCAGCAATGCGGTCGCAGCGCATCGGTAGGTTCTGCGTGGTGTCCCACATCCGGTCGGTCTCTTTGCTGTCGTAGCGGTGATCGACGGCGCTGATGTCGTGGAACGCCTGACGACCAGCGGCGCCGAAGCGATGCAGCTGAGACACGAGCGCGAGCCACATGTTGTAGCTCTGGTGCCCGTTCTTCTCCATCATCACGAAGAACTCGCACCAGCGCCGGTTGAAGTAGATCGCATCGTCGCTGTCTACGACCGGAAGATGGTGACGCACCGGCGGATGTGACGGCGCGGCGGCTGGCGGCACGAGGTCGGGCTTGCCCGGGCTGTCCGCCAGCGCTCGGGCCAGCTCGGCCTCTCCCCACGCGCGGCCATCGAGCGCTCGGATGAGGTGCTCCCAGTGCTTGCCGTCGGGCGCGAAGTCGCCTTGCACGGCCGCCTCGGGCGCGATGGGCAGCGTGCCGCCGCATGCGCGAGCGAGGCCTGCGTGCATCGGGCTTCCGATCAGATTGCCCGGTCGCCGATAGCCATCACGGGTCAGGCCCGAGAGGAGCGTGTCCTGCGGGGGGATCAGCCGATCGAAGCTGGTGGGGACCTCCTCGTCGAACTCGCTCACGACGCCGGACTCCTCCAGCCAGCCGGTCATCCATCGGCGGGCCATCCATGCCGGCACCGGCTCGGCGAACAGCACGCGCACGTGAGTGCCGAGGCCCGAGCGCGACCGGTTGATCAGGATGTTCGCACCGGTCTCGACGAGGTACTCCATGAAGCGTTGGACGTCGCTCTCCCAGTTGCAGCCGGGCCTCTTCCCGTCGAAGTCAGCTGCGATCCACCAGACCCGCGGCAGCTCGCTCCCGTTGGGGATCAGCGGGTAGGCTCCGATCTCCACCTCCCCGCTGAGGTGCATGAGCACGATCTCGTCGGGCAGCGCGCTGTAGACGGGGCGCCACGATGGCTGCGCCCGGAGCGCGTAGCAGTCGGAGGCGCCTCGGGTCGCCTCGCGCAGCAGACGGACCTTGTCCGCTGGCGTCAGCACGGGCGACCCCGCGCTAGCACGGGCGACCCTGGGCCCGAGCGGCCTCCCTCCGACGTCGATGGGCATCGTTCAGGTACGGCTGCCGCCGGATCAGCTCGCTGGCCGTGCAGAGCCCGATCTCCGGCGCGAGCAGCATGAGCAACTTCGCAGTGGCCTCGGCGTCCTCGGGCGCACTGTGCGCGTTCGCGATCTCGATGCCGCGCCGCTTGCACGCATGCACGAGCGAGTTGCCTTCGCTGCCGGCGACGAACCGGTCGAGCGAACGTACCCACACGAGCGGGTCGATCCAGTTTGGCCACTGGACGATCGGCACATCGATGTCGGCGAGCCCGAGATCGAACAGCTCGGCCCGGAGAAAGCCGCGATCGAACAGCTGCCCGTACGCGCATGGGACACAGCCGTCCACGAACATGATGAACGACAGGACCACGTCGCAGAATCGTGGCGCATCGTAGACGTCGTGGTCCCACACGCCGTGAATCTGACTGGCCTCGGAGGGGATCGGCCGCTCCGGATTGAGCAGCGTGTTCCAGCGAGCCGTGACGGCGCCACGCTCGACGCGAACGGCCGCGAGCTGGACCATCTTGTCGCCCTGCGTCGCGACGAACCCCGTCGTCTCCGTGTCGATGACGACGATCGGCTGCTCGTTCCACAGGCCGAAGTGGTCAATCTGGCGCATCGGCCTCGAAGTCCTCGTGCCCCTCGGTCCGGCGCTGTGCCTGGAGCTTCTTCAAGTGCGGCACGATGAGCGCGCTCGCCTGCCGCTTGGTCATGGCTGCGGCCTCGTCGTTGCTCGTGAGCTTGTGCCGCATGATGAACTCCCGCTGCTTGAGCGTGGCCGGCTCGCGCATCTTCGCGTCGCGCTCGACGATGAGCACGGTGGCGAGGTCTGCCCCCTCGCCGGCGGTGGCGGGCATCTTATCGAGCCGCACGCCTAGGCTGTCGAGCAGCTGGCGCTGACGACTCGTCAGGGCCCGTGTGCGCCACTCGGCGTCATTGCGAACCAACTCCTCTCCCGTGAAGAGCGAGCCCTGCTCGTCGTAGAGCGCATCGAGCACCTCCGGCGGCATGGTCAATGCCGAGTCCGGCGAGTCCGCAGTCGTACGATTGGCCTTCGCCGTGAACATCCGGTCTAGCTCAGCCTCGACCAGGCTGTAGGCCATCTGGAAGTCGAGCGGATTGTGGTTCAGCTGAGCAGGCTTGGTGCCGCGCTTGTCCGCCCGCATGTCGTGGAAGTGGATGTTGGTCGTCGTGTGGGCCTGGTCCATCCAGCTGATCAGGAAGTAGCCGACGTTCGGCAGCGAGACCGTCCACCCGTAGCGCGTCTCGTGCCACGTCCACTTCGTCCGGCGCCGGCGCGCGAGCGTCCGGAAGTTGATCTCGGTCGCGCTGATCTGCCCCACGGTCGCGGCGGTGATGACCGGCGGATCTTCGGCCGCGGGCCCAGGCCCATCGCCGGACGCCTCCTCGCCGAAGCCGGCGAGCGACGCGAGCTGCACGAGCTTGTGCGAGTCGCTGTTGCCGACGCAGTCGAGGACCAAGCAGTCGAGCTTGCCCGGGGAGGGCCGTAGACCGCGTCCCACGATCTGCTGATAGAGCGCCTGGCTCTTCGTGGGCCGCACCTGGAGGATGCCCAGCATGCTGGGGTCGTCGTAGCCCTCGGTGAGGGTCTCGCACGACCAGAGCACGCGCGTCTTGGCGTCAGTGAAGTCCCGGAGCACTTGGTCGCGCTCCTTCTTGGCCATCTTGCCGTCGATGGCACGGGACGCGATGCCCGCCGACCGAAAGGTCTCGGCGAGCGCGTGAGCGTGAGCGACGTCGACGGCGAAGCCCAGCATCTTGCGGTTCTCGCCGTAGCGTTGGTAGCCAGTACAGACCTGGCTCCGCACCTTGTCCTGGTTCAGCACCTTGGAGAGCGGAGCCTTCTTGAAGTCGCCGTTCTCGGTAGGGATGACCCGCAGGTCGACGTTGAGGTTGATCTTGTGGCCCACGGGCGGGACGAGGGCGCCCAGTTCGATCGCGTGGAACACGTTGAGCTGGTACGCGACCGTGTCAAACACCTGGTCGAGCGCCGTGCCGTCGGCTCGTCCCGGCGTCGCGGTGAGCCCGAGGAACAGCACGTTCGGGTTCTTCTCGCGCAGGCGCGCGATGACCTTCATGTACTTCGGCGCCACCGTGTGGTGTGCCTCGTCGATGATGACGAGGCCGGGAGGCGAGGCGTGCTGTCCCGTGTCGAGGTTCACGCCGCTGAGCGCCTGCTCTAGCCGGCGCTCGCCCCCCAACGTGTCGATCGAGGCGATGGTCACGTCGCAGGCGACGCTGTTGCGTCGGCTCTGCACGATGCCCATCGTGACCATGGGGGCGAACACGCGGATCTTCGTGTGCGCCTGGTCGAGCAGTTCCTCGCGGTGGGCGAGGAACCAGATCTTGTGCCGCCGGTGCGCTTCGTAGTACCGGCGGATGACCTCGCCGGCGACGATGGTCTTGCCGGTGCCCGTGGCGAGGCACAGTAGAGGCGCCTTCTTGCCCGCCGCCCAGGCGTCGAAGATCGCCTCCACCGATGCCTGCTGGTACGGTCGCAGCTCCGGCGTCTGCCAACCGAGCTGGTGCCGCTGAAGAGCTGCGCTCTCTGCCGACGCAGGTGTGATGCCTTCGAGAGCAAGCTCCGACGGTTCGATCTGACTCGTCACGTACACGTCGGGCGAGCCGTCGGGCTGCGGCGTCCACATCCGGTCGGAGAGTTCGCGCAGCGGCAGAGCGCGGACGACCGCAGGTGCACGAACGACGCCCATCGTGCTTTGCTCAGACCAGCTTGGAGTCGGGCACCTGCTCGATGGAGTCGACCCTCTCGATGTTGTTGAACACCGGCACGGGGTCGTTCGGCTGCTTGGGTGTGCCGAGCTTCTGGTTGATGTTGATCTTCACGCCCTTGTTGACGAGGTGGTCGCTGTTGAAGCTGACGCTGCCGTCGACCGCGAAGGCGTGCTCGATGTGCGTGGCGGCGATCAGCTGCTGGATGCGGAAGCTCTCGCCCTGCGACCAGCTCGGGTTGGTGGTGATCTCCTCCAGGATGTACGCCTGCCAGACACGGCGACCGGCGTACTTCTTGTCGTCCTCACCGGTGATCACGGAGGCCGCGTCCGTCTTCACGATCTGGTACTCGATCTCCAGCGTCAGGAGCGGCTTGGGCCCCACCTTGGTGCTGCGAGTCATCCCGCCCTTCGCGGCCACGATGAGGGCGTGATACCAACCCGGTGGGATGCTCTCCCGCTGTGGGGCCACCGCGTCTCGAACGTTCTGCTTCGCCGTTACCTGCACCATGGTCAGGGTACCTCCATCGCTTCCAGTGCCTTCGTCGCCTCGCCCAGCTTGTGCTCGGGCAGATGAATCGAACGCTCGATGCCGAAGCGCTCCTTCAGCCAGCCACGAGCGCGATCGAAGCTGCCGAGCTTTTGCAGCAGCAGATCGGACAGGATGCCAGCCTGGGCGTTGGTGATGAGGCCGCCCACGGCAGGGGACGTCTCCGAGATGGGCACAGGATCTGGCGCCGGCGCAGCCGCCGCCGGGCTGGCCGGGGCCTGCGTCTGGCTGGCCTGCGCAGCCGGCTGCGTCGCCGGACGCATCGGCTGCGTCGCGGGCGCCTGCTGCGGCGACGCGTGCGCGGGCCTGTGCGCGTGCGCCGGAACGGGTGCAGCGGCCGCCGGCGCAGCGACGGGCTCGTCGTAGTGCTCGCCGTCGCCGAGGCTCGCGGGCGGACGGCGCCGGACGGGGGGAAGAGGCGCCTCGATCGACACCTCCTCGGTGCTGATGCCGACGGACTCCATCTCCTCGGCGCCCACGTTGTCGTAGCCCGCGCATCGAAGCACGGCGCGGGTGTAGCCGCGCGTGTCCGCGAGGGAGATGCACGCGTGCCGCTGGAGGCCCTTCTTCTCCGAGAGATAGCAGGCCCCGATGCCCTCCTCCTTGCGGCCGGTCCGGGTGTGGGTCGCCATGTAGCGCACGGACGAGAACTCGGCCCTCGGGTCGTTCGGCAGGCCGATGCGCTCGATGAGCCGGCACTCGATGCCGAGCGCCTGGGCGAGCTTCAGCACGCCGCTCTTGCGCGGATGGGCGGTATACGTGCCCTTGGTCGCTGTCGCGAGTTCGCTCGCGTGATCGAGCCGCTGGACGTAGCGGCGCTGCTCGCCGCCCTCGCGGTCGACGAAGTGGATCGTGTAGACGAAGTCGCGGTTCGGATCGAGGATGGACGTCAGGACCTCCATCCGCTTCTGGAATGCGGCGCGGAGCACGCTCGGATCCACGGTGGGCATCATCAGGCCCGCGTCTTCGAGCTGCTGATCGGTGACCCGCCTCGGGGGCACGGGTACGATCTCCGCTCCGGCCGGTACGCCTTCGTTCTTCTGCTCTTGCTCGCTCATGACTCGCTCCTTTGCCGCGCCTTGGTGCGACGCGGCTTCCTGACAGACGTCGACTTCTTCGTGCTACTGACGCTCCTGCCGTTCGCGACGCGCTTGCCCTTGCGCGACGAACGATACACGCCCACGAACTCGGCCTTATAGGCGTCGAGCGCCTTCGGCGAGATGCCCACGAAGCGCTCGGTGACCGGCGTCGCTACGATCTCCCCGTGCCGGATCTTGTGCCAGACCGTCGTGCGATGAAGCCCGAGCTGGCGCGCGACCTCCGTGACGGAGAGCAGACCAGCTTGCTTCATTGCGTTCGGCGCTGTCACTCGTTCGTCCTCTCCGCTCGCAGTTGGCATCGCGAGCGGTTCGGACGGTAGTATGTTGCGTGAGTTGAGTCAACCACTACCGAACAGAGCCGGAAACGCGGTGCTTAGAGCGTGCTGCGGCACGCTCCAGCCTGCACTGCGCATGGCTGCTCGGAGCCCCTTGGCGTCGCTGACGAACATGATGCGGCCGCTCGTAATGAGCACGTAGCTGCCCTGCATCGAGCGCAGTGCGGCGTGCATCGAGCCGCGTTCCTTGCCGAGGTAGGCGGGCCCGACCTCTTCGCGAGCGATGCGCGAGAGCATCGTCTCGAACTGCTTCGGAAGCGTGCCGCCGGAGCCGACGAGCGCGATGGCGCCGCGGGTCTTGCGACGAGAGCAGTCGAGGAGCCAGCGGCCGGGCTTGATCGAGATGGCCATGCGTTCGCCAATCGGCGTCAACCGTCGCGGTCTTCAAGGCGCCGCGCAGCCTCTCTGCGTGCCCAAACGTTCGCACACGCGGGCCCGTGCTTCAAGGACGCAAACAATGAGTCGCGGTCTTCAAGGCGCCGCGCAGCCTCTCTACCTCGCGCTTCGCGCTATCGGGCGATGGCCCTTCGTTGCTCCACCACGCCGCGCAGATAGGCGGCCGCCAGTTCGTCCGAAACCTCCACGTGATCTGCGAAGCACTGAAGCCAGACCGGGCAGGGCGTCTTGTCGTTCGGTAGCGAGACCAGGATGAACTTGCGTGGCTGGCCTGGGTCGCCGGGGCCGTGCGCTGTGCTCGGACCGGCGATCAGGTCGTTCCACGCCTTCGCTCGGCTGCACTCCCACCACGCGCCATGCGTCTGGATCGGCTGCGCCGGCACGAGCACGAGCAGCGCCTCGCACGAGTCCACGGCGTCGAGGTTGCGCTGCAACTCCCCTCGCAGCACGTCGATCGGCAGCGCCCAGTCGGGGCCGTGCCGGCGCATCGCCGCCGTCCAGTCGTACGCGATCTTCGCGAAGCTGCGCACGATCGCGATCATCCGCTCGGCTCGCTCGATCTCCGCCGACGCTCCGGCCACGTAGACATAGGTGTCGGTCTCACTCTTCGCGTTCATCGGGGCACCTTCCTTCTCCGTGTTCGCGGTCTTCAAGGCGCCGCGCAGCCTCTTTGATCAAGCAGCGTTCTTGGCAGCAGCCTTGCGCCGTGCCCAGCTTCCTCCTCGCTCTGTCGGCCTCTCTCCTCCGACGACCTTGCCCGTGCCCGAGCGCATGCGGATGTTGTCTGCCGCGTTGTCGTCCTGGTCCCAGACGGCGCCGCACGAGACGCACTGGTGGGTGACCTCCTCGGCGGCGTTCCAGGAGTTGATCGTGCCGCAGTGACGGCAGGCGCGGGTCGTGTTGGTCGCGTCGACCTGCTCGACGGTGGAGAACGCCTGCATCGCGCACTCGCGCAGCATCGAGGGCGCCACGAGGTGGCGCGTGGCGTTGGTGAGCCGGTGCGTAGGGTCGTGGTCCTCGACCATGGGCCTACGCGCCAGGGGTCGCAGGTCGAACTCTTCGATCACGAGCCGCTCGTAGCGGCGGGCGAGGTCGCGGGCGACCACGCGATAGAAGTCTTTCAGCCACCGCTTTGACGTCTCGCGCTGATGACACTCCCAGTTCCAGAGGTGGAAGTCGTGGTAGCGCCAGGCCTCCATGCGGTCGTAGATCTCCCGGTCACCCTCGAAGCGCAGCCCGGCCCAGGTCCTGACGATGCCGGCGAGACGCCCCGGCGACTTCCAGCGATCGACCCACTGCGCTCGCTCGCGCATCCAGGTGGGGACGTAGGGGGCCTGCTGAATCCACTGCTTCAGCTCAGCCCGGGCGCGGTCGAACGCCTTGTCGCGGACCGAGCGCAGCTCGTCGGGCTTGCTCATCGCCGTGATCAGCCGCGGCGGGAGCAGGACCTCGCCCCGCTGCCCGTCGGAGCCGGCCCAGGCGCCGACTCGGATCTGACCATCGGGCCGCATGCGCCACCCGATGTCGAGCCCCACGACGCCGTCACGGGCGTTGTCGATGCGGCGGTAGTCGGCCTCGCAGGAGAAGACGACGCTCCACTCCTCGTGTGCGCCGACACGCCGCCGTTGAACGATGACCCGCTTGACGCGGCCGTCGGGCGGCAGCGGTCGGTGCATGACCATGGGCCACTCGGCCCAGATCGGATCGCGCGCCTCGTTGCTCTGGATGCGCATCCGCAGATGGCAGTACTGGCGACGGGCGGCACGCTTGCTCGTGGCCGGGCCCTTCACCGTGATGCGTTCGTGCGGGATGAGCTGAACGAGCGTGTTGGGCTCGTACAGCTCGCCGACGCTCATGCCGTGCTGGAGCTGGACGCCGATCTGACCTTCGCCCGTCCAGGGGGTGAACCGAGGATCGCTCGGCTCGCCGCCGTCGTAGAGGGGCGTGTCCTTGCGCGCTTGCTGGTCGGCGCTCTCGACCAGCAGGTACGTGCCCCAGTAGACGCCGCACGAGGCCCGCGCCGCCTTGCGCTGGTCGGCCGCGAGCGCGTCGACCGTCATGGCCTCCGTCTTCTGCGTCTCCTTGCTGGCGAGCCGCGCCTGTCGATGAGCGACGAGCGCGTCCCTCCGACGCACGCGCAGCATGCTGACCTTCGTGCGCAGTTCCTCGGGAACCTTGCCGGCGCGCTTGTTCTGCTTGTAGGCCTTGATCTCCTTCACGGCCTCTTCGAGGTCGTGGAGGATCGAAGCGAGCGAGGCTTCGGCCTCGGCGACCGGCGTGGCCGACGACAGCAGCGCCCTCTGCGCCTGACGGCGCATGCGTTCGATCTCGACGAGCTTGTTGCGGTAGTGGTGGGCCGCCTTCATCTGCTCGACGATCAGCTCTCGGTTCGAGACCGGAGCCCGGATGACGTACTTGTACGCTCGCGTGCCCATGCTATCGGCCGGCTGCCACCTTCGCGCACTCGCGCTCCATGGCGGTGAGCATCGCGTCGATCATGCGATCGGCGGACGCTGCGGCCTCCTCGGATGCTCGTGCCGCCGCCGCCGCTCGCCCCGTTGCCCGCGCCGCCCACGTCGTCGCCCCCACCGCCGCCCACTCCTTCGCGAACGAGGCCGCCAACCATGGCCACCACGCCGCCCGTCCCGCCGCCAACCACTCCTGCTCGCTGATTTCACCGCTCGTGCTCGCCCGATCGAGTAGCGCGAGCACGACGTCGAGCGCCGCGAGCGACGGCTCCTCGCTCGCTGGGATGTGCTGTCTAGCCTCACGTACCGCAATCGCGCGGCACTCGTAGTCGAGACGCGACCTGACCTCCGACGGGAGGCTGTCCCATTGGCGCAGCACGACCGCCACACGGCGCAGGAACTCGTAGCGACGTTCGAGCGAGCATCTGTCGTCGATGAACAGCAGCAGCTGCGCGAACCACGCATCGAGCGTCTCGGCTGGGCACGCGAACGGATCCTTCGCTGCGGCAGCCTCCGGCGAGATGTGCCCGAGCAGGGCCCACTCGTGGCGCAGAACCTGCCCGTGCTCGATCGCACGGTCCAGAGCATCGAGGCGTTCGACCGGGATCATGTCGTCACCTTCGCGCATTCGCGCTCCATGGCGGTGAGCATCTGGTTGATGACCCGGTCGGCAGCGGAAACTAGCCGCGACTCACGTACCGCAATCGCGCGGCACTCGTAGTCGAGTCGCCGGCGCACTCCGGCAGGCAGCTGGTGCCAGCGCCGCAGCACCGCCGCTGTGCGTCGCAGGAACTCGTAGCGACGACGGCGTGAGCATGCGTCGTCGATGTACGGCAGCAGGTGCGCCAACCACGGGTCGAGCGTCTCGGCCGGGCATGCGCTCGCATCCTTCGCTGCGGCAGCCTCAGGCGAGATGTGCCCGAGCAGGCACGCCAGCTGGCGCCCGTTGCGCTTGCGAGCCCATGCGCCCCGCAGCACCTCATCGCGCTTGATAGCAACATCGAGAGCGTCCAGGCGTTCGACGGGGATCATGCAGCCGCCTCCACCAGCCGCCCGTCGACGAGCCGATGCGGCATGACCCACCAGGCCTCGCCGTCGGGATGCTGGGTGATGACGAAGAGCGTGCCGTCCTCGCCGCGCCCGCAGACGAACCGGCCGTCCACGACCGGCTCGGTCACCGAGCTGAGCCAGTCGGGCGTGTACGGGATGTCCCAGCGATCGTCGGCGAACGAGGCGACGACGAAGCGATTCAGCTCGCTCGGCGTGACGTCCCACATGAAGCGGAGGTGCCGTCGCTCGAACGCGCGCTGGCTGAGCCCGTGCCCGAAGCTCACCTGCCGCGTCGCGTCCCGGATGCGCTCGTGGACCGGCTCGCGCGCAGCGGCGGCGAGCGCGATCGCTGCCACGAACACCGGGTTGGTCCGGTACGCCTCGACGAGCGGACGCCAGCTGCCGTACGCCGGCTCCTTCGCTCCGCAGACCTCTCGCGCGAGCGCGGGCGCACCGTGCACGAGTGCCGCGAGCCCCGCGCAGCCGCGCACGCCGCCAGCGCCACCGAGCGCCAGCGTGCCGGCGATCGCCGCGCCATGGTCGAGCCCCGCCGTGCCGCACTCGCACGTCAGCGAACCGTCCGCGAACAGCTCGACCGTGTGGCGCGTCGTGCCGCAGCAGATCTTGCTCTTGGCCAGGCTCTTCACGACTGCACCTCGACCTGCGCCTCGGCCTGCACGCTGTCGGTTTCCGCGTCGTCTTCGGGCCGCGACAGGAGCGCTCGGTACTGCTTCGCAGCGACCTCCAGCTCGCCCTCGGCACGGCGCAGCAGCGCCGCCGCCGTTCCGCCCTCCGTCTGCGCTCGGTGCATCTCCAGCGCCAGCTCGGGCTCCTGCCGCTCGGCCGACGACAGCAGCATGAGAGCGGCCTCTCGCTCGTCGAGGGGCGCTGACAGCGCGCAGGCGCTCAGATGGCGGATCTGAGCCCGCAGTTCGCGCACGAGCGTGTTCGTCCGCTTCATCTCCGCTTCCGCGACCTCCCGACGCTTCTTGAGGCGGTCGACCTCGCACTCGGCGCCGGAGAGGCGGTGCGCCGCAGCCATCCGCTTCTCGTGGATCTCGTCGAAGGAATCACCGGCCATCTCGTTCTTCTTCTTCACAGAGCTTCTCCTGCTTGTTCGACCCGCACCACCTGCGCCCAGCTCGGCACCATGTCGAGGTAGGCATCCGCGGCTCCGACAGCCGCTACGATCACGTGACCGCGAGGCCGTCGCGCCGGCCAAGGCGTGTCGCAGTCGGTGCACACGATGGCGACGTCCACCGGGCGAGGATGAGCGAAGGCTCGCTCGATGCCTACGCGCATGTCCGTCCCGCCGCCGCCGTGAGCGGCGATGCGCCCAGACGAGACCTGCCGGACCTCCTGAACCTCCACGTCCACGTCGATGAGCGTCAGCGCGCTGCCCGTGTGGGCGCAGACTTGCTCGACCACTCCACGCACGAGCGCGGTGACGTGCTGCATGCTCTCCGAGGTGTCTCGGACGAACGCCATCGTCGGCGACACCCGCCTGTAGCTCGGCATGAGCAGCTCGCCGTAGACGTCTTGCCGCCGCGAGAGGCGCGAGTAGCTAGAGTGCAGCACACTGCCGCCCTGCTGGACCCCACGCCGCATCAGCGATCCGAGCATCCGGTCCCACGGCACTTGCTTCGGCCGCAGCAGGTCCGTTGCCCAGTCGACGAGGCTTCCGGGCACAGAGCCTCGCGCAGTGTGCTCGATCACAGCCTGCGCAGTGTCGCGCCGCAGCTGCCAGAGCTGAGCGTCATCAAGGCCCTCGGCCGCGCTCTGCGCGACCTCCCACGGCGCCTCGACCCCGGTGGCCCCGGAGCCGCAGCCGTCCGCCGTGCGTCCGCGCTCTTCGCCACGGTCCATGCTCATCGCGCGCTGCCGCACTCGCTCGGAGAAGTACCGCTCGGCGACGGACCCCACCTCCATGCCGAACTGCTCGGGCCGGAGACACCACTCGGGCGGGAGCACGGGCAGGACGGGCTGCTGGCCGACGCAGTCGTCCATGAGGCCGGGGTTGATCTCGCAGTCGCATGCTTCGTTCCATGCGGCCCGCGTGGCCGGCACTACGCCGATGGTCTTCCCGCGGCCCGCGTGGTCTCGCAGGATGTGATGCAGCTCGTGCGCGATGCCCGTCGCGACGACGCCCACGTCGTACCGCGCGAGCCAGCCCGGCGCCGCGTACAGCCGGCCGTACGTGTCCACGTGCAGGCTCGCAGCCTCGGGCGTGACGATCAGCTTCAGCTTGTACGCAGCGGCCGTGAAGTACGGTCGTGCGAACGTGAGCCGCGATCGCGCCTCCTCGAACTTGGCGAGCAGATCTTCAGACATCGCGTTCGTCCTGCCGGAGATGCGTCGTCACAGCACGCCTCCGGCAGCCAGGTACAGGCCGCGCTCGACGTCAGCCCACGGGACGATGCTGCGCACGATCTCCGCGCTGCGCGCGAGCGATTGTGCGCGCACGGTATCGCGGACGCGGGCGGCGGCGGCGGCGGCGGCGGCGGCGGCGTCGGCGGCGGCGGCGGCGGCGGCGTAGGCGGCGGCGGCGGCGGCGTAGGCGGCGGCGGCGTGGGCGGCGTCGGCGGCGTCGGCGTCGGCGTGGGCGGCGGCGGCGGCGGTGCGCCGCGCCACGCGCACATCTTCGATGGTCGCCTCGCCGCGGCACCACCGCTCGGCTGTCTCGATACAGCGACGCGGACGGTCACCGCCAGCCGGTACGTGCACCAGCGCCTCTCGGGCGACGGCACATGCCGCCATCACGACCATACGTCGATCGACGCCGGCCTTTGCCGCGAGCCACAGCAGCCAGTCGCCGCGCGGGCACGCCTCCCACCGCTCGATCGAGCGCTTCGCACCCGGTCGGCGCTTGCGCTCCGCGCGGAGCCACTCGCGCGCTTCTCGGCACGCGCCGACTGTCTCCAGGGCCGTCATAAGGTCCATGCGGGCCGTCACGGCTTGCCGATTGCGTGCGGTCATCGCAGCGCCTCCCGAAGCGCGACGTAGACCCTCGCCGCTTGCTCCGGATCGTCGTAGGACGCGTTGAAGGACACGCGCGCCCTGCCACCGTAGATGCGGACCTGCGGACCATCAGCGGCGAGGCCCTCCACGTCGATGCCGTACGCGGCGAACGTGGCCCGCGCCCTCCCGTTGGCCGCGTCCACAGCACGAGCGTCGGCCCTCAGCTCCTCGGTTGTCGCGAGCCCCTTCTTGACGGCTTCGATGACCTTGGGAATCGTGGCGAGCGCCGCCTTGAGCCCGTCGGGGGTCCCCAGCATCAGTCGCCAGGCGCGACGGCGGAACGTGCCGTGGCGACGCGGCGCTACCTCGATGCGATCACCACGACCACTGATGAAGTACGATGAGGCCGCGCAGAACGCGCACCTCACCTCGTCGTTGATGTACTCGCCTTCGACCTTGAAGGTCGGCTCTTCGGCGAGCGCCTTGGCCAGCGCCTTCCGAATCTTCTTGCGCTGGTCTTGAACCATCTGAGCGTGTTCGGTCATGGCTGTCTCCCTATCGAGCGCCGGCGAGCACTGCCTCGTCCCTCATGAGCGCCTCGTCGAGCAGCGCCTCCCGGTCATCTTCGTCGAGCGCGTCGGGGTCGAGCTTGCGCTCCTGCCTCACGCCGTCCTCGTGCCCGTCGTCGTAGCTCTGCCACGCCCTCATGACCCACGCGTCGGGGCTCTCTGGCGGTCCGTACGCGATCGAGCCCGCGACCCAGCGCCCCTCGACCGCCACGATGGCCCGCAGTTCTCCGTCGCGGAGCGTGACTTCATACTCGCGCCGCGCATCGCTCCTGATCGTCATCGTCGGGCCTCTCGTGTCGCGCCGTGCGCGGTGTGTTGCGTATGTAGCGTATGTTGCACGCGGAGCGCAAGCGCGACGAAGGTCATCGCGCGCGCCCGTGGTCGACGCCAGCGCGGCGGAGGTGCTTGCCCGCGAGCTTGAGGCCCTCGGCGTAGGCGCCGGCGGGCTTGCGGTTGAGCGCTTCGGGCGCTTCGGCCATGAGCGCGCGAGCAGCCGCGATGCCGAGCCCGGGCTGGTTGCTGGAGAGCACGCGGCCGACGATCGTCCAGGCCGCTTGGTAGCGCTGCTCGACGGCGCCGAGCTGGCCCTCCGGAGGGCGCCAGCCGTCCGCGACCATCGCCAGCGTTGCGATCAGCTCGTCCTGCTTCATCGGCAGCGCGACCGTTTGGGGCGCGGCGAACAGCGAGCTGAGCGACGGCAACGCGGGCCTCGTGAGCCACGACGCAAAGGCACGCTGCGCGGCCTCGCCGACGAGCCCTCCCACCAAGAGCCGGGCCACGACGCCCGTCGGTTGGTGCCCAGCTGCCTTCGCTGCCGCGAGCGCGGTCGCCGTCAGCTCCCACGTGCGATACGAGGGCCAGGCGCGGCCCTGTTCTTGGGGGTCCTCGGGCTCCGCGTAGGCCATGGTCGGCTCGGCGTCGAGGAAGTCGATGACCAGCTCGCGCATGGCCTGGACGCCGTCCTTCCACGTGGCCGGCAGTGGGGTGATGGAGAGCGGAGCGAAGCCCGTCAGCATGCCGCGCCGCCAGCTGGCGTACGGCGGCATCCAGCGCACGTGACAGCTACGATTGGCGACGCCGGCCGTCAGATCGATCGTGCCCACGTTCGTCTGAGGCGTGTTGCCCGCGAGCACGAACGACGTCGCTGCTGGGAGCGCAGTGCTGTCGCCGACCATGCCGTCCTGAATCACGCGCAGGGCGCTGTTCATGACCTGCGCGGAGGCCGCGGTGATCTCGTCGAAGAACACGATGCCGCCGCCGGCCTCGCACAGCTCGCTCGCCCACTGCGGCGGTAGATGCTGCTGGCGCTTCTCGCCGAGCTGGTTGGTCACGACGGCAGGCAGGCCGCCCTGGTCGTGCGGCTCACGGGTCGAGAGGCAGATCGTCCAGAGCTTCCGGTCGAGCGCCCGAGCGAGCGCCTTGACGGTCGCGCTCTTCGTCGAGCCCGAGCCTCCGCGGAGCATGACGGGGATGTGGGCCTCGATGCAGAGCTGCACGGCGATGAGCGCCGGCGCGGCCTCGCTGGGCGCGGTCTTGCTGGTCGGGCTCACCGTCCACCTCGCGCGTTCTGCGCCTCGCGCTCGCCGGAGATGTTCACGAACGAGTCGCGCCCCGCGCTGCGGAGCTTGGTGAGCGTGATGCGCTCGCCGTTGAAGAGCAGGATGCGCACCTTGCGCTGGTTGGCGCTGACGATGACGCCGCGCTCCCCTGCATGCGTGCCGCGCGTGACACGAATCCGATCGCCGCTGTAGTGGATCATCGCTCGCTCCTGCTCCTGTTCTTGGCTCGCGCTCGCGCCGCATCTCGCTCTTGCTGCACGGCCAGCGCGGAGGCCGCCTCGGCGTACGCTTCCGAGAGAAGCCTGAGGGCCGAGGCCATCGCCGGCAGCGCGACGCCGAGGCCGCGAATGCCGTGGGTGACCTCGGGATCGATGGCGTCCGCCGCCTCGCGCACCAGCGCCTCGACGGTCCGGCCGCCGATCATGTTGCCGCGACGCAGATACATCAGCGCGCGACGCTCGTGCATGTTCGGCTTGCGCTTCATGTCCAGTCCGAGGCTCCGATGGACGCTTCGCGCTTTGCGTACGCGAGCAAGAGATCGACCGCCGCGCGGGCGCGCTTGGACGTCCCGAAGGTGATCGCGTATCGGCGTGTGCTGGCGAAGCTGGCGTAGGGAACGCCGAAGTGCTTCGCCTCGTCGAGCGAGAGGTACAGCGCTTCGTCGAAGCCGAGCAGTTCGTCCTCGGCTCCGAGTCGCGTGCAGACGAGGCGCTCGACCACGCGGGCCTCCACCTCGTTCCACCAGCGCTCGATGCCAGGGAAGCGGCGCTCGATTGCGTAGTTGAGGCACTCGCGCTCGAACCACGTACCGCCGTGCAGCGGAAGGCCGCACGTGAGTGCGTGGTACAGCTCGTGCGCACCGTCCTGGCTGTTCTTGAGGCTGTAGCCGCGGAGTCCCAGCGCGTGCCGGAAGTCGCGCGCCTCCATGATCGCCGCGTGCCGCTTCATGACGCTTGCTCCAGCTCGGCGATCAGCCGCAGCACCTTCTCCCAGCCGATCGAAGCCCCGAGGTCGCGGAGGAACACGTCGGGGCCCTGGAGCGGGCTGTGGGGATCGGCCGCCAGACGCCGGACGGCCTCGCGGACCTTCGGCCAGCTGCCGTACCGGGCGCGCAAGCCAGTCAGCGCGCCGCGAGCGAAGTCGAGGGCGGGCGACGATGACGGTGTCGTAGGGCTTCGCGGCGGCTTCACGTGGCGCTCCGGTCGGTGATCCACCCGAGGCGCCTCTTGAAGTTCGCGAGCATGGTGTCGAGCTTCTGGATGATCTCGTCGCGCGAGGTGGGCCGATGGCAGTAGCCGACGAATGCGTGATGGTTCCACTTGCCGCTCGGCATCGAGGCGTCGACGGCGGCGTGCCCGAGGTCGGCATCGTCGAAGACGCACGCGATCCAGTCTTCGTACACGGTGACACCGAGCGGCCCGCACGTCGTGAGCACGACCAGGCCGCGATAGGAAGCGGAACACCAGAACACGTCGGTGCGGTCGAGATGTTGGTTCGTCCACACGAGATCGCCGAGCGTGGCGAGGTGATCGCGCACGCGTCGTGGCAGGTTGTACTCCGCGAGGATGCGGATCACCGTCTTCTCGGAGAGCCGTCGCGGCTTCGTGGTCATCGTCGGCGCGCCGCGGCGGCCGCGAGCGCCGCTCCCATGGTGGCGGGACGATCCTCGGGCATTGCAGCTACGGACTCCTTTGTGAACGCGCCGGCAAGCGCCGCGTGCAGCAGCATCGCCGACGAGCGCTCCGTCGCAGCCACCGCCTGCGTCAGCGTCTTCGCAAGCTCCTTGCGCAGCTTGCGGATCTCGCGATCTTGATCGCGGATCGTACGGAGCATCTCGCGCTCCTGCTCGATCGCGCGCTCCAGTGGCGTGAGCCCCAACGACTCCCAGTCGCCGTCCTCGTTCTCGCAACCTTCGATCTCGTCATCGTCGAACATCGTCGACTCCTTCGTCGTGGTGCTGCGCCTTGAAGGCGAATGACTTGACGATCTCTTCACGGACGATCCAGACCGTTGAGTCCCCTTCGAGGTCGGTCACGATGTCGGCCCGCGTCGCGCGCGGCGCTGCGGTAGGTGTCGAGCAGATCGTCGATCGCGATCGCGTCGACCGCGAGATCCGCGACCAGCGTCGTGCGCGGGTCCTTCAGCGTCACGGTTGGCCGTCCTTCCGCACGAGCTTGCCGCCACGCACGACGTACGCGACGCCGGGCTTGCACTCCTCGCGCTCGCCGACGTCCGCGCTCGCGATGCGGTAGCGCGAGGCGTCGCCGTCCCACCAGCGCACGGACAGTGTGCCACCCTCGCCGGCCGTGGCCGTGCCCGCGCAGCCGGCCGTGGCCGTGCCCGCGTAGCCGGCCGTGGCCGTGCCCCGATCGCCGGCCGTGGCCGTGCCCCAGTCGCCGGCCGTGGCCGTGCCCGCGTCGCCGGCCGTGGCCGTGCCCCAGTCGCCGGCCGTGGCCGTGCCCCAGTCGCCGGCCGTGGCCGTGCCCGCGCAGCCGGCCGTGGCCGTGCCCGCGTAGCCGGCCGTGGCCGTGCCCGCGTAGCCGGCCGTGGCCGTGCCCCGATCGCCGGCCGTGGCCGTGCCCGCGTAGCCGGCCGTGGCCGTGCCCCGATCGCCGGCCGT
>Ga0335085_10000285_pt1 | contig 152991 bp, 149 predicted proteins | sample Lox_Sample_45_FD_206712 | JGI IMG/M metagenome (GOLD analysis project Ga0335085, IMG submission 206712) | Soil microbial communities from Loxahatchee National Wildlife Refuge, Florida, United States - Lox_Sample_4.5 | ecosystem: Environmental > Terrestrial > Soil > Wetlands | place: USA... | reverse complement strand
CCTTCCTCAATCCACCCCGGCCACCCCGGCCCCCACCGCCCCCACCCCGGCCCCCACCGCCACCCCCACCACCCCCGCCCAATCCTTCCCCCCCATCCCCATCCGCCAACCCCGCCCCCAGCACCTCCACCGCCAACAACCCCGCATTCCGCCCCCCGCCCACACCCACCACACCCACCGGCACCCCCGGCGGCATCTGCACCATCGACAACAGCGAATCCAGCCCCCCCAAACCCTCCGCACCACCCACCGCCACCGGCACCCCGATCACCGGCAACACCGTCAGACTCGCCACCACCCCCGCCAAATGCGCCGCCCCGCCCGCCCCCGCGATGATCACCCGCAACCCCCGACCCTCCGCCCCACGCGCATACTCCGCCACATCCTCCGGCGTCCGATGCGCCGACATCACCCGCGCCTCCCACCCCACACCAAACTCGGTTAAAACATCCCCCGCACCCTTCATCACCCGCCAATCCGAATCACTCCCCATCAAAATCCCAACCAAAACGTCCTTCGTAGTCCTCTTCATAATCGTAATCGCTCCTCAAAATGGTTCCCCGCAACTAAACGCGTGGAATCCTCACCACGCGCCCCAAAACACTCGCTCCAAGAACGCTGTCATCCTGAGCTTGTCGAAGGATCTCAGTCGTTTCTCCCCCCCCAATCCCGTCCCGCGTCCCGTCCACTCTGTCCACTTCGTCCATGCCGCCCACTTCCGCCCGTGTACACCCCCCCAATCCCGTCCCGCAATCCGACCCCCTCGCCCATTTACGGGAGAGGGTCAGGGTGAGGGGTATCTGCCCCCGAATTCTTACCACGCGTTCCCAAAAAAATCCAACCGCTAACACCCCGTCCACTCTGTCCATGCTGTCCACCTCCGCCCGCCCACGCCCGGGCTTGCTTGCGAAATTACCCAATGCCATGAACGGATGCTCCGTAGTGCGAAACCATGAGACGAACAGCCGTACCGAAGAATCCGATGACGCGTAAGGCCCTCACCGCCATGCGCGACGCCGTCGCCAAGCTGAGCCGCTGGGAGCGGCGAGACGCAACGCCGCAGGCGGCCCATTCGGGCGAGCTGAGCGGGAGCGAACGAGTGCAACCGTCCAAGACCACCGCCAGCGACACATGCCCCTCGCCATCTGGCAGGACGGCAAGGTCGTCCGCATCCAACCCGATCAGACGCCGGTTGTCCGCGAACGCTCGTCAGCCTACAAGACACGCCACCGTTCCCGGTAGGTTTACCCGACTCCGGCGCGGCCCGATCTCCGAGCGCGCCGTCCGCTGGCGTAGCCGCGGCTCTGCGAGCCGCGCTTCGCCCCCCTTCGCGCCGTCCGCCGTTCCCCTCTGAAATCTTAGATCCTAAATCTGAAATCTCACCGGAAATCCCGTCCCGCAAGCCGACCACACCGCGCTTGCCCGCCCATCCGCTCCCCTGTAAACTCCCGTCCTACGTAGCGGGCCGAGCGAGACCCGTGGCGAACCGCGGAAACAAAGCGACAGTTGACCAATGCCTGACATACTCCCAAAAGGGTGGGTGGAGACACGACTCGGCGAAATCACCGAGCCATCACGAGAGCACGCATCGCCTTTTGAATCCCCTGACGCCCGATACGTCGGCTTGCACCATATCGAACCTCAAACGCTGACACTTCTGGGGCACGGTTACGGCCGTGAGGCACGGAGCTCCTCCATGCGGTTTTCTAAAGGCGATGTGCTCTATGGGAAAATGCGACCCTATCTAAACAAAGTGTGGGTCGCGGAATTCGACGGGCTCTGCTCGACCGAATTCCTCGTTTTCCCGAAGTGCGCTGGCCTCAACAGCCGGTTCCTAGCCCTGCGCCTCAGTTCAGAGGATTTCGTCACCTTCTCGAACGAGCAGATCAGCGGAGAGCGTCCTCGCGTCGATTTCGATAAGCTGTCGGGTTTCCCCATCCTTTTACCGCCCACTTCCGAGCAGGACCGAATTGTAGCGAAGGTCGACGCAGTCTTAACCCGGATTGACAAAGGGCAGAAGATCGCCCGACGCGCTCAAGAGAGGCTCCAGCGTTACCACGGCGCGGTTCTCCGCGCTGCCGTGCTCGGAGAGCTAACTCGGGACTGGCGCGAGCTCCATAACGCAAACCAAAGTCCCGGGGTCGAGACCGGGCAGGTTGTGTTGCGGCGCATTCTTGCCACCCGACTAGCGCGCTGGGAAGAGGCGGAGTTGCAGCGCCTCACTACCGGCGGCAGGAAACCAAAAGACAACGAATGGAAATCACGCCACCCGATCCCGACACCGCCAAACACACGCGATTTACCGCCACTGCCACGCAACTGGGCTTGGGCTTCCCTGGAGATGATTGCCGACATTGGCACAGGCGTGTCTGTTAGCCGAAATCGCATTTTGAATGACCCGATTGAACTGCCCTACCTACGTGTTGCAAATGTCCTGCGTGGCCATCTTGACCTCACTGAAGTCAAGACGATCCGCATTGAGAAAGCCCAAGTGGCACAGTACCTGTTACGCAAAGGAGACTTACTGTTTAACGAAGGTGGAGACCGAGACAAATTGGGACGTGGATGGATTTGGGAGGGACAGCTACCCAACTGCGTTCATCAGAATCATGTGTTCCGAGCCCGCCTTTACGATCAAACCTTGGTGGATGCCCGCTTCGTGTCCTATTGGGCGAATACCTTTGGGCAGGATTTCTTTATCGAGCATGCTACTCAGACGGTGAACCTAGCCTCAATTAATCGAGATGTCCTCGCAAGATTACCGGTTCCGATCCCCCCTGTAGCCGAGCAAGCGCGGATTATTCTCGAATTGGACCGTCGATTGACGAACGCAGACCGTCTGGCCACATCGTTGGACGAACAGCTTGCAACGGCGCGTGCCACGCGCGAATCGCTACTGCGCGAAGCTTTCGCCGGTCGCCTCGTCGACCAGAACCAAGATGATGAACCCGCTTCGGCTCTCTTAGAAAAGCTTCGTACGGCCCGCGAAGCCGAAGCAAGAAAACCAAGGCCCAAGCGTATGCCAAAGCCCAAAATAATAACACGACGCCGCGCCCTTCTCGATGTGCTGCGCGAACAGAAGCAGCTACTTACACCAGAGCAGTTGTTCGAACGCTCCGGTTACCTAGATGACTTCGTAGTTAATGAGTATCGCCAAGAGATCGTCGATCAATTCTACGAAGAGCTCCGCGGCCTAGTCGGCGAAGATGGCCCGGTGCGAGAATTGCGGCCAAACCCCACGACAATCCAGCTGGAACTCAAGTCATGAGACTCAATTACCTGTGGGTCGAGTCGTTCAAGAACCTGAAAGGCTTCGTCGCGGACTTCGACGATAACCCCACCGAACTCTTCACGGTCTTGCTGGGCCGAAACGGTCTGGGTAAAAGCAATCTCCTTGAAGTGCTGGTTGTCATCTTCCGCGACATGTTCTTGGGGAATGAAACTACGTTCGCGTACGAACTGCGTTACACCCTCTCAAGAGGCAGCATCAAGGTCAGAGTAAGGAACCAGCCCAAGGCAACGTTGCCATCGGACCGGTTTACCTTCACTGCCGAAAGGAGTGACGGAGAATGCGAATCGTTTCGACGAGACGACCTAAAAAAGCCCTCGCATCGCTTGTGGTTGCCCAAACACGTCTTCGCCTATTACTCTGGCCCAAGCGACCGCCTTGAAGAGCATTTTCGCCCGCACCAGAAACAATTCTACCGCGACCTTCTCAAAGGCAAGACAAGTCCGTTTCGCCCCATGTTTTACGCGCGACCCGTTCACAGTAATTTTGTCCTGCTAGCATTCTTTACCAAAGATGATGACGTAATACGTGGATTCCTCAGTGATCGCCTACGAATAGAGGGACTTGAGAGCGTACTCTTCGTGCTGCGAAAACCAAAATGGAAGGGACAACCTAATGGTGATCCTCGCTTCTGGAGGGCAATTGGAACTGTCCGAGTCTTCTTATCCAAGCTATGGGATAAGTCGTTAGCTCCCATGCGCGTTTCCGGCAAAATAGCGGAAGGCTTCGACAAACCAAAGACCACAGAGTTTCTCTATTTGCACTTACGCGATCTCGCTTCTCTCGAAGCGTTGGCCAGTCAATCCCCGACGCCAGCTGAGTTCTTCAAGGAGCTGGAGAGCACATACATGTCTAGCCTCATTCATGAGACTCGCATTCGAGTCAAGATGCGGCAATGTGACGGCTCGCTGACTTTCAGGGAATTGAGCGAAGGCGAGCAACAATTGCTAACTGTCGTCGGGCTCCTGCGGTTCACAAAAGAGGAGGAGTCCCTCTTCCTGCTGGACGAACCGGACACGCACTTAAATCCAGTCTGGGGTATGCAGTATTTGGATACCCTGCAGAAAATCGCGGAGACAGGCAGTGACAGCCATATCTTCATCGCAACCCACGATCCGCTAATGATTTCCGGCCTTCGCAAACAGCAAGTCTTAGTGCTCGACCGAGATGGACAAACGGGGAATATTATTGCCAGCCATCCGGAAATTGATCCGCAGGGAATGGGAATATCCGGAATTCTCAAGAGTTCGATGTTTGGCTTGCGCACGACACTTGACCTTCCAACCCAAGCGAAACTTGACGAACGCTTTGAGCTAACAGCGAAGGCCAACCGTACGCCGGACGAGAACGTACGCCTGAAGCAATTATCCGAAGAACTTGCTGACGCGGGTTTCGCGCAAGACTTCCGCGATGACAACTATGACCGGTATGCCCGCGCTGTGGCAAAAGTTCGCGGCGCTGGCCGGCTCGAACTAAGCTCTGACGAAATTCGCGAACTGGACGCCCAAGCACTCAACGAAGTGAAGAAACTCTTAGCTGAAGATAAACGGCAGTGAGACACATTCCTATTCACACCTTCCAACCCTCAGCACAATGGGTGGAGCGCGCACGGGCAGCCACGGCCGAGCTCTTGGCTAAAGCAACCGTCGCCGAGCGAAGGGACTACATCAATGCGCACGGCCAGGTCTGGAAAGACCTTGGGGCGGAGTTTAGAGCCCACTTCGGAAACAAATGCTGGTACACAGACGCAGCGAACTATGGAGCACGTCTCGATGTAGAGCACTTCCGCCCGAAACTCCAAACCGTCGAATTATCGGCCCAAGATTGTGCGGAAGCCGACGATAACATGCTCTTAAAGCTCCCTAACCGCGTCCGCGAAGGGTACTGGTGGCTGGCGTTTGATCCTGAGAACTTATTGCTCTGTGCTCAGGTCATGAACCGCGAGGAGAAGCGCAATTTCTTTCCATTCCACAGCGGCTCTCCTGTTGCGGACAGTAATCACAAGCATGTTTGGCGCAACGAAATCCCCGTATTTCTAGATCCGAGACGGCTGGACGACGTGTGCTTGGTGACTTATGACGAACGTGGCGCCATGCGCCCACGGTCGGATGTGACGGGATGGGACCGACTGCGTGTGGTCGTAACGAATGAGTGCTTTGGGCTTAGCCGGTTTCAGCCACTTGTCGAAGGACGCCAACAAGTATGGCAGAGGTGTGCCGAGTTCATCCAAAAGTATATGGCCGCCAAGCAGAGGGAAATCAATGACGGCGTACCGACACCCGCACTGGCCCAAGAGAAGCATGAGGCGCTCACTGCCCTACAGCGGATGCTCGCGCCGAACGAACCCTTTTGTTCAGTCGTTGCGAGCTGTCTTCGCAATTCTCCTTATCAATGGGCCCAGGCACTAGCGACACAACCAGCTGTCCAAATGCCACAACCTCAAGCGGTCCCCAACCCGAACTAGGCATTTATGATCAGTACCTCTCCTGCCATTGTCCAAAAAGTATGGAAATACGCTCACGTTCTCAAGGACGATGGTCTCGCATTTATGGACTACACGGAGCAAATCACCTATCTCCTATTTCTGAAAATGGCGGGAGAGCAAGAACAGGTTGGATCAGCCAAGATTCCCTCACGCTACTCTTGGGCCGCACTGAAGAACATTAATGACGATGCCAAGCGCCTGGATCGCTATCACCAGGGACTGCGCAAACTGAGCAAACTCCCGGGTCTGATCGGCCTAATCTTTACGAAACCTCAAAGTAAGATTAATGACCCCGCTAAACTCCGTCTTCTTATCCGCATGATGGATAGTGAGAACTGGTCCAGGCTCGACGTAGACGTAAAAGGGGAGGTTTACGAAGGTCTGTTAGCCAGAAATGCTGATGATGTGCGTGGCGGAGCAGGGCAATACTTCACCCCGCGGCCCGTCATCCGAGCAATCGTAGAGGTAATGCGCCCAACACCAATGATGCGGATTTCCGACCCAGCATGCGGTACGGGCGGCTTCCTGCTGGCAGCATTTGAGTACCTTAAGCGCAGGGCCACAAGCGGTAAGGAAGCCGACCACATCCGCACTAGAGCGTTGCAGGGAGTAGAGCTGGTCCCTAATGTCGCCCGGTTGTGCGCTATGAACCTCTTTCTTCACGGAATCGGGACGGAACCAACTCTTCCGTCCGTCAGGATCGGCGACAGCCTCGAAATGAAAGCCGAATCCGTGGATATGGTGCTCACAAATCCGCCATTCGGAAAGAAGAGCAGTTTCACTATCGTTGGAGAGAACGGAAAGACGCAAACCGACAAACTTTCGTACGAGCGACCGGACTTCTGGGCCACAACCAGCAACAAGCAACTCAACTTCGTTCAGCACGTCCATTCGATGCTTAAAGAAGCCGGTCGTGCCGCCATGGTTGTGCCCGACAACGTGCTATTCGAAGGCGGGGCTGGTGAGAAGGTTCGTCGTCTGCTACTGCAAAGATGCGAGGTTCATACCATCCTGCGACTCCCGACCGGCATCTGGTATTCGCCAGGCGTAAAGGCGAACGTTCTTTTCTTCGATAAAAAGCCTGCGAACAAGAACCCGGCCACGAAGGAAGTATGGATCTACAACTTGCGCTCGAACCGCAAATACTCTGTCAAACAAAACCCGATTCGCCCCGACGACCTGACTGATTTCGTTCGATGCTACCACGCCGACGATCGAGAGCGCCGCAAGGAAACCGAAAACTTCCGGAGCTTTAAGTATTCGCAGATCATCGCTCGTGACAGAGCGAACCTCGACATACATTGGTCACAGGAGGTGATGGGCGGCGCAAAAGACGCATCTCCACAGGCACTAGTCAGGGAAATCGTAGAGCACTTGAAAGAGGCTATGAGCGAGTTCGCTGCCGCCGAAGAAGAAATTCGGCGGTAGTAGAGGGGGTCGAGGGGGTCATCGAGGGTCGAAGGGGTCAGTCACTGACAATTGACAAAAACGCCTCCGCACCCGCCGCCCTTGTCCGCCTCCGGCGCGGCCTTGTTCGCCTCAGGCGAATTCCCCCCTCCTTTCCCTCCGTCCCCGGCCGCTCCCTCAAAGGCGAGTTGTAACTCCCCCTCCTCGCCGCCCTTCCGTCTGCTGGACTCTGACTCTTAAGCCCCGCTCCTGCCGTCTCCACTCCCCATCCCGCGTTCTCTCTCATGATACATAAGTATCTTATGTATGCTCCCGACTGCCCCGCCATGATGCATACCTTTGAGATGTATGCACCTGTCACTCCTGCCATGATCCCATAGACTCTACGGTATCCGCCTCATCCCACACCCCCCAATCCCCCGCATCCCCTCCCATCATACCTACGATACATATGTATGGCCTCGTCCGCCCACATCATCATGCCTCTACGTATGATGTATCCTCTGAGGATATATCGCTAAGCGACATATCCTGCCCGTCGTCGGCTCCTCGAAGGGGTCAGTCACTGACAATTGACAAAAACGCCTCCGAACCCGCCACCCCTGCCATCATACATCTAACCATGATGTATCGCTAGGCGACATATCCTCAGCGACGTGATCACCCCGCCGACCCGTATTTCCGGCCCCCCCCTCGCTCGTAGCGTCAGCGCAGACCACGTCCCGCTCGCGTGTCGTGTACGGAGTTGCCCTCCGGGCATCACGTGGCCCTCGATTCCTTATCGGGGTTGCCCACCGGGCATCATGTGGCGCAAAAGCCACGTCCTGCCCTCGATTCCTTATCGGGGTTGCCCTCCGGGCATCACGTGGCCAGCCCCCCGCGCTCGGAGCCTGCCCTGTGCGAAGTCGAAGTGCGGTCTCTGCGCGAGAAATACTTTTCGCCTTTTCTCCCGCATCCTTTTGTGCTATCATTCCACGATAGACAGAATACTACCGAACGATGTACCGCCAACCCGCAACCCTCAACCGCCGCCGGCCCGCAACGGCTGCGGCGCCCAGCCCATGCGTGCATGAGCTGCGGCCCAACCGTCAACCATAGGTCTTCAGCCATGCCCACCACTCCATCACCCCAAAATTCCATGACGCCAATCCTCCATCCTTCCCCAATCCACAACCGGAAATCTCGCTCCCGCTTCGCCCTGCTCCCCCAATCCCTCCGCGACCAGCTCAATCGCCACCTCGACGACGGCTGGCAATACGAGCAAATCCGCGAATGGCTCTTCGCCCTGACCACCGACCACGATATCCCCGGTTTGGGCCTCAAAGCCGGCGAACCCTATTCCCTCGCCTGGACCCGTTCCACCCCCGACCAGCACAAGACGGTTGACCAACAAAAGTTGGTCCGCAACTTCGGGGTCGCCCTCTCGGCCTGGTATCACTCCCACTTCCAACACTGGCGCGACGAACAATCCAAACGCGACCGCGAAGGCTGCCTCCGCATCGTCCGTTCCACCGACGACCTCGCCGCCACCGTCGGCCAGACTGAACCTTCCCCCGAAACCACCGCCGGCGCCCAGCACCTCGTGAATTCGCTCCTGCTCGATGCCCTCGGCAAAACCTCCAAAGCCGAAAATCCCAACCCCGCCGACCTCTCCCGTCTCGCCCACGCCTGGGCCCGCGTCAACCAAACCACCCTCGCCGCCAAACGCCTCGACCTCGTTACCGAGAAAACCACCGACCTCGCCCTCGGCGCCCTCTACGAAGAAATGAAGAACAATCCCCGGGCCATGGCGGCCTTCCAACAGTTCTCCGCCGTCATCAAAGAAATCATCGCCGCCCCCAACCCCGCCGCCAACTAACCACCCCCCACGCCGCGGGTCGGACCAATCCCAATCCCGCCTCCCAATTCGGACGCGGCCGCCGTCCTGCCAGTGCCTAACTTGCAAATGCGCTCCGGCTGCGATATGATTGTAGCGTTGCAGTGTGGCGAGAGATCGAACTTCAATTAAGGAGCACCATTATGCTTGCGAACGATGCAATACCACCCAGCCGGCAACTCTTCCAAACCATCAAACCATGGCTCGCGATCACCCTCTGTGGCGCCGCTCTCACTCTGGCAGGTTGCACCTTCCTCGGCACAACCGCCGTCCTTTCCCCCGTCGGCCCGGCGCCCACCGAGTCCCTCGCAGCCAACGGTAACGGCTCCCTTCAGGTCTATTCGGCCCACGCGCCGACAGGCCCGGATGTAATCGACCGCGAATGGGTTTGGAACAACGATTGGACCACCGAACTCCTCTTCTCCCCGGCCCGCTCGGACTACGCCCTCTACAATGACCAGGGCACCTTGATCCAATGGGTTCGCAATGCCCGCAACCAATACGACCCGATTCCCACCCGCGTCTCGCTTCCCCCGGGCCAATACGAAATCGAGGCCGATGCCGACGGCGACGGCGGTACGTTCCCCGTGCGCGTCCCGGTCGTCATCAAGTCGGGCCTCACCACCCAGGTACATCTCGGCGACGGTTGGCAACCCAACCACACCGACACCCAGGACATGGTGCGTCTGCCAAACGGGGACATTGCCGGCTGGCGCGCGAATCCGTAGTCAGCGGGCCTTACCCCGCAATCCATTCTCCCGCGCCTGACCTAAAACCCTCGCAACCCCGTGCTGCTGCGCTCGGGCAACCCCGGCGCCGGCCGGCGCTTCAGCACCAGATATTCAATCCCCAGCTTCCGACAATACTCCCGCTTCCCGCCCCGATCGCCATCCTCGTTCACCGCGTAAATGTCCGGCCTCAACGCCCGAATCTCCGGATCCGCGTCCAACCACCCGCTCCCGCTGGATATCAGCGCTCCCGTCACGTGCCGAATCGAGCCGACCGCGTACCGCCGCTCGTCCTGCCCAATCATCGGATGCCCTTCACCCTTCAGCAGCCGCAGGTTCGCGTCGTGCCCCACAACCACGTACAGATCGCCATAACCACTGACCTCCTCGAAAAAACGCACGTGGCCCGAATGGAAATAATCATAGCTCCCCGTCACCACGACCTTCTTCCGGCCCGGCGCCGACGGCCGCGGCGCCGGCGCGGGAAAACCTTCCAACTCGTCAGCTCGAAACGATCGGTAAGTAATTCTCCTTTCGCGACAAAACGCTTCGCGCGCGGAATTCACTGCCGGCCCATGGTCCGCCCATATCTCGGCCTTCAGTCCCTCCGGCAACCCTTCCGCCCCGGCCAACGCTCCCGCCTCCATCACCCGGCCGACGTAGCGCACCGCATTCAAAACATACAACCGTTCCGCCCACGGGAATTTCGGCCCGGCGCCGGTCAGTCGCCGAATCGTCTCGTCGGTCCACAGGCTCACCGTCACCGCCCCGAGCTTCGCCGCTTCCTCCAGAAACCGCAGGTCGCGCGCTCGGATGTCATCGAACGCGCCGCTGACGATCACCTGTTTCCCCGAACTCATCTCGAAGCCGTCCGCACGCTGACATGGAACGCCCCGGGTACCGGCCTTTCCGACACCACGATCAGATACCCGCCGCCACAACCCGAATACATCGCGCCCAGGTATTGCCGCTGATACGCCGCCAGCAGCGGCATCAAATCCACCCGCAACCGCGGATGCCGGACCACGTGCGGCAGCAGCGTCTCCCAGCACCGCATGTTCAGATTGAGCGACGCGCCCAGCGCCCCCGCATCCCGGTTCACAATCGCATCGTAACAATCCCGACCCGACTCCCCGAGCCGCGCAACCCACCTCGGCTCCAGATGCTTGATCCCCAGCGGCCGATATCCCTCCGGCCGCGGCTCCACGGGAATCAGGTGCAACACCCCGCTCAACCACCGCGCCACCTTCGCGCTGGTGCACGATTCGATGTGCGCCGGAAAAACGCCCCCGTCAACCCGATGGTCGTAGTCCAGCCGATTCACACCGGGATAAATCAACCCGATCATGTCCTGTGACCCGCTCGGCTCGGCCCGGCCTTCGTTCTCGGCGTCGTAAAGCTCGCGCGCCAGCTCGTCAAACGGACGCCTCGGCAACTTGCCCTTCCACAGCCGCATCGCCGTGGCCCGCGTCCCGCTGGCAATGCCGGAACGATCCATCGGCCGGAAATCGGGCTCAATCTGCGCCACCACCATCGAACCAGGCGGCTCCGGGTTGTGTCGCGATACGAACGGCTGGTCAATCCACCCGCCCGCCAGTTGGAGACGATTCGGTATCCCGCCAAGCAATCGCGCCACCGGCGACCGCTTCCCCACGCCACCCCGACCCGCCGCCTGTCCTCGCGAACCTCGCATTGCGCTCTTCTCCATTTCCAATTGGTAACGGCATTGCCCCGTCACATCGAATCATTCTGCCGCCTCAACAACGGCATGATCCCCGGCCACCCTCACGGACACGCATCACTCAGGTTGTCCAGGTTCTCGTGATCGATCGCAAACGCCACCGATCCCCCTCGCGCCCCCCGCGTGATCTTCACCACGAAGATGCTGTCATAATCCTCATGCGGCCACGGCGGGACCTGCCTGCCGTCTCCACCATGGGAGTTGACCAGGTCCTTCACAAAGTCATCGAGCAGCCCATGCTCCCAGGCGACAAAAATGGTCGCCCCACGGTACTCCGGCTTCTCCAGCTCCCTCTCCAGCCCCTGGATGTCCCGATAACCGAACTGCGTATTCACCGGCAGCCCGCACCGAATCGCCGTTGGCTCAATCGTCGTCACCGGCCGCACATAAAAGTATTCGTCGTGGTCCTTCCCATCCACCCTTTGCGACGGACTCGGCGCAAACACAAACTGCGGCGCGCCATATTTCCCCAGCAACACCTTCGGCAACGCCAGCGCCCGATTCAGCCCGCGACACGTCAACTGACCGAGCCCTCCCGCAGGCTTTTCCGCATGCCGAATCGAGACAATCGTCTCCACCGTCTGCGCCGAACCCGCCACCGAATTGATTTGCCCGCCCACTCGACCGCCCACCGTCAAGCCCATCACCACAATGCCAAATAATCGTCCAGGACCTTTCATGCCCGGCACTGTAGACACCCCGAGTTTTTTCGACAAGCCCGGATTGCCCACCCGTTATCGGCGTCAGACCTCCACCCAATGCAATCCACCCAGACCCCGGTGCCCGGTCTCAACCCCGCAACACGCCGACCCCCAAAACACCCGGCCCGGCCTGTCTCCTCAACAAATCGGGCTCATTCGCCTTCCGCCGCGGGCAAACCTGGCTCGTGTCCAGCTCGGAGATCAAACCAACTTCCGCTCCGGCCAGTCCGCCAACGACGGAATTCCATCGCGACCCCCCGGCCGCAGGCTCACGCGCGCCGCCGCCCACGCGCCGAAATCCAAACACGGCCCCGCATCCCACCCTTGCACCAGACCGTAAATGAACCCCGCGTGAAACACATCCCCGCACCCCGTCGTGTCCACCGCCTTCACCCGATACGCCGGCCGCTTGATCACCATGCCCCGATCCAACGCCACATATCCCTTTTCTCCGCGCGTCACTCCCACCACCCGCGGCCCCAACTCCGCCAGCCGCCGACACGCATCCAACGGTCGATCTTCCCCAATCAGCGCCCGCGCAAATCCCGCCGACGCAATAAAACAATCGCTCTCCTTCGCCAGCTCCAGCGATCCGTCCCGCAACGTCCCCGCATCCACCACCACCTGACCCCCGGCCTCCCTCACCATCCTCGCCGCCGCCACCGACGCCTCCACGTACAAGCCATCCGTGTGAACCACCTTCGCCTGCCGGATCAGCTCGCGATCCAGTTCGTTCGCCGCCGGCGCCGCCCCGCTCGGACGCCGCCAAAAAATCGTCCGCCTCCCCGTGCCTGCCTCCACCGCGATAAACGCAAACTGCGACCCGCTCCCGCGACGCACCAGCAACCCGCTCGTGTCCACCCCCTCGTCATCCAGCGTCCGCCTGATCTGGGCGCCAATCGCGTCATCGCCAACCGCACCCGCAAACGCGCATCGAATCCCCCAGCGCGACAGCGCCACCATCGCCGTCGCCGCCGGTCCGCCCCCCTGCACCGTCATCTCCCGAAATTCACACTTCGTGTCCGGCTTCGGGTACGACGGAAGAATCGCCAGGTGATCCAGCGTGCACTGACCGAGTCCGTAAACCTGGATCATGACCGCGCCACCGGCTCGTGCGGCCGCCGCTCGTACACCCGCGCGTACGCCCGACCAAATGGACAAACCCGCCCCTCAACCCCTTTCACCAGCCCGTACGCCATCCCGCGCTGCCGCTTCCTCGCCCGACGGCACACGGGGCAATTCACACACACCTTCGCCAGGGTCCGACTCATCCGCGGATTCATCAACCCGATGCTAATCCCCGCGCCAGTGCAGGGCAAGCCCCGCCACCTCGACGAAAGAAGTACTATGTCAACCGCCCTCCCGCCCGCAGTAAGCTCCTCGTTATTGTAGCCGCAAGCGGAGTCCGACGACACGCGACCAGGTCGTATCCCAGGTCGCAACTTTAGCCTGCGTCCGGTCCGTCCCCCCGTCGTTGGTAGGGCGCGCTGGCCCAGCGCGCCGATCGCTTCTCCGGTGCCTGCCCGCCTCCGGCGCGGCTTGTCCGCCTCTGGCGGATAGCCGCGAATCTCATTCGCGGGGCGTCCCATGCTTCGTGTCTTCTTCGTCCTATTCGTGTACCCGCCAAGCCACGTTTGCCCACCGGGCATCACGTGGCCCACCCACCACCCGCGAACCATTTCGGACTTCGGGGTTGCCCCCTCCCACGTCCTCAGGTTACACTCTCCGCGCTGGTTTCTCTGGGTCGACTGTGAACGAACGCGCACCAACTATATCCAGCAATCCCGTCAGTCATTCTACAAACATCTCCACGCACAACTCTCCCAATCCAGTTTCGTTAGCGCCATAGAACCAATCCCCAGAAAAGGAGTCCCACGTGCTGAAGGTCACCTCTAGTATATCTAATACGACGACGATAACCGTCGCGCGGGAAAACATAACAATAGAAGGAGACCTCGCCGATATCTCCTACCTCGCCGCCGAATGTGCCACCGCTCTGAAGGAAGCACCCGCCGACACAAAGCCCTGTCGTTACAAAAGCGACCTCGCGCTTGTTCCCATTAGCATCGTTCTGTTCACAATCGGCCTATGCTCACTTTTTGCCCGCTCCAGAATCGCGGCCTGGGTCGCGATTGGTCTATCAGACGTCTACCTGATCGCCGTTTTGTTCCTCGCCGCCTACCGGGCCGACGCCAAGCAGGATGGGGAACCCATAGACGTCACAAAGAACCACCCTGTTATGAAGCTCTTGTTCCCGTGGAGATTCACCGGGATCATCGTGTTCACATTTATCTTGGCCGCCATAATCACCGGCTTCGGCGGACTCTTCACCACAGTGTGTCCAGATCGACTGAATACCTTTTACGCCAGCTTCAGTACGATTGTATTCAACGAACCCGCCAAGGAGTATGTCACGGCAGCCAAGGGCACGATAATGGTAGAGTTTGCCAATGGCATCCTCGTTCTCAGCGCCGCCATCTCAGTTCTGATTTCACGCTTGTCTGATTTCTAGCGCCGCTCGGCCCCGCCCGCGTGGCCGTTGCTTGTCCGCCTCTGGCGTATAGCCACGCCTCTGCGAGGCCCGTTGGCGCAGCCACTGCCGCAGGGCGCCGTCGTGGTCTGGTTGGACTTCATAGTAGTAACTGCTGCGACCCAGTTGCATCAGCCCGCACACACACCGCAGGCTCACCGCGTGCTCCCGCACTGCCGTGATTACCTGCCGCTTGGCGGCGGGCATCAGTACTTTCCCACGTTGACCTCCTTGAGGATCTGAATGTCCAACGCCTTGTCGGCCACCAACTTCTTCAGCCGCCGATTCTCCTCCTCCGACTGCTTCAGGCGCTTGGCATCGCTGAGCTCCATCCCGTCGAACCTGCTCTTCCAGCGGTAGTAGGTTTGCTCGCTGGCGGCGTACTTGCGGATCAGTTCGACCACGGCCAGACCGGCTTCGGCCTCCTTCAAGATCGCAATGATCTGCTCCTCACGGAATCATTTCCTTTTCATCTTGTCTCCTTCCTGGCTCTCGCCAGATTACCCGCCAAGACTCACTCGGCGAATGGTCCAGTTTCAGGAGTGCAGGTCAAACTTGCTTGCATTCGGAGCAACGACATGGGCTCAGAATGGGCTTGTTGGCATTGTCAAAAGCGATACCATGGGTGCTTGTCCGACTGAATGTTGAGCGATGCTTGCGGGGCTTATGTCATGTGGGAAGTGTCGGATAAAGAAAGGGGATCACGTGGATATTACTTTCAATTGCACATTTTGCGGCAGAGAACTCGCAGTTGACGAAGCCAAGGCGGGACAAAGCGTTAAATGCCCAAAATGCGGGATACCACATGAAGTGCCGCACAAGTCAATACCTGCCGCATCAATGGCAGACCACATACCAAAGAAGGGTGGTAGCAGGGCTACAGGGCTTTTGCTCATTTTGTCTTCGTTCCTGATTTTTCTTGTCGGAGGCGGCGACCCCGGCAACCCACGCCTTTTCACACTCATCTTCTTTTTGGCCCTTATGGTCATTGGGATTCTCTCGTTCAGCACCTGCCGCCGTGACTTGGTCTCCACTGTCAGTTTTTTGGCTATCCTTTATATGTTTTTGAAGATTGCCTCCAGCAGACGTCTTTGGGAGGTCGGTGGGCTACCAATGTTCGACATTGCAGAGTTCTTTCTGCTTGCGGGGGCTGTTGCCACGGCCTGTACGCGGACCCCACCACCTGTCGCAAACGTGCCAGTGGACGGCTGACCGGTTCACCTCTCCCCAATCATCCTTCCGCGCCTCATCCGCGACCGGCTCCGCCCGATCGACCTCATCTCCCGACACTTCACATTGCGCTCTAAAAACCCACCCGGCCTTTCGGCTTCAACACCCCTGCGCCTCGTGTGTCGCCATCCGGCGTTCGAGTTTTCCCCTCGCCAATCCGCCCCCAATCCACTACAAAATCACTCCCATGAAGCGCACCTCCATCGCCTTCACTGTCCTGTTCCTCGCCATCACCACCCGCGCCGCTCTCATCGAATACGACTACGCCGGCAAAGACGCCTTCATCTACGCCGGCAGCCAGCCTTCCTATGCCTTCGCCGGCGTCATGATCTTCGACACCATCTCCTCCAACGTCACCTTTGTCGATTGGCGCAACACCGATCACACGTACTACTTCGATACCGTCACCAACTTCCACTTCGTCGTCGTCTCCGGCAGGGACAACATCACCCACACGGTCATCGCCTCCTCGGGCTCGGGCATCGACTCCAATGGCTATTACTATCTCAACGACTACATGATCTCCGGCCAAAACGCCGAACTCACCATCTCCTCCAACGCGAAGGTCATCTTCCCGGTCAAATTCTCCGGCTCCAACAACCGCAACATCGCCGCCAACTCCGCCGGTGCCTTCCAACTCAAAACCTGGGGCGAACGCATGACCTTCTCTCCCGCCCGCACCATCCCCGACAACAACAACGGCCTCACCGCCAGCAATGTCCTCGATAACATCATCAGCGAACTCCAAAGCAAGGGCTACACCCACCCATAACTCCACCATCACCCCAACCCGGAAGCGCCATGGCATACTCGAACGACGCCGACAAGCTTCTCCTCCTCTCGATCTTCCACTATATCATCGGCGGATTCGCCGCCCTGTCCTCCGTCCTCGCGCTTCCCTTCCTCGTCCTCGCTTGTCCTGCCGCCTTGGTTTCCAAACAGGTTGGCCAGGGCGCACTGGCGCCCCGCTTTGGTTCGATCTTCCTCCTCATCGGCTGCGCCATACTTCTCCTCATCGGAACCTGCGCCGCCCTTCTCATCACCGCCGGCCGCTCCCTCGCCACACACAAACGCTATACCTTCTGCCTCATCATCGCCGTCCTCGAACTCTTCTTCTTTCCCTTCGGCACCATCCTCGGCCTCATCACCCTGATCGTCCTCACTCGCCAATCCACCCAGCAGCTCTTCCACCCAACCACCCCATAGCCACCCCGTGCACGTCACCACCCAACAACTCAAAGACCATCTCTCCGCGCTCATCTACATCGTCCTCAGCGTCTGCTTCGGCGTTTGGATCGTCCGCAACTTCCCCACCCGTGCCGGCCGTGCCATGGGCAGCGTCGTCGTTCTCGCCGGCATTCTTCTCGTCCTCGCCATCCTCTTCCACGACCTCAACCACCACTGACCCGCCCACCGTCCACCCGTGCCGGCCCCGACACTTCGCGATTTCCCTCCGGCTCGACACCCCGGGCGAAACCTCCAAATCCGAAAACCCCAGCCCCCTCGCAGCGGGGTGGGGGACCGCCTCAGCCTTGTGAAACATTTCACTTGACGCACCCGGGCCTACGTTATATTTCTGGAAATATAACGAGAGGCTAACGGACACCCGCGCACGCTTGTCAGGAATGCCCCGGTCGTCCCGCGCCGCCACGGCCCCGCCCAGACGGCGGCCGCCGTGCAACATCAAAACGAAATTCTCAGCATCCGCATCACGACACGCGAAAGGATCGAATCCGCTATGAGTACCATGAAGTTCGCCATCATCGCCTGCGCCCTCGCGGCCTGTGCCGCCGGCGCCATCGCCTCGGCGCAGTCCATCTACACCTACCCAATCACCATCGACACCTATATCGACAGCGGCAACCCCACCTCGAATTTCGGCGCCTACGGCTACGCCAAGGTCGTGGACAGCAACAAACCCTCCACCAGCCCGTCCGAATGCCACACGCTCTTCGATCTCCCCGCCAACCTCTTCGCCTGCGCGCCCGGCGACATCGTTTCGGCCAGCGTGTCTTTCTACGTCTGGAGTGACAGCACCGGAAACTACAACGTCTCACTCGCCCCGCTCACGCGCGCCTTTGGCGCCGGCACCGGCGCCAGTAGCAAGGGAACCTCGCCCGCCAACGGCGCCACCTGGCTCACCTCCGACGGCACCAACTCCTGGGCCACCCCCGGCGGCGATTACGATTCCGCCAACGCCATCGTCGGCGTCAAAGGCCCCCTCGGCCCCAACCCCGCCGACCCCAGCGGCCGTTTCATCACCTGGGACATTACCTCCTTGCTGGCCAATCCAACCACCGCGGCGGAATTGCAGGACGACGGCGCAATGCTGACGATCGATCTCGGCGAGCCGCTTCCCCCCGCCAATCAACAGTACTACGCCTCCTTCACCAGCGCCGACAGCACGAGCTATCAGGCCCCGTATCTCCCGTCCGTCGAACTCACCGTCGTCCCCGAGCCGTCCTCGCTGGCGCTGCTCGTCATCGGCCTCACCGGCCTCCCACTCTTCCTCATGAAAGCCAAATCACGCTCCTAGCGCAAACCACGCCCCGCCAAACATTCACGGAGGTTGCGCCACATTACGAATACTGCGCGACATCAATCGCCGTCGTCCGCATTCACGCTGGTCGAACTGCTCGTCGTCATCGGCGTGATTGCCGTTCTCGCCGGCCTGCTCCTGCCCGCGCTCTCGAAAGCCCGCGCCCGCGCCGCGGAAGCCCGCTGCGCCGCCAACCTCCGCAACTGGGGCCAGGCCTTCTACCTCTACGCCGCCGACTACAACGGCTATCTCCCCCACACCGACGACGAAGGCCGTAATTCTCCGCCGTTCACCTCCGACCCCAAGCATCCCGAACACGAATGCTGCTACGTCGATGTGCTCCCGGCCTACATGGGCCTCCGTTCCTGGCGCTCGTTCCCCAACGGCCAAAAACCCACCGGCGGCATCTGGCAATGCCCCTCCGCCAAACCGCTGCCCGATTCCTCCTACAGCGCCTCCTTCAAACCATCCGTCGTGGGCTGGCATAGCTACGTCATGAACTCGTATCTCGAACAGGATTTCCTCTTCGGTCTGCCTTTCGGCGCGCCGTTGCAGCCCAGCTTCCTGAAATTGGAGGCCTGCGCCGCCACATCGAAAACCATCCTCATGTTCGAGCAAACCCTCAACCCGTCCCAGGGCTACGGTCAGGCGGGCGGATTCACCACCGCCGGCCAGTTCACCGCCGAAGACGCCCGCGCCGAGGGCGAACGCCACCGACACTTCGGCGGACTCGGCTCCAACGTCCTCTACCTCGACGGCCACGTCGACTGGCGTGATGACCTCTGGAATCGCGCCCTCGTCAACCCCCGCATCCCCACACGAGGAGACCTCACATGGTTCCCGTACGACTACTGATCAACACCGCCACCCGCCGCGCCGCGCTTCTTCTGCCGCCTTTCCTCGCGCTCGCCGTCTGCCCCGCGACGCTTCGCGCCCAGACCTTCGCCACCAACATCACCGTGACCACCTACATCGACAGCCGCGTCTCCAATCAAACCAACAACTACGGCAACGCCCACACCGTCAAGGTCGTCGTCGACAACAATGTCACCAGCGACGGCTCTGTCTGCCGCGGCCTGCTCCAGTTCCCCCCGCAACTCTGGTCCTATTCGCCCGCCGACATCGTCACCGCCACCGTCTCCTTCTACGTCTGGCAGGACAACACCGTCGACCGTAACGTCACGCTCTTCCCCCTCACGCATTCGTTCGTCCAGGGCACCGGCTACGGCACCTGTCCGCCCGACGGCGCTACCTGGTTCACCTGCGACGGCGTGAACCCATGGTCCAGCCCCGGCGGCGACGTCGACATGAATTTCTCCTCCATCGCCGTGAAAGGCCCCGTCCTCTCCGACGAGAACGACCGCTTCTTCACGTGGGATATCACCGCCTTGCTCCAACATCCAACCAGCCGCGCCGAACTTCAGCGTTACGGCGCGATGCTCCGAATCGATGAAACACCAATCCCCGCCAGCGGCATGCCCCGCGCCCCGTTCACCAGCGTCTACGATCCCGCGTACACCCCGGCCTACTGGCCGTCCGTGCAATTATCCGTCCAGCCCACGTTGCTCAACGCCACCATCTCCAACGGCGCCATCTCCTTCAGCCTCACCAATCTCACCGTCGGCGTCACCAACACCATCGAGCGCACGTTCAATCTGTCCAACAACACCTGGACCGGCGTGTTCTCCTTTGTCGCCACCGGCATCACCACCAACTGGTCCGACTCCATCCAGCCCGGCTGGACCAATGCCTTCTACCGCGTTCACACGCAGTTCTAACTTCCCCCGCACATGAACAACCCCACGCAAACCGCTTCGCTCGCCGCGCCTCACCGTCGCCGCCTCGAAACCCGTCACTGGGTCTTTATCGGTTCCATGGTCGCGCTCGACTTCGCCACGGGCCAGCTCTCCAAATCGCTCCTCCACGCCTCGGGCATCTCCAACGTCGTGCGCCTGGACATGGCCATCCCCGTCATCCTCTGGATGCTCACCCGTCTCATCATCGACCGTTTCGGCGTGCTCACCGCCTATCAGTTCGCCTGGGGCACTCTCGCCATCTTCGCGTTTCCCGGCGCCATACTCCCCGGCCCGCTCAAACTCACCCCCGCCGTCATCCAGGGCTTGTTCCACGACGCGGGGTTCTCCCTCTTTCCCCGTCTCCCGCGCGCCCGCGTGTTCATCTCCGCGATCGTCGGCGGATTCCTCAGCAAGGTCGTCGTGACGCTCCTCCGCGTCCAGGTCCTCCATCTTCCATGGACCAAGGTCACGCAAACCCTCTTCGGCATCCAGGCTGCCACCTCCGTCCTCGTCAGCGCCGCTGCCGCCGCCCTCGCGCTGGTGGTCTGGGCCCGCATCCGCAATCTCCAAATCACCCGCATGTTACAGGTGGAAAACTGATCCGAACCGAACAACTCGGCTTTCAGGCCACCGGCACGGACGCGCCGCTCCTCCAGAATATCTCCCTCTCGATCGACCCCGGCGAACGCGTCGGCATCATCGGCCCATCCGGCTCCGGCAAAACCACTCTTGCCCTCCATCTCACCGGCCTCCACCGCGTCGCCCTGCTCGGCCAGACCTCCGGCCGCCTCTCGCTCAACGACCGCAACTGCACCCACTCCGGTTGCGAAGGGTTCGCCGGCGTCGTCCTCCAAAATCCCGAGCTCCAACTCTTCGGCGAAACCGTCGCCGAGGAAATCGCCCTCAGCCTCCACCATCGAACCGGTGCCTTCGACCGTCAGCGCGAGCTGGATCGTTGGTTGAATCTGTTCGATCTCGCTTCGATGCGTGACCACCCCGTCGCCACGCTTTCGCTGGGTTGGAAACAGCGCCTCTCCATCGCCAGCATGCTCGCGCTCGACCCCAAAGTCCTGTTCCTCGATGAACCCACCAGCTACCTCGACGAGCCGACAGCCGATCTCCTCTTTGACGTGTTGTCCGCGCAGACGCAGCAGCACGGCCTCACCGTCCTCGTGATCGAACACGATCTCGCCCGCCTCCGCCCCTGGGCCTCGCGCCTCGTCGCCATGCGCCACGGCCAAATGATGTTCGACAGTCCGCCCGATTCGTATTCACCGCCCGCCAGACTTCTCGCCGAACCCGCCGCCGAGAGTGGGGTGGGGGAGGTTCACGGCGGCGAACGCGCTCTGTCCGTGGATCGCGTCACCTTCGGCTACAACGGCTCTCAACCCGCGTTGGATAACGTTTCGTTCTCCATCGCCACCGGCGAAATCGTCGCCCTCACCGGCCCGAATGGCTCCGGCAAAACCACGCTGCTCAATCTCGTCAAGGGATTGTTCGAGCCCGACGGCGGCCGAATCACGGGTGCCGACAATGTCTCTCGTATGGACTCCGTCGGGCTCGTCTTCCAAAATCCCGACACCCAGTTGTTCGCGCATTCGGTCTTTGAAGAATGCTCGTTCCTGCCGCGCAATCAGGGTTTCCCCGCCGTCGAAATCTCGTCGCGAACCCGCCAGGCCTTGAACGACGTGGGCCTGCCATCGCTCGCGGATCGCGTCCCGTTCTCGCTCAGTTACGGCGAGAAACGCCGCCTCACACTCGCCTCGGTCCTCTCGGGACGTTCCCCGCTCCTCTGCCTCGACGAACCCACCGTCGGCCTCGACGACGATTCCCTGGTCCATGTCGCCGCCGTCCTCCGCCAATTCACCGCCAACGGCGGAGCTGTCCTCATGGCCACGCACGACACGGAGTTCGCCAACGCCGTCGCCACGCGCCGGCTGACGCTTCGCGCCGGTCGCATCGTCGCGGACACAAGCGCGCCGCGGAGGACAACATGACGACCGCATGGTGGACAAGGCTGCATCCGCTCACGCGTCTCGCGCTGTTCCTGACCGTCTGCCTCTCCGCCGCGTTGGGACAGGACTTCCTGCCCCAGCTCCTGCTGTTCGGCGGCCTTCTCCTTCTGTTGTTCGCCTGCGGAACCGCCTCGTCCCACTACCGGCTCCTCCTCTGGGCGCACCTGTTCGGATTGCCGGCCACCCTCCTCCTCTTCATCGCCATCGGCTGCGAAAACACGCGCGCCCTCGCCCCGGCCCTTTCCTGGGGACTCATCGAAGGCGCCCGTTACGCCCTGCGTCTGGAATCCCTCTTTCTCGCCAATCTCGTCTTCATCAGCATGACCAGCACCCGCGAGATCCTCGCGCTCTTCTCCCATCGCTGGATCCCCCCCGCCATGGGCACGCTCCTGTCCACCGCCGTCCGCTTCCTCCCGCTCTCGCTCGCCGAAGCCCGCCGCATCTACGACGTCCAACGCTGCCGCGGTCTCCGCCTGCGCCCGTCCTCCCCCCGCAGTTGGCTGCCGATCGTCGTCCCGCTTTTCGTCTCGCAAATGTGCCGCGCCCACGACACCGCCGTCATGCTCGTCGTCCGCCGCATCTCCACCCGAACCGCCGCCGCCCCGTCCCGACAACTGGCGTTCCTGGACTGGACGATCCTTGCCATTGCCGCCGTCATCTGCCTGCAAACCATCCGCTAAAGGAACGAACCGTATGCCCATCAACCGCGAAATCCTCTCGAAGCTGCTCGCCCAACTCCCGCAACCCGAGCCACACCTGAAACATCTCCATATCTTCCTCCACTGGGTCATTGCCAATTGCAATCGACCCGGCATGGCCACGCTCTTTCGTCCCCCCGACACCGGCGAAACCTGCTATGAAAGCTCCTACCTCGGCGACCTCATCGGCAAACCTGTTACCGAAATCGCCGAGACGTTCGCCGATTCGACCGACCCTCTTCGCCTCGCCCTCGTCAAATCCTGTCTCAACGGATCGCTCCCGCTCCCCCGCGACCTTTTCGAAGCCAACGCCGTCGACCCCTTCGCCGACATGATCAAGCAGTGCCCGAGCTGTTTCATCGGCCACTTCAACCAGGCCGAGATCTGGCGCGATCAAGGTCACCCCGTCACCATCATCGAGCTTCAGCCCCGCCCCGGCGACATCCATTGGAACGATTCCAGACCCGCCCTCCGCGAGGCCGAAATCGTCTTTATCACCGGCCTCACCCTTATCAATGGCACGTTCCTCGAAGTCCTCACCCGCACCCCACGCGCCAAATACCGCGTCCTTCTGGGACCCACCGTCCCCTGCAACCCGCTGTTCTTCGACTACGGTGTCCACCTCATCGGCTCAACCCTGATCGCCGACTTCGGTCTCACCATCCGCTACTGCCAGCACGGCGGCACCACCGTCCGCAAAGCCCCGACCGGCGCCCTCCGCCGCGTCAACCTCACCAACCGCCCCGAACTCAAAGCCGAACTCACCCGCCTGACCAGACAAACGCTCCCGTCCCAACCCTGAATCCCCATCCAGCCGCCAACCACCCCTCCCATCCCGCCTCTCGTAAAGGGGTCGGTTTCATGGTTCCGGCTCTGTCTTCGTCCCCGCCTCGCATCCCCCGACTCCCGCGCTCTCCCCCATGATATCTACGTTACATATATATCCGCCCGTTTCCAGCCCATCATACATACCTTTGAGATGTATCCACCTCCTATCCTCTTCGCTGCCCGCGTCCTTGCATGATACCTGTGTTACATACGCATGCGTCTCCACCTCCGCAGCCCGCCGCGCCCAGGCTCCAAATCCCCAAAATCCTTGACGGTTGAGCGATGTTTTGTTGTACTCCGTTCCGCTTGGAGAGCGCGAAGTGGTTGAGCTTCCCGTTTGCGTCTTCCTCTACTGCTTCCTCTTGTTGTTGCGTTTCCAGAATCAGAGGGTGTTGTGACAGTCAACGCATCACGCGGGCCGTACGCTGAAGCGTTCCGGTCAGACGCAACGCCAACCCTGTGCCCATTTACCCACGATGCTCCGTTCCGCCCGCTTGGTACCTTGGCGTCGATAACTACGAAAGAGGAGAAGCCATGAAAATCCTTCGCATTCCATTGGCCATTGTCTTGCTGGTTATAGTGAGTCGAGCACTGAACGCCGGGGCGCAGACGCTGACGGCGCTCTACTCCTTTGTCGGCGGCCCAACCGATGGGAATAATCCGCACTCCGGGCTGGTACAGGGAAGCGATAGCAATTTCTACGGGACAACGTATGAAGGCGGGACGTACGGCGGTGGCGCCGTATTTCAGATCGATTCCAGCGGGAATGAAACCGTTCTGTACTCGTTTCTTGGCCGCTTCTCTTCTTCGGATGGATATAGTCCATCTGCGGGACTGATACTGGGTAGCGACGGCAATTTCTACGGCACGACCACGTACGGCGGCGGATCGGACAGCGATGGCGTCGTGTTTCAGGTCGATCCCAGCGGCGACGAATCGGTCCTCTACTACTTCGGAAGCTCCCCCAACGATGGGATAAATCCATCGGCCGGCCTGGTGCAGGGCAGTGACAGCAATTTCTACGGAACAACCGCCGCAGGTGGGACATATGGGAACGGCATCGTGTTTGCGATCAGTCCCACCGGGAATGAAACGATTCTTTACTCCTTTGGCAGTTTTCCCAACGATGGCGTCGGTCCAGAGGCCGGGCTGGTCCAGGGCAGCGACAGCAATTTCTACGGGACGACCACCGGGGGCGGGATCTACAACCTGGGCACGGTCTTTCGGATCAGTTCCAGCGGCACCTACACGAGTCTGTACTCGTTTGCCGGCGCCCCTGCTGATGGGGCCAAACCACTGGCCGGGCTGGTGCAAGGTAGCGATGGCAATTTCTATGGAACGACCGACTCTGGCGGGGCGAATGAAGCCAAGTACGGAGGGCAAGGCACCGTGTTTCGGATCACTCCTGGCGGCGAGGAAACCGTTCTTTACTCGTTTGGCAGTTCCTCCAAGGATGGACTTGGCTTGATGGCCGGGCTTGTGCAGGGCAGCGACAGCAATTTCTACGGGACGACCTATTCCGGCGGGACGAACACCAAATGCCCTGGCGGCTGTGGGACCGTCTTTCGGATCAGCCCCAGTGGCCATTACACAAGTCTGAATTCGTTTGGCAACTACCCCGCGAACGGCTGGGCTAATCCATATGACGGAGTGGTGCAAGGCAGCGACGGCAACTTCTACGGTACGACCAGATTCGGCGGCACGAGCACCAATTGCCCCAACACCAGCTGCGGCACCGTGTTCAAACTCGCTGTCGGCGGTGGCGGCTCTGGAGGTTGCACTTACACGCCAAGCGCGGCCAGCGTCACACTCCCCGCCAAAGGCGGCTCCAAGAACGTGAGCGTGAAGGCCAATAGCACCGCCTGCGAGTGGACGGCCAGCACCACCGATAGCTGGATCACGATCACCTCCGGCAGCAGCGGCACCGGCAGCGGCAAGGTCGATTACACCGTCCCGGGCAACACCAACATGAGTGAGCGCAGTGGCACGATCACCATCGCCGATCAGACATTCACCGTTAACCAGGAACCCGGCGGTTGCACGGTCAAGCTAAGCCCGAAGGCCGGCAAACTCAAAGCCACCGGTGGCGCCGCCACCGTGAAGGTGACCCCCAACCTCGGCGATTGTGATTGGACCGCCGTCAGCAATGACCCCTTCATCACCATCACCGGCGGCGCGAGCGCCACGGGGAAGGGGACCGTCACGTACTCCGTTCCAGCCAACACCAATACCACCACCGTCACCGGCTCGATCACCATCGGCGGCGAGACGTTCACGGTCACCCAGGCGGGTGTGAAGTAGCCTAACCAGCACAATTCGCAACAATACCAGAAACCAGAAAAGGACGAACCATGAGACTCAACAAGTATCCGGCCGCCCTGATCGCGAGTTGCCTGGCATTCCATTCAGCCGTGGCTCAAAATGCTGACCTGAACGGCAATTATTCTGTCACCGAATCGTGGTCAGTGACCATCGCCGTCGATAATGGCGGCGAAACCCCTACCTTCTCGAAGACGTATCACGGCACGGAAACCGGCACACTCGCCATCACCAATGGCACGTACACTCTGATTAACAAGACCGGCGCGTCCGTAGCCGCCCTAAACGATATCAGCGAAACTATTTACGGCGAAAGCGGGGACTACGAGATCGACGGCAACTACCCCGTCCCCAAGTTTGCCGGGAAACAAGCCATCGTCCAGCTTAGTTTCTTTGTGGTGGCTGTCACGATCCCGGTTAATAGCTATCCGATCCCTGTCATTAATCCTTACGAGTCTGGCAACGACGTTTATTCGACCACGGGCGGCTCGTTGGACTCACTGTCGGCATCGGGCGATGAGTACGACCCCAACACAGGTTTTACCGCCAGCGCATCTTCTACAAGCAGTTTGGGAACACCCGCAGCTGGCGGAAAGGCATCAACGGCGGTTACCTTTTCCGAAACCTGGGTTGACAAGGTGGCGTGCACGGGCTCAAGCAGCCAGGGCAGCCTCGATTGCGAGCCCTACTCGGGCGGCAAGTTCACGCTCAAAGCCGTGATCACCGCGGACGATTTCGGGGCCGTCATTGATCCCAGTCAGTTGAATGAGGACACGCTCTTCGATATCGCGCTGGGCGATTACGAATTCAGGGACACGCTGGGCGATGCTCCCGGGTACGTCGCCGGGGCGAGCAAAGCCACGTTTCAGCTGTCGGGTGACCTGTGTACTGCGAAAGATGTCAGTACTGGTTCCGATTGTCCGCAGAAGGTGTATGAAACAATTTCGCTGGCATGGACCACGAAGGCAGTCACCGTCTCCGTCTCCGCGAAAACGGGTTCGGACGCCAACGGAAATGCATTCGAGAGTGCCATTGATGCCGATTATTTCGATGGCAATGACACGGGGCCTGTGGTGGACACCGTGCCGTTCTCGATGGATTTGGGTAGCCTCAGTGTGTCCAGCGATAGCACGCCAGTGTTTGGCACAGTGGTCACGAAGAACGTAACCGACAAGAGCGGGAACAGGGACACATTATCTAGTGTCAGCATCAAGGGAACACTTCAGTCGACCGATCTCGGGCAGTAACAACCCACCCGGAACCCTCCGTCAGCCACTCCAACATCGCTCTTGCCTCTCAATCCCCCCCGTCCCAACCCTGAATCCCCATCCAGCCGCCAACCACCCCTCCCATCCCGCCTCTCGGGGGTAGAACCCATCTCCAGTTGTGGTAGTATTCTTCCACCGTGCCGCAAGCCATCGCCAAAATCGTCGTCGACCTCGCCCTCGACCGCGAATTCGATTACCGCATCCCGTCCCATCTCGCCGCCACGGTGCAAATCGGCTCCCGCGTCGCTGTCCCGTTCGGCCGCACCACCGCTCAGGGCTACGTCGTCGGCCTCGCCGATCAATCCCCACACCCGCATCTCAAAGACGTCGCCGAGGTCCTCAGCAAAAAACCGCTTCTCAACGACAAAATCCTCGAGCTCACCCGCTGGATGGGCAAATACTATTGTTGCCCCGTCGAGCTCTGCGTGAAATGCGCCCTCCCGGAGGTCGTCCGCAAAGCCAAAATCTCTTGGAAAGAACGCCAGTTCGTCCGCCCCGGCGCGATCACACCAGCCGACCTCGACAAACTCCGCAAACGCGCCCCAAAACAGGCCCGCGTCCTCGATATCCTCCAAAAATCCGACGCCGGCATGTTCGTCTTCAAACTCCTCAAGCTCGCCGATGCCGATGACGCCACCGTCAAAAAGCTTGCGCAAAAAGGCTTCGTCCAGCTCAGCGATCAGGTCGACGAACGCGACCCGTTCGGCGGCGAAGTCTTTCTCCCGACCACCTCCCTCGTGCTCACGCCCGACCAACAAAAAGCCCTCGACCTCTGCAAGGCCGCCATCGATCAGCTTTCATCCCCGTCGCCTGCTCAGTGCCCCGCGCCCGTCCTGATCCACGGCGTCACCGGCAGCGGCAAAACCGAAATCTATCTCCAGGCCATCGAACACGCCCTCCATCAGGGCCGCGACTCGATCGTCCTTGTCCCGGAAATTTCTCTCACCCCGCAAACCGTCGAGCGCTTCCGCGCCCGCTTCCAAAATCAGCAGATCACCGTCCTCCACAGCAATCTCAGCGCGGGCGAACGTCACGATCAATGGCACAAGATCCGCGACGGCCAGTCCCACATCGTCATCGGCGCCCGCTCCGCCGTCTTCGCTCCCGTCCAGGCCCTCGGCCTGATCGTCGTCGACGAGGAACACGAAACGAGCTACAAACAGGACGAGGCCCCGCGCTACAACGCCCGCGACATCGCCGTCATGCGCGGTCGCCTCGAACGCGCCGCCGTCGTCCTCGGCTCCGCCACGCCTTCCCTCGAGTCGTACTACAACGCGAAGCGGGAACGGTACACCCTCGCCACGCTGCCGTCTCGCGTCGATAATCAGAAAATGCCCGTCATGCGCATCGTCGATATGCGCCAGGAAGCCATCCGCCAAAAGGGCCAGTACGTCCTTTCCCGCAAACTCCGCGACGCCATCCAGGCCCGCCTCGAAAGAAGCGAGCAGGTCATCCTCTTCCTCAACCGCCGCGGCTATGCGACCCACCTGTTCTGCCCCAAATGCGGGTTCATCCCCAAATGCTCGAACTGCAGCGTGTCACTCACCTACCACCGCCGGGACGGCCGGCTCCTCTGTCACCTCTGCGGCTTCGTCGGCGCCGTCCCGAAAACCTGCCCCGAATGCCGCGATCCCGCCATCCGCTACGCCGGCATGGGCACCGAAAAGGTCGAGGCCGCCATCGAAAAAGCCTTCCCCAAGGCCCGCGTCCAGCGCATGGATTCCGACGTCATGACCCGCAAAACGCTCTACCGCGAAATCCTCGGCGCGTTCCGTGTCGGAAAAATCGATATCCTCGTCGGCACCCAGATGATCGCCAAAGGATTGCATTTCCCCAATGTCACTCTCGTCGGCATCATCTACGCCGATATGGCCCTGCATCTCCCCGATTTCCGCGCCGGCGAGCGCACCTTCCAGCTCCTCGTCCAGGTCGCCGGCCGCGCCGGCCGCGGCGATGTCGAAGGCGAAGTCGTCGTGCAAAGTTTCACGCCGTTCCATTCCGCCGTCCAATACGCCCGCCACCACGATTTCGTCGGGTTCTACGAATCCGAAATCGAGTTCCGCGAACAACTCAAATATCCGCCCATCTCCCGTCTCGTCTGCATCACCGCTCGCAGCCGCAGCGAAACGAAGGCCCAGTTCTATGCCGGCGCGCTCGCCCGCGAATTGCATAAACGCATCACGGGCACCCTCGCCATCGTCGCCGGGCCCAATCCCGCACCCCTCGCGAGAATCCAGAATCTGTACCGCTTTCAACTCATGCTGCGCACCCAGCACATCCTCCAACTCGTCGAAACCCTCACCCGCGTCCTCGCCGAACTCAAACCACCCGACGACGTCAATGTCGCCGTCGATGTCGACCCGATCTCGCTCCTGTGAACACCACCACCCGATTCGTCGTCATGGTCTTCACCTACGCGCTTGCCCTGCGCTTGCTCGTGGTCTTCGGCGCGCTCCCGAAATTCCACAGTGATGTCGACCTGGATTCCTATCGCTCACTGGCCCGCAATCTCGCCGCCGGCAGTGGATTCATCGCGCCAACACCAGATGGCCGCGAATTGCCCAGCGTCGCCCGCACCCCCACCTATCCGCTCTTCCTCGCCGCCCTGATCCGCTTCGGCGGCGACCGACTCGACTTGTTCCTCGCCGCCCAATGCCTCCTCGGAGCCCTGACCGCCGCCCTCACCGCCGCGCTCGCCACCCGCTGGTTCCGCCCTCACGTCTCCCTGCTCGCCGGCCTGCTCGTCGCCGTCGACCCGAACTCCGTCCTCCGCTGCGCCGATCTCCGCACCGAAACGCTGTTTACCCTTTTGCTCCTCTCAGGCGTCTGCCTCGTCGCGTCGCCATCCGCCAAAAAACCGAACTGGCTCGCCGCCGGCATCCTTTGGTCCGTTGCCGCGCTGGCGCGTCCCATCGCCATCTGGATTTGGCTGGTCCCCATCATTGTCATCGGCGTCGCCCGCGTCTCGTGGCGCGACAAAGCCGTCGCCGTCGCGCTGTTCCTCATCGGATTCTGTCCATTGCTCGGAATCTGGATCGCCCGCAATCATTCGCTCACCGGCCGCTGCTTTGTCTCGACCATCTCCACCTACAACCTGCTCATGTATCGCGCCGCCGGCATCGAAGCCGAACTCCACCACCGCCAGCTCGATGACGTCCAGCGCGACTTCCTCGCGCGCTACGGCGACATCCAGTTCGTCGACGACCAATCCCACTTCCAGCAATCGCTCGCCGACTACCAGCACGCCGCGCTCGACACAATCCGTTCTTCCCCGTTCATCCTCGCCAAACAAACCGCCATCGGCTGGGGCAAGCTGCTCCTCGGGCCGGGCACGCGCGCTCTGGAGTATTCTCTCGCCGAATCCAAACCCGTCTCGAAATTCTGGCCCCCGCTCTACAGCCTGGTTCTGTTGACCATCGCCGCCTTCGCCGTCGTCGGCGCCCGTCGACTCGGTCGCGACTCGATCCTCTTGGTCCTTCTCGTCCTCTACTTCGTCGTGCTCGCCGGCGGCCCCGAATCCAACAGCCGATTCCGCGTCCCCGTCACGCCCATGCTCGCGGTGTTGGCCGTCGTCGGCACGTGCGGCGTCGAGAAAAAACCATGACCATGGGTCTCTTCATCACGGGAACCGACACCGGCATCGGCAAAACCTGCGTCACCGCTGCGTTGCTTGCCGAACTCCGCCGTCGCGGCATTCACGCCGCCGCGTTCAAACCCATCGCTTGCGGCGCCGGCGGACGCCATGACGCCGAGATCTACGCCGCCATCATGAATCACGAGCAGCCGCTCGACGTCCTCAACCCGATCTATCTCCGTCATCCGCTCGCCCCGAATGTCGCCGCCCGACTCGAACGCCGCCGCATCGACCTCCGCCGCATCCGCGCGTGTTACCAGCACTTGACATCCATCTACTCCGTCGTCCTCGTCGAAGGGGCAGGGGGCCTCCTCGTCCCGATCCGCGACAACTATTTCGTCGCCGACCTCGCGAAATCGCTCCGCCTCCCTCTCCTCATCGTCGCCCGACTCGGCCTCGGCACGATCAATCACAGCCTGCTCACCGTTCGCGCCGCGCAACGCATGGGCCTCAAAGTCCGCGGCATTGTGCTCAACGACACCATCGGCGGACCCCGCAACCTCGCCGCCAAAACCAACATCGCCACCGTCCCCGAGTTGTGCCGCGTCCCGCTCCTCGCCGTCATGCCCCGCGGCAAAACTGGAATGCGCGCCGCCACCCGCCAAATCTGCACCCGCCTCTTCGGCCACCACGCCCGCTAACGCGCCAAAAATCTCCTCAGGAACTCCGCCGGGTCGTACGCCCGGCCCTCCGCGTCCCGCACTTCGAAATGCAGATGTGGCGCAATCGCCATCCAGTTCCGCGCATCCGCGCTCCGACTCGTCTGCCCCATCCGCCCAATCCGTTGCCCCACCGTCACGCGTTCCCCGACCGCAACCGCGGCCTCCGCCAGATGCCCGTAAATCGTGAAGAACTTCCCGCCACCACGCGGCCATACATGCTCGATCACCACATGCCGCCCAAAATCCGACACGCTCTCATCCGTCACCGCCTCGCTCACCACGCCCTCCCACACGCCAAACACGTCGTCGTGGGGCACAAACGTCGGCTCATCGCTCTCGAAATCCGTGTTCGTCGCGCAATCGGTGAACACCACCCACGTCGTCCGTCCCGTCGCCGTCACGCTCACCGGCGCAATGTCGCACCCGCGATGAAATCGCTTCCCGCAATCCCTCGTAAAACCCGGCTTCCCGTAATCCGCGTTCACCCGCGTCCGCGCAAAGAACCTTTCCGGCGCCTCGAACAACAACCGATTCGGCGTCGGCCACCCCACGCGCAGCGTTTCGCCGCTTGGCAGCGCGATAAATGACTGATATGGTGTAACGGAACTCACCCCGTTCAGTCTAACAGTTGGAAAATGAAATACCAACTGATGAGGAACCTGCTGCGCTGGGGTGCCCGCCTCATCCTGGCGCTCCTGGCCCTGCTTGCCCTGTTCATCCTCGAAGAGAACATCCGCGGCCACATTCTCCTCGCCCGCTACAAAGCCCAACTCCGCGCCCAAGGCGAAAAACTCACCCTCGCAGAACTCAATCTGCCCGAGCCGATGAAAAGTGTTAGCGGTGGGTATGCTTTGCCGATGATGAGCAATGAGTTCGTGGCTGTTTACAGGACTAGTCCGCTGGTCAGGTACGGCCTTGGTGTCGAACTGTTTATTGCGTCTGGTCGCAGGGAAGTACTGCATCAACAAGCGAGACTGCGGGACCATCGGCCGCAACCAGCTCCGTCTCTACCCCCCGCAGGGGGCCGACACGACCGAGCCGAAGGCAGGGGTGCGTACGTTCCCTCATCGCCACAAACTTGCAGTTGGGATGAGCTCAGCAAAGACATCGCGGCTGTAAGTAATGTGTTGGAGAGAGCAAGAACAGCGGCCACCGGATCTGCCGCGGCGGCGGAGCTCGATTACAAACGCGATCTGGGACCACAACTGACACCGCTGATACAAACGCTCCGCTTGGCATCTTGGTTTAGTGCGAGCGCGCTCGACGCCTTGCACCGGGGAGACTTGGGCTCCGCGTTGGACGATATCGTAGTCGCCGTTAATGTAGCGGGACTGGGGAAGGGCGTGCGTAATGCCCGCCTTCAAGACTTGAGAGTGTTGTCATACGAAACCAATCTTGGAACAACTTGGGAAGCACTGCAGACAGGTGGTTGGATCGAGCCGCAGTTGGCAAGGTTGCAGCAAAGCTGGCAGAGAGCCGCCTGTCTGCCCGAATACGTGCTGACCTTCGAGATGGAACGGATTGAGTGCTTGCGATCCTACGACCATCCCACCCCAGAAGACGTGGCTTGGATTTGGCGGGAGCCGAAGTATTACCAATTTGACTGGGCTGACCTTATCGCATACGCGTGCGCCCATTTGGGCTTTACGAGTTTTTCGTCGGCAGATTTGGACTTCCGGGTTGAGAATGGCTTGAAGGACTGGACCGCTTCAGCAATGTCGAGAGTACACTGGTTGATTTGGCGAGCGGCGTGGGTACAGCAGGACGAGGTGCACGCCCTGCGCGGATGGCAGGATGATCTTGATGGCGTACGCACAATCCTCGCACGGGAGTCTTGGACGGCTTGGCCCGTGAGGCCACTGACGCAATGGACCCTTTACGACCAGTTGAGATATTTGACTCCCGAGAGAGCGTATTACTATGACGATTCATTTCTGCGAGCCGCGGAGTACGAAACTCTCCGGGAAATGACCATTGCCGCCATTGCACTGAAACGCTACCAATTGCGAACCAGCAGGTACCCCACCGACTTGTCCGCTCTTGTGCCCGAGTTTCTGCCTGAGAAACCGCGTGATTGGATGAACGGCGAGTCCCTTCATTACAGGCTGAACGCCGACGGGACCTTCACGCTGTACTCGGTTGGCGAAAATGGCGTGGACGATGGTGGCGATCCGACACTCCTTGCCCCCCGCAGGCTGATATCTTCGATCTGGGATGGCCGCGATGCGGTCTGGCCCACCGCCGCACCGCCCACGGATCCACAGACCAACTAATTGTTGCTCCGATCCAGAATCCCCGGGTTGGGTTGCGCAGCCGCCGTCCGCCAGTCCTCCTGCCACGGTTGCGCCTGCCGGATGTTCGCTTGGCAGCGGTCGCGTTGGTTGGTACACTGGCGCCGACTTCACGAACAGGCAGTGTAGCAACTGTCATGAACGATGAGCAATTCAAAGAGGTGCACCAGCTCCGCGGGGAGGTCCAACGCCTTCGCCTTCGTCTCGACGAAGTCAGCCGCCGACTGGAACAACTCTCTCGACCGACCGCTCCACCTCCACTGACGACGGAACCGCCCCTGCTCGCGTCTGCTCCGCCACCGTTGACCGAGCCGGAACAAGCCGCCGCGATCGTGGAGCCCCCCGTGACGTCGCCGCCGGTCGCCGAGGCGGAGTTGCCCCCCGTGCTCTCACCGCCGCCACAAGAATCATTCGAAGTGCGCCTGGGGACCTATTGGCTGCCGCGCATCGGCATCGCCGCGTTGCTGACGGGCATGGTGTTCTTCGCCGCCTGGGTCACACCGCGGCTCGGGATCGCCCAGAAAGTCGCTGTCGGTTATCTCGCCGCCATCGCCCTCGGCGTTCTCGGTATGGCCCTGGAAAAACGGATGCCGCAATTCGCCCGCGTCCTGCTCGCCGGCTCGCTGGCGCTGGCCTACTTCGTGACCTACGCCGCGCATTTCGTCCCCGGCTTCCGCGTCGTTCACAGCCCCACCGTCGCCATCACCATGCTCTCCGTGGTCGTCCTGTTCATCATCGGCGTCGCGCAGGAACGTCAATCACCCGCGCTCGGCGGCATGGCACTCTTCTTCGGCTATTACACGTCCGTCGTCAGCGGCGTGGCGACGTTTACCCTCGCCTCCAACGCCGTGCTCGCTCTCGCCGCGCTCTTCTTTCTCGCCCGCAACCGCTGGGTCACAATCTCCTACGGCGCCGTCCTCGCCACCTACCTGACCTACATGATCTGGGTCTGGAAACTCAATGAGTGGAACAACCTCGACCATCTCCTCTTCGACTCGGGGTACCTGACCGCCCCGGAGTTCCATCTCCGCGCCAGCTTCCTCTCCCTCTACTGGCTCCTGTTCATCCTCGGCGGCCTGCTCATCCGGGCCGACGCCATGGCGCCCGCCGAGCGCAACGGCCTGTTCACGCTCAACAACGCCTTCTTCTTCGTCCTCTTTTCGCTCCTCATGCATCACACGTACCCGCGCGCGCAGTGGCAGTTTCAATTCCTGTTCGCCGCCGCGCTGCTGATCGGCTCCGCGATTTCCTGCCACCGGTACGCGCCCGAGCGCACTTCCTTCGACACGTTGTTCCTGCAGGGGATCGGTGTGGCGACACTCGGCATCCTCAGTTACTTCAAGGGCGTGCAACTCGTCGCCGTGCTCGCCCTGGAAAGCGCCTTCCTCCTCGTGCTCTCGCGGTGGATGAAATCACGGTGGGTCGCCTGGATCGCCCGCGCCGCGTTCTCGATCGCCGGCGTTTATGCGTGGACCAAATACGGCAACTGGGACAACGCCATGCTCTGGGGCGTCACGTTCACCGCCGCCGTCGGCTACGTGTCCGCGCGCCTGGAACGCGCCGCGCACACCGACGATGTGATGGAATCGATTCATTTCGCCTCGCTCTACTATGCCGCATGGGCCACGCTGCTGTTGATGGGAGTCGCCCACGAACATTTCGAGGCATCGACCTTGCCGTGGGTGTGGACGCTCGGCGCGGTCGCCGTCGCCATGATCGCCTGGGCTCTTCGCACGCGCGAGATCTTCTGGGCGTCGCAGATTCCATTGGCTTGGGCCCACACGATGTTCTACGGGGCGAAGCTCGACGACCATCCGTGGGGTGGGGGACCGTCCCTCGCGCTCGTGCTGGTCACGTTCGGTTTCGGCCTGTTCCTCTGGCGGCGATACCGTCGCACCGACGACCGACCCGGCGCCACGTCCGCGCTCTGGCCCTACAGCCTGTTGGCCGTCGCGGCGGCATTGCTGGCGACCTGGGATCATTGTCCCGACCGCTGGCAGTTGACCGCCTACAGCGTGGAAACCCTGGCTCTCATCATCGCCGGCAGTCTGGCGACCGAATCCGTCTTCGCCTGGCTGTCCCTCGCGCCCATGGCCGTCGGCGCGGCCTCATATGTCTTTGGCGGCCCGGAACTTTTCTCTCCGCCAGGCGCGGCATGGACGAATCTCGTGGTCAGCCTGGCGCTGTTTGCGTTCGCCGAACGAACGCTTGCCAGGGACACCGCCTTTGCGGAATTGCGCCTCACCCTCATGGTCGTCCTCACCGCGCTCGCGCTCTCCGGCCTTTACAACCTCGTCTCCGCCGCTTTCCTGACCGTTGCCTGGGCGCTGCTCGGCTTCGTGCTCCTGGCCATCGGCTTCGCTCTCAAGCAACGCTCCTATCGTATGGCCGGACTCGCCGCGCTGGCCTTCAGCCTCGCCCGCGCCGTCCTTCACGACATGGCCCGCGTCGAAACCGTCTACCGTATCCTCTCGTTCATCGGCCTCGGCGTCATCCTGCTCGTGCTCGCTTTCCTCTACGCCAAAAACCGCGAAAAAATCGCGAAGTGGCTATAGCCCTGACACAACGTTCATCTCAACGTAATCATCATCGACCGTCGTGCACGGGCAGAGTTCGAGCCGATAGCGAATTTCATCTCGGAGGGAATCAAGAGCATTGATCGCGCTCAGGCCGCGCGCGCTGCATTGCAGGCTCTCGCACTCGGCAACAAACCCGTCGCCGGCCGACTCCACTGTCACATCAAATCTCACGCCGCCCAAACTCTACGCCTCGACATCGACCCGGTCAACTATGCCAATAATAATCGACCGCAGCGGCGCATCCTTGTCCTTCACCACCTGCCGCGCGGAGTTCCCCTCGTCAATCACCAGCACGCGCTCGCCCACGCCCGCGTTGACCCCGCCATCGACCGCGATCAGATAGCCGCCGGGCTTGCCCGCGAAATCTTCCTTCTCGACGATCAACATCTTCTTCCCGTTGTAGAACGGGTGATTGATCGTGGAGACGATATTGCCCCTGACGGTTCCGAGGATCATGGCACGTGCAGTTCGTCGACGATCCCGATGATCGTGTGATCGACGGGCACAAACCACGGCTCCAGCGCCAGCGCCGCTTCGCGTCCGCCTTCGTAATAAATCAATTCGCCCGGGCCCGCCATCCGCGTCGAATCGCACGCCACCAGCGGCTCGCCCTTCGGGTTGCCCTGCTTGTCCAGCGGCTGAATCCACAACATCGGCACGCCGTCGAGCCCCTCGTACACGCGGCACGGCGTCAACGTCCCCATGACTCGCCCGAGCAACATTACGACGCCTCCTCGCCTTCAAACTCGTGCAGCTTCGCGTCGTTGTAGCGCGTCGTCTGATCGAGTTGTTGCGAAATGATCTCGTGCGGACGGGCAATGATCCGATGATGCGTAAACGCCTGCCGGCCCCGGAGAAAATCATCGGCGATGGTCATCGCCGCCTGCACCTCGTGCAATTCGCCCGCGTACACACTGATCGCCTTGCCCGACATCTCGTATTCCGCCAGCCGCAATTCGACCAACTGCACTTCCGTGCCTTTCACCGCGACCTCCGCCGCGCGCACGTTCGCCGCAATCGTGTCGGTCTCGAGAATCGCCACGGTCTGTTGTCCGCTCCCGACCCGCTGGCCCAGCACCGCGTCGTGCACCTTCTCGTGCACGTCCGGCAGAAACGCGTGATCGAGCACGCTTCCCGCCCCGATCGTCAGCGCTTCCGTCAGCGATTCGCTCACGCTTCCCGTCGTGCCGCCGAAAATCACCAGGTACCGCCCGCCGCTGACCGTCCCGCCCTTGATCATCGCAATCGCCGCCTTCTTCAGGATCGCGTCCGCTGTAAAAATGCCGTCCGCAATGCTGCTGAATTCCACAACCGCGATGGCGGTGTATTTCTTCACACGATTCGGAACGCCCCCACCAGCGTGCACCGCCGCCAGCGCGAGAAACTCTTCGGCGTCGTCATGCCTTCGCCCGTCGGGCTCGCAATCGTCATCGACGTCGGGCCTTCGCCCTTGAATCCCAGCCCCGCCAGCGCCGGGCCGTTCTTCACAAAGATGCTCGCGTTGCACTCGCGCGCCATGCGGCTCAAATTCGACAGATTATCCGAGTGCATCACAAACGTGTGCCGCCGCGGATGCTCCAGCTGCAGCGCGAAATCGATCCCTTCATCCGCGTCGCGCACGCGCGTGACCGGGAAAATCGGCATCATCTGTTCCGTCCACAGCAACGGATGATCGTGATCGACCTCGCAGATCCCGAGCCGAATGCTGTCATCGCAGCGAATCCCGGCCTTCTGCAAAATCACGCTGGCGCTCTTCCCGATCAGCGACCGCTCAATGTGCGCTTCCTGGCGCGGCCCCTCGGTCTTGGTGAAGATCACCTTCTCGACCGCCGGCAACTGCTCCTTCGTGATCAAATACGCGCCGTTGTACGTCATCGCCTTGATCAGCTTGTCCGCCACGCTCGACACCACCAGGCATTCCTTCTCGTCCGCGCAAATGATGTTGTTGTCGAACGACGCGCCAAACACCACGTCCCGCGCCGCCCGGTCGATGTCCGCGCTCTCGTCGACGATCACCGGTGGATTGCCGGGCCCGGCGCAAATCGCCCGTTTCCCGCTGGCCATCGCGACCTTCACCACGGCGCCGCCGCCCGTCACGACCACGAGCCGCACGCCCGCATGTTTCATCAACGATTGCGCGCTCTCCACCGTCGGGTTCGCCACGCACGTGATCAAATTCCGCGGTCCGCCCGCCGCCACGATCGCCTTGTTGATCAGCGCCACATTGTGACAGCTCACGCGTTTGGCGTTCGGATGCACGTTGAACACCACCGCGTTGCCCGCCGACAGCATCCCGATCGTGTTATTGATGATCGTCGATGTCGGATTGGTCGTCGGCGTGATCGCCGCAATGACGCCAAATGGCGCCGGCTCGGTCAACATCAGCCCGTCGTCGCCTGTCACCGCATTCGACAGCAGATCCTCCGGCCCCGGCGTCTTCTCGGTCACCAGCTCGTTCTTGAGGATCTTGTCCTCGTACCGGCCCAGACCCGTCTCTTCATGCGCCATCCGCGCTAGCGCGTTCCCGTGCTCGCGCATCGATTGCCGAATCGACGCGATGATGTCGTGGCGCTTCTTCAATCCCAACTGATCGAACTGGCAGAACGCGACGCTCGCCGCTTTCACCGCTTCGTCAACCGTGTCGAAGATGCCGATGTCCCGCAACGGGGCAGGGGAGGAACCCGACGCTGCCGCCGCCGCGCTTGCGCCGCCGCGTCCGGTCAGGTCCGCCACAATCCGCTGCGCGATAAGCTCGATTTCCTGCTCGCTGAGACCGGCCATGGCCCGCTAATCCTTTCGATATTTCTCGACGCCGCCGATTTCCCACGTGTCCACGATCCCCATAATGACCGCGTCGCAGGGACGGTCTTTCGTCGCCAGTGTCTGCCGCGCCGAACTTCCCGTCGCCACGAGCACCAGTTCGCCCGGTCCGACGCCCACCGCGTCCACCGCCACGACCTGGCCGCCCGTCTCCTTGCCCTCGCTGTCCACGTGCTTGACGAGCATGAATTTCAACCCGTCCATGCTCGATTCCTTGCGTGTGGCGACAACGGTGCCAACTACTTTGCCAAGATTCATAGGAAACTCCGGCAAGGGCCGGCGTCGCCGCCCGCCCCTGCCATGAATTCGCAATTACTTCTTGGCCGCTTTGGCGCCGCGTCCCATCGGGATCACGTCGTCCACGTTCTGATGCGGACGCGCGATGACATGCACCGCCACCACTTCGCCGACGCGGCTGGCAGCCGTGCGGCCGGCGTCGGTCGCGGCCTTCACCGCGGCCACGTCGCCACGAATCACCGCCGTGACGTAGCCGCCTCCGGTCTTCTCGTAACTCACGAGCTCGACCTTGGCCGCTTTGACCATCGCGTCGGCCCCTTCCACCATCGCGGCGAACGACCGCGCTTCCAGTAGACCTAATGCATCTGCCATGTGTGTGTCTCCTTAGTTAGTGATGATCGTTGAAACGTCAAAATGTCCGCTTACGCCCCACCGCTGCCCTTCATCTCGCGGCCCGTGACGCTGTGGATCGCCGCCTCCGCGGCCCGGGCGGCCACATCGATGTCCTTCTCCTCGCCGCCCAGATACATCCGGCCGAAACTCCCAAACGCGCGGATCTCCAGAATGTTGATCTCCGCCGCTTTCTCCGCCTCGTTCGCGGCAAATGCCGCATACGCCGCCGGCGCCACTTCCATCGTAAACAACGTGTGCCCCGGCAAAATCATGTTCCCGTGCCGCGTCCGATTGATCAGCATCGTGTGATAATCGTCAATCCGCCGGATCACGCTGTTGCTGAATATCTGCGGTTTGTACCGGCCTTCCTCCTTCAGCTCCAGCGCGGCCAGAATCGCCGCGCCCGCCTGCCGCACGTCCGCCTGCGATTCGGAATGGATCTCCAGCATCCCGTACAACCGCTCGATGATCTGCATCCCCGGCGTGACCTTCGTCGATTTCAACGCGATGTCCGTCACGCGATTGATCTCCATCCCCGGCGAGATCTCCACAAACAGCGACGCCTGTCCCGCGATGGGCAGGAACCCCTGCGACACCGTCGCGAAAAACGACGCCACCTGCGGCTGCAAGCTATCGAGAAATATGTACGACCGTAAATCCGCCATGTGCTGTTCCTTTCCTCGTCAATACTTCGCGCCCGGGCCGGACACGACTTCCCCGGCCGCCTCCTTCAAAATCTTCACGCCGCTCGACGTCCCGATCCGTGTCGCGCCCGCGGCCACCATCTTCAGCATGTCCGCCAGCGATCGCACCCCCCCCGACGCCTTCACGCCCAGCCCCTTGTCGCGCACGATCCGGCTCATCAACGACACGTCCTCGACTGTCGCGCCGCCCGTGCTGAATCCCGTCGATGTCTTCACGAAATCCGCGTGGGCTTTCACCGCCAGCTCGCACGCCCGCGCTTTTTCCTCGTTGGTCAGCAGCGACGTCTCCAGAATCACCTTGGTCCTGGCGCTGCCGTCGCGGCAGGCCTCGACCACGCCGCGAATGTCCCGCAACACCAGCTCGTCGTCGCCGCTCTTCAGCGCGCCGACGTTGATGACCATGTCGATCTCCTTCGCGCCCTGGCGAATCGCCGCCCGCGCTTCCATCGCCTTCGTCTCCGGCGGCTGCGCGCCCAGCGGGAACCCGACCACGCAACACACCTTCACGCCCGAACCGTCGAGCCGCTCCCGCGCGAACGATACCCACGTCGGGTTCACGCACACCGAATAAAATTTGCTCTGGCGCGCTTCCCGGCAAAGCTGTTCGATGTCCGCGCGCGTCGTGTCGGGCCGCAGCACCGTGTGATCGATCATCTGCGCCGCCTGTTGCGGGGAAAGACGCGGCGCCGACGCCGTCGCCGCCATGGGCGGATTGCCCTGCGCCGCGAGAAGCTCCTGAACGCGTTTGGCGATGCGTTCCAGATCTGTTTGCGATGCGCTCACGCGCGGGTCTCCGACCGCGGCCAGCAACGTCGCTTGATGCGCTCCCACCCCGATTGGTCCGTCCTCGATTGCATTGATCAGTTGTACACGCTTTCGATGTCGTTCTTCAACACATTCGCCTGTCAGAAACGCCTCAACGATCTGTTTCGCCGCCTCAAAATCCGTCTGGCCCGAGCCCAGCGTCAGCACGTTCGCGTCGTTGTGCTCCCGCGAATTCCTGGCCAGCGCCACATTGTAACACGCCGCCGCCCGCGCTCCGTGCACCTTGTTCGCCGCCATGGCCGAGCCGATCCCCGCGCCGTCCACCATGATCCCGCGGTCGCACGATCCCGCCGCCACCAGCCGCGCCACGGTGTACGCTATGCGCGGATAATCCACCGCCTCCTTGCTGTGTGTCCCGCAGTCCTGGACGTAGTAGCCGCGGCTCTGCAAATAGGTCAGCAGTTGATTCTTCAGGTCGAGCCCGCCGTGGTCTGAACCGACAGCAATCTTGAAATTCTTCCCCATCAGGATGTCAACCTTTTTTTCATACTCCTGCCGCAAAAGCAAGAGGCGAATGCGCGACGGTCATCGCCGCGTCCGTCATTGCTTCGTGAATGTGATGAAACAAACATCGTTGTCGCGCAGCGTAACCGTCTCGCGGATAATCCCATCCGCCGCGACTTCGATGATCGACGACTGCTCCGGCCGGCCGTCACTCTTCGATTTGATATACGCCACTTGCGCCTTCGAAAGCTGACCCGGCGATCCAAGATCCATGTACGCCGCGTACACGTCGTTGGCGCGGTACCCAACCCGATACACCGCCATCGAATACCGACCCGCCGGGACACCGGACAAGGCCAGCGTCACCGTCGACTTCGGATGCGACGGCAGATCGCGCTTGTAGAATACCTGGTTGTTCTCCGCCGTGTCGGGATGCGTCAACGTGAAATCCCACACCAGCGCCTGGATGCCGCCCGATTTGTCCGCGCAAATCCACGACGCCGCATCCGCGCTTTGCAGCTCCGTTCCGCCGAGGCGATTGAGGAATTGATAGGCGTAGAACGCCGGCTTGGCGATGCCCTGGTAATTCAGCAGCCCAAACCCGCCGTGAAACGGCGTAAACCGCGGCCCGGCCTCCTCGAAAATATCGGTGAACACCCAGTACGACATCGAATTCACCGCGGTGCCCGCGCCCTTGATTTTGTCGAGGATGTAGGCTGCGCTGTGGTAGCTGTCATGGATCGGGTCCGACGGCGTGTACGAGGTGCTCCACTCCGTGAAATGCAGTTCGAGATTCGGCAGCGCCGATTCGCTGATCTGTTTCCGGGAGTTGATCATGTCCCCGTAAATCGCGCGAGGATCCTGCGACAACACCGTCCCCGCATGGCCGGTCTCGTCGAGGAACCCCTCTTTGACGCCGTACGTGTGCGTCGAGATGAAATCCACGGGTGAATGGTTCGTGGCGCAGAACCCGATGAATTCGGGGATCCAGGCGCAGCCCGCCGTCGCCGGGCCGCCCACGCGGTACGCGGGCGAGACGCTCTTGATCGCCCGCGCCGTCACGTCATACAGATGGAAATAGTCCGATTGTTTGCCCGCGAAAAAACCGTCCAGGTTCGGCTCGTTCCAGACTTCGAAGTACCACGTCCGCACTTCGTTCTCCCCATAGCGCTGGGTCAGATGCGCGGTGAACGCGCGAATGAAATCCTCCCACTTCTTCCAGTCCTTCGGCAGCGTGACGTTGCCCTTCCACCAGAAAATCGTTTGCGAACCGCTCGCCAGCGCGTTGGGCATGAATCCCAGCTCGACGAACGGTTTCATCCCGATGCCCTGCAGAAAGTCGTACAGCTCGTCGATGTATTGCCAGTTGTATTCCGGCCGGCCGTCCTTGTCCTCGCGGTACACACCCATGTCGTCGCAAAACAACCCGTGCATCCGGATGTACGTAAAACCGCATTCCTTGTGGACCCGTGTGAGCTGCCGCTGCCAATCCGCCCGCAATCCCTCGTTCGCGCGTCCCGCGCCGACACAGACTTTGAACATCGTATTCAGCGGGCCTTTGACCCGGTGAAGGTCGGCGGAGACGATTCGTTCCGTCAGCGCGTTTGTCCCGGCACCGGATACAACGTTCGTACCGGCAGCGGAAACGACGCTCGCGGCGGCAACGAGAATGTGACACGAAGCGGCCAGTGACGTAAGCGACCGATTGATCACAAGTGGGTTCTCCATTCGGAGGCTCCATGGTTCATCACCGTCGCTCCGAAGGCAAGCTCGATGTGCTCCGCCCGGCTGGCTGTTCCCTGTTGCGGGGCCATTTTCGCATTGAAACCATACGCGTTTTGCGGTGTTTATCCTTGTGGAGGAAAAGGTCCAGAGGCCTTGAATAGTACATCACATGAATCCGACAAGAAATGAAGTGTCACCAACGAACAGGATCGTTGTTTTTGCCGCCGTGTGCGCGCTCGCGGGAATCCTTGCGATCCCCGGCCGCGCCCTCGCCGCCGATGCGACGGCGCCCGCCGATCTGCCGCCCGCGGCCCAGGAAGTTGTCAAACTCGCCCAGTCCCACCTCGGCGATGACGTCATTACGTCCTACATCAAAAATGCCAACGCGTCGTACTCGCTCAGCGCGGATGACATCGTGTACCTGAAGACGCAGGGAGTTTCGCAAAATATCATCTCGCTGATGCTCCAACGCGCCGCCCCCGCCGCATCCGCTCCCGAAGCCGGTGCCGCGGCGCCGCCGCCGCCACCACCGCCACCACCAGCATCCAGCGAGGTCAATGCGCCCCCGCCGAGTCCAACTCCCGTTCCAAGCGCGCCTCCGCCAACGCCGACCCCGACCGCGGACACCGGTACGCCGCCTCCCTATGCTCCGCCGGAAGCTGGCAGTTCCGCTCCGCCGCCCGCGCCCGTTCCGGCTTCCGCTCCGGCGCCCGAACCCGCCCCGAGTTTTGATTACTTCCAGCAACAACTCTCGCCCTACGGCGCGTGGGTCAATGTGCCCGGCTACGGCATGTGCTGGCAGCCCTATGGAATCGGTTACGGCTGGCGCCCGTACTATGACAGTGGTTATTGGGTCTACACGGATGCCGGCATGTACTGGCAATCCAACTATCCATGGGGCGCAATCCCGTTCCATTATGGACGATGGTCCTACACCGCGGGATACGGCTGGGTCTGGTCGCCCGGCTACGTCTACGCACCCGCGTGGGTTGTCTGGCGGTACACCGATGGTTACTGTGGCTGGGCGCCGCTGCCCTACGGCGCGGTGTTCGCCGACGGCGGCTGGGCCTGGCACGGCCATCATTACGCCGCCGACTTCGGCTTCGGGTTCGGCGATTCGTTCTTCATCTTCGTCGGCTACGGCCATTTGTGGGACCACGATTATCACCATGACATCTTGCGCGGCGCCGAATTGCATGCGGCGTTCCATGCCAGCGTGGTGAGCCGTGTCCGTCTTGATGACCACGGCCATTTCGTCCATGAAGGATTTGACCGGGCGCATTTGGAACGCGTCACCGGTCATCCCGTCGTCGTCGCGCGCCACGACGAAATCCAGGCCCACGAACGCGAGGTCATGCATGCCGACCGCGAGCGCGCTGTTGCCCATGGCGAATCTCGCGGTGAGCCGCAACATGGCGAGTCCCGCGGGGGAGAATCTTACGGTCACGATCAGGATCACGGCAGTCACGACCGACAGTGGCCCTAGACCGTTGGACGGGGACGATGGGCAGGTTTGGCCGGGCTCTGCGGAAGTGGAGCCCGGTCGATCGTCCGTTGCGCGGACGCCTCGCCGACCGTGTCGCGCACGACTTTCGCCAACTGGGGTAGAGTAAATGGCTTCCGCAGGTAGCCTCGCAACCCCTTCTGAATCATCGACTCCACCGGCACGTCCGGGCAGCCCGACAACAATACCACTCGCACGTTTGGATTGATGCGCTGAAGTTCCGCCAATACCCGGTCACCGTTCATCCGCGGCATCAGAAAATCCAGCAGCACCATGCTCACGTCCCGCCACGCTTCCTGGTAGAAGATGATGGCCTGGCCCGGGTCCATGGCGATGCGCACGCGATACTCGAGCGATCCCAGCGCCTCCTTGAGCACGTCGAGAAACTCCGGCTCATCGTCGATGGCAAGAATGAAGCTCGACAATTTGATTCCGGCGGGAATCATACCCCACTATGGCAGCATAGACTCTGCCAAGGCACAACCTTATAAGATCCTTATTACGAAGGTGATTGTGGCCTAAACAACAGCCCCTTGGTCCGATCCCGCCGTCGGGCAAAGAAGTACACCACCGCGCCAATCCAGTTGAGCAGGATCACGATCAGCAGCCAAACAATCTTGTCGTTGCCCGGCGGCTCGTGCTGCGCGCAGTCCGCGATCATCCAAATCCAAAACGCGAACAGCAACGCGCCCCCGAGGCACATGCCGTCGTACACGAAGAAAAGAAAGAAAAGCGCTCCCGAAAGCTCAGGACTGGGATAACGTGCGGCAGCATGGAAGTTCCATGGCGCTCGCATACGCGAATAATCAAGCACGGAACGCGACGCCGTGAACATTGGCGAAAGTCACGGGCTGGCAGAAACTGTCACGAGTGGACAAGATGAGAAGTGGCGCGCCCAGCAGGAGTTGAACCTGCAACCTTTGGTTCCGTAGACCAACGCTCTATCCAATTGAGCTATGGGCGCGAATCACCAACAACGGTTGGCTTGCCACACGTGGCAAGTCATGCGGCGGAAAAGGGCCGCGTGTGAGCGTCACTCAGGACACACGCACGTCAAACCCAAAACCGTCACGGCCACTCATCCTACAGCGTACCCATCCGTCTGGCAAGCACGCGTTCCAAATCGTCACCAGATTGGACGGCCGGCGCATTCAAGAGATGGTCAACAGTCGCGCCAAAACCGAGGCGCGCGCCCAGGGAATCCACGCGATGCGCCAACGTAAAGGCGCCGCCGCGTTCGCAGTGCCAATGGAGCGCGGCGTCGACGCGTCAGATCGCGGGTGGCGAACGTTCGACGTGGATTCACGCGTGGGTCAACGCATCATCCCGCTGAGTGATACCGCGATGGCGTGGTTGACGCCGTATGCCGGGCATGGCGGCTGTGTTGTTGACCCGCGGAACCAACGGAAACGATTTGGCGCCGGGCGCGGCGACAGGAAGCGGCTAGGGTTTTGCGAATGGTGAGATGCCGTGATCACCATGCGGCCCGGCCGAAGCGCCCGCGGCCGGGGGCGGACGGTAATGGGATCTTCGTTCATCCACATCGCCTTCGATGCGCTGAATTGCGGAAGCCGCGATCACCGCGACGGTATCCGCCCCAGCCTTGATCGCGACCCAGTCCGCATCCTTGAACCCGTACCCGTCGGCATTCGGATACTCGATGGTCTCGGCAGAGCCGGACATCCCGGTATTCTTGAAGTAGATCTTAATCATACAGAATCAGGTATGGCAGTCCTATCCCGCAACCAGTTGCGGGTAGCATCGCTTGCAGCCCGGATTTCCGCAGTTGGCGATGGCATGGCGGATAAACGATTTCGCCGTCCCGTCGCTGCTGCTCTTTTGCTTCTTATTGGCCTTGGCCTGTGAGGCGTACAAGGCGGTGCGGGCGGCTTTGGCGGCGTGTCTCTCAGCCCTCTTCGCTTCTGACCGCGCGGATTTCGATTTCTTACCCATCGTGATATTCCCTTTCCGGTACTGGTTTCGCTTGCGCTCAACAACAAGACGGACGACGAATCCAACCATTACTTGATGAAGCGAGCGCGGACTCCCGCCGTTGCCAGTTGCGCTTCCAGGGTTTTGACCCGGCTTTCCCATGAACTCTTGAACGTGGCCTGCGTCGATTTGGCAAGATTGCGCCGCACCCTGCCGAGCAAGCGGCGAATGTTGCGCTCTTCCGGGCTTCGTTTTGAACCAGCTTCAGGAATGGGCAGAGGGCCCTTTATTGGGGTCATGCTTCAAACTACGCAAACAAGCGGTTGGGCGCTATGGGGTGTTGACCCCATAGAGCAACAGGTCGTGACGATCGTTTCGTGGAGCGGCTTTTTGAGGGAACGGGCGTCGAGAAGCGGCGGTCTTGTACGTCAAGACATGCCCCAGGGCGGCAGTTTCTATTGGCAGAAAAACGCTTGGGCGTCCGTGGACGACCACATCGGCGAGCGCCCGGGCCGGCGACCGGCCGCGCTGCGCGACGCGCGTGAGGGGCGTACTCCCTGATCGCCACGATCTTCCGCCGTCTGTCGGAAAGGCTTCGCCGGCCCCGGCTGTGCCCGTTCGGTAAACAGCACACACTTCCCATCGAGTCCAAAGATCCATCCCTCGTACAACCATCCCAGGAACTTCCCCCCATACGTGTAGACACCACTCTCGCTGAGCCAGGCGACCGGCGTACCGTCCCGCATGTAGATTGACTCCTTATCCTCGTCCACATACGCGACCGCGTGGCCATGTTTGTCCCACAGATCGGTTATCATAGATCGGCCTCGGCCCCGGCGGGGCTCGCGATTCAGTAGGCGAGCTTCAACTCGTAGCACAGGATGTTGTGGCAATGGACCGTGTCGACGGTGGTTTTGTTCTGCCAGCCCTGGCAGGACAACTTGCCGCTGACAGTGGTGCGCTTTTGGGCTACGGCGCTGGCGAGTTCCCTGGTCAGATCAAAATCGCCCCGGATGCATTCCTCATTGGGGCATCGAAAACGGAACACGGACTTGGCGCCATCGAGGTTGACCGTGTACTTGAGTCGACTGTTGGCGGTGACCCCGTTGGGGTTGAAGTACCCCAGGTTCACGGTCAATGATTTTAGCTTCTGGAATTTGGCGGCCAGGCTGGGCGAGGCTTTGACCCGCTCGCCTTCCTGATCGCGGTATTCCGCTCGGAGACCGATTCTTTGTCGATACATAATGGCAACCTTCCCGATCAAGTTTGGTGGAAACACCAGTTCCACAGCTCATCGAAGCCTCAATCCGGATCCAGCGGTCGATTGCGCCGCTCTGCATACATCCCGTTACGGAGTGGGAGAAACGGGTCGGCAGACATCTAGGGTTTCTGGCGTTGTTGTTCTCGAAACACAACGAGATGGGCATCGATGGCGAGACGGATGATGCCTCGGGCTCGGCGATTCCCACAGACGCCGTACACGGTCTCGATGAGGTTCCCAAACGTCAACGCCTTCTTCCTGGGATTGGCTCTCATACCATGAAGATACGCCGGGAAGCCCTGCGCGCGCCATGAGGTGTTCACCCCACGGCGGATTTCCGGGCGGGAAGGCGTTGCCTCTTGACCATGCGCAAGGCGCGGCCATATCCTGCCGGCATGAAGCGCGGGGTTTTGTCGTGTTTGTTGGTGATTGGTGTCCTGTGCCTGGCGGTGCAGGTTCGCGCTGAGACCGAACAGATCGACCTCAGAGCCCTCGCCAAGAAAGCCCGGCCGGCGGTCATGTTGCTGGTCGTGTCCGATGCTGACGGGAAAGAAATTGCCACGGGCACCGGCTTTCTCGTCTCCAGCGACGGGGAGCGACACGTTGGAGACGTGTGATTTATTTTGCTCGATTGGCACAAAGGCGGTAGTCGAGCCGGCGGCTAGTTTGGCCGAGGTGTGGCCGGTCGAAGATGCCGGCGTAAGCGACTGAGTCGTAACGGATGTTATGCTGTGGAGGTGCAGTGAACGTAGCCATTCTGTTTAACGCCGACGATCCCGCGGTTAAGGGGTGGTACGGTGGTTCAGTAATGGAGCTTATTCTCGCTACAAATGTGCTTCAGGGGACGGATCGCCGCATGAGGGTCTCGATTGGTGATGTTTGCACCTTCAGCGCAGTTTCGAACAGCAGCACGCGCAGGCACTCTCGCTTGGTGCTGCTATGCCGAGCCGTTTACCAGCCAAAGGAGTTGGACTTGCTCATTCGGGAACGACTCGAGGCGACTCACGGAAAAGCTAGAGTGTTCTGTTGGGTTTTTCAAAACATGACTGCTCAGATTGCCAAGGAACTTCATTCGAAGCTCGCGCCACACCGTGCCTATCTTGGGGCTATGGATGTCGACTACTCGAATCAGCATCACCTTATGTTCTTCCGAAACTTCCTCATGGAGACCTATCGTTTGCGAGGAAAGCACTGCTCGGTTTTCTATGAAATGGGGGAGAATGAAGACCCCGATTTGGCAATTCGCGAAATTTTCGAGCGGCACGGCTTTACTGTTGACTACGAAGACATGGGGGCGCGTCGCACGCTCTTCGACAGCTACGACACGATCGAGCATTTCAAACGGGTGGAGGATTTCAAGCGGGTGTTTGCTGGTTTCGAAGGGCTGTCTGCGGACACAGTGTCCACCCTGGCTCTGGCACTTGAGGAGTTACATCCGAAGCTTTTTGAGGCCCTTGCATCAGCCGCCCGAACGCTTGAGCGGGCGGAGACTGGGGAGGACCTTGCGCAGGCTGCCCTTTCTGGCCGTCGTCTGCTGGAGAAGACCGCAGACTACCTGTTTCCGCCGCAGAAGGCGAGGTGTAGAGGTAGAAAGGTAGACGATGCTGCATATAAAAACCGCCTATGGGCCTACATCGAGCAGACGATTACCGAGGTTGGCCCCAGCAATCCTGCGCTACTTTCTGAGTTGGGTAAGGAAGCTGACCGGTTGGTGGATCTTTTCAACAAAGGGCTGCATAGGTCTCTCTCGCGAGAAAGGGTGGAGGCCGCATTTCGTGACCTTGCTCTTTGGCTTACGAAAGTGATCGAGTTTAGTCCAGCGCATGCGAGACGGCAGTATCTAGCGTATGAGGAGGATGTCGCCAGATTTATCCAGGGCGTTGTCAGGAAACGCGGGGGTTCGCGCTGACGGCGGTGGGGAGGTCGACCACGAAGTTGTCAAGGGTACGAGGAAGTCGGAAGCCAGCTGTTGCAATGTTGAGAGGTGATTGTAAAATTCCTCTATGAAGCGTCGTGAGACAGACAATGATTACTTTAGCCTGCTCCGAATGCTTGATCGACTTGCTCGCCAGCGCGGTCAAACGATCGACGACGCCTCCATATCGGCTGATTTGTTGGCGGGCATTTCGCGTGCAATTGCCGATCACAAGAAGAACCCGATCCGTTTGCACGGCCTGAGAGCCCAAGAGATGTTTGCACATGTCGCGGCATCACTTGGCCGGTGTCGTGCCATCACGGAAGAGGATTCCGGGACAATGTTCACGATGGACGACGGTACCCGACGACCTGATTTTCGCGTGGTTACATTGCAGGGAACACAGTTCTTTGTTGAGGTGAAGAATTGCCACTACAAGGACCCATCCAAAGCGTACCGCATCAAGAGCGCCTACGTGACAGGTTTGCAAAAGTATTCTGACTGCATGGGCGTGCCACTGAAGTTTGCTGTCTACTGGTCCCGCTGGAATATTTGGACACTTCTCGACGCATCGCTAATTTCATCCTGCGGGCGAGACTTAGCCATCAAGATGACACAGGCAGTGAAGCTAAACGACATGGCCAGCCTCGGAGACTGCATGGTCGGCACGGCGCCCCCACTGACTGTACGTCTCTATGCGGACCCAACAAAACCACGGCGCCTGCAGCCTGACGACACTGCGCCCTTCACCATCTCACGAATCGAATTCTATGCAGGAGGTGAACGCATAGAAGACTCCTTCGAGGAACGTCTTGCTTGGTTCTTCATTCTCTACGGTGATTGGGGCGAGATCGGGTCCCCCGCCGAGATTGTCAACGGTGACGTTGAATACATAGAGTTCCAGCATGGCCCGTCTGAGGAGGAGGACAACTCACAGCCTTTTAGCATTGTGGGATCTCTCAGCTCAATGATCTCTCGACAATACGGAGACTCGACGGTGGTGGGCGGTAATGTTGCGTTACTTACTCCCCCGAGCGGCCCGGATCAACTCGGCGTGTTGATACCAGAGGACTACAAGGGCGCCGTACTCAAACTGTGGAGATTCACTGTGCGACCAAGTACCGAGAACAGACACGAAGAGGGATGACCCCTTTTACAAGGAAGACGTTGACTGACACTATCGGATCACGCCGTCGTAGGAATCGGCCATGGGGCCACCTCCGTCGAGACTACGGCGGGACATGGAAGATGAGGCCGAAATCGTTCCATTGCAGCGGGCAGGGATCGAGGCCTGTGCCGCCAAAATGAGAAGTGGTCGCGCGGGAGCACGACCCTCCAATTCGGGATTGGCGCGTCCAGCAGGGGTACGACCGCAAGCAGGGACGCTTGCGCCACCATGCCAACGACCGCAAGCGGGGACGCTCGCGCTACCAAGCCGGCTGCTTACTGGGTCGGCCGGGGTCAGCCAAGGCTTGAGCGGCGAGGCGTTGTGGCGTATGCTGGAGAGCGATGAAGAACCTGACGCGCATTACATTCGATCCGGCGGTGATGGGGGGCAAACCGTGCATCCGTGGACTGCGGGTCACGGTGGGGATGATTGTCGGACTGATGGCAACGAGCCACTCGAAGGCGGACATTCTCAAGCTGTATCCGTATCTCGAAGCTGCGGACATCGACGAGGCGCTGGCGTATGCGGCGTGGCGCGCCGAGGAAGTTGAAGTGCCGCTGCATCCGGCATGAGATTGCTGGTGGACATGAATCTGTCACCGGAGTGGGTGACGGTTCTGACTGACGACGGACACGACGCCGTTCACTGGTCAACCGTCGGGAACGTGCGTGCTCCTGACGCAGAAATCGTGGCTTGGGCGAGTCAAGAACGGCGGGTGGTGTTCACGCACGATCTTGATTTCGGGACGATCCTGGCGCTGACGCAGGAGGGTGGTCCGAGCGTGATTCAGGTACGGACGCAAGATGTCACTCCGGCCGCGATCGGGGCGATGGTGCTGGGCGCGCTCCGGCAATTCCAAGATGCGCTGGAGACGGGCGCGATTGTCGTCCTCGACGAAGCTCGCCTGCGAGTTAGAATCCTGCCATTGAAATAGCGCGCGCGGCGTCGGAGTTCGGGGACCGTTCGGGAGACAGAGAACGGCGCTGGCGGATGGGGTCGTCGTCCTTGCAGTGTTTCACAATCCTTGAGTGTTGCTTTCCTGCGACCGTGATATCGCTATCGGAATTGTAGTTGACAATTTATGTGTATACGATACTATATGGTCAAAGTGGTAAGGGTTCTTTGACATAGGAACTGGTTTTGCATTGTGACCGGGACACCACGTGGTCGCGTCTCGGGGCCAGTGCCGCCTTCGGCTCCGCTCGCGTCCGCTCGGCTCGCGGGGAGGCTCGCCCTCCAACTCGGAGGACGGCGGAGGGAATCCAAAATGTTGTTCGGGGCAGGCAGGGGGGTACCCCCCCTATTTCTGCGAAACGAAGCCAATTTTCTGGAGTGTTTGATGGTGTGGATTGGCTTGATGTACAGCAGGTTAGCGGTCCAAGTGTGCCATTTTGACACTTGGCTTCGTTTTGCCGGAAATGGCTTCGTTCGGCCTGCCGGTGGGTTCGTTTGGGCTTGCCGGGGACGGTTTTGGGGGCGTTTTGTCGTCACCGAGATGGCGATTGAGCTACACGCCCTGCTGACGGGAATAGGCGGGGAATCGGCCGAATTCCGGGTGGGGTCGGGCGCGCCATCGTTTGTAACTCCACAGCCAATGGTCCGGGTTCTGGCGAATGACCGCTTCGCAGAAGTCGAGGCATCGCTGACTGATCATCTGGATATCGGCCGGAGCGTCTCCACTGGGTTGATACGGCAATTCCTGACAGTCGATACGGATTCTCCCATCCGGCAGGGGGTGGGCAATACTGGTGACAATCGCGGCGCCGGACCGCAGTTCCAACTGGCCGATGGTCGAGTTGGTGAGCACGGGCAGGCCAAAGAAGTCGCACCAGGTGCCGCCGGAACGCAACCCGACATGTTGGTCGACCAGCACGGCGACGCAACCACCGCGGCGGAGCGTTCTGAGGACGTGAAGCATGGCATACGGACCGGCAACAACGCGGTGACCCCAGCGGCTGCGGAGTTGGACGAAGATCCGTTCGAGGGCGGGGTTGCGCATTTTCTTGGCGATGACGGTGATGGGGATCTCGCGGAACCCGAAGGCGGGCGCCTGCAGCTCCCAATCGCCATAATGCATCATGATGAAGATCACGCCTTTGCCCCTGGCCACACAGTCGCGGATGATTTGGAGGCTGCTGTCGTGCACTTCAACGATCCGTTTTGTCAGGGCCGGTGTAAACCGCGCGCTCCAGAAAAGCCCCAGCATGGCGGCCCCGAAGGTTTGAAAGGAAGTGCGCGCAATCCGTGTTTTTTCCCGATGCGTTTTCGTGTCACCAAATGCCACGTCGAGATTGGCCAACGCGACCCGTCGTTGTCCGCCCAAAAGCCAGTACCCCAGCCATCCGAGGCTCCGACCGACCCGGCGAACCGCCTGATAGGGAAAGAACGGGATCGCCCAGAGTGCGGGCGTGAGTAACGCCGCTTCCAAGCGGTGGCGAAGGCGCTTCCACCGGGAGTAGCGTTTGACAGGTTTACGACGCGTAGCCATGCGACAACCAGCCTTCTTCACCACCAGGGGGACGGCTGCTGTTGCCGGCGAAGGGTCTTGAGATAGCCGTACCCGACCAACTTATGGCGTTGTTCATCCCAAAGACGGAAGGTGAGCGACTTGAAGCTGGAAAACAGCGTGACCGGCGGGACGCTCTGAAACAGCGGCTCCGCCTTGTGGCACTTCTCCAGGTTGTAGTTGGGAATCCGCGCGCTGAGGTGATGGATGTGATGAAACCCGATGTTGCCCGAGAACCACTGCAGTACTTTGGGCAGTTTGTAGAAGGAACTGCCCTGCAGGGCGGCGGCGAGGAAATCCCAGTCGCCATGGCGTTGCCAGTACACTCCTTCGAATTGATGCTGCACGTAAAACAACCATACCCCCGCCGATCCCGCGACCGCGACCACCATCAGTTGAAGCAGGAGACAGGCTTTGATGCCGAAGACCGAACAGAGAGCCGCGGCCACGCCAAGAATCGCGAGGTTCGTCCAGTACACCGAGTGCCGCTCGCGCCGACTGGCCCGGGCATTGGCGAACCGATGCCGGACCAAAAACAAGAACAGCGGTGCGATCAGAAACAGGATGACCGGATTGCGGGCCAACCGATACGCGAAGCGTTTCCAGCGGGAGGCTTCCAGGTATTCCTGGACCGTGAGCGTCCACACCGCGCCGAGGCCCCGCTCATCCAGATCTCCCGAATGCGCGTGATGGATTGCGTGTTCCCAGCGCCACAGATAATACGGCGTGAACACCAGGACGCCGGTGATAAACCCCCAGGTGTCGTTGGCGGTCCGGGATTTGAAGAACGCGCCGTGGCCGCAATCGTGATGAATGATGAATATTCGCACGAGGAGCCCGCCGGCGAGAATCGCCAGGGGCAGGGTGATCCAATACGACACCGCCAGGCTGCGGTACATCAGGTACCAGAGCGCCGCGTACGGGATGATTGTGTTGGCGATCTGCCAGATGCTGCGCCACCGGGACGGCTGCTGGTACTTGGCCACGATTTGCTGCCAGGCCGATGTGCTGGCCTGGTCGGAAGTTGCGGTCGACGCCGCCGATTGCGCGTTGGCGACCATTCCCTGTTGAACTACTCCGCTCATGATGTGAAAACAGTAGTGGGAGAAGCATTGCGCCGCCATGGGGTGTTTACCCCATGAGCGATGAATCCAGACTGCCGGGCTAGCGGATGGTCAATTGGACACTGCTCTCGATAATGCCCGCGGCGATGGCGTAACGGGTGAGACCGGAGATCTCGTGGATGTTGAGTTTGGCCATGAGGTTCTGCCGATGTTTTTCGACCGTCTTGATGCTGATGCCGAGTTCCGCCGCGGTCTGCTTGTTGGCCTTGCCTTCGGCAATCAGTTGGAGCACCTCGATCTCGCGCGAACTCAGGCGGGCAATCTTCTTTTTGAGCTGCCCGCTTCCGTTCAGCGGCTTCTGAGTCTGGTTGTGAAGGCGCTTGTCAATCGAGGGACTGAAAAAGGTCTTTCCGTTCTGCACGTCCCGAATCGCCCGGGACAGATCGTGCGAGGAGGTTTGTTTGACCAGAAATCCCACCGCACCGAACGCGATCGCTTGTTCAACGTACGCATCATCGTTGTGTGCGGACAGAATGAGCACCTTGGCGCCGGGAATGGCTTGGCGAATTTGCCGGGTGGCTTCCAAGCCGTTGAGCAGCGGCATGGCGATATCCATCACGATGACCGCGGGGCGCAGCTTCTTGGCCAGTGCCACCGCTTGGCGGCCCGTCTGCGCTTCGCCGACCACCTCGATATCGTCTTCCGCCGCCAACAGCTTCCGAAATCCCTCGCGGACAATCATGTGGTCTTCCGCGAGCAGGGTAGTGATGCGTTTCATAAAAATCAAACCTCGTTGATCTTGGTGAGCGGAATCTCGGCGCAGATGGTCGTGCCCTCGCCCGGTGCGGATTTGACGCGCAGACTCCCGCCGACCATCTCGACGCGTTCGCGCATGCCGAGCAATCCCAAGCGTCTGTTCCGTTTGGCGTGCAACACCCGTTCCACCTGAAAGGACCTGCCGTTGTCCTGGATGGTCAGACGGACCGCGCGCGAAAGTTTCTGGAGGTTGACGTCCACCTGGCTGGCGTGCGCATGGCGACCGACATTGGTCAGCGCTTCCTGGGCGACGCGGTAGAGGACCGTGCGCGTGACGGTGTCCAATCCTTCCAGCTTGCCAGACGAAAAGGTCGTGAACCGAATGTGGATACCCGTTCGTTTCGTAAATCCTTTCATAAACGAATGGAGGGCGGGAATCACCCCGAGGTCGTCCAATACGGCCGGGCGCAGATCCCGCGCGAACCGATGCACGATGTCCACGGATTTCTCGACCATCCGTTGCGTGCTGGAGATTTTGTTCTGGAGACCTTTGGTGTTGGTCGCGGCCTCGGCCTTGAGAGCCGCCAGTCGGACATTGATCGCGGTCAAGGTCTGGGCGATTTCATCGTGCAGCTCGCGGCTGATCCGTTTGCGTTCTTCCTCCTGCGCCAACAGAAGTTGGCGGGACAACAACCGCAACTGTCCCTGCTGGAGGTGCGATTGCTCCAATAACTGACTGTAGTGTCGCTCGCTGTTGCGCAGGGATTCCTCCACGGATTTGCGCTGGGCGACTTCCTGTTTCAACCGCCGGTTCGAGTCGGCCAAATCCGCGCTGCGCCGGTTTGACACCTCGATCATTTGATTCAAGCGGATGTTGGCCTCGCGCGCGGTGTGATGAGTCTTCTCGATCGGCGTGATGGCCTCGGCAAAAAACGCTCCCGCCCGCCGGACCATAGCGCCCCGGGTTTTGGCGGAGTAACTCGGCAACACGAGGGTAATGAGCGCTTGCTCGTGAATCCTGGCCAGATCCAATGTCTCCAGCCCGAGGGCCATGGCCTGCCGGCCCAATCTCCGTGCCGGCTCGGAGCCTGCCTGCAAGCCGCGTTCTAGATACTTCCGCAACGCCGCTCGATAGTGCCGCGATAATCCGGTGAGCTTACGTGTCATGGTGTTTGCCGAGTTCATCAGCGAAACGGCTCAAAGTCCTCTTGGATTTTTCCACCAGCAGTCGCGTGCTGGCAATCTCTTTCTTCAGGCCCTCCATATTGATCGTCGCTTGCTGTTTCAACGTCAATAGCCGGACATGGATGCCCAACAACACCTGGGCGATTTCGTCATGCAATTCGCGGCTGATCTTCGTTCGCTTATCCTCCTGCGCCAACAGCATTTGATGGGTCAGATGCCGTAAATGCGCCTGCGCGAGTCGTGATTGCTTCAACAAATCGGTCCGATGTTTCCCGCTTTTCTTCAGGGCCTCCTCCGCAGCCTTGCGTTGGACAATTCCCCGTTTCAAGTGACGGTCGGAGGCAGCCAGTTTCACCGTGCGTCGGTCGAGTGTCCGGGCCAGCCGACGCAAGTGGGCGTTGGCCCTGAGCGCGGCGCGATGTGTCTTCTCGATCGGGGTGATGGCCTCGGCAAAAAACAGTTCTGCCCGTTTGATGACCCCGTCCTGACTGCTGGAGGCTTCCATGGAGGCGAGCGCCGCTTCGTGAATCCTGGCCACGTCCAACGTCTCCAGCCCGAGGGCCACGGCTTGGCGACCCAGTCCCCGCGCCGGTTGCAGGCTGGCCCGTGGGCCTTGCCTCAGATGTTTGCGCAACGCCGTCGCATATCCTCGCGATAGCCTGGTCAATTTACGCTTCATAATAATTGTGTGGATTCGTGCGCCACGAAGCCACTGTCACTCTCGGACGGTTTCTTCAAGCCGTCTATGGGGTGTACACCCTATGGCACAAGATTAGCCCCCTGCGTAGCGTACAGCGTGTGAGAATCGGAATCCATTTATGGGCGCGATTGGCAGATTGGGGGAGATGGCGTGGGCGCAGTGGGACGAGTTGCGATATGCGGCGGCGGTGATTGGAACCGTCCTGTATGTCTGCGTCCGTCCATGGTCCTGCAGACGCACAGTGTGGAACCTGTTGGCGCAGCAAGTCCTGGCCGTCGGGGTCGAACCGCTTGGGTTTGTCTGCGGGATAGCGGTGTTTGTTGGCATTTCCGTGGTGGTGCAGCTCTCGTTCTGGACCGGCGAAGCGGGGCAGTCACAACTGCTCGGTCCGTTGTTGGTGGCCGTGGTGGCGCGCGAACTCGGCCCGGTGCTGATCAACCTCGTCGTGATTGTCCGCAGTGGCAGCGCGATGACGACAGAACTGGGAGTCCTCAAAATCAGTGGGGGAGTCTGGGCCCTCGAAGCGCGGGAAAGCGATCCATTCCTCCATCTGGTGGTACCGCGCGTGTTGGGCGTGGCGGTGTCCACGTTTTGCCTGACGATCGTTTTTATCCTGGTCACGTTTGCGAGCGGTTATTTGTTTGCGGCCTGGATGGGGAAAGGCAGCCGCGATGTCCTATTATTTGCGGACACCGTGTCGAGCGCGGTTCACCCCAACGACGTGGTCAGCATCCTCGCCAAAAGCGTCCTGCCGGCCCTGTTTGCCAGCACGTGCTGTTGCATTGGCGGGCTGGGCGTCGGCGGCTCGGACACGGAAATCCCGCACGCCACGCAACGGGCGCTCACCCGGTCTGTCGCGGGGCTGTTTGTCATTTCCGCCACGGTGTCGCTGCTGACTTATCTGTGATCATGAACGAAATGACGGACAAGGCGAACAAGGCAGGCTGATGGAAGAGCGCTTCAAGTTTCGGCACGTCAATGCGATCACGGGCACCTTTGTCCTCGCGGTTGTCGCCGTGCTGATCGCCGCTATTGTGTTGACGGGCCGCAGCCAGCACTGGTTCAGAAGCAATGTTACGCTGGGGATCGTTCTGCCCGCAACCGGCGCAGCGGGCATACGGCAAGGCTCGGAGGTGTACTTCCTGGGGACCCTCGTGGGGACGGTCTCCGACGTCAGCGTCTATCCGACCGGGCGCATGGAGGCCCGGGTGAACATCCGCCGCGACTTCTTCCTGTTCGTGCGCGCGGACTCATCGGCGGTCGTCAAACGAAAATTCGGCGTGATGGGCGATGCCTACTTTGAGATCACGCGCGGTCATGGCCAGCCGTTGCCCGAAAAGAATGCCTTCATCATCTGCAACGAACTCCAGCCCAGCGCCCTCGAAGTGGCGCTGGAGGATATCCGCCGTGAGGCCGTGCCCGCATTAAAGAAACTCAGCGCGGGCCTCGACACGTGGACGGCACTGGGCACGAACCTCGTTGCCGCAACGGAGCGCCTGGACAAACTGATTGTTCGCGTGGACGACATGGCCACTGATGTCCAACAGGGCAAAGGCACGGCGGGCCGATTGCTGACGGATCCGACGGCCGCGGACGAGTTGGAGGAATTGCTGGCCAAGGCCAACGCTTCGATGGACGAACTGAAGCCCATTCTGGCCAACGTCCGGCAAGCGAGCACCAATTTCCCAGCGCTCGCCGGTTCGATCAACCAGAGCGCCCAAAACCTGCCGGCGTTAGTTGCGCAGACCCAGGAGACCATGCACGAGATCGAACGGCTGGTCCGGGGGATGCAGCGCTCCTGGTTGCTCCGCGGCGCGGTCCGACAAGCCGATGCCGATGCCGCCGCTACCAACAAAGCCAGCCGCGTGCAGAAGCCGTAAGACACGCCGAGCAGGATCGGCCTTCAGGAAGCGCCTTCAAGCCATCCGCGGTAGGGTTTTACCCGATAGGGTTCTACCCCATGGCGAGGGGTCACCTCATCGCGTAGCGTGCTTTCAACCCAAAGATGTAACAACAGAAAGCAGGAAATATCATGAGAGTAAGATATTCATTGGCGCTTGTAGCAGCGGTGGCCGCGCTGGTGGGCAGCAGCACGCCAGCACGCGCATCCGAGACGGATGAACGCATCGAGTCCTCGTTCAAGAACAGTTACGTCTATAAGACGTATCTGAAGGACGAACACATCAAGATCAGCTCCAAGGATGGAGCCGTCACCTTGTCGGGCGACGTGTACAACGAAACCCACAAACCGATGGCCCAGGACACCGCCGCAGCGTTGCCCGGGGTTACGAGCGTGGACAATCGCATCACAGTCGTAGGCGACCAGCCCGCCGAGAGCTCGGATACGTGGATCAGCATGAAAGTGAAAGCGGCATTGCTATATCGACGCAACGTCAGCGGCACCAAGACCGAGGTGTACGTGAAAGATGGCATTGTGACGTTGAAAGGCGTCGCCGCCAACCAGGCCCAAAAGGACCTGACCACCGAATACGCCAAGGACATCGACGGTGTGAAAAGCGTGCAGAACGAGATCGTAGTGTCGGCGAGCCTGGAAACACCCAGCGAAACAATGGGCGAGAAGATTGATGACGCATCGATCACCGCCGAGGTCAAGGGGTCATTGCTGATGCATCACTCGACCAGCGTGCTCAACACCAAGGTCACGACCAATGATGGCGTGGTCACAGTCAGCGGCAACGCCAGGAACGATGCCGAGAAGGCTCTGGTCACCAAACTCGTTGGGGACATCAACGGAGTGAAAAGCGTGGTCAACAACATGACCATTGAGGCGACCGTGTCCAGTACCAAGTAGACAACCAGTTCGCTGCTCGCTGGTGCGGGGGCGATGAGGGGTGCACCAGTCGGTAGTGAACCGTAGCAAACGGAAAGGAAAGCAAACATGAAGACAGAACATGTAGGAATGATTGAAACGGTAAAAGACGGGATTGTTGCCGCAATCCAAGGGACGGGTGACATTGTCAAGGCGACGGTGGACACCATTACCCAAATGCTCGCCACGACGATAAAAGATACCGGCAAGGTGGGCACGTCTGTGACCGATGTTGTTGCCGACGTCGCGAGCGGCGCGATCCGCGGCGCAGTGCAGGTCGGCGCCGACCTGGGGCATGCCGCGAAAGGGATTATGGTCGGGGTGCTGCGCGGCACCAAAGAGGCCGGCACGGAAGTCATGGCTACCATCAGCCATACCGCCCATGTCACGATCCGAGACACGGCGGAGGTCGGTGGCGACCTTGAGGCCGCTACCACTGGTCTTGTGGAAGGGGCGATCGTCGGCGCCAGAGAATTGGGAGTCAGCGCCGAGGACGCCGCATCGGCAGCGGCCGATGGGGCGTTGAAAGCGGCCGGCAAGGTCGGTTCGACCGCCGTGGAGACAGTGCGCAAAGCGGTGACCAAGACCGCGCATGGTGCCAAAGTCGTGCTGAAACAACCCAAGGTGGCTGTGCCGGTAACAAGTTGACATCAAACCACTGTTCGCTGGTGCGAGAAGTAAATGGCGCACAGGCCGGCAGTGGAAAACAAACCAAACTGAAAGGGAGCATCATATGTTGTACACAATAGCCGTAGTACTGCTTGTCCTGTGGGCGCTGGGGCTGGTGACGAGCTACACGATGGGAGGGTTCATTCACCTCCTGCTGGTGGTTGCCATCGTCATGATCCTGGTTAACGTCATTACCGGCCGCAGAGCCGTGTAATAAAGTGGTTAAAGAAGAAAAGAAAACTGGAGGTTCGAAATGAATTCAAAGACGATTGCCGTCATACTGATCGCACTCGGCATCGTGGTGCTTGCCTACTCAGGCATCACGTATACGACAAGAGGAAAGCCCGTCGACATCCTCGGCGCGCACATCGAGACCACACACAGCCACTTTATCCCTCCGGTGGCCGGTGCGCTTGTGCTGGCCGGCGGGATCGTGTTGCTGCTCGCGAGCCCCAAAAGGGCTTGACTCAGGATAAAGATGGTCGACTGACCTGTCTGCTTATGCGATGGCGAAGAGGAAGCGTCGTGATTTGCCTGGGGCTGACGTGGCTGAGCTTGGGACAAGTCTCTCAGGCCAAGGACGATCAACGGGCGCGGGAAATCGTGGATCGAGTGGGTCGGCTGTTTATCAACAAATCCTGCATCGCTCAATGATGATCCCGAGGAAACAACAGAACGTTTTCAAGGTGGCCCTCGCCGGTCTGGCGGGCGGATTGCTCGCCGTGGCTTCGATCGCAATCGCGTCCGATCCCCTGGAAGACGTGAAACGGTTCAGTGATTTTGCCGCAGCCGATCTCCGTCACGTGCTTGATGGCGACATTCTTGGCGCCCGCGGTTCGCTGATGAACTTCCCCAACGGGCTCTCCGCGCAGACGTGTTTCGTGACACCGGAGGCGGCGGCGGAAACGGCCCGGCGGCTGCAGGCTTGGGACCCATTGCCCCACGAGACACTGAACGTGTTCGCGTATCAATCGATGCGCGGGCCGTCCGCGACGGCGGATTTTCAGGGCCTGAATCTGGACTCGAATCAAGGCGCCATCCGCTGGCTGCTGGACAAGACCCGTGCCACCACGGCGGACAAATCTGATCTCAACCTGACGCGCGCCGAAGCGCAACAACTGGCGAACTGCGCCAGGAGGAGTCCCGATCCGCAAGAGATTGGCGTCTGTTGGGGAGAAGTATTGCAGGAACGCGCCGCGGCATTCCAGCGGCAGGGGTTCGACGGTTTGTTGCCGTACGAAGCCAACGGAGCAACGGTGTCACCCGGGAAACAGCTTCGCGAGATGTTGCGCGATCAGCCGGCCGTGTCCCGGCAATTTGCGACCCTGCTGCAGCGGAGCGGGTTGTTCGGCAACGAGCCGGCAGGGGTGCTCATACCAACGCTGTACTGGACGCTGTTCGAGGCCAATCATCACGCCACGCTGAGCCTCGGGGCGATCTATGTGTTGCCGCAAGGCGATCACTACCAACTTCTGGACGTGCAGTATTACGTCAGCGGCAAGTATTACGTGGCGGCGACCCTGAGCGAAATCTGGCCGATCCAGATCGGCGCGAAGTCGGAGGCACTGGTGTGGCGGGGGGATTTTGTTGCCACGCCAACGCTGGCATTCACGAAGGGAACCGACCGGATCATCTACGGCGCCATCCTGCTCCAGGAAATCAAAAAGGTGGTTCGCTGTTTCCAGGATGATTTGAAGGCGATACACCGTACGGCCCAGAGCGATAGTTTGCGAAATAACTAGGTAATTCGCCGGTTGGGCGTATGGTGAAGTTGTATCAGCAAACTGCTTCACTCCGACCAGACCTTGCAGCACTGCGGCGCGGGTAGGCAGCACGACGCAACAGCTAACATCGCTGCCCAGGGAGATTGTTGTGGATATCAGCCGGATCAGTCGGGAGGGATTCAATCAGTTCTTCAACGAGAAGTATACGCTCGCATGTCGATTACTGGACTGCGAGGCGTTCCAGTCGTGGCACACGCCAACCAAGAGCGAATGGGCGGATGTGCTCGCTGTGATCGCCAACATGCTCAAGAAGTGTGACTGGCCGTTGTACGACGTCAAACGCGACGGCGATGACGCGGCATCGATGCAGGTGATGAACGCCGGCTTGATGATGAACGCCATCCACAATTTGCTGGATGCATTGAACGGGTACGGGGTGGCGGCGGTGCCGTCGCCGGGACAGTGGGGAGACATCATGCGGGTGGTGGACGAGACCACCGAACGTCGCGACGTGATTGATCAGGCGGGATCGAGGGGAATCATATGACCAATGACACCAATGTTAGTGCGGTCGTTGTCCATGAAACAATATTCCAGTTTACGGCAACCGGCGGAGGCCTGCTGATTCACCGGATTGCGGAGATCGAAAAACTGGCACTGAGCAATCTGCAGAGCGGGAAATCGCTCGATCGTGTCGTCACCGGAGCGCTGGCGTCGTTGCGAGATGCCTGTCGGGACGCGCGGGCCAGCGTCTCGTAGCCCTGTACGGAGTAGTCCGCCCGCATCATTGGCTTTCGACGTGTTGGCCGCACGCCGCTCGTTTCTGTCTCAGAGCGTTTTGGTCTGGCAGCCGTCTGTCGGGCGGAGGGGTAATTCTTCCTGCGGTTTATGCCTTTTGGCGCGAGAGATATGCTCTTGGATCAATCCGGTCTGAGAAAATGACACATTCCGAAGGAGAACACGAAAGGCCGGAAGAGCGCTCCGGGTGATCCTCTTGACCAACGCTCCAACCAATTGAGCCATGGGCGTACGCGCAAGGAATTGCGCCAGACAATGGGCGCATCGCCCGTCCCTCGCAATGAGAAATCGTGCGCCGTTCACCGCGCAGTCAAGCCCCGGCCGCCGGACATGTCCGCTGCTCACGCCTTGGCGGCTTCAACCCGGATCGTGTCGCCGTCGCGCACGGATTTCAGAACGCGAGGATCGCGTTCGAGTTGGCCCAGGACGTTGACCTTCGTGACCAGCCGGCACTCGTCGCCGCGCGACACCGGGGTGGGCCCGAACGGGATCGCCAGCGAGCTGCCCTGGACCCAGAAACAGATCGTGCCGGGCGGCACGACCTCCCGCGCATCCGTCTCGAGATCGGCTTGCACGGGCACGCTGAAGTAGACTTCCTCGCCCCATGTGTTCGCCGCCGACGAACAGGGCAGGGCGTCGAACAGCCGTTTCGCCGTCGGCGTGTTGTTCAACACGCCGAACACCTCTTCTTTCCCCCAACTTATGCGGATCTTCATTCTCGTTCGATCGCCGCTCCACCTCTGTGCGGGAGGGAGTCGTCTTCCACGAGGGCGCAGACCAGCGTTACGCCGCTGGCTCGAACTGGGACCGCAAGGCCCAGAGGCCGAGAGCGGGATTGCTGATGTAGAAAATCTCCTCGCCGCCGACCTTGTTCAGGCCATCCTTCAAGGATTCCGGTTGATACCGTTTCACCACCGCGTCGAGGTTGCCGGCCTCGAACCCGACCGAGCGGATCTCGTCGGCGCTCATGTCGCGTCCGGGACAATACGTGATCTTGAATCGGCCTTCGCTCGATCCGTGGATGAAATGCGCCGCGGCGCTGAGGTTGTTTTGCAGTTCCGCATTGGCTTTCACCGCCGCCAATGTTGCCGGCGTGCCGCGGTACCCGTACTTACGAATCAACCGGTCGATCTCCTTGTCTTCGCCAAACTCTTTCAGGCCCGGCGCGAGAATGATCAATTCGCCGCCGTCGGCCATGACCATGCGGGTGCGATAAATCGCCTTGTTGCCGAGCCACGTGCTCTTGAATTCGTGCGGATCGAGGTACACCAGGACCTTCTGCAGCGGTTTGTCGAGCAGGTCGAGGTTGACCTTTTGTGACAGCCGCGCGCCGATCGTAAACGTCTCGACGTCGTCACCGACGTACAACCCGCGCATGACCATGCCCTCGGCGACCTTGTTCTTCTGCATCACGGTGAGCACGTACACAATCGGCAGCTCGCGCAGAAAGTTGTCCGCGCCGTAATTGAACAGGCGCCGCACGGGCGTGTCGATCCGTCCCATCATCCGCTCCATGCCGTAGGCCGCGCCGAGAAAATGCGATTTGTTGATCGTGTCCGCGCCGCCCGCGCCGGTGAGGATGTTCTTGGTGTAATTGGCGATGCCGACGACCTCGTGCGGGACGAGCTGGCCGACGGAGAGGATGAGGTCATAGCCCGCGAACAACCGCTGGCTGACTTCGACGCGCACATCGTAGTCCACGAGGCCACCCGACCACTCCCGAATCTTTGAGCCGGGTATGTCGCCAACATGGCGGATGCCATTGCGCCAGTCGTGCACCTTGAACCGGTCCAACGGAATGGTGCTGCCGAACATCATCCGCAGTTGTTTTTCCGTCATCGGCGTATGCGTGCCGAGGCAGGGCATGATGTCGATTTCCGCCCGACCGGCGAGCAATTCGTAGAGCAGGTCGGTCAGCTCTCCGGCATTGGAATTCAGGCGGGTATGGTCGGGGGGCAGGACGAGCACCTTGCGCGGCGGTTTGCCGATGACACGGAGCGCCTGCGCCAGCGCTTCGCGCTTTTCCGTGGTGGTGATGTTGTCGTTGACTCCGCCCCGTGCAAAATAAGTAGCCATGTTGGTTCCTCTACAATTGTGTGCTGGCCGGCAAAGATAAAATACATGGCGCCCGTGCCGATTACAAGCTCCCCGAATCGCACGAACGATTACAGACGGATAATGCTACGAGACGCCGACGATGCCCGCAACCGGGTTACCGCTGGACGCGCGCGTTGCCCTTCCAGATGCTCCAGACCTGGTCTTCATCCGCGGGCTGTCCGTAGTCGGTCAACACGGTCGTTGCCAACGCGCCGCTGGCCCAGCCGAACTGGATCCATTTCTCGGGTTCCCATCCCTTGAGAATCGCGTAGAGCATCCCGCCGACAAATCCGTCGCCGCCGCCGATGCGGTCCAGCACCGTGATATCGCGCGGCTCGACCACGTGCCAATCCTTGTCGGCCCGCATGATCGCGCCCCACAGATGATGGTTCGTATCGACGACTTCGCGGAGCGTCGTGGCGAATGTCGACGCCTTCGGATACGCCTTCTTCACGCGGTCGATCATTCCCTTGAATCCGTCGATCTTCGACTTGAGACCTTTGCCGCCCGCTTCGGGACCTTCGATCCCGAGACAGAGTTGGAAGTCTTCCTCGTTGCCGACCAGGATGTCCGATACGCTGGCGATCTCGGCAAAGATCTTGGCAAGTTCCTTCTCGCGTCCTTTCCAGAACGACGCGCGGTAGTTCAGGTCGAAGGAAATGCGTGTTCCGTGTTTCTTCGCCGCGCGGGCCAACTCGAGGCAGAACGCTCCCGTTTCCGGCGAGAGCGCGCCGATCAGGCCGGACAGGTGGACGATCTGGACGCCTTCCTTGCCGAAGATCCGGTCGAGATCGAAATCTTTCACGCTGAGCGTCCGGCCGACTTCGCCAGCGCGATCGTTCCAGACGCGGGGTCCGCGCGAACCGTATCCGCTGTCCGCAATGTTGAATTGATGGCGATAGCCCCACGGGCCGCCCTGGGGGACCTCGACGCCTTCGTAGTCGATGTTGCGGCTCTTGAGGTTGTCCTTGATGAACTGCGCGATCGGGCTGCCCTTCACGAACGTGGTCAGCACCTTGACCGGCAGACCCAGGTACGACGAGACGCTGACCACGTTGGTCTCGGCGCTGGTGGCCTGCATCAGCATCGTGCTCGCAACGTGGACGGGCTGCCCGGTCGGAGGCGTAATGCGAATCCCCATGCTCGACGGCACGATCAGCGCATACTTGCAGTCCTTCTTCAATTCGATCTTCATGGCATGTTCCTTTCGCCGTTGAATCGTCGTGCTGCGCCGTTACACGGTGTACGTTTGCGAAGTGGTTGTGCCGCCGTGGCCGGTCCAGTTCGTGTGGAAGGCCTGGCCGCGCGGCTTGTCGACGCGCTCGTAGGTGTGCGCGCCGAAGTAGTCGCGCAGTCCCTGCAACAGATTCGCCGGCAAACGGTCGCTGCGGTATCCGTCGAAATAGGCCAGGGCCGAGCCGATGCACGGCGTCGGGATGCCCAACTGGGCCGATTTGACGACGACGCGGCGCCAGGCGGCCTGGCGGCTGCTGACGGCTTTCTTGAAGAACTTGTCGAGCAACAGATTCACCAGGTTGGGATTGCGTTTGAACGCCTTCTTGATATCGCCGAGGAACGCGGAGCGGATGATGCAGCCGCCGCGCCACACCAGGGCGATGCCGCCGTAATTGAGGTTCCACTTGTAGGTCCTGGCGGCGGCGCGCATGAGCTGATAGCCCTGCGCGTAGCTGACGATCTTCGACGCATACAACGCGGCGCGCAGATCGTTGACGAACTTTGCCTTGTCGCCCGAGAACTTCTTGACCTTGGGCTTGATTTCCTGCGAGGCGGTGACGCGCTCCTCTTTGATTGCCGACAGGCAACGAGCGAACACGGCTTCACCGATCAACGTCAGCGGCATGCCGTCATCGAGCGCCGCCACGACCGTCCATTTGCCCGTGCCCTTCTGGCCGGCGGCGTCGAGAATGATGTCCACCACGGCTTTGCCTTCCTCGTCCTTGTAGCCGAGGACATCGCGCGTGATCTCGATGAGATAACTGTCGAGCTCGCCCTTGTTCCATTCGGCGAACACGTCGTGCATTTCCTCGTTGGTCATGCCGAGGCCGCGTTTCATCAGGTCGTACGTCTCGCAAATCATCTGCATATCGCCGTACTCGATCCCGTTGTGGACCATCTTGACGAAATGGCCGGCGCCGTTTTCGCCGATCCAGTCGCAGCAGGGCTCGCCGTCGGGTGTGCGGGCGCAGATTGCCTGGAAGATTTCCTTCACATGCGGCCACGCGGCGGGACTGCCGCCGGGCATCAGGGACGGGCCCTTCAACGCGCCTTCCTCGCCGCCCGACACGCCCGTGCCGATGTACAGCAGGCCTTTGCTCTCGACGTATTGGGTGCGGCGGATGGTATCCGGGAAATGGCTGTTGCCGCCGTCGATCAGGATGTCGCCGGGTTCGCAGAGGGGGATGAGCTGATCGATCAACTCGTCCACCGCCTGGCCGGCTTTGACGAGCATGAACACCTTCCGCGGTTTCTTCAGGGAGGCGACGAACTCCTCGAGCGTATGCGCGCCGAAAAACTTCTTCCCCTTGCCGCGACCGTTCATAAAAGCGTCCACCTTCGCGGTGGTGCGGTTGAACACGGAGATGGGGTATCCACGGCTTTCGATGTTGAGGGCGACGTTCTCGCCCATCACGGCCAAGCCGATCAGGCCGATGTCAGATTGTGGTGTGGTCATGATTGATTTCCTCGCTTACATCCTACAGTTAGGCACGAAACTGCTTCGATGAACACCTATGTTTCGTAGCAATTCGTGTCCATTCGCAGCCGCCATGATGGTTTCGGCTACGTAAATCGGGTGATTGTGCTATACGCCGCTGAACGCGCTGAATCCGCCGTCGATCGCGATCACCTGGCCGGTGACAAACCCCGACGCCTCGTCGCTGAGCAACCACAGCAACGTGCCCGTCAAATCCTCTGGTTTCCCGAAATGGCCTTCGGGCGTGTGGCTGATGATCGTGTTGCCGCGCGCCGTGAGCGAGCCGTCCGGCTGGGTCAACAGCGTGCGGTTCTGTTCCGTCAGGAAAAATCCGGGCGCGAGAGCGTTGACGCGGACGCCGACCTTCGAGAAATGGACCGCGAGCCATTGCGTGAAATTGCTGACGCCGGCCTTGGCGGCGCTGTAGGCCGGGATTTTGGTCAACGGTTTGAACGCGTTCATCGACGAGATGTTGATGATGTTGCCGTGCTTTTTGAGCACCATGTCCTTGGTGAACACCTGGGTCGGCAGAAACGTGCCGAGAAAATTCAAATTGAACACGAACTGGATGCCCTCGACCGTCAGATCGTAAAACGTCACCACGCCGTCCTTCTTCTGCGTGAGATCTTCGACGGAGAGAAACTCCTTCGACGTGGTCCCCTTGGGATGGTTTCCGCCGGCGCCGTTGATCAGGATATCGACCGGCCCGAGCGACTGTTTGACCTGTTCGTAGGCCTTCTCGACGCTGGCTTTTTCGAGCACGTTGCAGGCGACGGCTTTCGCGACGCCGCCGGCCTTGTTGATCTCATCCGCGGCTTTCTGGGCGAACTCGGGTTTCAGGTCGAGGATGGCGACCTTCGCGCCGCACTCGGCCATCGCCTTTGCCATCACGCTGCAGAGGATGCCGCCGCCGCCGGTGATGGCGGCGACCTGATTTTTCAAATTCACTTGAAGTGGCACTGACATAAGTATCGTCCTTTCAGTCTTGTGGAAACTCGCAGACGCAACTCTTACGGAATCAACCTGCGAAATGCAACAGCAATTCCCGTCGTTGCCTGTCGTGAGATTCGCGCGACACTCACGAAAAGTTGCGCCACATTCAAGTCAATTCATGGGACCGTCTCGGAAGCCTTTCGCTGAGCCGGGCGGACGAGCATCACGACGCACAATCGCAGCGGTCCCGGAGCCAGAAATGTCTTGCATTTCACGCGTCCATTTGCTACCAAAAAAGTCGGTTGCAGGAGAGTCGTACCAAACTGTTTATTCAAGGAAAGGTTGGCGCCATGAATACGTTTGCGGGTACTCTGACCGTTTTCAAACGCGGAAGTTTGTCAGCGCGTTTTTCCCAGAACAGGTTCCCTTTGATCGAACATCATTATTTCCGCCCGTGGCTGGTCGCCGTGGCGGCAATTGCTGTCTCGGCAGCGTCGGCTCGTGCGAACCTGAATATCGTCGCGACCTATGATCCGTCGATCGCGACCAATGGGAGTTCGGCGGCCATCGAGACCGCCGTGAACGCCGCGCTGACAATTCTCGACAACGACGTCCTCAATAATGTCACGGTCAACATCGATTTTGGTCTCGAGACCGACCCGCGGTATCTGGGGACGAGCCTGACCACATTCAGCAACGTAACGTATTCCTCGTACCTGACCGCGCTCCAGACGAAGCAGACGTTGTCGGCCAATGATAACACCGCGATTGCATCGCTTTCGGCGGGTCCGAATAATCCGGTCAACAACACCGGGACGATTGTGACGACGGCGCCGCTGCTGCGGGCGCTCGGGTACAGCGCGCCGGCCACGCAGGCGGGGATCAGCCCGACCAACATCACGTTCGACAGCGATATCACGCTCAACCTGGCTGGCGAAAACCTGACCCGGCCCGGTGTGACCAACAACGACGACTTCGAATCGACGGTCGAACATGAGGTCAACGAAGTGCTCGGCATTGGCGGGGCCGGCTCGGCCATTGCGACCAACGCCGGCGCGCTCACAGGCGGGGTCGGCCCGATGGACCTGTACCGTTACAGTGCGGCTGGCACACGGAGTTTCACCGCGTCCACCAACGCGATCTCTTATTTCTCGATTAACGGCGGCACGAACAAGCTCGTGAATTTCAACCAGGGTTTCGGCGGGGAATCGGATTACGGCGACTGGGGAGATGGAGTGAGCCCTGCGGATGGGAAGGGGAACAGCCCGGCCCTGGTGCAGGATGCATTTGGCACGCCCGGCTCTTCGCCCGACGATGGTGTCTACGAATTGACCGCGCTCGATGTCGTCGGCTGGAACGTCGTCCCCGAGCCGTCGACGATGGCGCTGGTCGGACTGGGAACAGTAGGCGCGTATGCTCTTCGTCGGCGTCGCCGCAAGAGCTGAGTGGGGTTAGTGTGGGAGTATTGTTGCGAGGCGCGGCTTGATGCCGCGCCTCGCGCTTTTGGGGGGAAGAAGGAGCGGTCAGAGCCGCTCGGCCGAGGGGATGAATCGCGTGACGATCCCCCGTCACCTTGATCCTCTCCCCCTGAAGGGGCGAGGAGACCTCCGGACGCTGGCGGGGCGCCGGCTATTTCTTCGACATGGCCTCCAGCGCGAGATAGAGGGCGTGCGTGCCGCTCCGGCCGTGGCCTTGCGCCTGGACGACGTGATAAAGCTCGTCGACGAGCTTGAGGCCGGGAAGCTTCAACTGCATGCGTTCGGCTTCGGCGAGGGCGATCTCCATGTCCTTCACAAAATGATCGACGATGAAACCCGGCGCGAAATTGCCCGCGAGAATCCGCGGAGCGAGATTCTCGAGCGTCCAGCAACCGGCTCCGCCGCCGCGGATCGATTGGAGCAGGGTGTTGAGGTTGAGGCCCGCCTTCGCGCCGTAGAGCAAACTCTCGCACACGCCGATGATCGTGCCGGCGATGACGATCTGGTTGCACATCTTGGCCTGTTGACCCATTCCCGCGCCGCCCTGATGCGCGATGGTTTTGCCCATGGCTTCGAACAACGGCATGACGCGAGCGACCGCGTCGGCATCGCCGCCGATCATGATCGTGAGCGTGGCATTGCGCGCGCCCACGTCGCCGCCCGACACCGGCGCGTCGATGGCGTCGACACCCTTCGGTTTGGCCGCGGTGTAGATTTCTTTGGACAGACCTGGCTCGGTGGTCGTCATGTCGATGACGATGCGGCCCGGTTTCACGCCCGCGAGCACGCCGTTGTTGGCGAAGTAGACATCGCGGACGTCGCGCGGGAACCCGACCATGGTGAAGATGATGTCGGATTCTTCCGCGACGGCTTTGGGCGAATCAGACCACGTCGCGCCCTTGTCGAGGAGCGGCTGCGGTTTGGACTTCGTGCGGTTGTAGACCGTGACCTTGTACCCCTTGGTCATCAGATGCCCGCACATCGACAGGCCCATAATGCCCGTGCCGATCCAGCCGAGACGGGTGGTGGAGGGGGAGATTGATTTGGTTGTGGAGTTCGCCATTGCGCCGGCACGCTACGCAGCGAGTGAAAGGTTGTCAAATGCGATTTGGACGTGCGGCAGGGGCGCGGCAGCGGACGGGCGGTCTCACGCAGAGACGCAGAGGGCGCGGAGAGAAATCTGTGCGCGTTGGCGATGATATATCGCGTAGCGACATATCATGGACGGACATATGCCGGGTAGGGCGATTGAGAAATGGAAGGGGTGGTTGCGCGGGGTGCAAGGATGAGTGGGAGGACCGGGGGGGACATTAGAATACATGGTAGTACAATACATGGTAGTACAATGCATCGTAGTGCAATGTATCAGGGGATGATGTTGGAGAATGCCAGCCAGTGGTTGTCGGGCGTTTGACCGTGTGTGCGTGGTTGTTTGCCAGGCACGGTTGACGGTTCGCGGTGCAGCAGGTGATGAAATAGATGACGGTCTTGTCGTGTGAGAGCCAGACAGGAACACGGCGGAGACGCTTGCGGTCCACGAGGGGATTCTAAATGCGAGTCCTGTTGGCGTGCAAGCACCGCGAATGAGATTCGCGGCTACAAGAGGACGACCGGGCTGGGGCCCCGCGAATGAGATTCGCGGCTACAATCACACGGCGGGAGAACCGCGAAAGAGTTTCGCGGCTACAAAGGGGTGTGGAAGGCGTATCGGACTTCATTGTTGACTTTGGTATCGGCATGTGATATTCACGACCGGTTGTTGCCGCTGTTGTGGACTCGCTCGCGTCCGGTCGGCTTGGCGTTCGGGCCGCGCCGACCTCCGGGTTGGGGTAAACCTGCGGCGGTGTTCTTTGACAGGAAGAGGAGATTTGTGGGGTGATCGCGACGGTTCGGCGTGAGTGCGAGCCTGTGGCGCGGGTGAGTTGTGTCCACGGGGAGGATGGGAATCCGTAAAAAGTGTTTTTTTTACAAAACGAACCCGAGAAATGCGCGCCGGCCTGGGTTTCCTGTAAAAAACGAACCCGAGAAATGGAAAACGAACCCGAGAACGAACCCAGAATTGGGGTGAATTGAGGTGGGAAATGGGCAAACGAACCCGAGAAACGGAGAACGAACCCGAGCCGGGCTGGGGTGAGCCCGATTTCATTTGGAACCGGCGCAGAAGTCTGAATCTGGGCAAGCCGATGACAAAGTCAGCTTCTCAGGGTTATTGGGGACTGGAAATTGGCGGCGGTGCGTTGCTTTTGGGCATGGCGTTCGCTACAGTGGCAGGACATGAAAGCGGTCACGACGGAGCAAATTCGCCAGCTTGACCAACAGACCATCTCGCTCGGCACGCCGGGGGAGGAACTGATGGAGCGGGCGGGGTATGCCGTGGCGCGGGCGGCGATGAAGTTCCTGCGTCGGCTCGATGCGCGGACGGTGCTGCTGTTTGCGGGGAAGGGCAACAACGGTGGCGACGCCATCGTGGCGGCGCGGCATCTGGCGGGCGCGGGCTGCGAGGCGGCGCTGGTGCTGATGTGCAAGCGCACCGAGTTGCAGGGCGATCCGCTGCTGCATTTCCAGAAGCTCGTCGCGGCGGTGAAGGTGTTGGAGCTGCCCACGCTCGAACAACTCGCGGAGTTGGTCGGCGACCTCGAACCGGCCGTGGTCGTGGACGGGTTGCTCGGCACGGGTCTGAAGGGCGAGGTGCGCGAGCCGTATGCCACGGCGATCAAGGTCATCAACGGCCTGCATCGGCCGGTGGTCGCGGTGGATATTCCGTCGGGACTCGACAGCGACACGGGCGAAGTGCTCGGCGTGGCCGTGCGCGCGCAAACGACCGTGACGATGGGCCTGCCGAAGATCGGCCTGCTGAAGCCGGCGGCGTTGGAGTTCATTGGACGAATCGAGGTGGTGGACATCGGGATTCCCCGGAAACTACTCGACAACATCCAGGCCGATGTCGAATTGGTGACCGCGCGCGAGGTTGCGGCGCTGTTGCCACCCCGACCCCGAGCCGCGCACAAGGGCGATTGCGGACATCTGCTCGTGATCGCCGGCTCGGAAGGTTACACCGGCGCGCCGATTCTGACCGCGACCGCCGCGGCGCGGGCCGGGGCCGGGCTGGTGACGCTGGCGGTGCCGCGGAGTATTTATCGGACCGTCGCGGCGAGTTGTCCGCCCGAGATCATGCCGCGCCCGGCCGACTTCGAGACGCTCGATACGACGGATTTTGCGGGGTTCAATGCGATCGCCATCGGGCCGGGGCTGGGGCAGGGGACCACGACGCAACGGATGATTTGGAAAGTAATCAGCGCGTGGTTCCCGCCGATTGTGGCCGATGCCGACGCGTTGAACGCGATGGCGCAAAGCGTCGCCGCGCTGAAGAAGCTGCACAAGCCGCTCGTGCTCACGCCGCACCCCGGCGAGATGGGCCGGCTGATCGGCAAGACCAGCCGGGACGTGCAGGCCAACCGCTGGGAGGTTGCGCGGGATTTCGCGAAGGAGTACGGCACGACGACGGTCCTCAAAGGCGCGGGGACGTTGATTGCCGAGAGGACCGGACCGATGTGGGTGAATTTGACCGGCAACCCCGGCATGGCCAAGGGCGGGATGGGCGACGCGTTGACGGGCGTCATCGGCGCATTCTTGGCGCAGGGCCTGTCACCGGCGGACGCGGCGCGGGCGGGCGTGTTCGTTCACGGGCTGGCTGGCGACCTGGCCGTCGCGGAGATCGGGGAGCGGGCCATGGTCACATCGGATTTGATCGGCAAACTCGGCGCGGCGTTCGCGGCGCTGGACTCGACGCGCGCCTGATGGCATACTTCGGCCTGTTTTCGCGCCGGCGTAGCTCAATCGGCAGAGCAGCTGATTTGTAATCAGCAGGTTATCGGTTCAAGTCCGATCGCCGGCTCCACTCTTACCCCACATGTCAACATTGCGATGGGCGGACCTGGTCGTGATGGCCATCTACATGGTGGCGATGGTGCTGATTGGTTTGCGATTCGCCAAACGGCAAACCTCGACCGAAACCTATTTTGTCGCGCGCCGCTCGATCCCGCATTGGGCGATGGGCGTTTCCATTTATGCGGCGTTGATCAGCAGCATCACGTTCACGGCGTATCCCGGCTCGGCGTACGCGGGGAACTGGAACGAGCTCGTGCCCGGGTTCATGGTTGTCGCCGTCCTGCTGTTGGTCGGCACGGTGATCATCCCGTTTTTTCGGCACGCCGTCGGGATGAGCGCCTACGAGTATTTCGGGCGTCGTTTCGGGTACGGCGCGCGGGCCTACAGCGCGCTGGCGTTCATCGCGGGACATTTTTCCAAGATGGGTTTCGTATTCTACACGCTGGCGATCATTGTCGGAGGCATCACGGGCTGGAACATCTACGTCGTGATGATGGTGACCGGAGTCGTGACCGTGTTCTACACGGTCATCGGCGGACTGGAAGCCGTGATCTGGACGGATGTCATCCAGGGATTCGTCAAATGCATCGGCATTTTTGTCTGCCTCGGATTTCTGCTGTACGAGGTTCCCGGCGGTCCGTCGGCGGCGTTTCGTCTCGCGTGGGACCATCACAAATTCAGTCTTGGCAGCGTGTCCTGGGATCTTTCCCGCAACGGCAACGTGTGGATCATGGCGATCTACGGGTTCTTCTGGTATCTGCAAAAATACACGGCCGACCAGACGCTCGTGCAACGCTATCTCGTGGCGAAGTCCGACCGCGAGGCGTTCAAAGGCGTCGCGTTCGGCGCGCTGTTGTGCGTGCCGGCGTGGGCGTTGTTCATGCTCATCGGCACGCTCGTTTGGGCATACTATCAGTTGGCGGGTGGCGCGCCGGCGCTGCACAAACCCGATGAATTCTTCCCCTACTTCCTCGCCACGAAGGTTCCCGCCGGGTTTGCCGGCTTGTTCATGGCGGCATTGGTCGCATCGGCCATGTCGATGTTGTCATCGGACCTGAATTGTCTTTCGGTTGTCGTCGTGGAAGACTATTACCGCAAACTGCGCCCCGATTCGACGGACCGACAACGGCTGGCGGTGGGCAAATGGAGTGTCGCCGTCTGCGGCGCGATCAGTGTGGTCGTGGCGGTCGTCATTGCGATCTACTCGGAGCGCGTTCTGTCATTCTATTTCACGGTTACTTCGATCATCGCCGGCGGGCTGGCCGGGTTATTCCTGTTGGCGTTCCTCAGTCCGCGCGCGAACCGACAAGGTGCTTACGTCGGCATTGCGGCCTGCCTGTTATTCACCTCGTGGGCCACGCTTACCAGCGGCAAGAATCCCGTGTGTGACCTTGGCTGGTATAACTTCACGTTGCCGACCGTACTCATTGGGGGCATCGGCCACGTGATTCTTCTGGCAGTGGGATACGTGTCCAGCCGGTTCTTCGCTGCCGGAGACGGCAGCCGGAGTCTCACATTATGGGGCTGGCTGGAGAGACGCGGACTTCCCCAAACAGAAACACTGACCGCCGCCACGGCAACGGGACCCAAAGCATGAACGCGATCACCCTGCTTCAACCACCGCGGATCGTTTTCGGCAACGGCTGTGCCGCCGGTTGCGTGGATCTTCTCGCGCAACGCGGCGTCCGCCGCGTGTTGCTTGTCAGCAGCAGTCCCGTCCTGCCGCACCTTGCCTTTCTCCTGGATTCTCTGCGTCGAGCCCATTGCGATGTTGTCCAGAGCCGGCCTGTGGATCAGGAACCGACCGTGGCCGTGTTCGAGGAGGTGTTGAAAACGGCGCGTGCCGAAAAAGTCGAGGCGGTGCTCGGTGTCGGGGGCGGCAGCGCGCTGGACGTGGCCAAGCTCGCCGCCGCGCTCGCGAATGGCCGGCAAAACGTCGCGGAAGTGTTCGGGATCGGCCTGCTTCAACGGCGCGAGCTGTTTCTGGTGTGTCTGCCGACCACGTCCGGCACAGGCAGTGAGGTGTCGCCTAATTCCATTCTGCTCGACGAAGCCGATCAGTTGAAAAAGGGCGTGGTGAGCCCGCATCTGGTTTCCGATGCCGCGTATATTGACCCGTTGCTCACGCTGTCGGTGCCGCCGTCGGTGACGGCAGCCACGGGGATGGACGCGCTGACTCATTGTATCGAAGCGTACGCGAACAAGTTCGCCCATCCGATTGTGGACGCATACGCGGTGCAAGGCATGCGGCTCATTTCGGACAATCTTCTCGCCGCGGTCCGCAACGGCAGCGATCCGGCAGCCCGCGCCAACCTCGCGTTGGGCAGCCTCTACGGCGGCTTGTGCCTGGGACCGGTCAACACCGCTGCCGTGCACGCCCTGGCGTATCCGTTGGGAAGCCGGTTCCACGTGGCGCATGGCATCTCCAATGCCGTGTTGCTGCCGCATGTCCTGCGCTTTAATTTGGCGGCGGCGCCGGATCGCTATGCCGGGGTGGCTCTTGCCCTGGGCCTGCCGCGCAGCAGCTCGACGAGCGAAACGGCCACACGAGGCGTCGATCATTTGGTACAATTGTCGCAAGCGTGCGGGATCCCGGCGCGATTGTCGGACCTGGGTGTCCCGCGCGATGCGATCCCGTCGATGGCAAAATCGGCGATGCAGGTCACGCGCCTGCTCAAGAACAATTTGCGGACAGTCAGCGAAGAAGATGCCGTCCGAATTTACGAGGCGTCCTACTGAAATGAAGAGTGAACTGAAATACCGTGGTGTGGTGGTGCCGATGGTTACGCCAGTGACCGCGACCGGCGACCTGGACGAGCCGGCGGTGGACCGGCTGGTGGATTTTCTACTGGCGGGCGGCGTGGACGGCATATTCGTCGTCGGCACCACGGGCGAAGGCGCGTCGATTCCGCGTCCTGTTCGCCGGCGATTGGTCGATCGCACCGTGGCGCGGGTTCGTCGTCGCACGGTAGTGTACGCTGGCATCGGCGATGGCCAGCCGGATGAGATCGCCGCCGGCAACGATTATCTCGGGGCCGGCGTGGATGCGATTGTAGTTCGTCCGCCCATATCGTTTTCCCAGGAACGATTGCTCTCATGGTTCGAGCAAGTTCTTGGGGCGTTGCGCGGTCCGGTGATTCTGTACAACATCCCGTCCACGACCCACGTTTCCATCCCGCTCGATGTCATCGCGCGGTTGTCGGAAAATCCGAAGTTGGTTGGCGTCAAGGATTCGGAAAACAACGCGGCCCGGCACGAGGAATTGCTGCGGCGATTTAGTGGACGGGAGAGTTTTTCCGTTCTCATCGGTGTTGGCGCGCTGATGGGGCCGGGGTTGAAGATGGGCGCTGACGGTATCGTGCCGAGCGCGGGCAACCTGATTCCGGATGTTTGCCGGCGGGTGTGCGAAGGCGCGCGCCGTGGCGATTGGGCCGGGATGGATCGATATTGTGACCGCATGAGCGAGGTGACCGCCCTGTATCAGAAGGGGCGCACACTGGGCGAATCGCTGGCCGCCCTCAAAGCCGCGATGGCGTGCCGCGGACTCTGCGCGCCGGATGTGCTGCCGCCGCTCCGCACGCTCTCGAAAGCGGAGGTCGAAAGCATTCGTAGCGAGATGGCCCGACTGCATTTGTTGGACGAAACACCATGAGAGCGAAGCCCGTCCTCGGCCTGACGCTGGGTGACCCGGCTGGTATCGGCCCGGAACTTTGCGCGCGGGCACTGCGCGAGCAGGCGGTATTGGAGGCCTGCGTGCCGGTTTTGTTCGGAGACGCCGGCGTGATGAAACGCCTCGCACAAACTGGATTCCCCGTTCCCGATTGCCGCACGGTTTCGCTGGCCGAATGGGACAAGGGTGGTGTGATTTCCGAGCCGATGATTGTTGACTGTGCCGCGATTGATGCGGATTCGCTACGAGTGGGGGCGATCGCGCCTGCCTGCGGCAAAGCCGCATTTATATACATCGAACAGGCCATTCGCGCGGCGATGGCGAGGCGAATCGATGGCGTCGTCACGGCGCCGGTCCACAAGGAAGCGTTGCGGCTCGCGGGCGTGCCTTATCCGGGGCACACGGAAATCTTCACGGCGCTCACGGGCGCGAAACGCAGTTGCATGATGTTGCGCTCCGACGTGCTGACTGTCAGCATGGTGACAACCCACATCGGTTACGCCGAGGTGCCCCGAAAACTTTCGGCCGAGCGCATCCTGGACGTTATCGAGCTGACCGACGAAGCGATGCGGCGGATGCTCGGTCGAGAGCCGCGCCTCGGCGTTTGCGGATTGAATCCGCACGCCGGCGAACACGGATTATTCGGTCAACGCGAAGAGGAACAGTTCATCCAACCAGCGGTGCGGCAGGCGAACGAGAACGGCATTGCGGTGGAAGGTCCGTTGCCGCCGGACGCGGCGTTCACTCCTTCGCAGCGCCAACGGTTCGACGCGATTGTCACGATGTATCACGATCAGGGGCACATTCCGTTCAAGATGCTGGCGTTCGACACCGGTGTGAACGTCACCCTCGGCCTGCCGGTCGTGCGTACGTCGGTGGACCACGGCACGGCGTTCGACATCGCCTGGAAAGGTGTGGCCGATCCGCGAAGCCTGTACGCCGCGATCCGCGTAGCCATCGAGTTGACTTCCGGACAACAAACACAAACTGGCTCCGCATGATTGGAGTGATTGCCGACGATTTGACCGGGGCGGCCGAGATCGGCGCGGTTGGCGTGCGTCACGGGTTGCGAGCGGAGGTTGTCGTCAATGGCAACCCGAACCGAAACGCCGATTTGGTCTGCATCGACACGGATTCGCGCGGTTCCTCGCCAGCGGAAGCTGCCCGCCGCGCGGCGGCTGCTGCCAGGCTGCTTCGCAAATCCGGAGCCCGTTGGATCTACAAGAAGGTGGACTCGGTCCTGCGCGGTCCGGTGGTCGCGGAACTCGAAGGCGTCATGAAAACCGTTCGTTTGCGGCGGGCGCTGCTGGTGCCCGCGAATCCCTCATTGGGGCGTGTGATTCGCGAGGGCCGGTATTTCGTTTCGGGAACGCCAATTCACAAAACGGAGTTCGCTCGCGACCCGGAGCATCCTCGCCATTTTTCTGACGTCCTCGCGTTACTGGGCAGTTCGAAGTTTTTCCCCATTCGTGTTTGCCGTGCCGGCGATTTCTCACCCGATCCCGGAATCATCGTGGGCGAAGCCGGCTCGACGAGCGACCTCCGTCGATGGGCCGACAAGCGCACCGCCGAAATCCTCACAGCGGGCGGGGCCGAATTCTTTGCCGCGCTGCTGGCCGCAGCCCTCGGCGATGGAATGAGATCGCGGCAAAAACGGCGAAGCGTCGCTTTGGCCAATCGGCGGCCATCGCCCCGCGTACTTTTCATCTGCGGGACGGCCAGCGGGTCGTCCCGCAAATTCGTGACGTCGGCCAGGGCGCGCAGGGTGCCTGTCGTTTCATTACCACGCGAGTTGGCGCGAGGTGATCGATTCACCGCGGCGTCCGTGGATGCCATCGCTCGGCAGGTGATTGCCGCCGTTTGTTCCCATTCGCGGGTGATCGTGAACATCGGATTGCCCATGGTACGTGATCGACGAATCGCCCGGCGATTGGCCATTCATCTGGTGCGGGTCGCCGGGTCGGTGTTGCGTCGCGGCGCGATACACCACGTGTACGTCGAAGGCGGCGCCACGGCGGCTGAACTGGTTCGGCGCATGGGATGGGAACGACTGACGGTTGTGCGAGAAGTCGCGCCCGGCGTCGCGACTCTCGCCGTCGAGGGCAATCCCGATTTCCTGCTGACAATCAAACCCGGAAGTTACGTCTGGCCCGCACTGTGAGTCTGACGAGAAATGAGCAGAACATGATGGCAAATGCCAAACTGATGAGATGCTTCACCTTTCCGTGTCTGCTGGTGATCGGCATGGAGCTTGCGGTGCCCCTGGCTCGCGCAGTGGATGCACCGTCGGGGAAGATATTTGACGTGCACGAGTTCGGCGCGAAGGGCAACGGACAGACGTTGGACACGGTCGCGATTCAGAAGGCGCTGGATGCCTGCGGGACCGCGGGCGGCGGCACGGTCCGATTTCCCGCCGGCACGTATCTGAGCAAGCCAATCACCCTGCGCACCAGGACGACCGTGCAACTTGACGCGGGCGCCACGCTGCAGGCAACCGGCGACCAGTCGGCCTTCCTGAAATCGGGTACGAATTGGCTCGCGGCGCAGAGCGGCAGCGATTTCGTCCCGTTCATCGGCGGCAAGAATCTGGAAGATGTCACGATCACGGGAAGGGGAACGATCGACGGCGCCGGCACAAACTGGTGGGGACCAGCCGAGGACGCGCGCCGGAAGACGCCCGGCTACACGCTGCCCCGTCCGGATCTGGTTGTCATCACGCGCTGCAAGAATCTGCGGGTCGAAAACATCACGCTCCAAAATTCGCCGCGGTTCCATCTCAAACCAATCGACTGTGATGGCGTGGTCATTTCGAATGTGACGGTTCTCGCTCCGTCCGGCGCGGCCAACACCGACGCGATCGACCCCAGCATCTGTCGCAATGTGCTGATTACCTGCTGTCGCGTTGATGTTGGCGACGACAACGTCGCGATCAACTCGAGCGCGAAAGTTCCGGGCCGCGAATTTGGCAGCGAGAACATCACGATCACCGATTGCGTGTTTCTGCACGGGCACGGCGTGTCAATCGGCGGGGGAACGGCGGGTGGGATTCACCGTGTGGCCGTGCGCAACTGCACTTTTGAAAACACCGACAACGGGATTCGCATCAAGTCACAGCGTGGAAGTGGTGGCGTTGTTGAAGACATCACCTACAGCGATCTCACCATGAAGAATGTCAATCCGGCCATCACGTTTTCCTGCTATTATCCCCGCCTGTCGGCTCCCAAGGGCGATACTGCGCAGCCGTTCGCGAATGGCACGCCCGTCTTCCGGCACATCCGCATCACGAATCTCACGGCCACCTGCCAGAAATCCGCCGGCGTCATCCTCGGATTACCCGAAAGCCCGATCACCGACGTCGTTCTGGACAATGTCCACATCAGCTCGGCAACGCAGGGTTTCACGGTGCAAAACGCCCGGGGCATTCAATTCAATAACGTTACCGTCACACCGGGCAAAGGCCCGCCGTTCATCGTTACGAACGCAGAGGTAACCCGCGATTGACGCCGGCAAGGCGGAAAACCTGTTGAAGGAATGGCCCAGCGGCGCTAATTTCCCCGACAATGAGCGAGAGTTCACCACATCGGCAGACGATGCACCGCGTGTTGGTGGTGGATGATGACTACGATCTGGCACAGTTGCTCCGCGAAGTGCTGACGTTCGACAACTGCGAGGTCGAAATCGCCACCAACGGCATGGAAGCGATGGGTCTCCTGCGCACGAACGAATTCGACGCTGTCATTTGCGATCTGATGATGCCGCGCGTTGATGGCGAGGCGCTGTACACCGACGTCGTCCGCGAGTTTCCGTTCCTGGCCAATCGGTTTGTATTCGTGACCGGACAGGCATCGCGCAAGGCCGGGTTCAGCGATTTTGTGAGTCGGACCGGCAATCATCTGATCGAGAAACCGTTTGATCTGCCAGTGTTTCGCGCTGCTGTGCAGGAAACCTTTCAGCGCGAGAACTAGTTCCGCCTGGACGTTTTTGTTGGGCGGGGACACGTTTTTGGACCGGGAATGAGACATTCCTGTATTCGGCGGCGGATCGGTGTGCGGGGCCATGCCCGATTTGGCAGTTGGCAAGGGTGATGCTGGGGAGAGAAACATCGGGCTGGGGGGAGCCCGAAAAGCCAAGGAGGCAACCCTCGCCGTAACGCGGTTGCGGAACGATCTGCGGCCGGCGAACGGATGAAAGACCGCGCTGAGGAGCCGGTATTGAACGATCGATGCCAGGCGACACGGACAGCGGGCGAGAATATACGCGGGCCGATCCCGAATTCTTCGGGGTCGGCCAACGTGTTTTAGGGCGTGACCGCTTCTCCGTCGCGGTTATAATCCGTTCGCGATGGCGAGTGGAAAATCCCAACCTGAACCCCGGCCCCGCGGCGAGTCCGCCGGCGATGGTTTGACGCCGATGATGCAACAGTATCGTCGAGTCAAACACCAGATTCCTCCCGACGCGCTGCTGATGTTCCGGCTGGGTGATTTTTACGAGATGTTTTTGGACGACGCCAAGACCGCCTCGCAATTGCTCAATCTCGCCCTGACGAGCCGCAACGGCATGCCGATGTGCGGGATTCCCTATCACGCCGCCGAAACCTACATCGGCAAACTGCTGCGACAGGGGCGCAAGGTTGCGATCTGCGATCAACTCGAGGACGCCAAGCCGGGCAAACTGGTCAATCGTGATGTCACGCAAATCCTCAGTCCCGGCACCCATTTCGACACGCATCTGCTTCAGGCCGAGCGAAACAATTTTCTCGCGGCGATTTGCGGCGGCGGCAGGTTCGGGCTCGCGCTTGTGGATCTCACCACCGGCGATTTCAAGATCACCGAGTTGTCATCGGCCGACCAACTTCACAACGAATTGACCCGCACCCGGCCCGCGGAAGTCATCGTGCCCGCCGAATGGTTCGACGAGGCGAAATCACTGCTGGCGCCGCTCGCGCTGGCGATCACTCCATATGAGGGTTGGACGTTTGAGAAAGAGACGGCCTTCTTCACGTTGCGCGACCATTTCAAGACGCAATCGCTGGACGGTTTTGGCGCAGGCGATCTGAGCGTCGGCATCGGCGCGGCGGGCGCTGTGCTCCACTACCTGCAACAGGCGTTGCGGCGCAACACGTCGCACATCCATCGTCTCACCGTCTACAGCGTCGGCGATTTCATGGTGCTCGAGGCGACGACGCAACGGAACCTGGAATTGCTCGAATCGTCGCGGTCCGACCGCCGCCACACATTGATCGGCTGCATGGACCGTACGCTGACGCCGATGGGAGCGCGGATGTTGCGCGAGTGGGTGACGCGCCCGTTGAAAAGCGTCGAGCAGATTCGCGCGCGGCAGGGCGTGATCGCGACGTTCTGCGACGCGCCGCACGTGCTGGCCGATTTTCGCGAGCAACTGCACGGCGTGCGCGACATGGAACGGACGCTCGGGCGGCTGAGCGTCGGCACCGGCAATGCGCGCGATCTGGTCGTGCTCAAGGAATCACTCGCCGCGGTGCCGAAGTTGAAAGGCGCGTTGGGCAACACCCTCACGGCGCCATCGTTGTTGGAGACGCTGAATTCGCAGATTGTGGAGCAACCCGAGTTGGTGGATCTGATCGGGCGGGCGATTGCCGACGCGCCGCCGTTGCCGCTGAAGGACGGCGGACTCATCAAAACGGGCTACAACGCGGAACTTGACGAGTTGCGGCGGGCGGGGACCGACGGCAAGGCATGGATCGCCGCGCTGCAGCAGAAGGAAATCGAGCGAACGGGTGTCGCATCGCTGAAAGTGCGGTTCAATTCCGTGTTCGGTTACTACATTGAGATCACAAAAGCGAATCTCGAGAAGGTTCCAGCGGATTACATCCGCAAGCAGACCATCGCCAACGGCGAGCGATTCTTCACGCCCGAGTTGAAAGACATGGAGCACAAGATTCTCGGCGCGGAAGAACGGGCCAACGCGCTCGAGTACGAGATTTTCCAGCAGATTCGCGCCGCGGCGGTGGAAAAATCCGCGCCGATCCAGGAATCGGCATCCGCCATCGCCGCGCTGGACGTGCTGGCGGGCCTGGCCGAACTGGCGCGACACCAGAATTATTGCCGGCCCGTGATCGACGACGGCGACCGGATCGAAATCGTGGACGGCCGGCATCCGGTGCTGGAGCAAACGCTCGTTGAAGAGCGATTTGTCCCGAACGACACGCTGCTCGACAATCGGGAGCAGCAGATTCTCATTATCACCGGCCCGAACATGGCCGGCAAGAGCACGTATATCCGGCAGGTGGCGCTGCTGGTGTTGATGGCACAGACCGGCTCGTTTATCCCGGCGGCGCGGGCAACGGTCGGATTGGTGGACCGGATTTTCACACGGGTGGGCGCGACCGACGACCTGGCGCGCGGTCAGAGCACGTTCATGGTCGAGATGAACGAGACGGCGAACATCCTCAACAACGCCACATCGAAGAGCCTGATTGTGTTGGATGAAATCGGACGCGGCACGAGCACGTTCGACGGGTTGAGCATCGCGTGGGCGGTGGCCGAGCATTTGCATACCGCCGTGGGCGCGAAGACGTTATTTGCCACGCATTACCACGAGCTCACCGAATTGGCGGTGGCGATGCCGCGGGTGAAGAACTACAACGTCGCCGTTCGCGAATGGCACGACCAGGTGATTTTCCTCCACAAGATTTTGCCTGGTGGGACGGACAAGAGTTACGGCATTCAGGTCGCGCGCCTGGCGGGATTGCCGAAGGAAGTCCTCGCCCGCGCGAAGGAAGTGCTCAACAACCTCGAGGAAGCCGAGCTATCCGCGGAAGGTAAACCCAAGCTCGCCGAACGAAAGCGGAAAGCGGGAAGCGGAAAGCAAACGCCAGAAGCGAAGGAGACCCCGCAGATGTATTTGTTTGGCGGAAAGAAGGACACGAAGTAGTCGAAAGACTTTCAGTGGGCGCTGTGGATGGTGAGGAGCATTCCCGCCAGGAAGAGGATGGCGAACTGTACGGCGGCGATGACAACGATCGCGCTGTTATCCATGTCGTAGGTGCCCTCGAACGCATCGCCCGATAAATGCGTAAGCTTGTAGGCGAGCATGAGGATAACGCCGGCGACCGGAAAAATCTTTCCCCCGGCTCTCCCCACCAACGAGAGAGCTCCCCAGAGGAGCAACGCTTGAAAGAGTGATATCACGGCCGCGATGACCGTCTCGCGTCGCCAACTTGTGAGCCCCAAGTCACCTCCGAACGCGTTGTAAATCCATGACAGCAGGCCCAGTGTAACGGCAAGTGATACTGCTGTTACAAACCAGATTACCAGGAGTTGAATCATCGTTTCATTGCCCGCGTCATCGACGCATCCAACGGCGTCAGGAAGGTTTTCTTGCGGCGGTTGTCGAGGGTGATGTTGAACAGGTCGAAGAAGCCGTCGCGGCCGAGCAATAGCGGGTTCATTGTCGATTCCACGTACAGGCAGGGAATGGGCGGCAGGACGAGTTTGGCGATCCGCAGGCTAACTGAACCTCGGTGCACTTCCACTGACTGACCCGCGATTCCTTTGACGTTCACTTTCGGCAAGGATGGCACGTCGATACCGGCCAATTCGCCGAGCGCGCGGGACATCATGGTGCAGTCGGCTCCCGAGTCCAGAAGCAGACGGATGGGATACACGCCGTACGGCGTCGGCAGTTCCGCCAAAATGACCGGAACAGGAACGGTGGCGCCACCTTCGAGGCGCGTGCGGTAGGGGAACTCAATAGATAGCGACGGCATCTCGTGGACCAAATCTTTCCAAAATGGTCTTGCTCGGATCAATGCCACGCCGGCGAATTTCTGCGAGTACCTTGCGAATCGAGCGCGAATGCGCAATCAGTTTCCCGCTTCTGCGATCCGTGACGACAAACTCGTCGGGATACTTCTTCTGCAACTGAACGTAATACTCGTTGCTCACACGCATAGTGTACTCATGGCGAAGTGCGTTGGCAACCGAAACATGGCACTGGGCGCTCGACACGCGCGCTGCCGGTGAGCCGTTCGTTGACCACGACGCCGATGGTGACGATCAGGCCAGGTCGAAGCGATCGAGATTCATGACCTTGGCCCATGCGGCGACGAAGTCCCGCACGAACTTGCGCTGCGCATCCTCGCACGCGTACACCTCCGTGACGGCACGGAGCTCCGAGTTCGAGCCAAACACGAGATCGACGCGGCTGGCGGTCCACTTGAGCTTTCCTGTCTTGCGATCGCGGCCCTCGAAGGTCTCCGCGGCATCGGACGTCGCCTTCCACACGGTTCCCATATCGAGCAGGTTGACGAAGAAGTCGTTGGTCAACGTCCCGGGCCGCCGGGTGAACACCCCGAGCGAAGACTGCTTGTAGTTCGCGTTGAGGACGCGCATCCCGCCGACGAGCACGGTCATCTCGGGCGCGGTCAGCGTCAGCAGGGCAGCCCGATCGATCAGCAAATGCTCCGCCGGACACCGGGGTCCGTGCGCGGAATAATTGCGGAAGCCGTCCGCCGTCGGTTCGAGCACGGCGAACGACTCGATGTCGGTCTGTTTCTGCGTCGCATCGGTGCGTCCGGGGGCGAAGGGGACCTGAACATTGAAGCCGGCGTTCTTCGCGGCTTGCTCGACAGCCGCGCAACCGCCCAGCACGATTACATCGGCCAGCGAGACCGGCTTCTTGAAATCCTTGCGGATCTTCTCCAAGGTCCGCAGGACCTTCGCCAGCTCGGCAGGATTATTCACTTCCCAATCCTTCTGCGGCGCGAGGCGGATGCGCGCCCCATTGGCGCCGCCACGCTTGTCGGTGCCGCGGAATGTGGCCGCGGCCGCCCAGGCAGTCGAGACGAGTTGTGGGATGGACAGTCCCGAGGCGAGGATCTTCGCCTTGAGGGCGGCGATATCCTTCACGCCGATCAATTTGTCCTTCACCGGCGGGACGGGGTCCTGCCAGATCTGCGGCTCTTTGGGCACCAGCGGGCCGAGATACCGGGTGATCGGTCCCATATCGCGGTGGGTGAGCTTGAACCACGCTTTGGCGAACGCGGTGGCCAACTCTTCCGGGTGCTCGTAGAAACGCCGTGAGATCTTCTCGTAGACCGGGTCGAACCGGAGCGCGAGGTCGGTGGTCAACATCGCCGGCGCGTGGCGCTTCGACGGGTCGTGAGCGTTGGGGACCGTGCCCGCACCGGCGCCGCCCTTCGGCTTCCACTGGTTCGCGCCCGCCGGGCTCTTGGTCAATTCCCACTCGTACTCGAAGAGGTGGGAGAAAAAGCTGTTGCTCCACTTCGTCGGCGTCGTGGTCCAGGTGACCTCGAGGCCGCTGGTGATGGCGTCGCCGCCCTTGCCGGTTCGGTAGCTGCTCTTCCAGCCGAGGCCCTGCTCCTCGATGGGAGCCGCTTCCGGTTCAGGGCCGACATTGCTGGCGGGGCCGGCGCCATGCGTCTTGCCGAACGTGTGCCCGCCGGCGATCAGCGCGACCGTTTCCTCATCATTCATCGCCATGCGGCGGAACGTCTCGCGAATGTCCCGGGCGGCGGCCAGCGGATCCGGTTTGCCGTTCGGGCCTTCCGGATTCACGTAGATGAGGCCCATCTGGACGGCGGCGAGCGGATTCTCGAGGTTCCGGTCGCCGCTATAGCGCTCGTCGCCGAGCCACGTGTGTTCCGAGCCCCAGTAGACGTCGTCCGGTTCCCAGACATCGGCGCGTCCGCCGGCGAAACCGAACGTCTTGAGGCCCATCGACTCGAGGGCGCAGTTACCGGCGAAAATCATGAGATCGGCCCATGAGATCTTCCGCCCGTACTTCTGCTTGACCGGCCAGAGGAGCCGGCGCGCCTTGTCGAGGCTCACATTGTCGGGCCAACTGTTGAGGGGCGCAAAGCGCTGCATGCCGGCCCCCGCGCCACCGCGGCCGTCGTTGATGCGGTACGTACCCGCGCTGTGCCATGCCATCCGAATAAAAAGCGGCCCGTAGTGGCCGAAGTCGGCCGGCCACCAATCCTGCGATGTCGTCATCACCACTTCGATGTCCTTCTTCAGGGCATTGAGGTCGAGTTTCTTGAACTCCTCGGCATAGTTGAAGTTCTTACCCATGGGGTCGGACTTGGGAGAATTCGGGCGAAGGATCCGCAGGTTCAATTGATTCGGCCACCAGTCTCGATTTGATGGAAATCCGGCCGCCGTGTGTTCGTGAGGTCCGCTCATCGCCGGGCATTTGCTTTCCGTGGTCATGTGTCCTCCAATTGTGTTTTGTATGTAAACTGTAATTAAACTGTTTCAACAATAGCTGCGAGCCTGGCACCCGCCAGCTTGCGAGATCCGGTGGCGGATCGCGCCTTTGAAGTCGATCTTGCCGCCAACGAGCAGATCGAATGTGACCGCAGGATCGAGATGTCTGCCCAGTATACCACCGGTTGCGGATACCGTCATTGCCATCGTCAATCCATGGGCTGAGGCGCACCTAACCAAAGTGACGAGAATGCGTCAAGAGTTATTGTCGTCTGCGGCAGGGATGTGCTATAGTGGCGAGGCTGGGATGGCATTCTTATGGCGATCCAGAACCGCATCATTAAAGTGCAAAAGCGCAACCGCGCGCTGGTGACGTTCGATGAACAGCGGATTTGCGAGGCCGTCCTGCGGGCCTCGGAGACAATCGCCGGCTTCCGCCACGATTATCTGCCCGGTATCAACGACAAGATTTTTGAGGCCTGCGACACGGACAAACGCATTGCGGAATTCATCGCGGACGCCGTGGTGCTGTGCCTCAACTCGCAGCCGCATCACCTGATCGCCAATTTCCCGCCCACGATCGAGACGATCCAGGACTACGTGCTGCACGCGCTGCGCAGTTACGGATTCCAGAACACGGCGGACGCGTACGAGTGCTACCGTTGGGGCCGGCACTGGCTGCGCGAGGGTGCGATCAATGAAATGCAATTTGTCGGCAACGGCTTTCCGAAGAAGCGGATGGAGAAAACGCTCGAGTGGAACCGCCAGCACGGTTGCGACACGGTGGCGGCGTTGGGCGAGGTCGTGCGCCGGGGGAAGTTGAAATCGCTGGTCGACGACTCGCTGGCGGCATACGAGGCGTCGCTGGATGAAGCGGCCCGCAAGGTGATGTCGCGTCTGAACGCGGGAGACAATCTGCGGATGCTGTGGGTGAGCGGACCGAGTTCGTCCGGCAAGACGACGACGACGGTGAAGCTGACCGAGCGACTCCAGAAGCACGGCTTGAAGTTTTTGATGTTGAACCTAGACGACTATTTCTGGGCGCTGATCGAGCATCCGTCCGACTGGATCAACGACCGCAACTTCGAAACGCCCGAGGCGCTGGACATTCAATTGCTCAACCGCCACCTGCAGGAGTTGCTGGAGGGACGGACGATCGAAAAGCCCGTGTACAGTTTCAAAGAGGGACGGCGCGTCGGGTCGAAGCCGGTGAAGCTGGAGAAGGGTCAGGTTTTGCTGCTGGATTGCCTGCATGGCTTTTACCCGCCGATCACGGAAGACATCGATGTCTCGACGCAATTCCGCCTGTACATCGAAACGCTCAACGTGTTGTACGAAGGCGACGGCAGCACGAATCGTCTGACGAAGTTCACCGACGTGCGCCTGATTCGGCGGATGCTGCGCGACGTGCAACATCGCAATCACAGCCCGCTTTCGACGATTCTCCACTGGCATTACGTGCGCGCGGGCGAATTGTTCAGCATCATTCCGTTGATGGGCCTGGCCGACCACATCGTCAACGGCGGGTTGCCGTTCGACCTGGTGGCGCTGAAACCGTTCTTCATCGGGCCGGAGGGACGTTTGCCCAGACCGGAAGAGTTCGGGCCGTACCAGGGCTTCCTCGATGCGCGGATCCGTTACGAGCGCGTCAAAACGTTGCTGGAATCGGTCGAGGGCATCACGCGGGAACAAGCCGACAGCTACGACATCATACCGGGGGATTCAGTGATTCGTGAGTTCATTGGCAAGACGACGGTAAGGATTCCGCATAACGAGTGAGGGTGACGATATGAAAACACTGATGCTTGCATTGTTCGCGGCGGCCGCAACGCCGTTGGCGACGTTGGCGGCAGACATGCCGAAGGTGGGAGACAAGGCGCCGGATTTTTCCGTGGCGGCTAGTGACGGCACGACGTTTCACCTCAAAGACAACATCGGCAAGGGAACCGTCATTCTCTATTTCTATCCGAAAGACGACACGCCGGGATGCACGAAGGAAGCCTGCGGGTTGCGCGACACCATGGACGAGTTCAAGGGGCTGAACGCGACGGTCTTCGGCGTGAGCTTTGATTCCGTCGGCTCCCACAAGGCGTTCATCGCGAAATACAAGCTGCCGTTTGTGCTGCTGGCCGACACGGACAAATCCGTTGCGAAGCTGTACGGCGTGGCCAACGACAGCAGCAAGGTCGCGAGCCGGGTGACGTTCGTGATCGACAAGGCCGGCACCATCGCCTATGTGAATCCGCATGTGAACCCCGCCACGCACGCCGCGGAATTGCAGGCCGTGTTGAAGAAGCTGGGCTGACGGACCGTGTCAGGGGTAGGGATGGGTCGTGCGCCACGACTCGAATTGGGTCAGCGCGCGAGCCGGGGTGCCCCGGTACCACGCATAACCGCGTCGGCGTTCCTGCGAGATCTCTTCCAGTTTATCATGGATGGTTTTGTCGCGGTCGCCAAAAATGGGGCGGTTGGACCCGATTTCGCAGTAACGCGCCCAGAGCGGGCCGCTGTTCGGCGACGGGACGAGGTGTCGCCCGTTGTCGCCATCTCGTTGATACGCCATGCCCGTGATTTTCGTTTCTTCAAACCAGGCAGCGGCGGCGTGCACGGCGGCCACGACGCGGCGGGATGGATCGGGTTCGTCCATCAGGAACATCATGATCTTTGCGCTCTCGGCGGAGACTTGTGACGGCATTTCGTAGTTCCGGCCCGAGGCGGGTTGAAGCGTGAGCGGATCGTGTTGCTGGCACCAGACGGTGCGATGCCCGTGGACGACGATCTGGGTCGCCAGGATGCAATCGATGCCGCGCTGGATGGCGCTGGCGGCGCTGGCGCGGATTGATCCGGGAACAAATACGTATTCGTGGGTGCCGGCGGAAACATCCCGGAGAAAATCGAGGATGTTGATCATCGCGTCGTCGTTGTAGGTGATGGTGTCGTGATAGCTGCCTTCGAGCGGCCAGACCTGGGGCCAGCCGCCGTTGGGATATTGCGCGGCGAGAATGTAATTGATGCCGCGCTCGAAGGACGCGCGATAGGCCGCCGTGTGGTTGGGGTTACAGACGCTGATGACCCGTGCGAGAAAGCGGAGTTCGGTGGTGGTGGCATCGTTATCGAACGTGCCGACGTAATTCCAGGACGGATCATGCGGCGTATCGAAGTCGCCGTCGCCAAGACGGCGCGAACGGTTGTCGGGCGCGAAATGCTCGCCCGGCGCGCGTGGATGGTCCCGCAGATCGAGGTTCTTGCTCCAGCCGCCGGCCGGGGTTTGGAACGAGACGATGATGTCGGCGATGCGACGGGCTTCGGTGGAACCATACCAGTCGCCCGGGTTTTCCAGTGGAATCGAGCCGGCCGAGTAGCCGTGGGGTGGGAGGATGGCGTCCTTGATTCCATGCTCGCGCATTTCCGCTTCGAGAACGGCGCGGTCAGCCTTCGATTGTTGGATGGAGCGCTGGAGATACTCCTTCCATGCCGGTTGTTGCGCGGCCGGCAGGGTGGCGATGTGCTCCATGGTGAGCGGCTGGGCCGGCATATTGGTGCCGATGACCGCGGCGGGAGCGACGGACGAAAGGGTGGTGAGCGCGAGCGCCAGGGCGAATCGAAGAGAAGCTGCGTATGAGTTCCTCATTGTGACAATCAACGATCAGGTAACCGAACCGGACGCGTCGAGGATGGTAGCAGAGGCTGTAGCCACGGTCAATTCATGTGCGACGCAGGAGCAACTTGCTCCCAATAGTGGGCGGCTTGCCGCGATTTCCGCTCGCCGGAGGTGTGGCTGCGTCGTAGAATTCCTCTGCCATGAGCGAACGCGAGCGATTGATCAGCGGATTGAAACAGGCGTGGCGGGATGAGATGGCGAGCGCGCGGAATTATCGCGCGCTGGCGCAACGCGAGGAGAATGCCGAGAAGAAGGCGATTTTGCTGCGGTTGGCGGAGGCGGAGGACAAGCATGCGGTCAACTGGGCGGCGCGATTGAAGGAGATGGGCGCCGACCCGGGCGAGTACCGTGAATCCGTCAGCGAACGGGCGCGGCGGTGGGCGCTGGTGCAGAGCGGGACGGACACGGCGGTGGTGAAGCTCGAGGCGTTGGAGGATGGGGCGGACGCGATGTACGATGATTTGGCGAAGATCGCGCCGAGCGAGGAGGTGCGGAAGCAGTTGGTCGATGCGCAGAACGAGGAGCGGTCGCACAGCCGGGTGTTGAGCGAGTTCACCGAGGGCAGCGTGACGCCGGCGCAGCGGAAGCTGAACAAGATTCTTGGCACGGAACGCTGGCACGTCACGGGCGCGGGCTGGATCGGTCAGGCGATTTACGGCGTCAACGATGGACTCGGCGCGGCGTTTGGGGTGGTCAGCGGCGTGGCGGGCGCGACGGATGTGAACGGGAAGTTCGTGTTGTTGAGCGGGCTGGCAACGGCGATTGCGTCGGCGTTGTCGATGGGCAGCGGCGCGTATCTGGCGACGAAATCCGAGCGCGAAGTGTACGAGGCGGAGATGGACCGCGAGCGGGTGGAGATCGAGCAGGACCCCGCCCAGGAACGCGAGGAGATGGAGTTGTTTTACCAGTTGAAGGGCTTCTCGGCGGAGGAAGCGAAGAAGCTCGCCGCGAAACTGGCGGAGCGTCCGGAAGATTTGTTGAAGACGCTGGCGCACGAGGAACTCGGGCTATCGGAGAAATCGTTTCCGAATCCATGGAAGTCGGCGACGAGCGCGATGGTGAGCACGGCGGCCGGGGCGATCGTGCCGGTGATTCCGTTCATGTTTACGTCCGGCCTGAACGCGTTGGTCTGGTCGTTTGTGGTCAGCACCGTGGCCCATTTTGCGGTGGGCGCGTCGAAGGTGATCGTGACGGGCCGGTCGTGGTGGAAGAGCGGGATGGAAATGACCGTGGTCGGCCTCGGCGAAGCCGTGGTGACGTATTGCATCGGGTTGTTGATCGCGCCGGTGTTGCGGTAGGAGAATAAAGAGCGGGCGAGGGGCCGCTCGAAAGGGCCTAAATCAGGCCGGCGGCACGAAATAAGCTCGCGATTCAATAATGTCCTTTATCCCCGGCAACAAGTCTGACGAGCCTGTGGAGTACAAGCCCGTCTACGAGCGGATCCAGGACTGGATTTACATGCTCGACGTGGGCGTGGGCATCGGGCCGTACAAGCTCGGGATGTTTTGTCTCGTGGTGCTGATGTTGATCCTGCTGTACACGGGAACGCAGTTCTATGGCTTGCGCGATCCGGAGGCGATGGACGCGGGACAACTCGCGCGCAATCTCTGGCGCGGGCGCGGGTACGCGACGCAGACCATTCGTCCGTTCGAAATCTGGTATCTCTCGTCGGTCGGTCGGCGGCCGATCAATTCCACCAACATGCAGCCCGAGCTGTGGACGCCGCCGATGTATCCGCTGTTGCTGGCGGGGGTGTTTCACATCTTGCCGCCGGATTTCACGGTGGAGAACGGCGCGTGGACGGTTGAGGCGGACCGGGTGGTGATGTTGACGGGCTGGCTGTTTTATCTGGCGGGACTATTTCTGATGTACGCGCTGGCGCGGGAGATGTTCGATCATCGCGTGGCGACGATGAGCGCGTTCCTGTATGTGTTCTGCAATCCGCTCATGGAATCGGCGATCGCGGGTCTGCCGTGGGGATTGATGTCGGTCTTTTTTCTTTTGGCGGCGTACGCGGTATTCAAGGCGGAGAAGTGGCAGGCAGAGGGTCGATCCGGCTGGTGGACGTACAGCGCGCTGGCGGTGAGCGCGGGAGCGGTGGCGCTGGGAGCACTGACACGATACGCCTTTGCGTCAGTGCTGGTGCCGCTGCTGATTTATGTGGCCGTATCGTTCCCGCAGAAGTGGCGGGCGAAATGCGGAGTGTGCGTGCTGGTGTTTGCGCTCGTGCTGACGCCATGGATGATGCGGAACTGGCGCGCGTCGCGAACGCTGTTCGGTCTGAGCCGATACCAGATGGCGGAAGGGCTCGGCGCGGGGACGGACCAGGAAATCAGGGCGGGGCAGGTGCAACGGATGCTGGGCGGCGCGCTCCCGTCGGGGGGATTGCGTTCGCAGGCGCGCCGGGTGGTGGCCAACGGCCGGCAACTATATGAAGTGGCGCTCAAGGACGTCGGAGCGAATTATCTGGTCGTGTTCTTCCTGGTCGGATTGATGCACCGGTATCGGCAGGAGGAAGTCTTTCGGTTGCGGCGATTCGTGGTGTGGTCGGTGTTGATGGCGATAATCTGGCTGAGCGTCGCGGGGCCGCCGAGACGGAATTTCCTGACGGTATTCGAGCCGCTGATCATCGTGTACGGCGTGGCATTTTTCTATGTGATGTTTGAGCGATTGCAGTTTCGGACGCGGCTGGTGCGGACGGTGTTTGTGGGCGCGTTCGCGGTGTTCAACGCGCTGCCGTTCGCGTTCACGCTGCTGCTGCCGTCAGGGACCTCGCCCTATCCGCCGTATCGCGCGGACGTGATCGCGTTGCTGGGGAAGGAATTTGGCCAGCAGGAACTGCTCTGCAGCGACATCCCGTGGGCGGTGGCGTGGTACGCGGATCGGTCGACGGTATGGGCGCCGTACAACGAGCAGGATTTTTACGCGATCAACGACAACGTGAAAGTGATGTCGGGGATTTATCTGACACAGCAGACGCTGACGACGGAGAACGCGTTGGAGATGATCACGGGGTACCAGCGATTTTGGACGCAGATGTTCGATTTGAAGGTCTTCCCGCCGAAAAGCTTTCCGATGCAATTCGCGCAGCCGTGGACGATGGACGGCCAGCAGGTGCTGATCAGCGACCGCAAGTTGTGACCTCGATGCTACGAGTAGTAGACGGCGAGCAGGGTCAGATCGTCGGCGAGGCGGATGCGGGAACTGAACTGCAACAACTGCTCTTCAAGTCGGGTGACGTTGAGGAGGCCGTCCTTGCTGGCCATGATATTTTTGCCCACGAGCTTCATTAAACCGTCGGCTCCCAGGTCGGTGTCGTCCGTGTTGCGGATCTCGGTGGCGCCATCGGTGTAGAGGAGTACGGTGTCGCCGCGTTCGAGCTGGCGGGACGAATTGATGTAGGACACGTCGTCCATCAGCCCCAACGGCGGCTGAGAATCCTCGAGGACGCACGTCTGTGCGCCGGCACGGATCAGCAGGGGACGCGGATGCCCGGCGCAGACATACGACAACCATCCACGCGCCAGATCCAGGTGGGCACAAACGGCGGTGGCGTAGTATCCCGCGGCCTGGGTGAGCACGTGCAGACGGCGGCTCATTTGCGTGAGCAACTGGGCGGGGGAGCCGAGTTGGATGCGCAAATCCTCCCAGAGAGCGCGCAATTCAACGGTGTACAACGCGGCGGGCACGCCGTGGCCCATCACGTCGGCGATGAGAATGGCGTATTCATCGTCGGCGATTTGCTCCACGCGGTAGAAATCTCCGCCGACGATTTCGCTGGGTGTGTAACGAACGGCAAATTTGACGCGCGGGTTGGGGGCGAACGAGCAATCGAGGCAGCTCTGCTGAATTTTCCTGGCGCGCAGCATGTCGGCGACGGCGGGGGTCATGTCGCGGAACAATTCGATGCCGCCGACGACCTTGCCGCGGGCATTGCGAATCGGGGCGACGGTGACCTCGACCGGGACGCGGGCGCCTTTCCTGGATTGGGCGAAGACGAGGACGGCTTTCTCGCTCTGGTGTTCCGTGACGATGCTGCGGTACAAGGGGCAATGGTCGCGGCCGCAGAGTTCGTGGCCGTCCTGATCGGTGTGCACGAGGATGTTTTCCTTGCAGGAATGGCCGACGACGTCGCTGGCCTTCCACCCTGTGATGGTCTCCGCGGCGCGGTTCCAGAAGAGGATTTTGCGATCGAGATCGGTGATGTAAGCGCCCTCGGCCAACGAGTTGAGGATCTCGTAACAACCGAAGGTTCGCAATAGCTCGGGCGTCAACATCTTGCGCATAGTGCGTTGAACCTCGCTATCAACCGCATGCACTGATCGTGCCACTTTGGGCACGAAACACACAACCCAATCGAATGATACCGCGCGGCGTCAAAGGACGTGGATCGGGGCGAACCATTGGTGGAAGGAGTATATCCCGAGTGGCGCCTCGATCAGGATTGCCACGAGCAGTATCAGGCGCGGGCGTCGACCCGGCGCGGCGAATGTGGCCAGCAGGAAAACCACGGCTGCCGCGGGCGACAGCATTTCCCGCAGGCCTCCAATCGCGGCGAGCAGACCCAATGGCGAATTGGACGGCTGCTGATTCCAGAGTCCGGTTGCGGCGAAGGCGCCCAGGCCCGTCACCGCAAACGCGACGGCCGCCAGCGAAAACAAGGGCCAGAAAATCCGGATGGGCCGGAGAAAACAGAACGCGAGTCCCGTGGGAATAATCGCGCCGAGACCGAACACCTGGAGAAACAGAATCAGGTCGCCCCAGGCGTACATGCCCGGCGAATTCTGAGCGTCGGCAGACTGATGAAGAAAACGAGCGTTGACAGCGGAGTTGGCGATCAACATGGCGACGACGTAGCCGGCGATCACGATGCCCGGCTTGACAAGCAGTCGAACGGTTCGATTTTCCGTCATCCCCTCGGTGGCCTCTGACATGGCATCATCCGCGCGTCCGGGCGGGACGACAAGGGGAAAATGCGGCGTCCATTTCAGACCTCACGGCACGGGGGGTGGTGGCGGGTGGGGACGAGGCGGGTAACGCCTTTGCCGAAAGGAGGGACCCGACCTCGACCGTTCCGCGGCCCCGACGTCCGCAAGCCATCCGCGTTGTGTCAATACTAAGGACTGACCCCTTTACCTTACAATCGCCCGCACCGTCGGGGTTTAGCCCGCAGGCCAGTAGACCTTTACCAGCGGGACGAGTGCGCGTGATTCCGTGTCCAACTGTTCGTAATTCTCCACCAGCATTTCGGACAGCATGTCCATGTCTACGAGTGTTACCGGATTGGTCGCTCGCTCTGCTTCGTAGTGCGCTTCCCTTGTAAATCCGCCTGTGCTCACATACAAGCCACGATCATTTTGCCTCAACGCGCCGATAAAGCTGCGAACGTCGGGCGCTCCCATTGTTTGTCCGGCGCGGTGTTTCACTTCGACGCGGATGCGCGGCTGCTCGAGGCCGAGTCCGTCAGGAGAAGCGATGACGTCCTTCCCGCGATCGCTTCCTGGCGGGGACACTCGCGACTTATAGCCCATCGCCCGTAGGATTCCTGCAACCAATCTTTGCGCGTCTTCCCAGGAAAGCTTCTGGACTGCGTCCTTTATGAACTCGCGTGACCTACTGGCGGCGTCACGCCTGATTTCATCCAGTTCGTCGTCCTCTTCCAGTTCTTCCTCTTCCTCCTCGGTTAGCGGTGGTTTTCCGCCCTTTAGCAAAGTTGCGATCTCGTTCCACGCGTCGGGGATTGCAAAGATGGTCTGGATTGCGCCCAAGGTATTCCGAGTCGGAGCCGACAGGGAGTCGCGAGAAGTTCCTCCGGACCATTTCACGGGGTGGACATGCGGGTAGCCCTCCACAAGGGCGGGCTGATACTTGTATGCGCCGACGATTTCCCCCGTGTGATAGAGCCGGGTCTCGCTGTCATAAGTGACCACATTATCGCCGATCTCCATGTCGAAGAGGAACGTTGCCACTTGGCTGAGCTGCGTTCGGGTACGCGCTGCGGTGTCGCCGACGTAAGCAGCTTGGAGCAATTCTTTGAGCTCATTACGGTCCTTGACCTTTGAGAGGTCTTGGGATGAAAGCCAACCAATGGCTACGCATTTGTGCTCTAGAAAATCGTGGACCAGGTAGCTACCTTCACCAGCGCGAACCATCCATGCTGTTGCCATATTTCCTGTCCTTTCGGCAGTGTCTTTAGGTTTACGTGGCGACTACGTCGCTCCTCTTGCCGGCAATGAATCTTCCGAGAATGTCTTCCGCTTCGTGGGCCAGCTGGTTTTCGAGGATGTCAGCCTTGGCCCGCAATTCGGCGGATTTCTCGGCGAGGTCGGCTATCTGGGTTTCGTCTCGGTCGGCGAGGCGGACGACGCCGAAGCTCTCCACGTCGTCGGGCGAGATCTCCGGTACGCTTGACCCAAACGTCAGGGATTTGACCAGCGGGCGGCCAAGTGTCGGGTGCGTCAAGGCTGTGAGAACATAGCCGGGGCGTGCCGTAGCGTCCTTCCGCGGGGCGATACGAATAATGTGATTGGCGAGCACCTTCTGCTCGTGAAACGCAGTCGCGAGAACAGCCCCGCCAACGATCCCATAGGTTTGACCCGAGGACGCCATCAGTAGCCAGCCCGGTTTAACGCGCCCGCGGTGTTGGTCGCCGAACTTGCAGTCAGCGTAGCGCTTGTCGGTATCGGGGTTGATTTCAAAAAGCTCGCCGCTATCGACGAAGACAACACCTTCGGCAGCGGGAATCCGCTTGTAACGCCCCGGTACCCACACGTCGAACCCGCACTGGGCGATTTTCAGGACTGCCTTACCTCGCTTCGCTAAATGTTGGCGAATGGTTTGAGCGCGTGGATTGTGTCGCGAGGCATCGAGGCGATTGGAGCAAGTGAAGACCGTCTTCGAGGCGCGCACGACAAAACCGGTCTCGCCGCTGTCCGTGATTTTCACATCACCGATGCATTGTAGGAAATGCTCTTCGGCCGCGAGCGTGGCGACGTAGGACTCGTCGCGAAGCTTCAGTATCTCCCGGACCCCCTTATTAAAGTCGTCGAGTAGTTCGTCGCGGATTGTTGGGATGGGTAACGCCTTCAGGTGGCTTGTCTCAAGGTGCTTGATCATATGGCCGTACTTCGCGCCGGTCATCATTGCACGAGCCTTCGGGGCTCGCAGGTAAGCGTACAACCAGCCCCAGTGCTTCTGATCGTGTGGCGCGAGCCGCAAGAGGTCGTGCGTGATGAATGTCTTGAGGTGCGGTGCGAAGGCGAGTGTGGCGCGACCGACCGAACCCGAGCAAGTGACCAAGATCGTGCCGTGTTCAACAAAGCGTTCGTTCGCGGTTTCGGTGCGTTCCAGCGCCAGCCACTTGCGAGGAATGGGGCGAAGATCGAAAACCTGAGTCGCAGCGAGAAACGGTGTGCCGAACTCCGGGCCGACTTGTATGCCTCTCAGTCGTGATGGCTGCCAAATATCTGCGAGCCCTCCCAGCTTCACCCAGCCCTTGGGCTGCGCCTCGATGGCGAGGCGGAGGCCGTATCCTGCCGACAGATAAGTCTCGGCTTCCATGCGCCGGTCGCCTTCCGTCAGCAGACGTGACGGCATGGACGTCCATTGGGCCTTATGATAAGGCCAATCGTCCCGTGGCGCGGGCGGTGGGGGGGCTAGTCTTGCTCGGACAACCATTCTCGAAATGCCTGGGCTATTTGCAGCGTGTTGTCGTCCGTCACTTTCTTACGGGTCTTCTGGTTGATAAACACGATCATGCCGTCTTCGTTGTCCTTCACCATTTCCGTGACCTCTTCGACGACCTCGTTGCCTTTGCGGTCTCGTACGTATGTGATGTTGCCGCGCTTATCATGGCCAATATGATTAGCCATCGCCATGAACACGGGGTAGTCGTTCTTCCGTTTCGCGGCTGTCTCGACGTCAATCTCAGCCTGGGGTTTACGTCGAAGCACGAGGACGCTGGTTTGTACGCTTACGCTCGGCTGGAATGTGTCTGGGTGCAGGTCGATGCTCGCGAGCACGCGCGTCTGGCGTAGGATCCATTCGCGGACGTAACCAAGCCCTGGCGAGCCCAGGATGCCGTCGGGGAGAACAATCGCCATTCTGCCGGTGCCGGGCTTAAGGAAACGGACACACCGTTCGATAAACAGAATCTCCGGCGGTTGCGAACGCTGTATGCCGTCAGTCATTGTCCACGTGTCGCCGTTGGCGTCGTAGCTCCAAGAATGGCCGAGGTCGTACTTTTCCAGAATCGACGGTTCTTGTACTGGAATCTTTGACCCAAACGGCGGGTTTGTGAAAAGGAGATCGACGCGGCCCGAGAGATTCAGTTCACGGAGTTCCTCGGCCCACGTGGCGGGGCTGTCCAAGGAATTTCCTTGGTACAAGCCGCCAGCGCCGTCGTTGTTCATTACCATGTTCATCTTCGAGGCCTTGACCAAGTTTGGATTCAGGTCAATGCCAACGATTAAATTCTGCGCGTACTTTTGGATGCGGTCGCGGGTGGCTTCCTCGATCCGCTTTGTGCTGCCTCCGCGTTTTTCCTCCGCCTTGCGAATCTTCTCGATGACGTAGTTCATCCCGGTGATGAGAAAACCGCCGGTACCGCAGGCGGGATCGAGCATCAGGTCCTTCTCGCCCGGGTCGAGCATTTCGACGGCCATTCGGCATATGTTTCGAGGGGTGAAAAACTCGCCCCGGTCGCCTCGCAGATTCGAGCCGACAATTTCCTCGTAGGCGCGTCCCTTGACATCCGTGTCGCTTTCCAGCAGCGAATACATTTGCAGTTGGCTGACGATGTAGGCGAGGACGCGCGGGTGCAAATCGATCACTTCGGTCGACTTGAAAATGCTTGCGTAGTCTGTCCGCACCGCGGTAAACAGGCCGTCGAGCCGTGCCTTGACCTTGAGGGGGCCGTTGACGCCATGCCGCTCGTTTGCCGAAGCGTAGAATTGCAGCTCATCCGAGCTCCTTTCGTCGTGGATCTTGCAGAAGATCAGTTTCAGCAACTCCCAGAAGGCTTCGGGTTTTTGCAGACCTTGGTTGCCGGCGATGTAGTTATGACAGCGACGGAAGGCAAACAGCAGCGCGTCCGAGGAAGCGGGCTTGAGCTGGTCGACGTGCGGGCGCTCCGATTCGTCTTCCGTTTGGCCGAAGGACGGAATGTCCGGGATGTCTTCAAACTCTATCTTACCGTTGCGCTCAACTTTGCGATAACAGAAGCGTTCAACGCCATTTGTCCACATACCATGCGCCGTGTTTGGAGAGGCCGCCATGTAGCTTTGGAGTTGCCCCACCCCTTCCTTCCGGTCTGACGGCTTTACGGTCTGCGCTTTGCACTCGACGAAGATAGCGACTTGGTCTTGCGTGTGCTCGTTGCCCGCAAAGAAGACCGCCAAGTCAGCGCGCGGTTTTCTTCCCCCGACGCGAAGGGTGAATTCAACCGCGATGTCGCCTTTGGGGTACTTGTATTCCCGCACAAGTGATTTGGCGATTTCTTGCCGGACGTATTCCTCCGGTGTTTCCTCGCGCTGTGTTTCTCCGTCGATGAAATCGAGGAGCTTGCCCTGTTGGACAATGATTGCGCTCAGTTTTGATCCGTATGTGCCTTGTTCTTCCAAAATGTGCCGCCTGCCTCCAAGAGCCCGGTTTCCACAACGAAAGGCCATTATGCCAGCGCACGCCGGTGGGGGCAAGCCTGCGATGGGCTCGTGCCATCTCTCGCCCCGCAATTTGAGGTCTCAGTCTACAAGCGGCTGGTTTGGCAGGCAGACCCGCCGAAGGCGGGTGAACGGGGGGGCCACAGAACAGAATCCAGAAGACAGGAGACAGAATTCAGGAGAAGGCCCGGGAACGGGGAAGGTGCTGCGCCCCGTCACCTTGATCCTCTCCCCCCTGAAGGGGCGAGGAGAGCGCGTTTCGCAGCCCCGATGACGGAATCGGGGTAAAAGCCGTGGGTACACCGGCGGGGCGAGACGACGTCGAGCGCAGGCTAAAGCCATGCGGCTACATACGGCGGGGCGGGTCCGCGCTCAGCGCGCGCGGCTACAGTGGGGCGGGGGGACGGTTACTGGATGTCATGAGTACAGGGCCGACGCCGCCTGCTACTAATTGAATACTAAAATGTACTAAATTAGTACTTGGCCCAAGCCAGGGGCTTAGCATGGAGAGGGGAGACGCTTCGGTCGAGGGACGTGCGCGGTCGGGAGACCGGCGCACAACACAGAGGGATATGAACGAGCAGGATGCCCGTTCCACTTTGTGGGTGGTAACCGTGGTACCGGAATTAGATTTGACATTCGTATCGGATGGGGATATGATGGCGGGGTTCTTTGAAATATCGATGGGCTGTTTGCGACATCGGCACAGCCAGGTCGCGGCCTGGTTGACTCTGCTCACTCCCGCTCGCGTCGCCCTACGGGTGCCGAAACGGCGCGGCCTCGTCTCGCGGCTGCCCTCGCGGCTCGGCTTTGACAGGATGGGAACGGCAGGGGAGAGCACCCCCTCACCCTGACCCTCTCCCCCAAGGGGGCGAGGGGAATTTGGAGCTTAGCGAGCCCTCACCCTGACCCGCCTGAGGCGGGCAAGCCCTTTGCTCCGAACTCCGGTCCGGAGATTCGGAGCGTCTCGGCGGCTAGTGCCGCCTTCGGCTCCCCAAGGGGGCGAGGGGAATGGGGAGCAGCAGGTCCTCACCCACCGGACGGAAAAGGGCAAAGCGCCGACGAGTCGGCGCACTCCAAATTGGGGGGGGTACCCCCCACCCCCCTATATCTGCGAAACGAAGCCAGTTGTTTTGGGGGGTTACCAGTCGCCGAAGAGATTGGGTGGCAGTTTGTTGCGTTGTTGAGTGAGACAATTTGTCACTTGGCTTCGTTTGGCTTGGTTCGGCCAAAAAATGGCTTCGTTCGGGGGTACGGGCGGGTGATATGGATGGGATTATGGGGCGAAGACGGGGTGGATTTGGGTCGGGGAGTCGGGAATTGAGGAATGGGGACGGCATGGGAGGCGCTTCCTGTAGGGGTTGGTTGATTGTTTTTGATGGTGTTGCGGTTACGGGCATTAAGCTCATGAGATGAGGACGAAAGAAGCCAGGCGATCGGTTGACCTTGCGGACGCGGACGGAGCGTCGCGGGTGGCATTGCCGTCGGATGCTGGGGAGCGGCGTCGGTGGGCGATGGGCGCGGTGGGTCTGGCGCTATTTTTCTATGCGTACTTTGTGGCGCGGACATGCGCGTCGGGAGTGCATCCGCTGTCGTTGTTCGGGTGGTTGTGGGTGTACTGGGGACGAGGGTCAGATTACGCGCATGGGTATGTGGTGCCGGTGATTGCGGCGGGATTGTTCGTGTGGAAGTGGCGGAATGGATTGCACCGGGTGCCGCTGGGGACGGCGAACTGCGGGCTGGCGGTGATTCTGGCGGCGGTGGTGATGTACTGGGCGGGCGTGAAAGCGGCGAATGCGCGATTGGTTGCGGCATCGTTTGTGGTGCTGGTGTTTGGGTTGGTGCTGTATCTGGCCGGGTGGGCGTGGGCGAAGGAAGTGTGGTTCCCGTGCGCGTTTTTATTTTTCATGATCCCGCTGAACTTTTTGGATGCCTACGTATCGTTCCCGCTGAGGTTGTTTGTGGCGCATATTTCGACGGTGGTGCTGAACCTGATCGGGGTGCAGGTTTATCAGGAAGGGACGGGGATCTACTCGAAGCTGAATCGGTTCATGCCGTTGGAGGTGGCTGATCCGTGCAGCGGGATACGGTCGCTGGTGGCGCTGGTAGCGCTGACGTCGCTGTACGGATACGTGACGATGTCGGGGGCGTGGAAGAAGTGGGTGTTGTTCGCGTCGAGCATACCGTTGGCGGTGGTCGGCAACCTGGCGCGGATCACGACGGTAGCGCTTGTGGCGCAGGGGTTTGGGCAGGATCTGGCGATGAAGGTGTACCATGATTATTCGGGGTACATCGTATTTAGTCTGGCGATTTTGTGCATGATCGGGCTGGGAGCGGTGCTGAATGTTAACTATCAGGACATGCTCCATCATTGGACGCGGGAGGACGTACGGCCATTGCGGCCGGTGCGGGCGACGAAAAAGCGGTAACTGCGGTTGTCTCTGGTAACCACAGGCGCGCAATAAGTTACGTCGGCAGGCTATTTTAATTTACAGGTGCGCTGTATCTGGGTACGATAGTTGCACGGTGAGGCAGGACAGCGTTGTCGCGCAATCTGCGCGTACGCCACAGGTGATGAGATCAGACCATAGATTTCTGCGGCGGACCGGGCTTTTTTGCCTTTTGTCGGCGATGCTTTTCGCGGCTCGTGTTTGCGTGGCGCAGAACTTCAAATGGGGCCCGTTCCAGGGAACTGGCGGGTTCACCGCGGGGGCGGAGTTCCTCGACAACGCCAACACGAGTCACGATCACCCAAAGGCCGACGTGGAGTTGACGCTTGGCCCGACGTTGAGCGGGGGAGTATTCCTGCCTTTTGCCGGCGGCGAGCAACTTACGTTGACCATGGCGGCCACCTACGTCCAGTCGCTGACGGGCGTCACACCGAACAGCTTCGGCGCGCCCTTGACGGTGGCGCTGACTCTGCCGGTGTACGTGGCGGAATGGAACGTGGTCGTGACCGAGACATTCAATTTCACCAACGACCCGCTCGAGAACACCTTCGCTGTCAACCGCACCCGCGTCGAGGAGTACTTCAATTCGGCGGGCGCGACCGCCACGCGGCAGTTCGGGAAGTTCTCCACGACATTTGCGGCGCAACGATACGACTATATTTTCCCGAGCGACGCGTCCCAGGAAGAAACGGATTACGAGTTCTCGTTCACGCCCTCGTTCATGCTGGCGCAGGGATATTCGGTGTTCATGCGGACGTCCGGTGGATTAACCTATCTATCCGACCCGACGCTGCAGGATTCCACGGGCTACTCGATTGACTTTGGCGTCAACGGCCAGCTCACGCCGAGTCTCAGCGGGACGATTTCGCTGGGGTTCACACATGACTACCTGGAAGCCAACGGGACCAACACGGCGCACAATATCGACGGCGTGGACTCGAACCTGATTTTGAGTTACACACATCCGTTGCGGCCGAACACGACGCACAGCATTTCCTTCTACCGCGACCCCGGTGTCGCGCTGCTGCTGAAAAGCTCGAGTATCACGCAAGCGACGGGGGTCAACTACACGATTTCGCAACGTCTGAATCAGTATCTGACGCTATCGCCGCAGATTGGTTGGACGCATCTGGAGTCTCTGTTTTCGACCCATGAAGTCGCCGACCTGATTCAGGTCGGGTTCGGTCTGCAGCGGACGTTCACCAAGCACCTCACCGGATCGTTCTCGTATCTGTACCAGACGAGAGACTCAAACATCGCGGCCAACAGCTATGATGTCAACGAGGTGACGGTGACCGCGAACTACACGTTCTAGTTGGGGCCGGTGTCGGCCAAACACGGGCTTGGCATGCGCCGGGTGATCTGGCAGGATGCAGCCCATGCACCGGTTTCTGACGTTCCTTGTGGGGATCGCGTTGAGCGCCACGACGATCACGACCACATTCGCCCGTGAGATCACGCGGCTCGATTCCGGCTGGCGTTTCAAACTGGGCGAGTGCGAAGGGCCGGACCTGCCCGGCCGAAAGGACGAGTTCTGGCAGACAGTTTCCGTACCCCACAACTGGGGTTGGGAGGACGCGCAGCAGGGACGGGAGTATTATCGCGGGCCGGGCTGGTATCGGCGCGAGCTGAACATCGAAGCCAGCGAACTGGGAAAACGCTACTTCCTGCGGTTTGGAGCGGCGGGCTCGGTCGCGGACGTGTATCTGAATGGAAAACACCTGGGCCAGCACCGGGGCGCGTTCGGCGCGTTTTGTTATGAGATCACGCACCACCTATCGGCCACGGGCACCAATCTGCTGGCGGTGCGCGTCAGCAACGCGCCCGAACCCGATGTCGCCCCGTTGACGGGCGATTTCCCCGTGTACGGCGGGTTGTATCGTCCCGTCGAACTGATCGTGACCGCGGGCGAGAATTTTGCGTTGACCGACCACGCATCGCCCGGCGTGGCGTGGTTCGAGACGAGCGTCACCGACACGCAAGCGGTGGTGGATGTGACGGCGGAGATTTCGAACACGACCCATGAGGAGCCGGTGACGTTTGTTGCGAAGGTGCTCGATGCGAGCGGGCAACAGGTCGCAGTCAACGAGTACCAGGTCAGGCCATCGACAAATACCACGGCGCCGTACTGGATCCAGGTGGTCGTGCCCCGGCCGCATTTGTGGCAGGGGCGCAAGGACCCGTATTTGTACAAGGCCGTGGTCGAACTGCATTCCCGGGATCGATTGCTCGATGCGGTGGAAGAGCCGCTCGGACTGCGGTATTACTCGATTGATCCCGAGCAGGGGTTTTTCCTGAACGGGCAATTGTACGATTTGCACGGCGTGTGCCGGCATCAGGACCGGCCCGACAAAGGCTGGGCGATTTCCGAGGCGGACCAGGACGAGGACGTCGGGCTGATGAAGGAGCTTGGCTGCACGGTGGTGCGTTGCTCGCATTATCAGCAGAGCGATTATTTCTACGGCCTGTGCGACAAGGCGGGCATCCTGGTCTGGGCGGAACTCCCGCAGGTCAACTCGATCCATGGCACGCCGGCGTTTGCCGAGACCTCGCGCAACCAGTTGCTCGATTTGATCCGGCAAAACGTCAATCACCCGTCGATCTTTGTCTGGAGCCTGTTCAACGAAGTCGGCGTCGGCGCGAAAACGGATGATCCGCATCGCGAGTTGCAGGATTTGAAGGTTGTCGCCAACGGGGAGGATCCGACGCGGCCGACGATTGCCGCGACGTGCACCGACCGATACCCACAGATGAACAGGATTCCCGACCTGCTGGGCTGGAACACGTATCCCGGCTGGTATACGGCGTGGCTCGGTACCGAGGGGATCGGCAATTGGTTGGACGAGCATCGCAATGACAGCCGTCACGGCGGATTCTGCGTCAGCGAATACGGGGCCGGCGCGAACATCGCCCAGCACGAGCAGAATCCAAAGCAGCCGGTGACGACGGGCCAGTGGCACCCGGAGGAATGGCAGGCGATCATTCACGAGACCGACTGGGCGGCGTTCAAGTCGCGGCCATACGTCTGGGCGACGTTTGTGTGGAACATGTTTGATTTCACGAGCTACTTTCGCCGCGAAGGCGGGATGCCGGGACGCAACGACAAGGGGCTGGTGACCTACGACCGCAAGACGAAGAAGGACGCGTTCTATTTTTACAAAGCCAACTGGTCGGCCGAGCCGACGTTGTACATCACCAGCCGGCGGTTTACCGCGCGCACGAATGCGGTGACGGACGTGAAGATATATTCCAACGCCGCCGAAGTGAAACTGTCGATCAACGGCGTCTCGCAAGGAACGCGGACGCATGGCAGCTATGGGGTCTTCGTTTGGAACGACGCCCATCTGAAGCCCGGCGAAAACCAGATCGAAGCCCAGGCCCGGCTCCATGGCCAGGCGCTGGAAGACCATTGTGTGTGGACGCTGACCTCTACTCCGTAGGCTGCTGATCCTTCGGATGGAGGATTACGAAGTGACGATTGCCCTGTCGCTTTATGTTTAGCAGGATTCGGCGCTTGTTTGTTGCGTTGGCCATCGCGTCGCGGAATTCGGCGACCGAGCTGACGGGTGTTCGCTCGATCGCGGTGATGAGATCGCCGGGGTGCAGGTCCGTGCGCGCGGCCGGGCTGTCCTGATCCACCTCGGTCACCACCACGCCCTTGTCGTTCTCGTCCAGATTATACTGCTTCGCGTTCCTGGGGGTGAGCGGCTCGACAGTCAGGCCGAGCAGAGACGCCGACGGGTTCGCGGACTCCTGGCCTTCTTGCCGGGCATTGGGCTCGCTGCCTGCGTCGGTCTTCAATTGGCCGATGGTGGCGGACAACGAGCGCTCGTGGCCGTCCCGCAACACGACGAGGTCGACCTTCGTTCCCGGCGCCGTGCTGGCGACGAGGTTGCGGAGATGGTTGGCGTCCTCGATTTTCTTTCCGCGGTAGCTGATAACGACGTCGCCGGGCTGGATTCCCGCCTGAGCGGCGGGTGTTCCTCCATTGACCTGCTTGACGAGCGCGCCCTGTGAATCCGGCAGATGGAACGTCTGGACGCTATCTTCGTCGACATCCTGAATCAGCAGGCCGAGAAAGCCGCGGGTGACCTTGCCGCCCTGGAGCAACGTGGGGAGGATCTCGCGGGCCATGTTGATCGGAATGGCGAACCCGACGCCGGAGAATTGTCCGATCGTGGATCGGATCGCGGCGTTGATGCCGACGACTTCGCCCTGGAGATTGACGAGCGGGCCGCCGGAGTTGCCGGGATTGATTGGCGCATCCGTCTGGATGAAATCTTCGTAATCATCGCCCTGACCGATGCCGTCGCGGCCTTTGGCGCTGATAATACCGTGGGTGACGGTTTGCACGTAGCCGAACGGCGCGCCGATCGCGACCACCCAGTCGCCGACACGCGCCTTGTCGGAATCACCGAGCACGGCAACGGTCAGATCGTGGGGGACGTCGCCTTTGATTTTGATGACGGCGAGGTCGGTGCGCGGGTCGGTCCCGACGACTTCGCCATCGAAGATGCGCTTGTCCGACAGGGCGATCTTGATTTCGTCGACGTCTTTGACGACGTGATAATTGGTGAGGATGCGGCCCTGCTTGTCGACGATGATGCCGGACCCGGTGCCTTCCTGGAAGAACCGGTACTCGCGCTCGCGAGGTGAGCGCGGCTGTTGTGGTGGTTCATCCGGATTGCCGAAGAACCACTGGAACGGCGAACCGTCGCCGAATGGGAACGAGAAATCGGGACGTTGGAATCGGACGGATTTGCCCGAATAGACCGTGACGACGCTCGGGCCGACGCGGTCGGCGATCTCGCTGAAGGCGCCGCCCAATGCGCGCAACGCGGCGGTGTCACCGATCGGGACCGGCGGCGCGGGCTCCGCCGCCAGGAGCGCTGTGAGGCCGACAGCAAGAGACAGGGTTGTTGCCATGATGAGGCCGGGGGTTTGGAGTTTCCTCCCATTCATTTCCGTTCCACCTTTCCGCGTGATCATTGTCGGACGAGTCAGGGCCTTCTCATACGATGCGACACCAGGTTGCGAAGATTCGTTCAACCATTCCGGCGTTCCGGCGGTCAAAACCTGTGGCGGGAAAAGTTTTGAAATGGATGCAAAATCTGCGATGATGGCTCACGGGTTGGATATGGTTGGGGCGGCCATGAACTGTCGAAACCCAGGTCGGAGGCGGTGATGATTACGCGCGCGGAGGTGGAGCGTTTGATGCAGTTTCGCGGCGGGGACCATCTGGTGACGAGTTGTTACTTCAACATGGACCGCTCGCGGTGGCAGCCGCAGATGCTGAGAATTCGCGTCAAGGACCTGCTCCAATCGGCCGGGAAGGAACTGGCGGTGAAGGCCGGCGACCATGCGCAGCGCGAATCATTGCACGACGACTTCGCGCGAATCGAAGAATTTCTCACGGAAGAAATCGGGACGAACCATCCCAAGGGGCTGGCCGTGTTTTCGTGCTCGGCCCAAAAATTCTGGCAGGCGTTCGCAGTGCCGCGGCTCGGGCGCAACATTCTGATTGCGGACATGGTGCCCTACATCCGCCCGCTCACGGCGATTCTGGCGGAGTACCACCGGTACGGTGTGGTGTTGGTCGACCGCGTGATGGGGCAGGTGTTCGAGGTGTACATGGGCGAGATTATCGAACGGACCGATGTCGTCGCGCGGGTGCCGCGCCGCGTCAAAGAAGGCGGTCTCGGCGGACGCGACGAGAGACACATCGAACGTCATTACACACAGGCGGTTCACCAGCATTTCCAGAGGTTGGCGGATGAGACGTTTGAATTGTTCAAGCGGGACCGGTTCGACTATCTGGTACTGGGAGGCCATCGCGAACTGCTGGGTGAATTCAAGGAGCGCCTGCACCCGTATCTGAAGGCGCGATGGGCGGGCGATTTCGCGGCGGAACCGGGCCAGACATCGCCGGCGGAGGTGTTGGCGAGCGCGTTGGAGATCGAGGAGCGGACGGAGTGGGAACACGAGCGGCGGATGGCGGATAATCTGGTGCACAAGGCCGGGGCAGGCGCCCGTGCGGTGAGCGGGGTCGGCGCGACGCTCGGGGCGTTGACGCGCGGAGAAGCGCAGACGTTGCTGGTGGAGGATGGATTCGAGATGCCGGGTTTTGTTTGTTACGTGTGCCGCTACACCAGTCTCGATGATGGAGAATGTCCCCGCTGCCATCGTCCGCTCGAACCGTGTCCGGACATTGTGGACGAGGCGATTGACCTGGCGTTGCGGACAAATTGTCAGATCGAGCACGTTCGCGGGTCGACGGCGCTGCGGGATGCGGGGCGGATGGGGGCGATCCTGCGATTTCAGGCCTGAGGCGCGACGGCGTGTGATTCTCTTGGTTGCGGGACAAGAATGCTATTGAAAGCGCCGGGGGCTCTGGTATACTGCTATGCGGTCACGGAGAGTGGGGAACAGACATGGCAGCCTTTGCTAATCGCTATTCCGACAACGTGCTGGGGAAGTTCTATGTGGACGACCAGTGCATCGATTGCGATCTGTGTCGCGAGACCGCGCCGGACAATTTCACGCGCAATGAGAATGGCGGCTACAGTTTTGTCTACAAGCAGCCGACGTCGCCGGATGAGGAAGCCCTCTGCAAGGAAGCGATGGAGGGATGTCCGGTGGAAGCCATTGGCAGCGACGGCGCGCAAGTCGCCGGTGTCACCCCCGCGCAACCATCTCCGCAAACCCAGACTTGATGACGCCATCGTTGCGAGCGAGGGTGCTCCAGGAATGGCAGCCATTTGGCGTGAATCTGTCTCTGGCGCGGGCGTCGAGTCCGGCGAGCGAGCTTGTCCCCGAGGTGATGAAGAAGCTGGGGCTCGAACAGCGGCTGCAACAATCGCAGGTTTTCTTTCGATGGACGGAGATCGTGGGCACGGACATCGCGCATCACGCGCAGCCGGTCAGTTTGCGCAATGGGCTGCTGGTGGTATCGGTCGATCATCCCGTGTGGTTGCAGGAGCTTTCGCTCTACCACAAGAAGTTGATTTTGCAGAAGGTCCAAAAATGCGTCGGCAAGACTGCCGTGCGCGACATTCGATTCCGCATCGGCTGAGCCGTTGCGCCGTTTTCCTGGTTCTCGCCGCGTCGGTCTATCTTCCCCGGATCGCGCGGGCTGGCGAGGACGTCCTCAACGTCCCATTCATCGCGCAAAAGACCAATTACTGCGGGCCGGCGGCGTTGGCGATGCTGGCCAACTACTACGGGCATCCGGTTTCGCAGGATGACATTGCGAGCGCGATTTATCTTCCCGATATCGGCGGCACGGTGACGAGCGAGCTGGGGGAGTACGCCCGGCGGTTTCATTTGTGGGTGCGGCAGTATCACGGGTCGGTCGACGATCTGCGGGAGAAACTGGGGGCGGGCGTGCCGCTGCTGGTGCTCGGGCGGTTCGGCGAACATCCGCATTATTTCGTGGTGCTGGGCTGGGACAATTTTCGGCAGGTTGTGACGGTGCACTCGGATGCGCGGGCGCGGTTTGAGATGCGGGTGGAGGATTTTCGACGGTACTGGGATCACATGGGGAACTGGACGTTGCTGGTGTGTCCGCCCGAGAAAGCGACGTGGCATTTGTCGGCGGAGGAACACAATGATCTCGGTGTGTTTCTGGAGCGCGCGGGCGAATTTGAATCGGCGACGCGGCAGTACATCGCCGCGACGCGGATGCGTCCGGAGAACTCGTATTTTCAGATGAACCTGGGCAACGCGCTGCTGAAGCTGCATCGGCTCGACGAGGCGGCGAAAGCATTTGCGCGCGCGATCGCGCTCGATGGGCAAAACGCCGATGCGATGAACAATCTGGCGTACACCGATTGCGAGATGGGGCGGAACCTGGAGGAGGCGGTGACGTTGTGCCATCGGGCGGCGACGGTGCTGCCGGCGCGCAAGGCGTACTTCCTCGACACGCTGGGGACGGTGTATCTGAAACAGGGGAAACGGCCGGAAGCGGTTGCGGCGTTTGAGTCGGCGCTGGCGGGGGCGAGTGACCGGGACGGGTCCCTGCGGGCGGCGATTCAGCAGCGTCTGGCGGCTGCGGAGAAACCGTGATTACGCTTGGTGGTCACTATCGAATGTCCCCCTTACCTTAATCCTCTCCCCCAACGACAGGGGAGAGGAGATCGCCCCGGAGGAAGCGGACTGTTCATGGCGCCCGCGAAATGGTAGCGTTTGGGTTCATTATGCTCCGATCCTGTTCAACTCGTGTGGGGATTTGTTTCGTTGGTCTGATACTCACCTCTGTTTCGATGCAAACGGCGATGGGAGTCGTCGCGGCGGGCACGGAACAATGGGGAATCTACGAGGTCGCGCTGTCCGGACCGACCAACGGAAATCCATTTCTCGATGTGCAATTCTCCGCGCGGTTTTCAGTGGGCGAGACCAATGTCGACGTGACGGGCTTTTACGACGGCGGCGGCATGTATCGTGTGCGGTTCATGCCGGGGACGCAGGGGCGTTGGCATTACACAACGCGCAGCAACGCGGCGGAACTGAACGATTCCACGGGCGATTTCGTTGTCACCGCGCCGTCGGCGGGTGATCACGGGCCGGTGCATGTCGCGCACGTGTATCATTTTGCGTATGCGGACGGCACGCCGTTCCGACCGATCGGGACGACCTGTTACAACTTCACGCACATGATCGACCCGATTGAGGATGAAACGCTGGCGACCCTGGCGGCGGCGCCGTTCAACAAGCTGCGGTTGTGCGTGTTTCCGAAGTATCAAGCGGGGAACACCAACGAGCTGGCGCTGTTTCCGTTTGAAGGCACGCCGCCGAAGGCGTGGGATTTCACGCGGTTCGATCCCAAGTTTTTCCAGCATTTGGAAAGGCGGATTGGCGATTTGCGCGATCGCGGCATCGAGGCGGACGTGATTCTGTTCGATCCGTACGATAAAGGGCGCTGGGGGTTTGATCGGATGGCGCCGGACGTGGACGACCGGTATGTGCGGTACATGGTGGCGCGGCTGGCGGCGTATCGGAACGTCTGGTGGTCGCTTTCCAACGAGTACGATTTCAACAAGAACAAGACCGAGGCGGACTGGGACCGGTTGTTCCAGGTCGTGCAGGCGGCTGATCCGTACGGGCATCTGCGGTCGATCCACAACGGGTTTTACATTTACAACAACACCAAGCCGTGGGTCACGCATGCCAGCATTCAGAACGGCGCGGCGGTGGAGGACAGTGGGCGGGCGGAATTGTATCGGGACGTGTATCGCAAGCCGGTGGTGTACGACGAGGTGAAGTACGAGGGCAACATCGCGCGGCGCTGGGGGCAGTTGTCGGGCGAGGAGATGGTGTTTCGGTTTTGGGAGGCGACGATCGCCGGGACCTATGTGACGCACGGCGAAACGTTTTCGAGTCCGGACCATATCTCATGGACGTCGGAAGGCGGGAAGCTGCACGGGCAGAGTCCGGCGCGGCTGGCGTTTCTGAAGCAGGTGTTGGCGGAGAGCCCGGCGGGGGGGCTTGAGCCGATTGACAAATGGCAGGACTCGAACATGGGCGGGCAGCTCGGCGAGTATTATCTGTTGTATTTCGGCAAGGAGACGCCGAGTTCGTGGCCGTTTGAGTTGTACAAGGACCGGATCAAGGACGGCATGAGATTCAAGGTGGACGTGCTCGACACCTGGAACATGACCGTCACGCCGGTCGAGGGCGAATTCGTCACGAAGAAGAAGGACAACTATCATTTTGTGGATGAGAAGGCGCGCGCGGTGCCGTTGCCGGGGAAACCGTACATCGCGGTGCGCATTCGCCGCATTGCGGATTCCAAGACCGCGCCCCCGCCGGCGGACGCAAATCCGCCGGATTAGGAACAGGCCTTGGGTAACGTCACAATTCCTTTGACACCGCCCCCTCACCTTAATTCTCTCCCCCGGAGGGGAGAGGAGACAGGGGTCTGCCCTGGTCGTAAGTGAGCGGGGCGCTGTCCCACCCTGTCGCGCCTGTCAAATTAGTCATGCCGTTGCGGCGTGATTGGACAAATTGACTTTCTGTCGTAGATTCGCGTTGGCGAGGTTTTCTTCAGGAGGAGATTGACCATGCAAGACAACACGAAGGCGTATGCGGCGCTGAGCGCGACAACGCCGCTGGCGCCGTTTTCATTTCACCGTCGCGATCCCGAGCCGGGAGAGATTGAGATTCAAATCCAGTACTGCGGGGTGTGCCATTCCGACGTGCACACGGCGCGGAATGAATGGGGCGGGACGACGTTCCCGTGCGTGCCCGGGCACGAGATCGTCGGGCGGGTGGCGAAGGCGGGCTCGCGGGTAAAGAAGTTCAAGGAAGGCGAGCTGGCGGCGGTGGGTTGCATGGTGGATTCGTGTCGCGAGTGCGAGATGTGCAAGTCGGGCGAGGAACAGCTTTGCGACGTCGGGCCGGTGTGGACGTACAACAGCGAGGACAAGAAACACGGCGGGATGACGTACGGCGGGTACTCGACCGCGATCGTGGTGGACGAATCGTTTGCGTTGCGGTTGCCGAAGGGGCTCGATTTGCCGGCGTCGGCGCCGTTGTTGTGCGCGGGGATCACGACGTATTCGCCGTTGCACCATTGGAAGGTGGGAAAAGGGCAGAAGGTGGGGGTGGTTGGGCTGGGCGGGCTGGGGCACATGGCGGTGAAACTGGCGAATGCGATGGGCGCGCGGGTGGTGCTGTTCACGACGTCGCCCGGCAAGACGAAGGACGCGATCCGGCTGGGCGCGCAGGAAGTGGTGATTTCCAAGAACCCGGCGGAGATGAAGAGGCACGCGAACAGTTTCGATTTCATCCTGAACACCGTGGCCGGGCCGCACGACGTCAACGCGTACCTGGACCTGTTGAAGCACGACGCGACGTTGACGCTGGTGGGCGTGCCCGAGAAACCGCACGCGGTGCAGCCGTTCAGCCTGATTGCCAAGCGTCGTCAACTGGCGGGATCGTTGATTGGCGGAATCCGCGAGACGCAGGAGATGCTGGATTTTTGCGGCGAACACGGGATCACGGCGGACATCGAGATGATTCCGATCCAGAAGATCAACGAGGCGTATGACCGGATGGTCAGGAGCGACGTGAAATACCGGTTTGTGATTGATATGAAGAGTTTGGGGTAGGGGAAGACGGATTGGAGTGATGGAGTGGTGGGGGAGCGGGCGGCAATACGCCCGGCTAGGAAAGCTCTTTCTCCTGCCAGCCTCGGAGTTTCTGACCGAACACGAGGTAGTCGGGGTCTGGGTAAAGGGCCTTTCGCGGCGGGAGCAGAATTTGGTCGCGAAAGCCATTTCTGAACGCCGACTCACCGTTCGCGGGCCAGTTCGCCCAAGCATGGAGACCGATAGGAAACACCAAGCTCTTGAAGGTCTACGCAGGGGATCAAATTCCTGCCTTGCGCGCGCCAGACGCAGACACGATTTCTGCCGTCCAGCCACCTGTCGCCGCAAAGAATGACCGGCGGAAGGAGCTTGCCAGACATCCGGCACCTGTATGTATCGTCGCGATAATCGTCCGACGCGGGGATTCTCGGAAAGACCGAGATAGGAACTTCGCGAATTGCGAAGCTATGTATCTTCAGTTTGTTCAAGAGTGCTTGGTCATTAAGAGAATCCACAATCTCGAAGATAACCGTCTGCAGGTCTTCAGGCAGGTCAGAAAATAGGCACCTAGGTTGGGCTATTTTATGGCGCGGGCGAGAAGCCATTGCTCACCGTCAAATCTGATGACGCCCTGCCGCTTGAGAAATTGCTGGGCGTTGCGGACAGCATGTTTCCATCGCTTCCCAAACCGTTGCCCATCGATGACGAGTTCGATGGAGTCGTCGCACAAGTCAGGCAAAAGTTGCTGGATGCGAGGATGTAGTTCCGCTGTCGTCAACGGCGCTTTGGACAGGACGTAAACGATAGCCTCGGAATACAGGCTGTGGGCAGAGCGGTTGCCAACTTGCGCACGGAGAAACTCCACTTTGGCCCTGCGCAGTTTCTGGTTGAATTCTTTGCGTAGCTCGGCCTTGGCGGAGCGTTGTACACGCTGAAACTCATCCACCAAATCATGACTTACCTGGGATATATCATCCAGCAATTTGGAATCAACCGCGCTACCAACGCGCCCGTAGGACTCAAGATCTGAACGAATCTGTCGAACCAATTTCGGCTCGCGCAACCCCACACCGTATTCATAATTCGCTTCTAAGCCCGATGGCGTCAGGTTGGCAGAGGTGATGATCGCGAGGTCTTCATCGCGCACATAGACCTTAGCGTGCAGTCTGGGAACGGCAATTATCTTCGAGTCACGGCTGGCTCTTGCGAACAATCTCAAGGCGGAAATGTCGAGCGACCCACTCAAAATGCTTTCGGCCCGGATATCTGTCAAGACTTGAAGGCGCACCGATTTACTTGCCAGCGCATCACAGATCCATTCGGCCTCCGAGCTCTTAATGAAGGGACTGGCGATTAGCAGATCGGCCCCAACGCCCGAAAGAAAGGACTCGAAAACCCCACGCCATGGGCTGGGATACAGTTCGATCATGAGTGAATTCGGTTGGTGTCGGTCGCGAAGGGCACGAGCCAGGAGACGTATTCGTCGTCTGCAGCGTTCCCATACGCCTTCTTCCGGGTCAGGGCAAAGGGCGGCGATGTCAAAACGAGGTTCACGCAGTCGTTCGGCAGTTCTCGCATGAATTCCAACGAGTCACCGAGATACGCTTCGCCGAACTCGGTGCTGTAATAGGGCTTCCGTTCCATCGCGCTGTGGTTCTTATACCAGATCGGTAGCCACTCACAAGAACAACCGGTAGATGCAGGGGCAAACGGACGGCTCGGCGAGCCGTCCCTACCAACGACTGACTGGCGGCGGCGGAAGGTGAAGGTGTAATGTCGAGGTCATGAAAACGAACTTGGATCTTGCGAGGCTGAGGAAATTGCAGGCGGAGGTGGATGCGATTCGGGCGAAGCTGGGGATCGAAGCGCCGGGCGGGTTGCTTTTTCGTGAGCCGTTGAGCCCTTGTGATGACGAGGAGGTGGTGGTCGAGGCGGATGGGTTTGGCGGGGCGACGGTCAGCGTGGTGCAGGGGAATTTCCCGATGGATTATCTGACGCATCGATCGAAGAAGTTCGAGACGGAACAGGCGGCGATCAAAGCGGCGGAAGCGATTGCGGATGGGGTGAGGGAGCCGCAGAACGTGCTTGGCTGAACGGGCGAGACCCATTCGACAAGCTCAGGGCAGGCGCCCGTGCCGCGGTTCGGAGCGGGTTACCAGTCAAAGGATGGGGCTGAACGGGCGAGACGCCCGTCTCACCATAACGGATGGCGGATTGGCTATCATTTAATGTTGACAAATATATCGAATGTGAATATCGTTAACGTGCTGTTCTTTGATATAGGGGGTGGCCGTTTTGCGTTGCGCCGTCGGCACAAACTCGGCGCGTCTCGCAGACTCGGCTCCACTCGCGCCCGCTTGGTGGTTACCGACGGGTGGTTATTTCTTCCTGTGTAGCGTTATGAGGGAGACCTTCGGTCGGGTATGTGCGGGGTTGGGAGACCCGCGCACAACCGGAGGGAAGCCTTTGCAGGTCTGGGGAGACGGCAAAGCGCCGACAAGTCGGCGCACTCCAAAGAGGGGAACCCGAAAAAAGTGTTTTTTACGAAACGAACCCGAGAAATCGAATTGGCGATAATTCCGCAAGCGACGCTGTTGAAATAGGTTGCAAAAATCAAGTGTCGGGAATCTTTACACTTTTCGGTAAAAAACGAACCCGAGAAGCGAGAAAACGAACCTGAGAAATGGAGGAACGAACCCGAGTTTAGTGGAAACGAACCTGAGTTCGGGTTCGTTTTTTTTGACGTTCGGCGCTCATTGAGCGGCGTTACGGTTTGCGCGCTCGCTTCTGGGAGCGTTCGTTGAAGAAGAGGTATTGCTGGGCCCAGCCGGCGTAGGGGCCGAAGTGGGCGCGGGCGAAGGCGCGGAGTTCGCGGGCGGTGACGCGTTTTGTGCCGGGGAAATAGATGCGGCGGAGGGCGCGTTCGATCCAGACGTCGATGGGGAAAGCGTGATGGAATCCGCAGGAGAACAGCAGCGTGCAATTGGCGATTTTCTCGCCGACGCCGGGGAGCTTGGTCAATTCCTCCAGCGCGCGGTCGTAGTCCATCGAGGCAAGGGCATGGAGGTCGAGTTGTCCGCCATCGATGGCGCGAGCGGCGGCGAGGAGGTGTTTCGCGCGGAAGCCGAGTTTGCAATCCCAGAGTTGTTGGTGGGAGGCGCGGGCGATGGCGGTGACGGTCGGGAATGCGTGGTGGTGGGCGTCGATGGGTTCGCCGAAGCGCTCGGAGAGCAGGGCAACGATCTGGCGGATCTGGACGATTTGCTTTGAGGAGCTGGCGATGAACGAAGCGAGACATTCCCATGGTTCCTGGCGGATGACGCGGAGGCCGTGATGATCGCGGGCGGCCTGATGGAGCAGGGGATCGTCGGGAAAGGTGGCGAGGATGTCGGGTAGGGAGAGGTCGATGGACAAGTAATGGATGATGGAGGAAGAAATGGAGGATGGTGGATGCTTGATGGGAGAAGAGGGGCTAATGTGCCATTCGATATGATCATCGATCTGCCGCAGGCGCCAGATTTTGTGGCCGACGACGCCGACGAACCAGCCGTCGTCGGCGCGGTGCCAGCGGAACGCCTGGCCGCATTCGAGGGTGGTGGCGAGGGAGAAATCAGAAGTCTTGATTATGTTCGACATGACTGCTACAAGGGCCGTGGGGAACCCTAAGAGATGTTGAAGGAGGAGGTCAATAGCGCTGGTCCCGCCGTGCGCGGGATTCATTTTGTCGGGATTTGCGGGACCGCGATGGCGAACGTCGCGGCGGTGTGCCGCGAACTCGGCCACACCGTGACCGGCAGCGACGAGAACGTCTATCCGCCGATGTCGACGTTTCTCGAATCGCGCGGCATTCGCATCCTGTCCGGGTTTCGCGAATCGAATCTGGACGATCGGCCCGATTTGATCGTGATCGGCAACGCGATGAAGCGCGGAAATCCCGAGGTGGAGCGCGCGCTGGATGAGGGATTGAATTACTGTTCGTTGCCGGAGCTGGTGCGGGATTGTTTTCTGCGGGGGCGGCATTCGGTGGTGATCGCCGGCACGCACGGGAAGACCACCACGACATCGCTGCTGGCGTGGGTGATGGAATCGGCCGGCCTTTTTCCCGGGTTTCTGATTGGCGGGATGCCGAATAATTTTGGATGTGGGGCGCGGGCGGGACAATTACCCCCTCACCTTAATCCTCTCCCCCAAGGGGGCGAGGAGAGCGCAGAGAGGATCCCTCACCTTGATCCTTTGCCGCAGACGACAGGGGAGTCTCGAGGACTCGGCTCCCCCCAAGGGGGCGAAGAGAGCGGGGGACATGCGGCGCGGCAGCCTTTCTTCATCATTGAGGGCGACGAGTACGACACGGCGTTCTTCGACAAGCGGAGCAAGTTCGTTCACTACAAGCCGGACACGGTGATCCTCAACAATATCGAGTTCGATCATGCCGACATTTTTCGCGATGTGGCGGATGTGAAGCGGGCGTTTCGGCAACTGGTGGCGATCGTGCCGCGGCGGGGGCTGATTGTGGCGAATGGGGAAGACGCGAATGTGCGGGAGGTTGTGGCCAATGCGCCGTGCCGGGTGAGATTATTTACGCGGGCCGACGCGGATGGTTTCGCGCTGCCGCTGGCGGGCGAGCACAATCGGCATAACGCGGCGGCGGTGGTGGTATGCGCGAGGGAGTTGGGATTGTCGCGCGAGCAGATACAGATCGGGTTCGCGACGTTTACGGGAATCAAGCGGCGGATGGAAGTGCGCGGGGAGGCGGCGGGGGTGACGGTGCTGGATGATTTTGCGCATCATCCGACGGCGATCGCCGAGACGATCCGCGCGATCCGGGAGAAATATCCGCAACGGCGGTTGTGGGCGCTGTTCGAGCCGCGGAGCAACACGACGCGGCGGAATGTGTTTCAGCGCGAGCTGGCGGAGTCGTTGTCGCTGGCGGACGGCGTGTTTATTTCGTGCGTGGACCGGTTGCAGGAGTTGGGGGAGAGCGAGCGGTTGAATCCCGAGGCGATCGTCGAGCGGCTGCGGAGTTGCGGCCGGGTGGCGGAGTATTCGCCGAACGCGGATGCGATCGTGACGCGGCTGGTGCCGAATCTTCATGAGCGCGATGTGGTCGCGGTGTTTTCCAATGGGAAGTTTGATGGGATTCACGAGAAATTATTGGAACGACTTCGACTTGGCGGGACCCGTCTTCACTGAAGCCAGGTATGCGGCTGACGGACCGCGTCGACTTTTCTGCGCCGCCTTCCGAGTCAACGGCTCATTGGACCGCCCGCGCTCGCGCCAGGGCATTCCGGGCCTGGACGAAATCGGGCTTGATGCGCAACGCCTCCTGGTACTGGGCAATCGCGTCTTCCAGTCTTCCCATCTGAGCCAGGGCCTTGCCCAAGTTGTAGTGCGCCCCGGCGTAATTGGGCTTGATCCGTAGCGCTTGCTCCCAATGACTGATCGCCTGCTGCATCCGGCCCATCTGGGCCAGGGCGATCCCCAGGTTGTTCTGTGCCTCGAAGTTATCGGGTTCGATCCGCACGGCCTGCTCCAAGTGCCCGATTGCCTCCTCCAGCCTGCCCTGCGCGATCAAGATGCCACCCAGGTTGTTGTGCGCCTCGGCGAAATCAGGCTTCAGGAGCAGCGCCTGCTGATATTGTTCGGATGCCTCCTGCATGTGGCCCGCCCCCCCCAGCGCGAACCCAAAGTCATAGTGCGCCTCGGCACATCGTTCGGCCCTCGCCAACAGGTTGAATGTCACCGAGAACCCCAGCAGGAGGCTCCAACCCCAGCGTGCTGCCCGTCGCCAGACGGGGCGGTCGGACAGGGAGCGATCCACACTCAGGATGCCAATCACAGCCAGCAGCACCAATGTGGGGAGGAACTCCGCCTCATAGCGGACGCTCGCAGAGAAGAAGAGGCTCAGCACCAACGTACTGATCCCGAAAAGAAGGGCGACCGCGACCAAGAACCCGCGCAAGATGGAACGCGCCTCCGTTGAGCGATCACGCCACGCCAACGGCACGACCAGCGCCAGCCACACCAGCGGAATGTTGGTCAACACTCCAAAAGGTCCTTCAACGCGCCCATGGCCCGCCGGCAACGTGGGGATTCTAATGTCATGCACGAACGGAAACCGACGGCTCCAGCGCGCTGGTTCCAGGAAATAGACCCGGAAGTTGAACCACAGATACCGCAGACTAAAGGGTGGGACCGTGCTCCGCCGGTCTCCAGACAACGCGTAACGCAAGCCGAATTCGAAAGGACTGTCGAATCGGAAGAAATTGTAAAGCATCAGCCCCAGCCCGACGAGTGCAATGGGGGCTGTCGCCGCCAGTAACGGAGCTAACACGGTCCGCCGCTCACGGCGGGCCCGTGCCACCGGCACCAACAAGATGACCGCTCCGAACAACCAGGATGGCCGGGCTCCCACCGCCAATCCGTAGGCCAGGCTGGCTACCGCCAGCCACCAGCACCGTCGCGCCGGCTCGTGCAACGCCATCCAAATCGCCGCCAGCGTCAGCATGGTGAATGCATACCCACAACTGATCGGCACTTCCCAGACATCACACCGAGCCAGAAGGGAGGGAGCGCAGGTGGCCAGGCCGAGCGCAAGCGCACCGGCGGCCACCGTCCAAACGCTGACTTTGGCAAAGTAGCGGCGCCACACCGCGGCCAGGAGGTATACACTGGTCAGGAACCCCACGATGCAACAGATCACTGCAGCGTCTTTTTGGGTGAGATAGCTCCCGGTCAACGCCACATACGGCCAGAACAGCAAGAGGGCAGGCGTGACCCCATAATACAGGTACAATTTGCCATGGTAGTAACTCATGTCCACGACTGAATAGGGAGCATGGGCAACCGGATCGTAGGGGTCGGCGAGTCGCGCGAGCCCGGGCGGCACGTCGGTTTTTAGATTGAGTTGGCCAGCGCGAAAGCCCCGCACGACCAAGTTGTAGTATGCTTCTGCAGGATCCAGTTTATAGGATACAACATAGCCCGAGTGGGCCGTATAGGCGTAGATCCCGACGACCAGCGCGCACGTGGCGGCCAAGACTCCACGCTGCATCCACGGGCGCCTTTCTCCGGCCCCCTCCGCCGCGCTGCAATCTGACTGGCTGTCGATCATTTTTGGCCCAAACACCCGAAGCCGCACCTCATAATTCGGGGCGAGCCGACTTCACTTTCCGGTCTCTGGACTGGTCGGGATACTAACCTTCGTGTGCGGCTTCTGCAATCCCTCGCCGCTTTGGACGATTTGCGACCTGGCGGATTGACGTCCCGGGGCCGGCCGGTTACTGAACGGCACGCGCTCGTGCCAAAGCATCCGGGGGGGCGGACAGGATCGGGTGTGATGCGCAGTCCCTGTTCCTGATGACCGAAGGACCAATGTGAGCCGAGAGTCCTCAAGCGAGGCCGCGACTGGCAAGAACCACTTGATTTTGTGCGGCTTGTCGGTATTCTCTCCATTGCCATTTAAGCGTTGCGGCCCCATCGTCTAGAGGCCTAGGACATCAGATTCTCAATCTGGGTACACGGGTTCGAATCCCGTTGGGGCCGCCAGCTTTCCTGAGGGAACCCGACCCGACCCGATCACACTTCCGCGCGCACGGGATTGGTCAGGCGTCCGATGCCTTCGATTTCGACGGTGACGGTGTCGCCGGGTTTGAGCCAGACGGGCGGGGTGCGGGCCATGCCGACGCCGTGGGGTGTGCCGGTGAGGATGACGGTGCCGGGGAGCAGCGTGGTGCTGCCGCTGAGGAATTCGATCAGCGTGGGGACGTCGAAAATCATGTCGCTGGTGTTGCAATCCTGCATCACGGCATCGTTGAGGATGGTGCGGATGCGGAGGTTGTTGGGGTTGAGGAGTTCGTCGGGCGTGACGAGGCACGGGCCGAGGGGGGCGAACGTGTCGAACGTTTTGCCGCGGCACCACTGGCTGCCGCCGAATTGCTTCTGCCAATCGCGGGCGCTGACGTCGTTGGCGCATGTGAAGCCGAGGACGTGGCGGAGGGCGTCGGTTTTTGGCACATTCTTGCAGCGCCGGCCGATGACGACGGCCAACTCGCACTCGTAATCGACTTCCGCGCTTTTCAGATGGGTCGGCAACAGGATCGGGTCATCGGGATTCTGGATGGCGCCCGGAGATTTCATGAACAGGACGGGGAACGAGGGAATCCTAGCGTTCGTTTCGGCGGCATGCTGGCGGTAGTTGAGGCCGATGCAGAGGAACGCGGTGGGCACGATGGGCGCGAGGAGCTTCTTCACGTCGGCGCGCTCGTCGGTCACGCGGTGGTCTGCAAAAATGTCGCCGTCGATGCGGCGGGCGGAGCCGTCGGGCTGTTGGGCGGCGTAATGGATGGCGTCGCGGTGATCCTCGTAGCGGATGAATTTCATTGTTGTTGGGCGGCCTGCTGCTGGAATTCGGGGAAGAACGGGTTGTGGGATTTCTCTTCGAGGACGGTGGTCAACGGGCCGTGGCCGGGGCAGATGATCGTGTCGTCGGGCAGTGTGAAAATGCTCGCGCGGTTCGTGCGGAGGGCTTCATCGTAACTGACGAGGCCGCCGCCCATGGAGCCGGCGAAGAGCGCGTCGCCGACGACGGCGAGCTGACGCGCGAGGCCGGTGACGACGAATGTGGTGCCGCCTTGGGCGTGGCCGCTGGTGCGTCGCGTGGCGATGTTGAGTTTGCCGAGGGAGAATTCGCGGCCATCGGCGAAGGGTTCGGCGCCGGCGAGCGGTTCGCGGTCGCTGACCCAGGCTTTGGCGCCGGTGGTATCGGCGAGGCGGTCGAGTTCGTAGACGTGGTCGGTGTGAATGTGCGTGAGGAGAATCAGGTCGAGCTTCAGACCCGTTTCGCGGATGAATTGCAGCATGGGATCGGCATCGGCGCCGGTGTCGAAGGCGGCGGCCTGGCGGGTGTGCGGGTCGAACGCGACGTAGGCGTTCACGGTCATGTCATCGAACGGGGTATTGAAGGAGGCGAAGCCGTCGAGGGGCGACGGATCGCGCGGGCGCCAGGAATTGGTGGCGATGGCGAGGAGGGCGTCGGGGCCGAGATGGAGGGCGGCGGCGAGTTGGCGGATGGCGGGCTCATCGACTGCGCCGGATTTGACGTTGCGGACCTGGGCGAGGGAGAGGCCGGCGCGCTGGGCGAGTTCGGAATCGGCGAGGCGGAAGCCGCGTTGGGCTTTGCTGATGATGTCGCCGAGATTGTCTTCCAAGGGTATGCGAGCCATGGTGCGGACAATCTAGCAGCCGTGGCCGGGAGGTCAACAGGCTTATCACGCCACGATCGACGGATGACTATGAGGAGCCAACGTCCACCAGGAGGGGCGACTCCCTATGGGTATTCATCCACACGATAAAAGCGCTGTAGTACACCGTTGATACTAAAGTTGGAAACCTGCCAAATCTGGGTTGGCTGCCAGCTGCTGAGGCGAATCTGGTAGCTGCTGTAGGGCATGACAGCCAAGCTGCCCAACGGGAACGTTTGCCCATTAACTGTCCAACCCAGCGCCCCGTTGGCCGCGACGGTGATTGAATTTGTAAAGATGACCGGCGGGTTGACCGTGAACGAGCTCGAATAGACGATACCGGCGTAATGGTTTGTGGCGACCTCGACCCCGTTGGGGCTAAAGCTGATCTGGAGAACGACGTCGGGGTTCGGCAACGAGTTGGAGGCCTCCCCGGACGGGACAAAGAAAAACTCGAACGCTCCATTTCCCGTGGTTTCCGACGTAAGCGTGACGTTGAAGGAGATCGTCGCAGCACCGGAGAAGGACTGTTCGGATAGCACGTCCTGCCCGGTCAACGTGATGACGTTGCCATTGGTCGTGGCTGGTGAGCCTTGCGATCCACCCCAGTTCTGATCGATGGGCCATGGCAGATCGAGCCAGGTGACGTTTACGGGAGGAGTGACGACGCCGTAATCGACGAACTGGATCGGATTACCTGTGCCCGTGACGGCAGCGCCAAGGTTGGCCCAATTGGTAGGGACCATCGCGGGAGTGTATTGCAGCTGATACTGCTCGCAGGGCACCGTCGGAAGTGTAATGATGATGTTGCTATTCACGAGTTGAATGCCTGAGACTTGGGTGAGAAAATTCGTGCCCGGACACGGCACGGGCGTGATGCAGACGTTCCAGCCGCCGGAGTTATTGAAGAAGGTGCCCACGGTATCATTCATGAGCAGGTTCAAAGTTCCCGAGCTTGGCGCGACGAATGTGCCACTGGTGCCGAGCTGGATGCACGTCCCGTTGAGTTCCCCCACCAGCGACTCGGGAGCCAAGCCCATGCAGACGAATATCTGTCCGTTGGTGCTAAAGGCGAATCCCCCGTTCGGACCCACACAATCGGACGAAGGCAGGTCCACGTCATAACAGGCAGTTCCCGAAGCGGTGTAGGTATATACTTGGCCTGCGGTGACCATCATGAACAGGTTGGTTGGCGTCGTGGCGCTGACGAATCCGCACATCCCTGCGCTGACCGGGCCATAAACAACGCCGAGATTATTGGTGCCGCCATCGGTAGTGACGCCGTAGAAGGTGGAGCCGGCGACCAGCGGGCCGAACTCAGGGAATGCGCCGTCGTTGGTGCCGCCAGCGAAGGAATGGACCATGGCGAAGCCGGTGCCGTCGGTATTGATCTCGAACAGGACACCTTCACCGTTGGTTCCGCCGCCCTCGGTTGCGCCGTAAATGGTATTGGAAACCACCGTCAACGGGCCGAATTGAGGATAGGCCCCGTCGCTGGCGCCGCCCGCAAAGCTGTGCAGCACCTTGAAGCCCGAACCGCTCATGCCGATTTGGAAAACGATCCCCAGATTATTGGTGCCACCGCCCGAGGTCAGTCCATACAGCGTGGACCCACTCAGCGTCAGCGGGCCGAAGGGACCGGCGCCATCATTGTTGCCTCCGACAAAATGGTGAAGGATGGTGAAGGCGTTGCTGGTCAGCGCCGTATTGTAGGCAAATACGATACCTTCGTTGTTACTACCACCCGCGGAAGTCGTCCCATACAGGGTCGTGCCGTTAAGGATCACGCCTTCGTTGGGCAGCGCTCCATCGCTGGTACCGCCAGCAAAGGAGTGAAGAACGGAGAAGGGCGAGCCGCCGGTACCGAGGCTGAAAATCACGCCCACTTCATTCGTGCCGCCGCCGTTGGTCATTCCATACAGAGTGGTACCGGTGACAACGAGGCTGCCGTAGGGGTACTGTCCGTCGCCGCCGCCGCCCAAAAACGTGTGCAACAGGCGGTACGTTCCGTTTGTGCTGACTGCGAATGCGACCCCTCCGTCGTCAACGCCACCATTAAACGTCATGCCGTAAAAGGAAGTGCCATCCGTCGCGAGAGTGCCAAAGGGGTTGGTGCCGTTGGTGCCGCCGGTAAACGAATAGACCACGCTGAACCCGGTGCCGTTGGTGCTGATTTGGTAGACAGCACCATCGGAGTTGCTCCCGCCGTCGAAGGCCAGCCCGTAAAGTGTCGAGCCAATCAAGATCGGTTGGCCTTCAGGGTTGGCACCATCGGCGAGCGAGCTGGCGAACGAATGCAGGATGCCAATGCTTTGCGCCTGCGCGGTCATCGCAATTGTCGCCAGTGACACGATCACGGCGACCCAACTAACCCATACCTGCCGCTTCCGCATAGCCAAATCCTTCCCGATCAGTTGAGGACTGACCTTTACACCGGCCTCACCAAAAAGCTAAAGCTCTACTCTAGCCGTTTTTGATTCCAAACTCAAGTCCAAACACGCCTGTAAGCCTCTAATCACCTGCTATTGAAGCCTTCTCCATTCCCGTCCGCGCTGTCATGGTCGGACGGCTTCCTCTGCCCTATAGATATCGGAAATATCGCAGCCGGTACTTGGGCACACTGCCCGTCACGCCGGGATTGCTTTCGTAGCGTTCCAGCACGGCTTGTGCACGCACTTCACCCGTGATCTGGTCCAAGCCCGTCGTAAATGTACCCAGCGTTGCGCCCGGCGGTTGCTTGATGCTTTGGGCGACCGCCCAGATCGTAAAGGTGTTTGATCGAACCGTGATCAGGTTGGCAATCCGTTGGATCACCTGCTCCTTGGCCGCCAGCGTGTTAGCGCTGCTCGGCACCAGAGCACTCAATTCACAGATTTCCCCGATGCTGTTGAAAATCCCATGCCCCGATGACCCCTGCATTCCGTACGAGGGACTTCTGTTGTCGGTGTAAATGGTTTGGGCGACGGAGAGCGGACTAATCACGGAGCTCAAGCTGTTGAGCATAGCGTCCAACGGCGCCAGACGGGGTAACGTTGGATTTGCCGTGACCGCGCCGGGATTGATGAAGCTGTTGATATTGATCCGGCCGATGCCGCCCGCGCCGACGGTGAATAGGTCCAGTAGAGCCCAGTCAGGAATCTGAGAGGTGGTTCCATTCTGTAGCAGGCTGAGATGTTGGTTCGCAATACCCGGAACGTGAATATAACCGAGTTCGCCAACAGACTGCATCGGGGCGGCCCGCATGAACACTTTGGAGACATCAATGGGGGGGTATCCCGAAGCCGGGCTCGGCAAGGAGGTGTATGTCGTCCATTCGTTGGCGGAATCGTGTACGGCAGGATCACCGACGACCTGCGCTCCTTGATAGAATGTCCCGCCGGTTGTTACGTTAAGTTGCGTATTCCGGGGGATTAGCGGTATCTGCGCGTAATCAAGGAGATACCCCCGCCTGTACTGGATGACCACGGTGTTTGCGGCTGGGGCTGATGGGCTCCCGCTAACGCTCAAAGGTCCGTCGCTCCAAGTGAACGTGATGGGTGTCCCATTGTTGATGGCGGTAGGATTAATGTTGATCGTCACGGAGCTGGAGAACCCCACAGGCGGACTGAGATCCGGCAAACCGGCAAGCGTGATTTGCTCCCCGTTACTGCTGTACCGTCCGGCGTAGGGATAGTACAGCGCCACGGAGACATTTCGGGCGACGGTGGCGGGGCTGGAGCCGGAGCCGGGCGTGATGGTGTACTGGATTTGTATCTGATTGATGTACGGCGTCTTCGCCAGCCCGAGATACTTCGGTGGCAGACTACCATCCGTCGGCGGGGCCACGGAGGTCGGGTCGATCTGATACCCGATAATGTTGGCCATAAGCTGCTGGACGGCGTTGGCCGTGGTGTACTTGGCGCCGAAGCCACTACCGCTGGCACCATAGAACGTCGCCAGGTTTGCATCGGATAGCTCGTTGACGGCAGTGTTGAAGTTGGCGGGGGTCCCGAGAATTGTAGGATTAAGGACCAGCCGCTGGCGTCCGAAGATATCGAGATCATCGTTGTAAAGCGGAAAATTCCCGTCGTTCGAATACGCAGTCATCTCGAAGCGGTTGTCGTCGAATACATTGGTAATCCCTGGGTTCGCGCGCTGGACTTCGGCAACGGTTGTGTACGGTTGAGGTGTGGTGCCGCCCGGGATGCTGGCGGCGTAGGTGGAAAGACCGGGCAACACGCTGAGGTCCACGTCGCTGTTTGAGCTGCAGATGCCAAACGAATCGCTACAATTATACGGAGGCGCTCCGGCGGTGTTGACGTTAACTTTGGAGGCTTCGTCATCGACCCAATAAGCGATGCGCCCAACGATAGGACCGTGGCCCGCACCAGGTCCCGGACCTTTGCTCACGGTGCCATCCTGCGCCACGTACAACCAACCCACATTGATTTGCGAACCTACCGCCGTGGTGAATTCGCCCTTGCCGTCCTTGCCGCCTGTAATCCAGAAATTGGCGTTCAAGTTTACCGGGTCACCCAGGCTCGGATCGGAATACAGGGGATAAAAAGTCTGAGCGGTACCTTGGTAGATGTAAGCGCCCCCGGGAAACGTGACGTACGTGGAAATAGGACTGTCCGAGCGCTCGGGTGTCGCCTGGCGGATTTGCGCGACCGCCTGGTCGATCGCGCCCTTGGCCAGCTCGCGGGCCTGCATGACGCTGTTGTAATTCTTCGACGCCATGTTTTCGACGCGCATGCTGGTGACAAACGCGACCACTAACAGCGTGACCAGCGCCAGAATCGCCAGCGTCAGAATCAGGGCGACGCCGGATTGGGCGCGGTCAGGAGATCGTCGCCGACCGAAGATGGCGAACGGCGAATGCCGAATGGAGGTGAAGTGGTTGCTCATGGCAGCGCGTTCGGCAGGTACACGACAGTGCTGAAACTTCGGAGCGTGGAGTTGGTGATGGTCGGCCAGGAGGTGGTTGGCGCCAATCGCAACTTGGTCGCGGTTCGTGAATCCACCACGTACATTTTGATGACGATCGCGTACGGCAATTGGTTCACGTAGTTGATGGGCGGGGTAATGAGGTTTCCGGCGGAATTCAGGTACTCAAACTGAAGGTTGACAATGCAGTTTGTCGCCATGACCGACGGAGTATCCCCGATGGGGAGGGTGGTCGGCAGGGTATTCCACCATGTGGAGTTGCGAATATTCCAACTCCCAGCCAAGACATTGGCGCTCGTTGGCTCGATGAAGTGGCGCGTGAGTTGAAAGGCCCACTTGCCGGAGCCGGCGGGTACATCAGAATCGAACTCGTAGCCAACCTGGCACAGGTCGGCCTGATCGGCCGAGTTGACACTCACTGGGGCGACGAAGAAAACATTGTTTGTATCGCCGTGAAAAACGATCCCGTTTGTCGCAATAGCCTGGCTGAGTTCGCGCGACATCAGATCCAGGGCCGCTCGCGTCGTGGTGAAGGTCTCGACGCGGTTCTCGCCCAGCAGCCACGCCCGGTTGACCTGCTCGAACACCGAATACAGCATCGCAAACATTACCCCGAGAATCGCGATGGAGGTCAGCATCTCGATCAGCGTGAACCCGGCGCGGGACAGGACTCCCTTGCGTGGCTCGGATTGCGTTGGCGGTTTTGGATTCATCGTCAGTGCTCGTAGTCGGCAATAGTGGTGACGAAAATATTCGTGTTGGGTGGCGCGACGGTAATACCCGGTTTGTCCGGCCACGTGATCATGGCTGTCACCACGTATAAATTGGGGATCGTGGCCGAAAGTGTCGGGGTCACCACGATGTGGAAATACGCATCTTGCGGGTCTGTGGTAAAGTTATTAACGCTATTCGTGCCCTGGGCATCATAATAAGAGATGGGCGGCGCCGTTGGAGGCCAGGTGGTCAATGCCGTCAGGCGCATCGTGTTCAACGTGTCGTGGGCGATGGTCGCGGCCAACGTATTGTCGGCGGCATCACGGCCGGCCTGGGTCCCTTGCGGAATCAAGCCGATGACCGCGATCAAGCCGAGGGAAACGACCGCCAGCGCGATGACGATCTCCACCAAACTGAAACCGGTTTGGCGATTCGTTTTCATCGTGTCACCTGTATGTGTCCGACCAATGCGTCCACGCTGATCGTGGTCAGGTTCGCCAGGACCACGTTCCCGTTGAAGTTGGTCCGGGGGGCCGTCGGGCTCAATGCGCCGGTACCCGGAGTTGTAAACCCTTCCGTGATGACCAACGTGCTAGGTGTCGCGCTGTTGGGCGGGACGGCGGTTGCCGCGCCTGTCGGCGCAAATTCGATGTAGGCCAACGGCCCAGCCGAAGGGGTTGCCGGAGTGGGGAACGGCATCGTACCTGTCGTGCTTGGGTTAAGCGAAAACGAGTCGTCCAGCGCCCCCCCGCCGTTCGGCAGGTTTTTCAGCCCGAACGTGCTTAGGGTTTGTTGTAGAAACACGGTGCCAACAGGCAAGTACTCCCACTTGGTGGCGTAGGCCCAGTTGGCTGTGGTGTTGTCGCTATTGGTCATGACGGCATAGGCGCGATACCACATGTCCGGGCGGCTGTTAGTCTTCCAGAAGGGAAATACGACACGGGCGTAAACGCGTTGGGTGATGGCGAGCTGCCGGGCCAGACCGAGCGTGTTGGCCACCTCGCGCGAGGCTGCGTTCACGCCGCCCGATGACATCAGCCTCGTGACGGCCGGAATGGTCAGGCCGATCAGGACGCCGGCGATCACCAGGACCGTCAGCAACTCGATCAGCGTAAAGCCATCTGTCCGTCGTCGGTTCATTCGTTGTTACCAGCTCTTGACGTTATCGCGGTTCACACACGGCGGAGGCTCGTTCTTATAGGGGCCGGGCGGGTCGCCGCAATCATGATACTCCAGCCCATCGGGACCGTCCGACCACACAATAACACCATTTGTAATGGGGACCGCAGTAAGGCTGAAGGGATTGGGAATCGTGCCCACATACGTGACATCAAATCTCACGTAATATGCTTTCTTCCACGGATCGAGGAAGCAACCTGTGCATTTGCCGCCGTTGCCATTGCCGAGGTCCGCTTGCTTGAATTGGAGGAAGGCGACCCTGTGCGGGTTGCCTTGGTAGGCGCCGCTGGTGCTACCGATAATGCCATCCGTTTCGGTTGTCGGTACTGGCAGTGGTGTCGTGGAGGGCCCGATGTCGGCTCCCGAGAGCAGGGAGACCATGTTGCCGTCGACAACATAATTCCAATTCGGTAATGTGTCGGAGATCGGCCACTTGCCGTACTCGGTGTAATAGGCCTTGAACGCGGTGGTCAGGTTCGCGACCCCGCTTTGCGCCTGGGTTATTTCGGATTTCGTCAGCGAGCTCTTGATGGCGGGAAACAGCAGCGCCACGAGCACCGCAATGATGCCAATCACCGCGAGCATCTCGATTAGGGTAAACGCAGGGTCGGTTCGGATTCGGTTTCTCATGTGCCTCCTAATGCGGCTGCCAGTTGGCAATATCGTCGTTGGTCCCTTCGTCATCGAAGCCGTTCGGCCCGTACGACCACAGGTCGAACGAGGCCGTGTTCGTCTGGTTCACGGCGCCTGGATTGCAGTAGTAATTGTACGGGGCGCCAAAGGGATCCACAACATATGTCTTGCCTGATGTCGGCTCCACACGAGTCTCGTTGGCATTGAAGGTGAAATACTTGCCCGACAGCGCCGAATAGAGATTGGTGGAGTTGTAAATCTCGATGGTCGAGGGGTAGCCCGACGGGGTGCGCCGCGTTGTCGTGCTTCTCGGATATGCTCCGTTATCGTTCTTGTAATGCTCGAGGGCCATTTCCATGCCGGCGATTTCGGATTCCGTTCGCGAGACGGCAGCTTTGGTGAGCGCATACTTGGACGCATACACCACCAATCCCGCCAAAATCACAACGATCACCAGCGCCGTCAGCACTTCGACCATTGTAAAACCGGCGGGGGAAGAGTGTGAGAGGTTCACCCCGAAAGCCTTCGGAAAAGGGGAACCGCTGGCCAACGTCGTACTCGGCCCCCCTAACGTCCGCTTCTCGCCCTCGGCCCTCTGTGCTCTGTCCCCCGCCGTATTCTTTGCTGTCTCCGCTTTCATGAACTGACGATTCTGCACCCCGGCAAAGCGGGGCGCTCGCGTTACCGATTGCCGCGGTCGCGCAATTCCTGCTCCATTCGCTCGCTGATCCATTGTTTGATCATGCTCTGATAATTCAAATAGCGCGAACGCGCGAGACGTTTGATGCGCGCGAGCATTCGCGGGTCGATGCGCAAGGTGATCGCCGTTGATTCCGACTGGTCGGCGCCGATGACGGACTGCTCCATGAGTTTGGGATCGAGCCGGTGCAACTGCCAGAATTTGGCCTCGTCGTGCTCACAGGCGAACTGCGGGATTTCCTCCCATTCGTTTACGATGTCCATTCCGACACCTTTCGGTCGTAGAAATAGTCTTCTTCTTCCGTCATTGGCCTCGAGGCGATGACGCGAACGCGCTTGCCATCGGACCGATAAATGCTAAAAATGCCGCGACCAGTCAAGGTTCGACCGAGACAAAAGGCGCGCGATTCTTTGTTGAAGCGGCCTGAGTCTGGAATCAGCCGGATGCCGAGGGGATCTTCGAACGACTCTTCGATTTCGCGAAGAGTGGGCGAATCCTTAGGGCTAAACGGCGGATCTGACCAGTCAAACTCCATATTCAGTATCCGCAATGTACATACATGGTATGGACAAATCTGTCAATACCTCTTGACAGTTTTTTCAACATGGCTTAGTATCCTTGATGCCGCAAGCGCAGAGGGGTGTGCTTCCGCGGGAAACGAGAGGCTGAGGGTACTCGGACAGACAGTTAGGGGATAGGGACATCATGGGAACCAAGACAATTATCGCAGCCGGACTTTGCTTTATCGCGGTGGCCGCGCAAGCCTCACCAACCACAAACAGTTGGGTCGGCGGGTCGTCTTTCTGGGATGAGGGGCCGTGGACGTTGGGAGTCCCATCCATCACCGATGGAATTGATGTCATCGCGAATGGCGGCAGCAAGATCGTTACGATTGACGATGTTGTTTCGGGTAGTGAACCCGACGAGCTGACGATCAGCAATCTCACCGTAATCGGCTTGGCAGGCGCAACGAATACTCTGAACCTTGCGAACATGAACGCGGGAGCCGAGATTCCGTTGAACATCCTGAACCAGTTGATTATTGGCAATGGCGCGCAGCTCGAGATTTCCAATTCCATGCTGCAAGCCTACAACTGTGCGATTACCAATGGCGCGACACTCGTGCTCGCCGTGGGCAGCAACAGCAGCCCCATCGTGGTCAGTAACAATCTTGCGTTGGCCGGTTCGCTGAATGTTGCCGACGATGGCGGTATCACCAATGCGGCCTATACGCTGTTCACCTACGGCGGCACGCTATCCTATGGCGGATTGGCCATCGGTTCGACGCCGTCAAATGTGACCTGTGTCGTCAGCACAAATGTCATCGGCCAGGTCGTTCTGAATGTCACAATCACCCCGCCGGCCTCGCCTCTTCCGTTCCAAATTATTTCCATCGTGCGGTCTACAAATGACATCATCCTGACGTGGACCACAGCGGCCGCAGGCGCCAACTCTGTCCAGGCCGTAAACGGAGGGACGAGCGGTTATAACACCAACGCTTTCCAGACAATCTGGACCACTAATGTTCTGACGGGCACGACAAATTCGTATACCGATGTTGGCGGGGCGACCAACGTGCCATCGCGCTTCTATCGGATTTACTATCCGCATTAAATGACATTGGCGGGGTACGGGGAGTCGATGACGTATTCCCGTCGGCGAGACATGGGTTGACGAAATAGCAGCCTGGGTGTAAGAGAACTTGAAAAGAGGAACGGCAATGCAAGCAGGCAAAATCCGGGGATTCTCCGGCTTCACTCTGATAGAAATCCTGACAGTCATCAGCGTCATAGGCATTCTGGCTGCCATGCTTTTGCCGGCGTTGAGCGCCGCTCGCGAACGGGGCCGGCGCGCCGCCTGTGTCAGTAATCTCCGCCAAATCGGCATCGCCATTGCCATGTATTCTGGGGATTACCAAAACCACACTCCCACCCCTGATTATAATTGGGACACTGCGGTATCAAAGGCGCGGCCAATCAGTTGGAACTACATTCTTGTGGACCGCGGTTACGCCACCCCGAAGATCTTTCAATGCCCCAATGATCACCGGCTTCAACCGAGCCCGGGCTCAAGCCAACCAACTCTCTACCCCTGTTCTTATGCGATGGTCGCGGGCAAGGATAACAGCAATCCCACACCGAACAGCGGTGGCAACAACTACTGGATTGGCGGATCGCGCCTGACCTGCCCTTACTTGACGAACACGGTTACGGCCATCGTGGCGGAGTTGCTTGTGCCAAATGCGAACATCCTGCCGACGGTTCAACAGACAGGCAACGACAAGAATCTGGGCCTTTCCTTTGTGACGAGTCCGGTCGACTCGACTACGGGCAAAGCGCCCGCCTCCTTGCATATGGGCTCAAATCCTGTTGCCGGCAACTACCTGTTTATGGATGGCCACGTGGAGTGGGTCGAGAGATTCTCTTCGGCGACCTCGGCAAACGATCCCTCCATGCTTCAGATGTTCCCGCCCGTTCCGACGCCGCCGTCGGGTGCTGCTTCGCCATTTATTCCCTGCCCCTAACCGCATCGACTTCTCTACGTTTTCGGACTTGAATCTTGCGAACGGATGAGGAAGTTGCGCCAGGTTCAAGTAAGTAGCAGGTAGGAAGGGCACAAAAAGCCCGTTTTTGCTGGCTTGGAGGTTCGTGGCATGACGAGTGCTGATCTTACCCATGGAATGAAAGTCCTGATTGCTGACGACACTGATTCGGTACGATATGCGTTGCGTTTGGCGTTGGAATACCTCGGGCATGAGGTGATTGGCTTTGCTGCGGACGGACACGAAGCCATTGAGAAATATGCCAGCGGCCATCCTGATTTGATTGTGATGGATGTGCGGATGCCGCGGATGGATGGGCTGACCTGCACGGCGTTGTTATCCAAGACCGACCCGAGCGCCAAAGTCGTCATCGTCACCGGCAGCCGCACGACCGAGAGTGAAGCGCGTGAGGCGGGCGCCCGCGGCTTTCTCGAAAAGCCGTTCGACGTCACCGACCTTGATCGCGCCATTCACGGTGCGTTGGCCGCGGCCTGATCCCGCCCCTTTTCGCCACTTGCGCAACCTGTGTTGCCGCCGTAGTATCTCCGCGGAGGGCATCAATCCGTCTTATGGAAAGTGAAATCATGACGCTCCGCGAGGTGGCCGAGTACCTTAAGCTGAGCGAGAAAACCGTCAGCCGCCTGGCGCAGGAAGGCCGGATTCCGGCTCAAAAGCTCACGCGGCAATGGCGGTTCCAGCGCAATCTCATCAACTCGTGGATGTCCAATCCCAATAACATCGCCGTCGACCAGCAGGACTTGCCCCCCGAAGCCACCGGCCTGCCGCAGATGCTCACCGTGGCCAGCGTGATCAATCCTACACGCATCAATCTCAGCCTCGGCGCGCCCGACAAAAACGGCGTGCTGCGCGAGCTGTGCGCCCTGGTCCTCGACCCACGCGAGGAGCGTTTGTTCGAAACACTTTTCCAGGCGCTCAAGTCGCGCGAAGACCTGTGCCCCACGTGCGTCAGCGAAGGCGTCGCCATCCCACACGCCCGCAACGCCCTTATCGGCCTCGTCGATCGTCCCGTGCTCGCATACGGACGGCACAACAAAGGCGTCGATTTCGGTGCGCTCGACGGGAAACCCGTGTACCATTTCTTCCTGCTGTGCGCGCCAAACGTTCGCCAGCACCTGCAATTGCTTTCCCGGCTTTCGCGCCTCGTCAACAATGCCGATTTCCGCGCCCGCCTCAAAATCGCGCAACAGCCCGAAGATGTGGTCGCCCTGATCCGCGAGGTCGAACCGGGCATCCCCGGGACCTGACCCATGCGCTTCCCGATCTATCGTCCGCGCCGGCTTCGGCAAACCGCCGCGCTCCGCGCGCTCGTCCGCGAAACCGAACTGTCGGTGAGCGACCTCGTCATGCCTCTGTTCGTGCGCGAAGGTACCCGTGTTCGCAAGGCCATCAGTTCCATGCCCGGCCAGTTTCAGCTTTCGGTGGACGAATTGGTCAAGGAAGCCGGTCGCGTTTCCAAACTCGGCGTACCCGCAGTCATCCTGTTCGGCATCCCCGACAAGAAGGACAAAAAAGCCAGCGGCGCCTGCGCGGCAAACGGCATCGTGCCGAAAGCTGTTCGGGCTCTCAAACGAGAGTTTCCGGACCTCATCGTCATCTGCGACGTGTGCCTCTGTGAATACATGAGTCACGGCCATTGCGGTGTCGTTCGCAAATCGGGACGGGAATTCCGCATCGATAACGATGCCACTCTGGCGATCCTCGCCAAATCCGCCCTGGCCTACGCCGAAGCTGGCGCCGACATTGTCGCTCCCAGTGACATGATGGATGGACGCGTTGCCGCCATCCGTGCCGCGCTGGACGAGACCGGGTTCTCGGACACGCCGATTATGAGCTACGCGGCGAAGTTTGCGTCAGCCTACTACGGTCCGTTTCGTGAAGCCGCGGAATCACCGCCACAGTTCGGCGACCGCCGCACCTATCAGATGGATTACGCCAATGCCGAGGAGGCCCTGCGCGAGATCGCCCTCGACATCGAAGAAGGCGCCGACATCGTCATGGTCAAACCTGCCCTCGGTTATCAGGACCTGATCTGGCGGGTCAAAGAGAAGTTCCACTATCCCGTTGCTTGCTACAACGTCAGCGGCGAATACGCAATGGTCAAGGCCGCCGCGCAGAACGGCTGGCTCGATGAAAAACAGGTCGTCCTCGAAATGCTCACCGGCTTCCGCCGCGCCGGCGCCGACATCATCCTCACCTATTGGGCCCAACAAGCCGCGCAGTGGTTGAACCGGTAATCTGGTTGCGCCAATGATCAAGAAGCCCGCGCCGCGTCACTTCATCTGAAAGTAGCTGTACGCGAACCACACAAGCACGAGGGCCGCCAGGAGCCCCAGCCCCAGCACGCCCCACACCCAGCCCTTCGAGTCGGCGCGCTTCCTCCGCCCAAATGGCGATGCCGATCCGAACGCGACCGGCGGTCCGTCGCCTTTCCCCAGCTCGGCAATGTCCACCCCGGCTTGCGACGGCGGCAGCGGCTGGCTCGTCTTCTTCAGGTCGGATTCGAACCGCATCTCCACCGACCCCATCCGAACCTGATCCCCGTTGGTCAGCTTCGTCTCCGTGATGCGCATCGTGTTGACGCGGGTCCCGTTGGTGGAATTCAGATCGCGCAGCTTGTAGCTGTCGCCGTCCAGCACGAAGATCGCGTGATGATGCGACACCGTTCCATCCTCCATGCGAATCGTGTTGTCCAACGCCCGCCCCACGCTCACGCGCTCCTCCAGCAAATCAAAAACCTTGCCCTCTAACTGGCCCGACAGGATGTGCAATTTCGGCACTTGTAAGCCTCCGGCTTATTTCTGGCGCTGTCGCCCCGATGCCAACATCGGTTCAACAACGAACCTCACACGGCCCGCTCGCAACAAATCCCGCCCGCCTTGGGCGCTCATCACGAGGAACCGTCGCATCGGCGCGCATGATGCTGTCTCTCCCGCGCCAAGTCAATTTTGATTTTTACGATTGCGTTTCCGTTCCGTGTATATCACGCTACTCCTCCGAGACGGGCGCCGCGACGCCGTGCCCGCCCGGCTTCGACGAATACAGGCCCGGACGCTCGCCGTCCTGCCACGAACAACCGTCATGGCCGGACGCGCCCACTGGCTTTGGAGGTGCATGACAAGGAGTCGATCATGAAGACGAAATCGTTTCTTTCCGTATCTGCCGCACTGGCTTTCTCCATTCTGGCCGCCACCGAATCGTTCGCCGGCGTCAGCTTTTCGGTCAACATCTTCAATGGACCTCTCGGCTCGTGTGGCTACTGGATCAACGACCCGGCCTACGGACGTTGCTGGCGCCCGGCCTATGTCGCGTCCAATTGGTACCCCTACTGCGAAGGTTACTGGATGTGGACGAGCTGCGGCTGGTACTGGGTCAGCAGCGAACCCTGGGCATGGGCCACCTATCACTACGGACGCTGGGCCTGCGATCCCTACTACGGCTGGATCTGGCTGCCCGACACCGTCTGGGGTCCGTCCTGGGTCTGCTGGCGCGAAGGTGGCGGCTACTGCGGCTGGGCGCCGCTTCCCCCCGGCGCGGTCTTCGGTCCCGGTGGCGAAATCGTCTACCGGAATGGCCCGCCTCCGGACCGCTTCTTCATGTTTATCGATATCGGTCATTTCTCCGATCCCATCAGCCGCGGCAGAGTCATCATTAATAACACCGCCGTCATCAACAAGACCGTCAATATCAATGGCGTCACCCGCGTCAATAACGTCGTCGTCAACCGCGGCCTCAAATACGACGACATCCAGCGCGTCAACGCCCGCAAATTGACCCAGGCCCCATCACGCGCCGCTCTCGAACGCAACGCCGCCAACCGGACCCGCGCGACAGCGCCCGAAGTCATCCGTCCAACCTCCGGCGAACCGGCCCACAGCGGGAATCCCGCCCCGGGCCAGCCACAAGTAATCCGCGGCGGAGCCGGCCAGAGCGTTTACGATCTGAATCAGCCCCAAAAACAGGTCCGTTCCCCGCAACCGCCTCCGTCAAGCCAGCAGCCCGCGCCGACCACCCAGAAATCTCCAACCCAGCCACCCGCCCAAACGAGCCAGAAACATCATTACTTTTATCAGAACTTCGAATCCAAAAGCCCGGCGCCGTTCTCCCCCACCGAACCCGATTCCGTCCAGCCGCGCCAACACACATCTCAGCAGCCGGCGCCCCAGGGCCAGCCGTCACACCAGGAGCGCGCCTCGGAGAAACAAAGTCAACCTCACTCGGACCAAGGTCAGCCCGAAACCCCGCATAAGGGGCCGCCCGGCAACTGATCGTCGGATCACTCCGCATCTCGCAGCCGCTCCCGCAGCCGGCTGAATCGCGCCGCGGTCTTGTTGTTCCGCACCGCGATCGCCAGCGCCTTCGTCGACCCGATCAAAATCACCAGTTTCTTGCCGCGCGTGATCGCCGTGTACAGCAGGTTCCGTTGCAGCAGCACAAAATGCTGCGTCAACAGCGGCACGATCACGCACGGATATTCGTTCCCCTGCGATTTGTGCACGCTGATCGCATACGCCGGCACCAGCTCGTCCATGTCCGTGAACTCATACGGAATCTCCCGCTCGTCCACCTCGATAATCACGTTCTGCTCGACCAGATCGATCTTCTTCACCCGCCCCAGATCGCCGTTGAACACGTCCTTGTCGTAATTGTTCCGGATTTGCATCACCCGGTCGCCCGTCCGATACGTTCGCCCGTACCGCTGCACCACCGGGCCCGTCGGGTTCAGCGTCGCCTGCAGCTCGCGATTCAGGTTCTCCGACCCGCACAATCCCTTGTGCATCGGCGTCAGCACCTGCACGTCGCGCATCGGATCGAATCCAAACTTCTTCGGCACGCGCTCGCCGCACAACGTCTTGATCGTCGCCAGCACTTTCTCGGGTTCCTCCTCCGCGATGAAGAAAAAGTCGCCCTCGTCCTTCGCGTCGAGCACCGGCATGCCGCCCTCGTTCACGCGATGCGCGTTCGTGATGATAAAGCTGTTCTTCGCCTGCCGGAAAATTTCGGTCAGCCGCACGACCGGCACGCGATCAGAGTCGATCAGGTCCCGCAGGAAGTTCCCCGGCCCGACCGACGGCAATTGGTCCACGTCGCCCACGAACACCACCGACGCCGTCAACGGAACCGCCTTCAGCAGATGATAGGCGAGAGGAATGTCCAGCATCGATGTCTCGTCGATGATAACCATGTCGCCCTGCAACGGCCGCCGCTCGTTCATCGTGAACCCGCCCTCGCGCGGCTCGTACTTCAGCAGGCGGTGAATCGTCTGCGCCTGCGCCCCCGTCGCTTCGCTCATCCGTTTCGCCGCCCGCCCCGTCGGCGCCGCCAGCAATACCTTGCCCTTCTTGGCCTGCAAAATCTTGACGATGCTGTTGACGATCGTCGTCTTGCCGACGCCGGGCCCGCCCGTGATCACCGAAATCTTCGACGTGAGCGCGGTCTGGACCGCGTTCCGTTGCGCCGCCGCGAGTTCCACGCCCGTCTTCTGCTGCACCCAAACCAGCGCCTTCTCGAAATCAATCGACGGCAACGTCAGCGTCGCCCCGCGCAGTTCGTTGATCTTCCCCGCCACGCCGCGCTCGGACTTGTACAAGCTTGTCAAATAAACGTAGTCGTTCTCTACCACCACGTCGTTGACCGCTACCAGTTGCTCGATCGCTTTCTCGACCGGCCCGGTCTCCACTTCCAACAGCTCCCGCGCCGACTCAACCAATTGTTCCCGCGGAAAACACGTGTGCCCTTCGTCCGTCGCGCGTTCGAGCGAGTAAATCACCCCCGCCTTCAGCCGATGAATCGAGTCCTTCTCAATCCCCATCTTCGACGCAATCCCGTCCGCCGTGCGAAACCCGATCCCCGTAATGTCCTTCGCCAGCCGATACGGATTCTCTTTCACCACCGACATCGCGTTCTCGCCGTACTGCTTGTAGATCTTCGCCGCGTGCGCGCTCCCAATCCCGTGCCCCTGCAGGAAAATCATGATGTCCCGCACGCTCTTCTGCGTCGTCCACGCTTCCTTGATCCGTTTCGCCCGCTCGGGCCCGATCCCGTCCACCTCCCGCAGCCGTGCCGACAACGTGTCGATGATCTCAAACGTCCGCTCGCCGAATTTCTCGACGATCCGATCCGCATACGTCCCGCCAATCCCCTTGATCAATCCGCTCCCGAGATACTTCTTGATCCCCACCACCGTCCGCGGCAGCACCGACTCGAATCGCTCCACCGCAAACTGTCGTCCCCATTGCTTGTGGTTCACCCAATGACCCAGCGCCCGCACCGTCTCGCCCACGTTCAGCGCCGCCAGGTTCCCCACAATCACAATCGGCTCCGTCCGCCGTACCCCGCCCTCGGGCAAAAGCTGCGCCACCGTGTAATGGTTCTCCTCGTTGGAGTACACGATCCGCTCCACCGATCCCTCCACGCTCTGTAATGGCTCCGTCGTCGTCATCGTTTTTTATGGTCGCGATGGCCCAAATTCATGTCGGTTACCTCGAAAACGAAGCCATTTTGGGCCGAACGAAGCCAAACGAAGCCAATCGATTTTTGCCAATAATGACTTGGCGAACTGTCTATGGTGTAAGCAGTTGCAGAGGACAAAACACCCAAAAACCGTTGGCTTCGTTTCGTAGTCTATACCCCCCCGCCTCTGGCTCCCCCTGCTTTCGCAGCCCAAACACAGCCAAGTGTCGACCTTTCCATGCCGCCATTATACCAAATCTCCGGGCAAACCACGAGCCCGCAGCATGGTCGTTGGGGTGGGGGAATCGCAAGAATTTGACTTCTCGGCATGGCGCAACGGAGTGTATCAAATCAGGATATACAAGTCAATCGCAAGTATCGACAATCCGCTTGGCGGGCGAGGCTCCCGCCGAGCCGCCTTCTTTGAAATCTTAAGCGGAGTCCCATGTTGTGCGCCGGTCTCCCGACCGTGCACGCACCTCGACCGCCGATCCCCACATTCCTCCTCGCCCCGTCCTTCTCATCACAATTGTAGCCGCGAATCCCTGTCCGCCGTAGCCTCGGCGAAGGTGGACCATTCGCGGTTCGCTCGCCGCTTTCCGTTTGCCACCCCGGGCGAAGCTTGCCCGCCTCTGGTGGGAGTCTCAGCCGTTTCCATTCCGTCTCCCGCAGGCTTGCCGAAGCAAGCGCATCTGCCTACACTTTACTAAATCTCGAAGAGGAGAATTGAACAAACCTCGAACTATCGACGGGCAGTGGTGGATACACGGGGACGATAAGCCAGCGCATTTCGGCGTTCTCTCTTTCGACCCGGAAAGGGGGCTGGAACTAACCGTCAAAATTCCGCAAGACCGCAACTCGGCCGAAGCGTTCGTTGCCCTCTTTCAGGCTCAGGGGGCTCCCATAGCGGCGAGCGGTCCTCGCGGTCCGGAAAACACCATCACTCGCATTCTCGAGAGAACAACAACCGGAATAGAGATTCCGAATGTCATCCACGGCCGAGATGAGCATAACTATCCGGTTACCCTCTTCGGATGTAGCTGCGTCCGACCGGGCGTATCGACGGGCCTCGATGTTTACAACATAGACTGTCTGGCTGCCATCTTGGATTTCCAGGGAAATTCTTGGAGAGAAGCATGCTTTAAGTCTGCCCGCGTCAACTACACACTGCTCCATGATTGGATGAATCCCGGTGGAGGAGTGGAACGGTTAAACAAGCGTCAGGAAATCGAACTCAATGAGCGCGCTCGATTGGAGATTGAGGGCGCTAGCCTTGTCAACCAATCCCACGATGAGGTTCGGACGAAGTACCTTCACTACGCATCATTTGAATTCACCACGGCGCTAACGGTAAGGCAGATTCGCGATGAGTACGCTTGCGTCTTCCAACGCCTGCTTTGTCTTCTGACCGGGGAAAGAGTGTTTATAGAGGAAATCCGGCTCTTCGATGCTGCAAACGCGGCCGAGGCCACCGGGCTCCATCCACTGGGATCGGAATTATTGACCCCTAATTCCACGGTAGCAGATGCGAGGCTCCATAAGCACGCCGACGAAATGATAGCCAGCTTCAAAGAAATCGAAGCCGACTCCAAACTGATCGTAAAACGGTGGTTTGAGTGCCACAAACGGCTAGAACCCGTGTTGGATTTGCAGTTCGCGGTTCTCTTCGGGCTCGTTGCTACCCTCGACAGTGAGTTTCTATTCCTGGCTCAGGCGATGGAGGTGTACCACGCGCGCTCGAACCTGTTTAGACCCCGTGAAATGCCCAACGATGCACACAGAGAGCGAGTGAGGGCCATACTAGAAAAGGCACCCGATGAGTATCAGGATTGGTTGAAGGAGAAGCTGGCTTTTGCCAACCAAAAGACGCTTGCTCAGCGCCTCGGCGAGATTTTGGACTTGCACCGAACCGAGGCCGAGAAGCTTATTGCTGGCATTAACGACTTTGCGGCCAAAGTCCGGTACACACGCAACTATCTCACCCACTACAGCGAGGAGTCCCGCCAATCCGGTAAGGTCGCGCGAGGAAACGAGCTGCTGAGGATTACCTACGCTTTGAACGCCTTGTTGAAGATATGCATGCTAAAGGAACTTGGTATACACGGCGAACCGATCGAGCGAATTGTAAGGAAACATTCCCGAATGCGATTTGTGGAACTCGACCCGGGCTAACAATCCGCTTCACCCCCGCCTCAATTCCGCCACCTCGCACCGCGCCATCTGCGGAAACATGTCGAACGCCGTGACGCGCTCCAGACGGTCACCGTGCGCAAACAACCCCCTGCCTCTCAGGCGCCAGCGGTCACCGCCCCAGCAACAGGTCCACGCCGCGACGAAACGCGCTCCATTGATCGCGCTGCTCCCGCCAGAGCCGTTGCCCCGTTTTCGTCAGCCGGTAATACCGACGCTCATGACCCTTCTTCGGACAGGTCCTCTCACTCACCAGAAGCCCCCGCCTCTCCAATCGATGCAACACCGGATACAGCGTCCCTTCCTGCCAGCGGATCGTCCCTTTCGATCGCTCAAGAACACGCTTCACAATCCCATAACCATAGTTCGACCCATGATGCAGCACATCCATCACGATCAGATCATACGTGCCTGCCGCCAGATTCCTCGCAAACTCGTTTCGATTCATTTCCAGATGCCTAGTAGTACGAGGTATCATAACCCCGCCACAGCCCTTTGGAAAGGCTTTCTCTTGCAACCCGCACACCCGTCAGATCGATCTGGCGGTCAATGACAACACGAAGTGTTTACCAGGCGATTCGAACGCCGGTTCCGCAGATTGGACGACCCCCGCGATGAGTGGCTACATCAGGAGTCGCGAGACGTTCTCAGACCTGTGCCGTTGTCGTTTCCGTCTGTCCGCCTCGCCCCGCCGTCGTTTGCCGGGATGGCTGAGGGGGCACAGTCGTTCCTCGTGTTCTGCCGCGCATGTTCCCCGCTGTCGTTCGGGGAGAGTCGAGTCAGACGAGACGCCCCGAATCTCCGGCTCGGAATTCGGAGCAAAGGGCTTGCCCGCCTCTGGCGGGGGGCCTCAGCCGTTCCCCTCGCCCCTGTCGTGCAGGGGAGAGGGTCAGGGTGAGGGGTTAACGTCCGTTCCGTTCCTACGCCCACTTCTTGCCAATCGCATCCAGCCCGGCCTTCTGCAACTCCTCCGGGCCCATCACGATTCGCAATTTCACGTCCGCCTCGAACGTCAGAAACAACGGCTCCGCGATCCCGGGTATCTTCGACGGCTCCGCCACCTCCACAATCATCGTCACCCCGCGTTTCCCGTCCTTCTCGCTAAAATACGCCGCCTCGGGCTTGATCGCCTCCATCACATCGGCAATCTTTTTCCCCGCCGTGCCTTTGCGTACCAGCGTGTTGAACGGCTCATTCGGAAACGTCACATCCAATAGCATCTTCATAATCGCGACCTCCGGTCCAGTTGAGAGTTGGTTTGCCAGCCACCCCGCATCATAACGAGTATGCGAAACTCGTCAACGCGGATAATTCAGTCAACAATTCGAGAGTCGGTCGCGCTTTACCGCCGGACCATCTCCGCCACCGCCTCGCAGTGCGCCGTCTGCGGAAACATGTCGAATGGCGTAACCCGCTCCAGCTTGTAACCTGACTTGGTCAACTCTTTGATGTCTCGCGCCAACATCGGCGGCGCGCACGACACATAGATGATCTTCCGCGGCTTCTGTTCCCGCAACGCCTTCAGCACCACCGGCGCGCACCCGGACCGCGGTGGATCAAGAATCAAACACGTCTCGTCCAGGTTGCATTGCCGCAACGTGTAGAACAACAGCCGCTCCGTCCTGCCCGGGTAAAAATCGTAGCCCTTGACCCCCAGCCGCTCCGCGTTCTCGTTCGCCGCCTTGATCGCCTTCGCGTCCTCCTCGATCCCGTACACGTGCCCCGCCAGATCGCTCAGCATCAACGCGAACAAGCCCACCCCGCAATACGCATCCACCAAAATCTTGCAACCGCTCGCCGCAAATATCTTCCGCGCATGCCCGAGCGCCAACTCGATCACCTCGCGATTCACTTGAAAGAATGATCCCAGCGGCACCTGCAACCGCCTCCCAAGAATCGTTTCCGTGATCAGTGTGTGCGTGACCGGCGGCTGCTCCAACGACGGGTCGGGTTCATCCAGCGGATCACGCGCCCGCCGCGTTTCCGTGTACAACCACACCTCGCCCGCCGAGTTGGTCCGAATCGTCAGATGCACGTCCTCCAACGCCTGCCCCGCCACCTCCGCCAGCTTCGCGTTCACTTCCTCCCGCGCAATCGGACATTGCTCCACGCCAATGATCGATCGCCCCCGCACCGTCCAGAATCCCGGCTTGCCCGGCCCGTGCACCACGATCTTGTTGCGGTAATGATATTCCCGCGGCGATCCCACCACCGCTTCAATCGGCGGCTCGGCAATCTTCCCAATCCGCTGAAATACATCCCGAATCTGGCTCCGCTTCAGCTCACGCTGGTGCGCGTACTCGACGTGCTGATACTGGCAGCCCGCGCACTTCATGTAATACGGACACCGCGCCTCGACCCGCCGCGGCGACGGCGTGATGACCCGCACCAGGTCCGCCGTCGCGTACCGCCGCTTCACCTCCACAATCTCGACTTCGACCCGTTCCCCCTCGATCACGAACGGCACAAACACCACAAAGTTGTCCACCCGCCCGATGCCATCCCCGCCAAACGCCACCGTCGTGATGTCCAGTTCGAGCCGCTGGCCGGGATGAAGCGCGGGTAGTTGCGGTATTTCCATGCGTGTGCCGAATCCTAGTCCCACCCGAACGCGATTACAAACCGCTCTTTCGGGACCTCAGCAGAATCCCCACGCTGCTGATCAGCGACCAGACCCACGCGAAAAGAAATAGCATTGCGCCAGTGAACCCCAGCGCCAGATGCGGCGCGACATCCGCGGGAAATCTTCCCAGGCGCACCCACTCGCGCACGAACAAAAGCGCCCACACCAGGGTCAACGCAAAACCCGTTTGCGAGACCGCAAGCTGGAGAATCCCCGCCACGCGCCGCCGCGCCATGAATGTCCCCAGCCCCGGCAACACCAGGTTGCTCAACACACACCCCCACGCGGCCTGTCGTGTCCGACCGCGTTCGCTCTCTGCCTCAAGGATTCTGGGCGGTGGTTTGGGCTCCAAAGACGTCCTCGTATGCGTACATCAGCGCCGCGGTGGCAATCGACCCCGTGATGAATACGCCAACCACACATCCCAGCACGCCGAGAGCGAACACCAGCCCGGCCACGATCAGCAGGCCAAACATCGTCCACCAGTGATGGGAGATGACTTTCCGGCTCAGTTCCATCGCCGGCCAGAAATCCAGCTTCTTGTCGATCACCAGCGGCACGGCGAACGACCACGCCACCGCCAGATAGACGCCGGGCAGAATGCACAGCAGAAAACCAACGCTGGACAACAGGCCCACCACGAGCTGCGCCAGCATCAGTTGGACAAACGCCAGCGAAAAACCCGCAAACGCATCGCCGACGGCCGCCGATTCCCCGCGAATCCGTTTCAGGAACAGCAGGTATAATCCACCCAGCAACACCCCGTCAACGATGAGACCCGCAATCACGCCCAGAATCGGGATCGCCCCCACCGCGGCCATGATCACAAACACGAGAAAACAACTTCCCACCAACAACCAGAAGTTCGCCTTCACCAGTTCCCATCCGCGCCCGATGCACCGTCCAATATCGATCCGGTAATCGCGCGCCAGGATCTCCGCCGCCAGCGCTTCGGCATCGACCACCCCGACCACCGGCGGCGCCGCGGCCGCGCCGCTCGCGGCGCGCAATGCGTCGGCGAATTCGGCCAGCTCGCTCAGCGTCTTCCATTCCGTGGCGCCTTCGGCCTGCGCCTTGGTCCGGGCATTGGCCCGACCCTCCCGGATCCATTGCCGCAACTGGTCGATTGTGACAGGACCGTACTCGCTTCCGTCCGCTCCGATGATCTTGTACATGTCAGAACCAGCCCTTCTTGTTCACGATATATGTCCGCACAAATTCCTCATCCGACATCGTCAGATAAATGATGCCTTCTATCAAACTAATGACCCACATCACCACGCCGCCAACCCCACACGTCAGCACCGTGATCAGAATCCGCGCCACGCCGGCGCCCGTATTCCCTTGAATGAACTTGTGAATTCCCCAGATTCCCGTGTGTGGAATCAGGGCAATGATGCCGCACACAATCTTCTTGTCTGCCCCGGGAAGCCTCGTGCCGTAGCCATACACCGGCGGCGATAGCGGCGGAGGTACACCCGCCGTGATCCCCAGCGCCGCGTGAAGTTCCGCATAATCGGCAAGCGTCTTCCAATTCGCGTCTCCCGACGACTGCGCCTTGGTCTGCCCGTTGGCGCGGCCCTCCCAAATCCATTGCCGCAACTGGTCCACGCTCGCAGGAACGTATTCTTGTCCGTCGGCTCCAATGATCTTGTACATGTCACTCTCCGCTCAACCGGGGTGAAACTCTACGGCGCCAACAACGTGCATGGGTACACCGGAATATTCCGCAGCACCCCAAACGCAACAATCACCGCCAGCAACACCCAGATCCAGCCCGGCTTCAACGTCGTCACGTCGCCGCGCACGATCAGATAACCCGCCACCGGCAGCATCGCCATCGACAGCGCATTGAAATGAAACGCCGCCACCACGTTCCCGTGCAATAGCTGATGCAACGCCCGCGTCGTCCCGCAGCCGGGACACCACAGCCCCGTCAATTGATGAAATGCGCAGACCGGATAAATGTTCACTCGCGTCGGGTCAAACGCGAACAACACCGCCGCCACGAGCCCAAACGCCACTCCCAAACCGATCATTTTGACGCGAGTCACCATCCCGGATGAAACCGATGCAGACGAAAATGCATGAACGGTACCCACAAACATACGGACATCAACCCGCACGCCACCGCCACCCAGAACCAGATCTTGGCGTTCCGCGAGGCCTCTCGCGCCCCTTGAATGTCTCCAGTCTGGAGCTTCGTGTTCACTTGCGCCGCGAAAATAATCGAGACGATCCCGAACGGCAGACAGCAGCAAATCGTGCTCAGAATCGCCGGCACCAGATAGCTGTCGATGTGTTCGTGGGGCTGGAACCTCGGCGCCGCGGGCGCAGCCGACGGCGGTGGTGGCGTCGGGGAAGGCGTGGCGCCCAGAGGCGGCGGCGTCGACGGCGCGAATTCGGGAAATTGACCGAGCGGCTTCCACTCCGTGCTGCCTTCGGCCTGTGCCATGGTCTGCGCGCTGGCGCGTCCCTCGGCCATCCACTGGCGTATCTGCTCCGCGCTCACAGGGCCGTATTGCCGGCCATCGCCACCGATGATCTTAAACATTGGGCTCCTCGCTCGCTCCGTGGTTCAACGCCAACTCCGCACCGGGAATGCGTTCACGCTACGCCAGCGCCTTGTGCAACTCCAGCTTAAATTTCTCCAGCCCCGCGCTTTCCAATGCCGAGATTTCAATAATTCTTGGCAGCGCGAGCGTCCCCGCTTGCGGTCGTGTGGTCTCTGCCGACCTGGTCTCGCCCGCCTGCCGTTTCTTCGTCCGCGGTGCCGTTCCGCCCCGCATCTTCCTCTTGAATGCCGTCAGGTTCTTCTTCGCCTCCGGCAAATCCATCTTGTTCGCCACCACCAGCCGTTTCTTCTGCAAAATCTCCGGGTTGTACAGCTTCAGTTCCTCCAGCAATTGCTCGTAATCATCCTGCGGCTTGCGCCCGTCCACGCCCGCCATGTCCAGCAGCACCACCAACAACTGGCACCGCTCGATGTGCCGCAGAAAATCGTGCCCCAATCCCTTCCCTTTGTGCGCCCCTTCGATCAGTCCGGGAATGTCCGCAATCCGAATCCGCGTGAAATCATCGTAATTCAAAATCCCCACGTTCGGCGTCAACGTCGTGAACGGATACGGCGCGACCTTCGGATGCGCATTGGTGATCTTCGCGATCAATGTCGATTTGCCCGCGTTGGGAAATCCCACCAAGCCCACGTCCGCCAGCGTCTTCAATTCCAACTCCACGTCGAGTTGCTCGCCCGCTTCGCCGTACTCGAATTCGCGCGGCGCCTGGTGGACCGAACTCTTGAACGCCGCGTTGCCGCGTCCGCCCCGCCCGCCTTTCGCCAGCACGAATTGCTGACCGTCCTCCACCAGATCGGCAATCAACTCTCGTCCGGTCTCGATCTCTTCGGGCGGCCACGCCTCCGCTTGGCCGCCGGCCTCGGCCGTCGTCGTCGCCACGCTCTTCGCTTCCGCGTGCTGCTGCGCCAACTGTTTCGCCCGTCCCGGCGTGAATGGCATCCCGACGCCCGCCGTGGGATCGAATTCCTCCGTCGCCGCCGCCGGATGATAATTCGACGGCGCGCGCCGTTTCACCGGCGCGGTCAACCGAAACACCTGCGTCCCAATCGGCACTTTCACCACCACATTCTTCGCGCTCCGCCCAAAACAGTTCTTCCCGCGCCCGTGCACGCCGTGCTTGGCCACGACCCGCGGTTGGTAATACAACTCGGAAAGATCCGTGGCGTTCTTGTCCGCCACGAGCACCACGTCGCCGCCCTTGCCGCCGTCCCCGCCATCCGGCCCGCCCCGATCCACATATTTCTCCCGCCGAAACGATACGCTCCCGTTTCCGCCATCCCCTGCCTTGACCCGAATCTTGACCTTGTCAACAAACATGCCGAAAGCATAGCCGCAAAAACACCAAGCGGGAAGGGGAAAGCCGACGAAAGTCAGTGCGTGTAGGGCGCCAACTCCACGTGCCCGTCATCGTACAGGACGACGCGTTTGCCATGATGGTTCGGCAGGATTTCCCGAAGAATCACGACGTTGGAACTTACGCCCCAGACATTTGTTGCGCCAGTAAACTCGTAGCTGCAGTGCGTGCGATCTCTCGCCGAGGGGCAGATGAACCAATCGGTAGATACAATCGCATCTTTTAGATCCGAGAAATCGTGAGGAGGTCTCCCATTATGTAAATTGGCATAAGTGCCGCACGCAAGGCCAATCCCGTAAACGTTGCTCAGGCATGCCGCTTCTCGCGCTTTCTCCCTTGCAGAGTAGAGCTTCAGCCAACAGGCTGGGACTATCGCCAAGACGCAGAGCATCAGGGCGACGGTGGCAATCCTTCCGTTCCTCGGCGACGAAAGCACAGTGAATTCTCCCCGTCAGAATTGGCAACCTATCAGATATTTCCCCGCATGACAATGTACGTTCGAGCTGAATTGTCCTCTGCACCAGCACTCGAAACGTCGTCCCCATCATTTCGGGATGCATCAATTGCTGAATCGCCGCGCGCCCGTCGTCGAACACGAGGACAAACTTACAACCACTCCTTGAACCACGCCTGCGTCGCGCGGGCGATGGCGCCGCCCCGATCACGGAAGAGCAAATCGTGCCCTCCGGCGCTGGGGATTAGCATCAATTGACTCAACCTCGGCGTAGCGGCATGAAGTTGGCGGCTGTATTCCGTGGACACTTTTTCATCCGGTTCACCGTGGATGAGTAGGACGTGCGCTTGGGTGTTTTGAATCGCTGTCAAGGGACTGGCCTGTTTCGGATCGAAACCCGCCAGCTTGCCGGCATCGTTGATCGCGCGTGCGATCGTCTCATCGGTGATGAACCACCGTGGCACTTTCGACGAGTGGCGGATGAAATAGGGCACCTCGTCCTGCATCGTTGTAAACGGCGCCACACTCACCACCGCGCGCACGCGCGGGTCGCGTCCCGCTACCATGAGCGCGCACGCGGCGCCGTAGGAGGTCCCGTAAACTCCCACCGGGCCAGTCAGGAGGTTCTCGCGTTCGAGCGCATCCAATACCTGGCTTAAGTCGGCCGCTTCCACGAAGCCATATGTCAACCACCGGCCACTCGACCGTCCGTGTCCCCGCAAATCCACCAACACTGCCCTGTACCCGTCCGCAGCCAGATGTTTGGCTACGGGCAGCAACGATCGTTTCTGATCGTGCAGACCATGGCATACCAGAACCGTGGCGTGTGGTGCGCCCGCCGATGGTTCAACAATCCAGACCGAAAGCGACGCATCCGGCGGACCAACCGCCACGCGCAACTGGCGGGAAACGCCAAGCGCAGCCAATTCGCCCGCGGAAGCGTCGTCGCGTGCCTCAAAGGTGCGATCCGCATTGGGCGTCGTAACGATCGCGTTGGGTAGCCAACGCGCCACCCTCGCTCTTGCAATCGCAATGGCTGCGATTGAGACGACGACACTCAGCCCCAGCCACTTTCCCAGGCGCGTCGCGCGTCCCCTCCACATTCGTTTATCGTTTGGCATCGCGCGTCTCGACGTGACTCTTGACCCCGTCCACGAACATGCGGAGAAGAATAGCCCAGACGCGGAATAGTAGCTACGGGTTATTTGTCTCAACCAAATCCAAAACCCACTCGACGTGGCCATCGCCGTACAGCGCATTGTGGCCCGTTCTGTGAATGCCCGTCCGTTCCGTCATGATGATCGCGTCTACCGTCTCGGGAGTGTTCCACTTCTTCCCACCCAGCACAATCTGATAGCTTGGATGGCTCGTATCTTTGGCTGAAGGGCAAACGAGCAGCTTGTCCAGATTAGGATTGTACGCCCGCAGATCGTCAAAGGTCTTCGGAATGGTCTCGTCATGGTAGCCTGCATACACAACGATTGCCAGCCCGATCTGCTTCATGTTGCTCGCGCAAATCATCCTGCTAGCCGATTTGTACAGCACTCGATCATTCTCAAATAATAGAGCGGCAATGGATAGATAAGCGCAACCGAGAAACAAACCAATGATTGCGAGCCTGCGGCCCTTAATGCGCGCTCTTGACCTATTGATTTTTGCATAATATAGTGACAACTGGACTCAAAACAGCTCCGCCTGTTTCCAGAAGGATTGAACCAGGGTTGGGCGACGGCGCATCCGGGCCAAGGCGCGGCGAGCGGCATGGGTGAG